>UPTN01000077.1_pt1 | contig 49368 bp, 42 predicted proteins | sample 2160111 | NCBI WGS metagenome assembly UPTN01 (sample SAMN06265058, study PRJEB28932) | marine metagenome | isolation source: Columbia River Estuary | place: USA:Columbia River Estuary, USA | collected 2014-05-05
TATGGTTTGAGCACTACGGCGCCATGATCGAGTCTGATCAATCCGTCAAAGTCATCTATCACAATCATTACGTTCCACGTCAGAAGGCTTCAGCACTTCTGGCAAATGTGACAAGCGAACCAGACCTCCAAAACGAAATTGCAGATGCGGAGATAATAACCATTGGAATTGGTTTTCCGGACATGAGATGGGCGATAACGATGTGGGGATCAGAAAGGAGAAATCCAGATAGCGAGGGAATGAATGAGGCAATACGAGAGTTTTGCCTTGCTTATGATAACTTGTTGGCTGAGGTTATTTCGCTGGCGAATCCGACTGTGATCATACAGATCATGGATGTCTACTTCCCGTACGTTCGCAGCCACAAAGACAGAGGAATATACGAAAGCACAAAGCAGGACTGGGCGCGGTTCAACGAGTGCATCACGGCTGCCGGGCGGCGCCATAGGGTCTCTGTGGCTCAGGTTCACGAGGCGTTCAATGGTGCGCTTGGTGACGATGATCCTGCTGAAAAAGGCTACCTCGACTTTGATGGCAAACACTCCAGTGAAGAGGGAATGCAGGTGATTGCTGAACAGTTCCGAAGCCTTGGATATGAACGCCTGTTACGATAGCAACTGATGATGCTCCTTTTCCAGCACCGCGTAAGCACGATGCTCGCCGATGAAGGACAAGCTGCGTAAGTCTGGCTGTCCTGAGAACCTGTCGGTGGAAATCCTCGGGTACTCCCAGGGCAGTGTTGCCGCCAACTATGGGTCAGGCTTTGCGATTGAGGTGATGCGGAAAGCGTTGGTGAAGCTCATTTCCAACTGCTGTTTTGTCCCGCATGGCGGTCTTTCAAGCAAGCAGCCGCGAACGGTAATCGTCGGCCTGCGGACAAAATCGTCCTTCAACAAGAAGCCTCGAAGTTGGCGAGAAGCGCGTCCCTTACCAAACCCGTAATCGGAGCAACTGGATTGCAAGAAAATTTAGGGAAGCCAAATCTCGCGAATATATGTCGGGATTGCGACGATGGATACTAACGCCTCGCTCCCGTCGAATAGCTCGCCCAAATCAGGATCTGACGAGCTAAACGACACTGTCCCATCCAACGCGATTCCCATTGCAGAGTTCATTGCTAGACCGGCTAACTGATCATACCGATAAATGCGAAAGAAGTCCGGATTTACCGATGAGAAGGGTCTGCTTTCACCGCCGGTTGACCACATCAATCCGCCAACCCTGTAGTCGAGGTCCAGCCTAAGCTCACCACCGCCTTTGGGTAGGATCGACCAGACCTCGGTCTGGGTCCGATTGCCACTGCCTGCATCGCTGTAGCCCGAGACTCGGTCAATATCTGCAGTGATAGAATTGCCGTAAGGATCGACAACCGGGGTTTCTTCATAGACTCGCGTTACAAATCCTCGAACACCTTCGACACCTTCTTTGCGTCCATAAACTAAGAACGCAACAGTGGGCCCAGATGTAGGGCTGTCCAAGTTACCTTCGGCATCCAAGATCACAAGCCGATCAATAAGCGCGAGGATCAAGTTAGATCCGGCGACGGGGCCTTGCGGCAACGTTACGGCCACCCATCCATCCGGCAACATCTGACCGACGGCCCCATCATTGACCTTGAAGCCCAACAAGACGCGGCTCTCTACAGTGGTTCCGACCTTCGTTTCTGCAAGGCCCGATGTGGCCATAACTGCAAGAGCGACCGCAGCGACAGCCCCCGAAATTCCGCGTTTCAAAATCAACAACATCGCGAGTCCCCCTTCTATTAAGGCGTATCTCCTAACGCCAATTCACAGTCGGATTTTGCCATGTGGTAGGTTTTATACCTTTGACTTAGATCAAGAGGGGGCGCCCAAGACCAACGAGAAACCATTGGCAAGGTTTGATCTGCCGCAATGAGAAGAGGCTAACGTAGGGTATGGTCTGCGAGTAAGATTGAACCGCCTGCCAAAACTTATGACTCTGAGGACACCAAGCATGTGTTTTTCTGCGACTGCCAGCTTCACAACAGCAGCGATATTACTACCAGTGGCCACATATACAATCGGGACGGCCTTGAAGACGGACCGGCGGTATTTGGGGTTCGCGACTTTTCCGCTCTTTTTTGGCATCCAGCAAGTTTTGGAAGGCGGTCTTTGGATAGAGATCGCGCAGTCGGATGCTGCACAATCACATTTATATGCCTTGGGTTTCTTGTTTTTTGCATACCTCGTCTGGCCGTTCTTAGTCCCATTTTCAGCGTTTCTAATTGAACCGCATAGAAATCGAAGTCTGTTCTTTTTGGCTCTGAGTGCCTTGGGGCTCCTTCTGGGGTTGTCTCTATTCGCGCCTTTGGTTTTCAACCCTGATTGGGTGCCACTCAGAATCGTAAAGTACTCTATTGACTACAACTCGCGACTGATCTGGGAAGGGATCGTGCCATACAGCGTCATTAGGGTCGTCTACGCCAGCATCGTTTGCTTACCTTTGCTCTTTTCGTCTGAAAAGCACATCAGAATTTTCGGCGTGATAATCACTCTTTCCGTTATCGCAGGCTTCAGCTTCGCTCACTATGCGTTCACTTCGGTCTGGTGTTTCATGGCCGCCATCGTGTCGATCTACCTTCTTTTTGTAATGAGAGCAGTCAGCAGGCGTTCATACGGTGTGAGACAAATCTGATTATGGCCTTACTTACCAACCGCCAACTTGGACTTTGAGCCGTTGCCCAAGTCCCCTGATCCAGTGTCTTATGCCGTGAATGTCTGGTCTTGGGGCTTGCATGGGTTCATTTCGCGCCCGCAGCGAAGTTCCGCTTTCCGCCCTTGGTGACGGTTGCTTTGGGATCAAAACTACATCTAGCACTCACGAATGCAGGTTTTCCAACGCGTTCTGATTTCAGACCCATTTGGTCGGACGGGACCGGTATCGAAGTAATTTTTGACTTCCTGAGAAGCGATTTGCAACCAAGGCTTTACAGGCGTTTCACCTAATCCGCGCAGTCAACAGGTTCAGAGAATATCGCCGCGAGAGAACGCTTCTTCGCCTAGCAGCACATAGGTTGGTGAAGAGCCTAATCCGCTTAACCCTCAAATATAACGCAAAAATCTGGCCGTGGCCGGATCGGGAGAACCGTTTCACAAGGGCAAGTGGCGGTGCTGTCAGACCAATTCGAACCAGTCTCAGCTTGCTACGGAATGCGTGAACCTATGCCGACTTCACTCGCTTTCCCTTCAGATCAAACAGAAAGCTGTCATCAGCACAAAAATCGAGGGTCACCTGCTCACCTACTGCAATTTCAGACTGACCAAACAGGCGGACCGTCAGAGTATGATCAGTCTGTGTCGTCACCACGATATTGGTATCGCCCCCCAGTTTTTCGACGTGTATCGCTTCTCCTGTGATCTTCCCCATCGGGTTGATCCTAAGATACTCGGGGCGGATTCCCACGATCAGGCCTGGCTCACCGCCGACCGCCTCTGCGGGCAGGAAATTCATTGCCGGTGCACCAAGAAACCCTGCAACAAACTGGTTGACGGGGTCATTGTAGAGCTCCATCGGGGTGCCAATTTGTTCGATCTGCCCCTCGCGGATGACAACAATCTTGTCCGCGAGTGTCATTGCCTCAATCTGATCATGTGTGACGTATACGATTGTTGCCCCCAATTTGCGATGCAGGTTGGCGATCTCGATCCGAGTATTCATGCGCAGAGCCGCGTCGAGATTCGAGAGCGGTTCATCAAACAGATATAGTTTCGGAGCGCGTACAATCGCCCGCCCGATCGCCACACGCTGGCGTTGGCCACCGGACAACTCCGAAGGATAACGATCCAGATAGCCATCCAGTGAAAGCATCCTACTGGCCTCTGTGATACGCGCGGCGATATCATTGCGCGCCACTCCTTCTTGCTTCAGCGCTAGTGCCATGTTCCCTCGCACTGAAAGGTGCGGGTACAGCGCATAGGTCTGGAAAACCATCGAAATGCCACGCTTGGCGGGCGGTACATCGTTAACCTCTTTCCCGGCAATGGTGACGGTCCCGGCAGAGGCATCCTCAAGTCCCGCAATTACCCGCAGCAAAGTGGATTTCCCGCATCCGGAGGGACCTACAAAGACTACGAATTCACCCTCAGCAACCACAAGGTCAATGTCCCTCAGGACCTCTGTGCGGCCAAAGGACTTGCAAATTTCTTCGAGTTTCAACGCATTCAAATGATTGGGTCCTAAAGATGTATGATATGGCCACTGCGGATGCTTTCATCCGCCGCTAGGCAAATACGCAAGGATTGTACAGCGTCCGACATATGCCGCCCAAGATCAATGTCTTGCGCAATTGTTCGTAGCATATAGCGTTGTTCCTCATCGCAAAGGGCGAGATGATCCGGCTCGCTCCCGAATTTAACTGTGCGGTCAGGGCCGGAGGATGGGTGGATACGCAAAGTGCCAACGCGGGTGTGACCCTCAACTTCGTCAGAAGCCAGGCCATCATCCGCCACAATGGAGACTGCTCCGTTAGGGGAGACAACATCTTTCACGAAATGCGCGGTTTCTGACATCATCGGGCCCCAGCCAGCCTCGTACCAGCCGACGGATCCGTCCTCAAATACCACCTGCAACTGACCATAGTTGTACATGTCCGTCGCAATCTCATCTGAAAGTCGCAAACCGATCGCATGAACCCGCATTGGGGATGCGTCGGTGATCTGGCACATCACATCGACATAATGCACGCCGCAATCGACAATAGGTGATGTCGTTTCCATCAGCGCCTTGTGGGTCTGCCACGTCGGCCCATCGGATTGCTGGTTCAGGTTCAGGCGAAACACATACGGCCCCCCCAGCGCGCGCGCCTCGTCCACGAGACGGACCCAAGACGGGTGGTGGCGCAGGATATACCCTACAACCAATTTGCGTTTCAGCCTTTTGGCTGCTGCAACCACGCGCTCTGCATCGTCGACATTCGTCGCCAGCGGCTTTTCAACAAACACATGTGCACCTGCCTCCATCGCTGCAATGGCATAATCTGCGTGACTGTCGGAATAGGTTGCAATGCAAACAAGGTCAGGGGAAGTCGCGGTCAGTGCATCATGGAAGCTTTCAAAGAATTGATAGTGGGTCATATCCTCAGGCAGGTCTACCGATGAGCGGTTGACCAGTGCCACGATATTGGCTTCTGGGTTGCGGTGGTGCGACAGCGCATGTGCGAGCCCCATGTTGCCAAGTCCTACAATCAAAACCTTTGTCATTTGACGGCCCCCGAAGTGATTCCGCGGATCAGTTGTCGCGAAAAGATGACATACAAAACAAGCGCTGGCAGGATCGCGAGAGACAATGCCGAAAGCACCGCATTCCAGTCAGTGACAAACTGCCCGATGAAGACCTGACTGCCCAACGTAAGGGTCTTGGTTTCTTCTGCCGGAGCGAGGATCAGCGGGAACCAAAGATCATTCCAAATTGGGATCATGTTGAATACGGCGACTGTCGCCATCGCTGGCCGCACGATCGGCACAACCAGACGAAAAAAGATCGCATACTCGGACAGCCCGTCAATTCGACCTGCGTTCTTGAGGTCATCTGACACCTGCCGCATGAACTCGCTCAGAATAAAGACCGCCAACGGCAGCCCCTGAGCGGTGTAAACAAGGATCAGTGCCCAAAGTGTGTTTACGAGACCGGTCGCCACCATCATCTCAAGAATAGCAACCGTGCCAATACGGATTGGGATCATGATGCCAAGCGCAAGGTACAGGCCCATCAGTGTGTTCCCGCGAAACCGATACTCGGCCAGCGCAAAAGCAGCCATGGCACCAAATACTAGAATGAAGAACAGGGATGAAACTGTGACGATCATCGAGTTCTGGAAGTAAAGAAAGAAATCCCCTTGCTTGATCACGGTCTGATAACCGATAAGGGAGAAGGTGTCGGCGTTAGGAAAGCCGAGCGGATCGCCAAAAATCGCTCTGCGTGTTTTGAAACTGTTCATCAGGATCACAATCACCGGAAACAGTGCGATCACTGTGTAGACAATCAAGACGGCATGAACGGCTGCGATATTCAGGGGCGACTGGCGCACTTTTTTCATTAGGTCCCCCTCAAAACTGGTATCGGCGCATGCGGGTCTGGATGCCAAACAAGAAGATACTGACCCCAATCAGAATGATCACGAACATCGCCGTCGCAATCGCGGACCCCATGTGCGGATCACCCAGCTGAAGCTGAAAACCAAAGAACGTGCGATACATAAATGTGCCCAAAATGTCAGTTGCGAAATTCGGTCCTGCCAAAGCCCCTTGGGCGGAATATATCAAATCGAAGGCGTTGAAGTTGCCAACAAAAGTCAAGATTGAGATGATCCCGATGGACGGCAGGATCAGCGGTAGCTTGATCTTCCAAAATGCGGCCATGCCAGTAATTCCGTCCACTTCCGCCGCTTCAAGTGTTTGCTCTGGAATCGTCAGGAGGGCGGCGTAAATGAGCATCATCGGAATGCCGACAAACTGCCAAACGGAAATCAGGGCAAGTGTCGTCAGCGCGTACTCCTCTTTCCCCAACCAAGGAGAGAACAACGACTTGAGCCCAATAAGATCAAGCATTGACGGTGCAACGCCCCAAATTGGTGACAGGATCAGCTTCCAGGCAAAGCCGACAATCACGAATGACAAGATTGTGGGGATAAAGATCGCCGACCGGTAAAGCGCTGCAAACCGCAGTCGCGGATGAGAAAGGATCGCTGCAAGCAGAACACCAATCGGGTTCTGAATAAGCATATGAATAAGGAAAAACCAGAAGTTGTTGGCCAGCGCATTCCAAAAACTCTCAGACCAGCGTGGATCGCCAAAAAGAGTGCGAAAATTGTCCAGTCCGACAAAAATGCGCTGCTGATCCACTTCGCTGAAGAGCGCCAAGAGCAAGGTATTGAAGAGGGGGATGATCATGACTGCCGTGTAGACCAACACCGCAGGGGTCAGAAAAACAACGACGTGCCATTTGATGCGGGACTTGCGCATGTATGCTCCGGTCTGGTCCCGCCACCTATGGGCGGGACCGGTTGGTCAAGGACACGGATTATTGCTGTGGCTCATACCAGCTGGCAAGCCCCTGTTGCAGGCGGACACCTGCGTCCTGTGGGGTTTCGGCGCCTTTGATCACCTGTGCAGAGGCATTCCAGGTGTCGTTTTCCAGATTAGGCGTGCCGCGCGACAGAATCTGATAAGTTGACCGGATCGTTGAGGCGCATTCTGATCGCCATGACACAAATTCCTGCGCCAGTGGATCGCTCATATCCAGATCGTGGCTGGCGAGCGAAAAGAAACCCGGAAGCGCATTTGCATAGAGCGATGCAAATTCTTCGGAGCCTACCCATGCAAGGAAGGTCCTGGCGGCGTCGGCGTTGGGCGATGCCGCGTTCAACCCGATGGCAATGTCGGTATGATCGGAGATATAGCAATCATCCCCAGCATTCTGCACCGGCGGTTTGAATGCACCCATCTCAAAATTGGCTTGCGCATTGAAACCTGAAATCTCCCATGAACCTGCAGGATAGATAGCAGCGCGGCCCAACGTGAATAGATTTTGGCTGTCAGGATAAGTCTGTGCCTCATACCCGTCGCCCATATAGGCGCCCCATCGAGCCAATTGGCGATAGGGGGCTACCCAAGGTTCGTCTGTCAAAGACTGGTCACCTGCGATCAGTGCAAGCCGTCCTTCTTCACCTTTCCAGTAGTTTGGCCCGATGTTGTTGTAGCCCATCGTGGCCGCTTCCCACTGGTCGTTGGTTCCCATCGCCATAGGGATATACGAGCCGTCTGCTTTGATCGCATCGAGTACTGCAAAGAACTCATCAACTGTCTCCGGTTCTTGCAGTCCTAGTTCGGCAAAGGCGTCCTTGTTGTAAATGAAACCGTGGATCACCGACGCGATCGGCACGCAAAAGCTGACAGACGCATCGTCTGTTTGCCATGCGGATTTCGCCACATCAGAAAAGTTGGACATCGCATCCAAGTCAGACAAATCGGACAGATGACCTGCGTCATAAAGCGCTAGCGACGCGTCAAACGGTCGGCAAGTGATTAAATCACCGGCTGATCCGGCGTCAAGCTTGGCATTGAGGACCGCGTTGTATTCCGCAGGAGCAGAGGGTGCAAAAACAACCTTGATCCCGGGGTTGTTGGCTTCAAAGGCAGGAATGATCTGGTTCTGCCATAGCGTCAGGTCATCATTGCGCCAACTCTCGATTGTTAGCGTGGTGTCTTGGGCCATTGCCGCAGTTGTTCCCAAGACCGTGGTCGCCAACAGTGCGGCGCGAAATTGTGTGATCGGCATATCTTTCTTCCCTTCTCCAAACGATCTGAATGCGCCTGCTTAACTTTTCACTCGTTATGAGTTCATTCGGTCAAGAAGTTGATCCTGTTCTCGCTAGGGATCAGCACTGCGTTTTCAGTCTCCATAAGTGGAATGTGTATAGAGTTCAGGCGGTTTTCATTGATTTATGTCAAAGGCGCGTTGGCATTCATGGGCTAGCTTTGTTTCCGCAAGAAGAGGTTGGCCCAGATGAAAAAGTCGAGATTCAGTGAACTACTCCAACAATTCCGAGTGGGTATCTGCGCCGCCAATCCATGTGCCGTCTCAATGTCTCGTGTGGCATCGCTAGATGAGCTGACGCAGTTGGAAAAGTGGATACCCGAACTCTATGCGTCGCCGAATATCTGATATTGCCTCTCTCTGGGCTTTATTGTTGAGCGTGCTTGCGATGTTGCCCATTTTGCCATCTCTTGGTCAGGCGCAAGAGCGCGTCGGCATCGTGACGTTCACCGTAGACAATATCACCAGCCGGTTCTTCAAACAGAGAATGCAAGTGTTTTTTGAGAACGACGTTCCGGGAACAATGTTCGGCCAAACTAAGCCAATAACCGGTGAACCGGGCGATATTTATTGGCCTGAGATACGAGATATGATTGACCATGGCTGGGAGTTCGGAGCCCACGGCTATTCCCATGGTAGAGTGTCCGAGATGGACGACGATACGCTTGATTTTGAGCTTGGGACACCGGCTGCCTACATTTATCGAGGGACTGGTGTTTATCCAACTTCGCTGGCCTCCCCACACGGGGCTTATGATACGCGTGTCATGGAACGTGCCAAAGTATATTACGACGCACATTTCCGGGCTTGGGGGAATGGCGGTGTCAATCTGTTCGAAGGTACTGACCATTTCCAGATTTATAGAGAGCAACTCGACAATGAGCTAAGTAACGAGGACACCTGCGCGGAGATCGAAAGGGCCGGGCGTGAAGGTCATTGGATGGTTGTGATGCTGCACCGCATTGTTGATGAGCCCACAGATGAATATGAGAACTCCACCAGTCAATTTGAGGCCGCTGTGTCCTGCGCGGCCAGACTAAGAGATGAAGGCAAGGTCAGGTTGATGAATGCACGAGACGCTCTCAAGCTCATCCTTCACACACCGAGGGCACGGCGGTGATCCGAATTTGGTCTTCGCCAATTCAAGAGAAAGCTCGTTGCTTGCTCGGCAGATTGCCGCTTCTGGGAGTTCTTGCAATTTTTTCGTTCGGTGGTGACGTAGTCAGAGCCGAGCAATCTCGCGGCATAGTCTCGATTACATTCGATGACGGCGCGAAAGTGCAATACGACTACGGCCTCTTGCTGGCCCAAGAACTACGGTTGCCCGGAACAATCTTTCTCCCGACAGGCCTGGTCCGAGAGCGGGCAGATACCCCACAAGATTCGTGGATCATGGCATGGGATGACGTCCTCAAATTCCACGAGGCTGGTTGGGAGATCGGCGTGCATGGGCACACGCATGTTCGGCTTCCTGACTTGAAAGCAGAGCAATTGGAGACGGAACTCGTCCAGCCAATACTGGAGGTTGAAACCCGGACTGGTGTGCGCCCAGTGTCATTTTCTTCCCCGTTTGGTGCTTTCAGTGACGAAACAATAGCACGCATCATGGCGCACTATGACTACCACTTATCGTGGAAAGGCTTCGGAGGGCGAAACCCTATTGAGGAAGTCGATCCCAGCTATATCGGCCGCCTAGAAGTAACCCACGAAATGGAGGCCGTGACCGTATGCGGTGAGATGGTGCGTGCCGCGCAAAACGACGTTTGGTTGGTTTTGCTTATTCACGGGTTAGTGGAAGGAACTCCTGGCGAATACGAGGTCTCGGTTTCTACTTATCGCGAAATCCTATCTTGTGCCGCTTACTTGGATGACGCTGGCATAATTGATGTCGTGACTGTTCGTGACGCGATGGCACGCGTTGTGCCCGAGTAGCCCCCTTTTCTGTATGTTCCAATGGTTTGATCCTCATGATGCCAGCAAAGAAAGCACTCACAGACAAGTTCTGTTACAGGAACACTACGATGCGTCACGTTTCGGCAATCGCGATGTTGGTTCACATCACGTTTCTCAGAAGGGGGACTCTGAGTATGCTTTCAAATGATGTTCGGATTTGCTGCGGAGTTGGAGCTCGCACGGGCGACCATATGATATGATACTGCTTATTAGTCTTTTGCTTGTTTTGCTTGCTGTCATCTTGTTTCGACAGACCGTTGTTTCGCGAAATGCCAGGATTGCAATGGCGCTTGGCGTCTTTGTGACCCTACTATTTCTCTCTGGGTACTACATTCTGAATGAATTGACGGGCTCGGGTATTGATGAAGCCGTTCTCTATCATCTGAATGTAGGTGTCGAGGGAGCGGGCTTTGGCGAGTTTGCAGACCTCATAGTTGTCTTCGGCATCATGATATGTGCTGCAGTTTTGACCGCGATTTTCTGTTTTCATTATTCGCGCACCGAGACAGTCACACCAGTGGCGCGGGCTCGCTTCGGTCTGGCGACGATAGCGTTGCTAATATCAAACTACCTTAACCCCGGTGCGCACGACGTGGCCTATTTGCTTGCCGCTGAACCGCCACAAAGCACGGCCACCAAGGTAGGGATACCTGACAGGATCGTCACGGTCGAACAGCTGCGGTTTGAAGGGGACAAGAAGAACCTCGTTTTGCTCTACCTTGAATCGATTGAGCAGACTTATTTTGACCAGACACTGTTTCCCGATCTCATGCCGGGATTGACAGCTCTTCAGGACCAAGCGCTTCGTTTTGTCGATATCACACAGACTTATGGCACAAGCTGGACAATTGCAGGCATGGTGGCCAGCCAATGCGGGATTCCTTTAGTCGGTTCGGGTGGCGATGGAGCCGACCAGTTTCTACCCGATGCAACCTGTCTTGGTGATCTATTGCAGGATGCTGGATACAACCTTGATTATATTGGCGGTGCACCATCGGCGTTTGCTGGGAAAGGCACCTTTTACACTTCGCACGGTTTCCGATCAGTTGATGGCTACCTTGATCTGCGTGCGCGTTCTGCTGTCCCAGAATACCGACACTATTGGGGGATGTATGACGACACAGTTTTCTCTGAAGTGACAGCGCGATTTGAGAGCTACACTCAAGAGTATGAGCCATTCGGGCTGGTCGCACTGACGTTGGACAGCCATGACCGGACTGGCCGAACAATATCGGACTCTTGCGAAGGTTACGTCTATCAAGACGGACGCAACGCGTCGCTCAACTCGGTTCACTGCACGGATAAGCTGGCTACTGAATTCATTCAGCGTTTCTTGGACAGCCAAGCCTTTGAGGATACGGTCTTGATCGTGATGTCGGACCACTTCGCTCGCCCAAATCTCGCATCGGACACTCTTGAGACTGCGCAAAGGCGGAACCTTCTTTGGGCCTTCGGAGCCGATATTCCGGCGGCAGTAGTCAGCACTCCTGGAACAACCATTGATGCGGCTCCAACGGTCCTGCGCATGTTGGGGGGCGAAATTTCTGCTTTGGGGTATGGACGTGATCTACAGGCCCAGAGCTCGCTTTTGCGCCAAGCGGATGTTGATCCAGAGGCGCTCTTTCGAGAAGATAGCAACTATCTGAACGCGTTATGGTCCTATCCAAACTTGCGCAACGGGGTGACCATTGATCTTGCGGAAAAAAAGCTCTTGCTAGGTGAGCGGTTCATCACATTCCCATCGCTACTGCATATCGATCAGGACTTGAATGTCACCAAATTCGACTTTGAGGTGCCGGGCGAAAAGACGCTGGCGTCATATGTTGTAGATCTGAATCACGATGAGCGGGTGCTTTGGGTTGATGAGTGTGAACGTGCGTCTGTGGTACTGTTGACTGCTGCGGCCCCAGTCGAACGCTATTGTGTCGTCATCGGAAGTCTGGGGAGTGACCGTACGCAACTATTGTCGTTGTCAGACGATGAACATATCGACGCAAGCCTGATCTCTGCTATCTTTCAAAACGCGGAGCCGAACTGGGCATATTATGATCGGCGGATTGGTGAAATGCAGCGCGCGGTCTCTTTCAGTGACTCCGCTGTTGTCCGTTACTCACCCACGAACGGGATGGTTGGGCAAATCGCTGTTCGATCTTCTAGCCGGGCGAACAGCGGAAGCTGGGTTCTTGATCGCAATTTGGATGTACGTGTTGGGCTTGAGCGCGGGGTTAATCTGATAGGATTCAATGATGGCCAAGACCCTGTCAGAATTGGTCACCGTGATACATGTGGCGCGGGACAGGAGATTACGTCGTCGGTTGCTCCGAGACTCGAGAACATTCAAGAGACCATCGCACGCAACATAGCCCTCTATGGCGCATTTGCGATCGTGGTTCATAACAGCGCCGTCTGTTTCGAGGTCGATCCCAAACTTGATGTACTTTTTGAAGGTACCAATTTGATACAGTGGAAGGACGCCTATTTTAATCAACCCTATATCGCGGTTATATCCGGCAATGGAGAGACACAGGAGTTTCTGGGAGAGGCCAATACCGCGCTTGGCGTTGAACTGACAAATTTTATCTCCATGAGACGCCAACGCCAACTGGCATGGCTCCCACGTGTTGGGCACGCAGGCGGAGTTTATCAAGGAAAAACCTATACCAATTCCATTGATGCACTGTCAGCCAACCAAGATCTGTACGAGATTATCGAGATTGACCTCAGCTGGACATCCGACGATGATCTCGTCTGTCTCCACGACTGGGCAAGTGGCTATATTGACGGCCCAAAAGCGCCCCTGTCCCTCGCTGAATTTCAAGACGTCAATGCTGCGAAACCTGAATTTGAGCTTTGTACTTTGGATACGCTGGCTGATTGGTTGCGAAGAAATTCTGGCCCTCGAATCCTCATCGACGCCAAAGCTCATGCAGTCGATGTTGCGCAGATGCTATTAGACCGATACCCAGACTTGCGCGACCGGTTCATCCCGCAGATCTATCAACCGGATGATTACTCGACCGTAAGAGCGATGGGTTATCCGGATATCGTTTGGACGCTCTATAAGTACAGTGGTTCCGATGAAGAGGTCCTTAAGTGGATCACCAATATGGATTTGCTGGCTCTCGCGATGTACGCGGAACGGGCAAGCACGGGATTGCCGGCAGAGGCGAAGAAAAAGACCGGCGTTTTGACTTGGGTGCATACCGTGAACTCATCAGAGGAATTACGTGCGGCTCTAGAGTTTGGCGCGTCTGAGGTTATGACCGATAGCCTTCAGCCTCAGCGGAGTATGCGCTTCGAAGCGGTTTCGGCTGGTTACGGCGCTGGGCGGTCGACCCTTTACAATTTTGAGACTGGCCAACGTTTGCCGTTGGACCGTGGAGTGAATCTCGTAGGCCTCAAAGGTGTGGGTCAGACCGATTTATTGGCAAGGTATGACGGCTGTCAGGTTCTCACGACCGGAGAAGCACCTGATCCTACACCATTCCGAGAAGCATTTGAAAACCTGCGTGCGGATTATGATGCGGTTGTGTTCATGGTGGGAGACAGTGCATTTTGTGCTGATGTCTCTCTTGCCCCGCTCCTTGAGGGGCTGGGCCTTCAGAAATGGTACGAGATCGGCTTTCGTACACCCTACATCGGTATGATCCAGGCCGATGGCTGGACGCTTGAATTCCTGGGCCCCTCAGAAGGCATCGTCACACAGGTACTTCCGGTTATCGGCTCTGATTAGACCGGAATGCGCGCTGAGAGGGGCTTGAATACTGATTTGCGTATCCGGTTTCGCACGAAGATTCTGGAAGCGCGTTATTCGCTCAATATCTTGCTGACTGAGGAAAGAATAATGCCATTTGTATTCAGGTCGGAATAACCCGTCATCGGATTTTGTGTTTCTTCAAGCAGACCTGACGCATAGCCCAGGCCATCTATGCGACCGCGGCCTCTGACAAGGGCCAGAAGTCGCGATGTATGTGCATGCGGGAAGGTGGCGGCCCAGAGAAAGACGGCCTTAGTACTGATCATCCTGTAAGGCGTTTGGTCATCAAGGCGGCCAAGAGTTGTCGATGCACCGCGAGCGGCGACAACCCATTCAGCATCGTTCTTTAGATCTACCCTCAGCCCGTAATATATGAACCATGGCGGAAAACTGATAGGGGTTTCAGAGACGCATCTGATGTTGCCGGTTTTTTCAAAGTACCTTAGTTGAGCATCAAAGAGTACTTGAGCAAGGTAGTGGTTTTCGGGGCTTTGAATTCCTTCTATCGCGTCAAGGAGACCGGGCTCTGCACCATAGTGACCGATCTCCGCGACTGCGTAGAGAAGACGCACGAGGTGATCCCCACTCGGTTCAGTTGGCAAGGTCGGGTAGGGCGTGTCGAGTTCAATTCCTGCAAACGCGTATCCGTGTTTGATGTAGTGGGTGGAATGCGAGGCAAAAGTGTCAACCCAGCGGTTTCTTGAGAAGCTGAACACATGACCATCTCGCACTGCAGCGTTAAGATCCCACGAGGATATCAACGATTGGGCCGCTTCCGTCTCAACCAACCCAGCTGCTACCGCAGATCGCAGCGCTATGAGAAACCGACCAGTATCACCTGCATCAAAGCCGCTTAATACGGGCGTCAGGGTTTTGGCATTGAATGACGCATAAGGAAGACGAAATTCTCCAATGCTGGCGACTGGAATGTTCTCTATGATTATGGCTGTCGCCGTACGTGCTGTCTGCTCATCGACAAGACCAAGCTTAAGCGCCCCTATGATACCTTGGATCTGGCTCCCGATATCCCAAAGCGTGACGTCATTGTTGACCACAGCGGCATTACTTGTATGCATCACTGTTCCAGCACACAGACCCGTGGTTTCGTGCGTGTGTTTTTCTAGGAAATGCCACGCTATCTCAGCGTCTTCAAAAAGAGCTGCTCGATCTCTTATATCACCTGCCTGGGCAACATCTCGGTTCGCAGCCTCCCGACGACGAACTGACCATACCCTCTTGACCACCTCATCTGGCGCAGCAATGAAATCGCGCAACTCTGGTAGGGTCGCAAAGCGAATGCGACCGTCACGGTGTGCTTGTTCCACCGCTCGGGCAAGTACAATCTGCTGGAATTTTGATTTCACGTCGGCTGACGAAATCAACTCAAGTCCATCTGTAAGGGGATCTTCGCGAATAGCCTGAAGCAGTCCCTTTGTCTCGAAGGCCTTCAAGAATACATGAAATCGGGCATCAGCTCCGGGGCCAATCCATCCCTGTCGCTCGCCTGGCGAGTGTAGTACAAACGTCGCGGGGCTGTTCTGGTCGATGCCACGCTCACCATCTGAAAGCATGACGCATGTTTCATATGGCAATTGCGCCGTTGCGGATGGAACCGTTTCAATTGAACATTGAATTTGCCCATTCATGGATGAATCCACCGGAGGTGTGCTGATGATGGTGTAGGGCACTCCAATCTCGTCAAGCAGACTGGTGAATTCAGCAAGCTCTGGGGCCATCTGGCCGGATGGACCGACTTCAATCACGAGAGCAACAACTTTTGATGCCCCTGGATTGCCTTGCAAGAGGTAATCCTTGGGCAGAGTCGCAAGTAGGCCACCACCCGCAATTTCTGTGTTGAGAAGGTTCGCCCACTGACGCATGCGGGAAATCAACCATTCAGAGCTTTGGTTAAGACTATCGGTCAGATCGAGCATGAGGAGTTGTTGTCGGCTGGATGCGATTACTGCCTCAATTGCTTCTTCAGGACTGCTAGCGATATCTCGATAGATGCCGCCCCTGATTTTGAGTATTCCCCAGTCGACAGGCGCTACATCGGTCTGGTCGTTTCTTTCACGCTCGTTGTCACGTCGGATCTGAATGCGCCATCCGGCAGACCTGTAGGCATAGGGCTCAAGTACATCATCGGGCGACAAATCATAGATCGACACAAATGATGCGGCTGTCGCGTCCGCGCCTAGCTCACCTAGAGCCATTTCTGCGTCCGACTTCAACTGTGCTGCAGCCCTTAGATGAAGATACCTATGTGGTGACTCCTGTGGTGTGTGCGGAAGGATGAACTCAACGAAGCTGTGTTCCGAAAGTAGTTTGCTCAACCGACGTAGAGAGGTTTGGAGCGAAGCATCGGTCGGGCTGTCAGGACCGGTCAGGTCGCTAAGAAAAAGTGAAACTGGGATTTGGTTTGAAGAAAACACATCCACCAAACTCTCAATTGTCGGGCCATCCGTAAGCTGATCGATACCTTTAAGAACGACAAAAACTGTTCTCGACCTGACGTCTTGGCTGTGGGCCATGGACGCCAGTGCCAGCGATGAAACGCCAGCGAGCAACTCTCTTCTTGTGAGCAGCAATTGCGCCCTCATTACCATTTCTACCTTGTTCGATCATGCCCCAGATTGGCCAGACTGGTTGCGAGTGTATTAATCTTGCAGTTTGCCGCTATATAATGGGATTCGCTAGAGTTCTTATGCAACGGGTATTGTTTATGAAGGAGGATAAAGACCCATTTTGGGTTTCAAAGGTCTCTCCAAGGCCAGTTTTCCTTGATCCGACCCATCATAGGCGCCGAATGTTGTTGGGCATCACTCTTGTGTTCTTGCTTTTCTCGGCTGCATGGTTTGGTGAATTCTTTCTACGCGTGAATGATCTGCCCCGGATACCCGACCCAGAAAGCTTTGGCGCTAGCGCTCACAACGAACAGACCTCAGGCGCACGGGGTGGCTCCAACTTGATCATGATGAGGGAAGGAGCTGTCACTGATTGTGGTCAGTTTGATCTTCTTCCGACTGAACCAGGCAAGCGTTTATCCGGCTATCTACCGTACGGCGATAGAACGGCGCTTTCGGGTTTGAGGGCAAAGTGCAATGAGCTAGACGATCTCTATTTTGAGGCTTTTGTCTTTGGAGGGCCCAATGGCGGTGCAATACAGCCGCTCGGCCCCGATGCAGGGTATTTCCCACTTGCGGAGTTCAGTGAGACTTGGATGGGAAGAAACAAGCCGTCTTCCTTTGCTCTGATCAGTCCGGCCGCTTGGGTAAGAACCGAAGAAATCTCAGATGTTCTTGCGCGCGAAGGCGATGGAGATTTCGGGGACAGTGCGGACCATCTCTCCGTTGGTAATGATGTTTCGGGCGTATGCCTGGATCTTTCAGAACATCCGGGTGTCGATCCAGCTGCACTCAAGAACGCACTCGCGATCCTTTTCGAAAGGTCACCAAATGAAGACCCAACTTCCTGCTTGCTGGCTTCTACCGAGGCGCCATTTTGGTTCGATCCGGATATCACCTCGCGTCTTGATCGTGTAGTTGTAACGTTGCCTTCCATCCAGCTTGCGGCCGCGGCAACGACTGGATCCCTCCAAGAACTCAAAGGAAAAATTGAGGAAATTTCGCGTGCTATTCCAGCCGATAAGCTTCAGTTGGCCTTTGGATCTCAGGGCGCGGTGATCAGAAGTGGAGAACGTAATCCGCAGCCAATCTCGCTGGCCGAAACCATGTATAACGCTGCCGTTTTCGATGGGGTCATCGGATACTCAGCGGATGTCGCGGCGCTTAGTGTTCGGTATACGGACAGTCAGCAAGAACTGAACCGCGTATGGTTGCCTGATATTGCGACTTGGCTGGACCGATTGGCGATCGCCGACGTTCCCACCTCACCAGTGATTTGGCCGCTTGGCTATGAAGATCCTTCAATTTGGGGAAGAGACGCTCTGCAATCGCAGCCGGTGGGCGAGCAGTCTGATTGGGTCGACCTAAGCAGTTTCAACGTCTTCACCGGTTCGGGCCCATTTTCCGCGCTTGTCGCCGTTGCCGAGACTGGGAAAAGGGCAACCACCCTTACCGAAACTGGCGCTGGTGATTATCCTACAGCGTTCTCTGCGCTACCGGTTCCCAACCATGTGAATTTCTTTGGGCAGGAGGCTTCAGGAATCTCACTGTCTCTTGTGATAATTGGCTTGCCCACCAACTCGCAGGCGCGAGAGTTGGTTGAGGTCCTTTCGGCTCTTGAGCTTGAGATCGTTTTCTTTGCGTCAATGAGTGACCTTCTCGGAGCGGAGGATACCGTTTCGCTGCTCATCGAAGCTGGTCATCAGGTCGGAATTACGCTGCAGCCAAGAACTTCCCTGTCTTGGCTCGCACAAAAGAGAGACCATTTGGGGAGAAACCTTGTTCAGCACCTTCTTGCGCATCAGCTTGATCTGCAGGCGCGGTTTGTACTTGCGCCCGGCGCGCCGGACCGCATTCCAGACACCCTGGCGCGCCTTGATCAAATGCGAGACCTTCAGGCGTCCGGCCTATTCGTCGTTCATCCGAGCGTTGAGGCTTTTGCAGATGATTTTGACGCGGAGGCCTTTGCTGAACGGGTCTACGAACAGGCACTTGGGCGCGACATCAATGTCATCAGCGTTGACATACGCGACGCTGCCAGCCGTGAAGTTTTAAGAGAGCTCCCGCCTCTCATTGAAGGGTTGAAATCTGATGGTTTTGATTTTCTTGCGCTACATGAATTGGCGGGAATTTCGGCTTCAGAAGCCCTGCCACCAGCCGAAATTCAAGGTGCCAAGCGCGATGATATTACTTATGCGACTTTGAGCATAAGTTGGCTGGGTATTCAGGGCACTATCTTCCTACTGGCACTCATTGTCGCGCTTCGATCCCCGATTTACCTTTTTTTGGCATTGGTTCGGCGCAAGGGTCCGCAGATCGATGGCAACTATCACCCCCGTGTGACGCTGATCGTGCCCGCCTACAATGAAGAGAAGGTTATTAAGCGCACCATTCAAAGCGCAATCGAAAGTGACTATCCCGATCTAGAAATAATTGTTGTCGATGATGGCTCCACCGACGATACCGCGAAGGTCGTCGAGACCCATTTTTCAGATGTTCCGAATTTGACGCTGGTTTGCCAAGAGAATGGTGGAAAATGGAGCGCGATCGATCACGCAATAGAGCTCGCCGACACGCCAATTATCTGCATTCTTGACGCCGACTCTTTGATTGAACGAACGGCCATTTCACATATTGTCCAACCTTTCAAAGACGCGCGGGTCGGGGCGGTTGCAGGGACTGTTGAAATTGGAAATTCGAGCAACCTGCTTACTGCATTCCAGACGTTGGAGTACATGTACACGCAGCAAGTTATGCGTCGTGCATACGAGGTTTTCGACGGGATAATTGTTGTGCCGGGTGCAATTGGAGCATGGCGTACTTCGGCCGTTGTAGAGGCCGGACTTGTGTCAGGAGATACCATTACGGAAGACGCTGACTTGACGATCGCAGTCCACCGGTCAGGCTACAAAGTACGCTACCAAGAAGCCGCAAAATCATACACCGAGGCACCGATACACATTAGGGGATTTTTGAGACAGAGGTTGAGATGGACGTTTGGTATGATCCAAGTGTCTTGGAAGCATAAGGGCACAGTCTCTGAGCTGAGGCCAGTCGGGCTCATTTCTATGGTGGATGCTATTTGGTATGCACTGGTTACCAGCTTAATTTACCCGATCATGGATATCGTTCTTGTCGTGGCAGTGTTCAAATTAGGCTATTTCTATCTGACGACCGGAAGTGTGGCGGCAGTATCGCTGCCAATCCTAGGTTCGGCCGCCTACTTGCTTCTAATCTGCGTGGATTTTCTGAATATTTTCTTTTCGATGTTATTTGCGAAGCGTTTCAGCCTTAAGCTTCTGGTAGTGGCGCCGCTTCTTCGATTTGGATACCGACAGTTGTTATACATCTCTACAATCAGAGCCATCTTTGCGGCTTTGTTTGGCAACTTGACGAGTTGGAACAAATTGGATCGTACAGGCGGCACACGACTGCCTACGTGATTGCAGTTCAGCACAACTCGTTCACATTAGGATGAGGTGCTGCGCGGTTGCCTGGGCGCAAATGGGATCTCGAATCCACCGAGGTCACGAATGTATACGTTCAACGGCATACCATAGGGATCTCGTATATCTGCACGTCCATTGGATTCTACGAAACGCTTGAGTGCGCCAGAGCCGAGTAGATGTGTGGCAGCAAGCATGCCACTAGGCGATAGAGTTTGCCCTCCAACCTCCTGCCAAGCATATCGATGCAATCCTTCAGCCTCGATGTATCGCCACATGATCCGCATCCATTCTTCGGCGGCATCATCTTGAACCTGAGGGCTTCTTAGAAACCCCTGAACAGAGCGAATGCCATTCTTCCCGCTGAATCCACCACCGAAATTATTGTCGTAGATATCGCCGTCACGGCGCACATAGCCCAAATCAATCAACGCGGCTTCTCCGAACTGATATGCGCCAAGGAAGTTAAGCGTGTTCACCGCTTGGTAATCTCCGCGAGATTCCTTATGCCTTAGCGCGGCAAAGAACGCGGCATAGTCTTTAGGCGCTGCCTGCGCTACGATCATGCCTTGGTTCAGATTTGGATTTCCAGCGTTAAGGGCTTGTCCCCAATCGTAGGCCAAGGATGGCGAGCCAAAGCAGCAAACCGCAAAAGCAATTGACGCTCTCAACGAGCGATTTCCAAATTTGGCCATTTTACCCTCCTCCGCGAAAAAGTCTGATCCAGACTGGGTGCCCTTGGCGGGATGCTTTGGGAAGTAATACAGTGTAAAAATGTGGCAAGGATAGGGTCAGAAGAAGGAGGAGGTTTGTTATAACTCGCGCACCGCAGAAAAAATGCAATATCACTCAAAGAGGAGTGCAGTAGTTTTAAGGTCTAATTGCAAAAAGGTGTGGGAATATCCTGTTAAAGTATTGATTAGTATGGCTTTATGGAAGGCCTCCAAAGTCACACTTAACCCATTACGAAGTGAGAATCCCCTGAGCAAATTATTGCCTATGTATCCGTTCCGAAGAAGGGTGCGGAAGACATTCGAAGGTGAACGAACAGTTAAACTGCAGATATACGCCACTTTGCGGAAGATGGGGGTCGAGGTCCCGGAAGCGTCGGAATAGCCGATAGATTGCTCACTCCGGGCTGGACTTCCCGCCCGACACGAGCGTCACTGATGCCACGCCCGGCCTGACCCCGGGCGCACCTCGGTACCAGGGCCAGCACCACGCTGGCCCGGCACATCCGATGAGCAGACATGCCAACATCCAGAATAGCACCCCCGCGCGAAACCAAGGCCGCAATCTTGCGCAAACTATTGAGCCGTAAGGTGCTGTCAGACCAATTCTAACCAGTCTCAGTTTGCCGCAACAGGCGTGAACTTATGCGGAACAAAGCTGACGCCACTCAGAGAGTGCGGCGCTTCGGTTGAGCTTGAAATTGTCTCTGCTGTAATGGGAACGTTCTTGATTGAAATGGTTGTGAACTGAGGAATGGACGGATGCGAATTTCTGAAGACATCGCATCTGCCGGAAACGGAGCATCGCCCGCTCTCGTCGTCGAAACGGTAGATGTGAATTCTCCGCTCGATTGTTAAGCCAACGGCCCGTTTCCTGTTTTTGAACGTTGCCAATGACCTTCAAGGCTGCGCCATAGGACCGCAGTTTATCGGTCACAACAATCTGCGGTTGGCCGTAACGCTTCATAGATTTTCTGATGAATTTCAATGCTGCCTTGCGATCACGGCGCTTTGTCACATAGCTTTCCAACACCTCACCTTCGTGATCCACGGCGCGCCAAAGATAGTGCGTCTCGCCGTTGATCTTCACGAAAACCTCGTCCAGGTGCCACTGCCAGTTTGAATAGGATCGCATCCGGCCGATCCGGTTTCGCCTGATCTCAGACGCAAACATCGGACCAAATCGGTTCCACCAAAACCGCACCGTTTCATGACTGACTTCGATCCCGCGTTCGTGCAGCAAGTCTTCTACATTCCGCAGCGAAAGCGGAAATCGAACGTACAGCATCACAGCGAGGCGGATGATTTCTGGTGACGTTTTGAAGTAGCGAAATGGAGAGCGTTTTGTCATCCAAAGAGGCTAGGGCGGTGTGCCGCCCGCCTCAAGCGGGTTTTGTCTGACAATGCCCAGCTGAGGGCATAGACTGGGGTGGGTGGCGGAGGAACAGGGATTCGAACCCTGGGTAGACTTTCACCTACGTCGGTTTTCAAGACCGGTGCATTCGACCACTCTGCCACTCCTCCGACGTGGTCCTCTTAGCCTGTCGTTTCTGATTCGAAAAGCACGTTTGCGCATTGGGGATATCCGCCGACAATTTTTCTATGAGCCTTCCAAATCACGCAATCGGGCGCTATCTTTGCCAAAAGGCGGTGGTGCGGGCAGATTTGACTGTTTTTTCAGGCGAAAGAATTGCACATCGTAGAGTAACAATAATGGCCTATAAGGGCTTGCTGCCCTTCAAATGCGGGGCACAAATAAAGGGGCGGAGTATTATGGGTAATTCATTTGGAAAACCGGCAGCGCGGCGCATCGCTTTGGTTTGTGTCGCAGTTGCGGGATTGGCCGCCTGTGATGAGAACGGCGAATTTGCGTTACCGTCTGTCGGTCAGAGCAGCGAACCTGCACCGATCCTTGCCGCGAACGCGCCAAATCAGACCCGAACCGAACGCGATATCGAGCGGCCAGATATTTTTGCAGTCAATGACCGCGGGATTTGGGATGGGCGTCCATCTTTAGGCGGCGTCTGGGTCGCGCACCCCGATGCACAAAATCCAGAGCGTGTTTTGATCCGCAACACGGAAACAGGACGCGAGATAACAGGCGCCTTGTTCCGTCGTGAACGCGAAAACCCCGGCCCATTGCTACAGGTATCTTCGGATGCGGCTGACGCGCTGGGCATTTTGCCGGGCGCCCCTACTGAATTGAATGTCGTGGTCTTGCGCAGGGAAGAAGTCGAAGTGATCGCCCCTCCTGCTGCCGAAACGCCTGTCGATGAATCTGCGACAGCGTCTGAGGATGTTGCGGCGGTAGCGCTTGCGCCCGCAGTGACTGAAACCGCAATTGCCGTCGATCTTCCGCCTGCGGTCGAAGCCGCAACCGCGACAATTGAACAAACTGCGCTGGCCGCAGCCGATGCTGTTCAAGATACGGCGTCTGTGGCCACCGATGTTGTCGATGTGTCAGCAGTCATTAGCCCAGCCACGGCACCGATCGATGGTCCCCGCGCACAAGTCGGTGTCTATAGCGTCGAAGCGAACGCAAACAATGCTGCTGCAAGGATTACGGCCGCGGGTATCGCCGCACAAGTATCCCCACAATCGATGGGTGGTCGCACAGTGTGGCAGGTCATTGCTGGCCCGATGTTGAATGCAGGCGTTGTCGCCCAGTTGAAAGAATTGGGTTTTGTCGACGCTTTTGTCATTGCGGACAGTGAATAAGACTAACCGAAAAGGACTTTCCTATGTGCTTTAAGACATTGCGCGGTTTCGCTCTGGCTGTCTGCCTGGTGGTTGCGCCGGCCACGGTGCATGCGTTCGAAACAAATGCCCACGCGGCCTATATCTTTGATCAATCGACGGGCACCGTCCTTCTGTCCAAGAACGCACAGGAACCGCTACCGCCTGCATCTATGTCAAAGTTGATGACGATTTACATGGCATTCGAAGCGGTCGCTGACGGGCGGTTGCTGATTGACGAACTACTTCCTGTCTCGACCCACGCTGCCGGTTATGGTGGGTCGTCGATGTTTCTGGACACAACTGATCGCGTGTCTGTCGAAGACCTGTTGCGTGGTGTGATTGTCGTATCGGGCAATGATGCAAGTGCCGTGCTGGCCGAGGCTTTGTCGCCGGACGGGTCAGAGGCAGGCTTTGCCCGCATGATGACAGATCGCGCGCGCCAAATGGGCATGATGAATTCAAACTTTGCGAATTCGAATGGCTGGCCCGCGGTTGGCCACCGGATGTCGATGGAAGATCTTGGTATTTTGGCCAATCGCCTGATCACCGATTTCCCGACCTTCTATCCTCTTTTTGCCGAAACGGATTTCCCGTTTGATGGTCGCGTGCCGTCCAATTCAGCCAACCGCAATCCTGTGTTGACCTTGGGATTGGGGGCAGATGGCCTTAAGACCGGACACACGGAAGAGGCAGGCTATGGTCTGGTCGGATCGGCCAAGCAGGGTGACCGCCGGATCATTTGGGTCATTACGGGTCTGGATTCGCGTCAGGAACGGCAAGAAGAATCCGTCAAAATCATCAATTGGGCCTTTCGCCAGTTTGCCCAAACCGATGTCGCCGCAGCAGGCGCACGCATAGCGAGCGCAGACGTCTGGATGGGGGCAATGCCAACTGTCGGGCTGACCGTAGCAGAGGATTTATCGCTTTTGGTGCCAGTTCTGAACCAAGAAGATATTACCGCCGAAGTCGTCTACAACGGCCCGATCGAGGCACCAATTACAGCCGGCCAGCAGTTGGGCGAACTTGTCATCAATCTTGCAGATTTGCCCGAAAAGCGCGTTCCGCTGATCGCTGAAAATGATGTGCCTCGTGGCGGTTTTGCTACCCGTATGCGCACCGCGGCCTTGGTTTTGTGGGGCAAGTTCGGACCTGCCGGCGGCGAAGAGGCTGCAGAAGGCGCATGAGCAAACCGCGCTTTATTACGTTTGAAGGTATCGACGGTTCCGGCAAATCCACCCAGTCGCGTCGTTTCGCAGAACATCTGCAGGGACTGGGCACAGATATTATTCTGACACGTGAACCGGGTGGTAGTCCCGGTGCCGAGGAAATCCGGCAATTGGTGCTGACAGGCGATCCTGATCGCTGGTCCCCCGAGACCGAAATATTGCTGTTTACTGCGGCACGCCGCGACCACTTGGAAAAGACGATCGAACCTGCTTTGGCGGCTGGAACGACAGTTATTTCAGATCGTTTTGCCGATAGTACGCGCGTCTATCAGGGTGCAACGCGCGGCGATTTGCGCAGCATGGTAGACAAATTGCATGCGTTGATGATCGGGCGGGAACCTGACTTGACCTTTATTATCGACATGGACCCTGCAACGGCCCTGGCTCGTGGTCTGGCACGCAAATCCGGTGAAGACCGGTTTGAAGACTTTGGTTTGTCTTTTCAGGAAACACTTCGCCACGGTTTCCTTGCTTTGGCCCATGCAAACCCTGATCGCTGTGTCCTGATCGACGGTAACCGTACCCCCGAACAGATCGCCAGTGAAATCGCGGCCCACGCATGAGCGATGATGACATCCCAGAGCCTGACCGGATCGCGGGCGCACCGCATCCGCGGGAAACCCAGACGTTGTTTGGTCAGGGAAAAGCAGAGGCTGATTTCCTAGAGGCGTTTTCGGCGGGGCGCATGCATTCAGGGTGGTTGATCACAGGTCCACGCGGGGTCGGCAAGGCAACTCTGGCTTGGAAGATCGCAACATTCCTTTTGGCAGACGAAGGCGTTGGATTATTCGGTGATCCGAGTTTGGCTGTTGATCCGGCGCATCCGGATGCCCGTCTTATTCAATCTGGTGCTCATCCGCGCCTGTCGCTGATCCGCCGCCCTTGGGATGAGAAAACCAAGAAGCTGAAGTCAGAAATTACCGTAGATGCGGTGCGCAATCTGAAGAAATTCTTTCATATGTCAGCGGCAGATGGTGGTCGCCGGGTTGTCATCGTCGATGCAGCCGACGAACTGAATCGCAACGCCGCCAATGCAATCCTCAAAGAACTCGAAGAACCACCTGCAATGGCCACAATGCTGTTGGTCGCCCATCAGCCGTCACGGCTTTTGCCAACGATCCGTTCGCGGTGCCGTGAATTGCGGTGCAACCGACTAAGCCCACCTGATTTGCAGCAAGCAATCAGCCAAGCAGGGCATCCGTCCGATCAATCCGAAAGCTTGGCAACTCTGGCGGGCGGTTCAGCCGGTGATGCGATCCGTTTACTCAATCACGACGGACTGCCGCTTTACGCGGAAATAGTCAAAACCCTTGGGGGGTTGCCGCGTATCGACCGACCTGCGGCTTTGCGGCTTGCAGACGCTTGCGCGGGGCGCGGTGCAGATGTGCGGTTTGGTCTGACGCTTGATCTGATTGACCTGTTCTTGTCACGCGCAGCACGGGCAGGGTTGATGGGCGAACCTGCTGCCCAAGGCGCCCCGGGAGAGGCGCGCCTGCTGGCACGTATCGCACCGGACGACCGCGCAGCACGCAGATGGGCGCAGTTGCAGCAGGATTTGACCGAACGGTCGCGGCATGGGCGTGCAGTCAACCTTGACCCTGCGGCGTTGATCCTTGATATGATCTTCAAGATCGAAGAGACGGCGCAAGCTACAGCCATCGCCTGAAAGCCCCGACATGACCCAAGCGACAATCGTCGACAGCCATTGCCACCTTGATTTCCCGGACTTCGACGCTGAACGCGACGATGTGGTTGCACGTGCAGTCGCTGCGGGTGTGACGCGGATGGTCACGATTTGCACAAGGTTAAGGTTAGAGCCGCAAGTGCGCGAAATCGCTGAAAAATATTCCCAAGTTTACTATGCAGCAGGCACCCACCCGATGAGCGCGGCTGACGAACCGCTTGCCACCGTAGATGAGTTGATTGCGCTGTCGGCGCATCCCAAATTCGTGGGCATCGGCGAAACGGGGCTGGATTATCACTACACCGCCGAAAGCGCCGAAATCCAACGACAGTCGCTGCGCGTCCACATTGCCGCTGCGCGTGAAACCAAATTGCCTTTGATTATCCACGCGCGTGCGGCAGACGACGACATGATCCGTATTTTGCGCGAAGAACATGCAAACGGTACATACACTTGCGTGATGCATTGTTTTTCCAGCAGTGCAGAGCTAGGGCAGGCCGCCCTTGATCTAGGGTTTTATTTGTCGATGTCCGGTATTGCAGCATTCCCCAAAAGTCAGGAATTGCGCGATATATTTGCAAGCGCCCCGATTGACCGCGTGTTGGTCGAAACCGACAGTCCGTATCTTGCACCGCCACCCTTTCGCGGCAGACGCAACGAACCCGCCTATACCGCCCATACGGCGAAAGTCGGGGCAGAGGTTTTTGGCCTCAGCTACGAAGACTTTGCCAAACAGACGAGTGACAACTTTGACCGCCTTTTCTGGAAGGCCAAGCCATGAGCGACACAATCAGCTTTCGCATTCTTGGCTGCGGATCATCAGGGGGGGTTCCGCGCTTGGGCGGGCAATGGGGGGCTTGCGATCCGGCCAACCCCAAGAACGCACGAATGCGATGTTCGCTACTTGTGACCCGCCAAAGCGGGGGTAAATTCACCCGCGTCCTGATCGACACAACCCCCGATATGCGCAGTCAATTGCTGGCAGCAGATGTCGGTATGCTGGATGCCGTCGTCTATACCCATAGCCATGCCGACCATGTTCACGGGATCGACGATCTGCGCATGATCGTTTTTAATATCCGCCAGCGCCTGCAGGTCTGGGCCGACGGCGACACCAGCAACGACTTGCTCGGTCGTTTTGGGTATGCCTTTGTACAGCCCAAGGGCTCTGCTTATCCGCCGATCTGCGAATTGAACACGATCGATGGCGACATTACCGTCAGCGGTGCAGGCGGCGACATTACATTGACCCCGTTCGAAGTGGAACATGGCAGCATCGATGCTTTGGGCTTCCGGATCAGCGATGTAGCTTACTTGCCAGACGTGTCCCGCATCCCAGATGCGTCATGGGAAATCTTGCAGAACCTCGACACATGGATTGTCGATGCTTTGCGGCGCGACCCACATCCGACCCATTCGCATCTGGCAAATACGCTGGACTGGATTGCACGCGTTGCCCCGCGCCAAGCAGTCTTGACAAACATGCACAACGATCTTGACTACGCGACGGTTGCTGCCGAAACGCCTGACCATATCCACCCTGCCTATGACGGTATGACGATTACTCTTTCACTGCCTTAAACGCCGCTTCGCATACATGCCCCAACCGCAGGCGTCATAGTCGCTATCCCAAGGATTTTCCGAATGGCCGCCCTGATTGATGTCATCCTGCCAGTATTCCTGGTCATCGGTTTTGGATATGTGGCTGTTTGGAAAGGCTTCTTTAACGACGCCGGCGTTGACGGGTTGATGAAGTTCACCCAAAGTTTCGCGATCCCTTGCTTGCTGTTTCGGGCTATCTCGACGCTTGATTTGGGTCAGACCTTTGATTTCGCTCTTTTGGCAAGTTTTTATGCCGGAGCGCTCACCGGATTTGCAGCAGGGCTTTTGGGCGCACGCTATATATTCGGGCGCGATTGGGAAGACAGCGTTGCCATTGGCTTTTGTTGCTTGTTCTCGAATTCATTGCTGCTTGGCCTGCCGATCACAGAAAGGGCATACGGAGTATCAGCACTGGAAGCCAACTATGCAATTATCGCGATCCATTCGCCGTTTTGTTATGCCGTCGGGATCACAGCGATGGAGATTGCCCGCAATCGCGGTGGCAATATCGCGGCATTGCCCGCCAAAGTCATTAAAGCGATGTTCAACAACGCGCTGATCCTCGGGATCACGTTGGGCTTTATCGTGAACCTTGGTGGTATCCCTTTGCCTTCTGTCGTGACCGACGCAATTGACCTGATGGTCCGGGCGGCCCTGCCTGCGGCTCTGTTTGGCCTCGGCGGCGTGCTTTACCGCTATCGGCCCGAAGGGGACATGCGCACGATCCTGTTCGTGGTCGCGATTTCATTGATCCTGCATCCGTTGATCGTTTGGGGTGTGGCCAAAAGCAACAATCTGTCTGACGCCGCCTTGCGTTCGGCGATTCTGACGGCCGCGATGGCGCCGGGGGTCAATACGTACGTTTTTGCCAACATGTACGGTAAGGCGCGACGGGTCGCGGCTTCTTCCGTGCTGATGGGGACAGGCCTATCGATCTTTACGGTTTGGGTCTGGTTGGCGGTTCTGCCTTAGACCCCTTCCGCCAAAACAATCATGCTGGTCGCATTTTCACGCCTGATCTGGGCGACCTTTTGGTATTCAGGATCATTGTAAAGCGCCAAAGCGCTCGCATAGTCCGGAAATTCAAAGATCACATGACGTGTGTAGGGGCTGCCTTCGGGTGCCAGCGATGCACCGCCGCGCACAATGGGCTTACCGCCATAGGATTCGATAATGGGCGTGTCACGAATGATGTATTCTTGATAGGCGTCTGCGTTCGTGACTGTGACATGGCCGATGATATAGCCTTTGGGCATGCGGGTGCGTCCTTTGGTACATGGCTTAGTCGCCAAACTGTCCCGCAATTGAACTTACTGCAAGATATTGTTGCTCTTTTTGGTCTGAAGTTGGGTGGGCTGCGTACACATCAATGTGTAATTTGACGACAACGAAAGCGACTGCGCAATGCGGTCGGGAGCCAAACAGACCTAAAGTCGGACGGAGATATCTATGCGTATGTTGCCACTTTTCGTGATCATGACCGCGGCACTTGCCACGTCCGTCACGGCCCAGCCACGCGCCGCATCCGTTGGGGTTCAAGAAGTTGAAATGCGCGCTTTAGCCGAAACGGTTCCGGTATTTGCCGAAGTCATCACAGCGCGGGATGGCAACATCGCTGGCCGTGTTGCCGGAAGCGTGGAAAATGTTGCTGTCCTCGCTGGTAGTCGTGTCGAGACAGGCGACCTGTTGGTTGCGTTGAATGCCGACTTACTGACGATCCAAGTCGCCCAGTCGCAAGCCCAACTAGCAGAGGCAGAGGCAGGGATTGATACGGCCACTGCCCGCGTTGACCGTGCGAGGATCGCCTTGGATCGGATCGAGGCGTTGCGTGGTGGCACTGCGTTTAGCCAAGGCCGTTTTGATGACACCCGCGCAGATTTTCTTGAAGCAGAAGCGCTGTTTGCCGAAGCGCAGGCACGTGCAAGAAGTGCGCAAGCACGGGTCGCGGAATCCCAATACCAGCTGGAACGCAGTGAAATTCGCGCGCCGTTCTCGGGTGTGGTGCTGGAAGTGAACACGATCCCGGGCGCATTTATCCAAGCCGGTACACCTATCGTTCGTTTGCTTGATACTGATGCGTTTGAAGTGCAGGCAAATGTGCCGTCGCGCTACACGGCGTTCCTTGAGCCCGGGCAACGGGTGCAAGCCAGCACGGAAACCGGTGCGGTTATGACGCTTGCATTACGCGCGGTGTTGCCACTTGAAAACCCATCAACCCGCACCCGTGCCGTTTTGTTTACAGCGCCTGACCTGTCCACAATGGCCGGTGCGGCGGTGGGGCAATCCTTGAACGTCCTGATCCCTGTCGGACAAGCACGTGATGTGTTGTCGGTTCCCAAAGATGCACTGGTGCAAGGGGCAGGCGGCTGGACAGTTTTTGTCGCTGCAGAAGAACAGGCGCAGCCGCGGGCAGTCACTTTGGGCGTACCGCTGGGTGATCGCTACGAAGTCATATCCGGCCTCGCACCTGGCGATCTGGTCGTCGTACGCGGGAATGAACGTCTGCGCCCGGGCCAGCCGATCTCGCCCGAGTTGCTGGAGGTGAACTGATGGATTTCATTCGCTATTCGATCGACCGCCCGGTTGCGGTGATTGCGGCGGTCTTGATGGCCGTCCTTTTTGGTATACTTGCTCTGACGCAAATCCCGATCCAGCTTGCCCCTGATGTGCGCAAGCCGATTGTTGTGATTTCTACCAGTTGGCCCGGTGCCGCCCCGTCCGAAATCGAGCGGGAAATAGTGAACCCGCAAGAAGAAACCCTGCGTGGCTTGGACGGGCTAGAGATCATGACCTCGCGCGCGCGTAGCGGCGAAGCTGAGGTTACGCTTGAATTCGCGATAGGCACAGACATGAGCCAATCGTTGTTGTTGGTGTCGAACCGGTTGGACCGCGTGGGCGGGTATCCGGACGAAGCAAACGAACCGACGCTGAACACCTCTGGAGCGGATGACAGTCCGATTGCATGGGTGCTGATCACCGCCGCCGAAGGCAACACAACGCCGATGCCAACCTATGGCAATTTCTTGGAAGATATCGTCAAGGATCGGGTTGAACGGATCGCGGGCGTGGCCGCTGTGAACGTCTTTGGCGGTGTTGGCCAAGAGCTGCAGGTCGTCGTCGATCCCCAGCGCCTGTCGCGGTTTGGCTTGACGGTTCCCGAAGTCGTGCAACGGTTGCGGGCCGAGAATATCTCGATTTCTGCGGGTGACGTGGATGAAGGCAAGCGCCGCTACGTGGTGCGGACCGAAAGCAACCTCAACACCGCAGAATCAATCGGCAATGTGGTCTTACGGTCCGATGCGGCCAACGGTGGAACGGGACGCGTGCGTGTCAGCGATGTTGCGGACGTGGGATTTGCCTACAAAGAAAGCACGGCGCGTTTACGCTATAAAGGGCAGCCTGGGCTTGCGTTTAACGTGGTCCGCGAAGCGGGCGCCAATGTCATCACGGTCATGGAAGAATTCCGCACCGTACTAGCGGAATTGCAGGCAGGTCCAGTAGCCGCCCAAGGCCTTGTGATGGAGCAAGTCTACGATGAAACTATCTATATCGAAGGTGCCATCGATCTGGTCACCCAGAACATCTATATCGGCGGCGCGCTTGCCGCGTTGATCCTGATCTTGTTCCTACGCTCTCCGCGTGCGGTCATTATTGTTTCGCTCTCAATTCCTGTTTCGATTGTCGCAACTTTTGTGGTGATGGCGGCGACTGGTCGGACATTGAACGTGATCTCTTTGGCCGGTATCGCCTTTGCGGTCGGTATGATCGTTGATGCGGCCATTGTCGTCTTGGAAAACATATACCGCCTGCGCGAAGCTGGTCATTCGCGCCGCGAAGCTGCCTATCTGGGTGCAAAGCAGGTCTGGGGCGCGATCCTTGTATCTGCGTTGACCACGGTTTTGGTGTTCGTGCCGATATTGATCATGCAGTTGGAAGCGGGGCAGCTTTTCCGCGACATTGCTGTCGCCATTTCGGTTTCAGTTCTGCTGTCGCTGGTGGTGGCCGTCACGGTGATCCCCGCACTTGCCAGCCGTTTGCTGCGCGAAGACGGCAAAAAGCCCATGCGGATTTGGGGTCTGGATCATCTTGCCTCGGGCTTTCGCGCGATGGTGATGGCTTACGTGCGCATGACTGTGCGTTTCAGGCTTGTCGGGATCGTGATGGTTGCGGCCATAGCGGGTGGTGCTGCCGTAGCAAGTTGGACGTTTTTGCCAAAGCTGGAATACTTGCCAGAGGGCAATCGCAATCTGGTCTTTGGCCTGATCATTCCGCCCCCCGGCTATAATCTAGAGACGACCGAAACCATCGCACAGCGGATCGAGGCCGTAGCCCAACCGCTTTGGGAAGCGGCACCCGCGATGCAGACCGCAGATGGCGTCCCGACCATTGATAGCTTCTTTTTCGTAGCGACCCCCGGAAACTCGTTCGTCGGGGCAGGCGCTTTGGATAGCCAACGGGCCGGTGATCTGATCCCTGTTCTAAGTCGTCCGATATTTGCCGAACCCGGCACCTTTGGGTTCATGACCCAACCTTCGCTTTTCGGACGCGGTGTTGGTGGCGGGCGCGCGATTGAATTGAACGTTTCCGGTCAAGATCTGGACGAAATCCTTGGTGTCGCGGGACGTGCCGCAGGCATCTTGGGTGGTTTGCTTCCACGCAGTGAAGGGCACCAGTTTCGACCCATTCCGGGGCTAGAGTTGGGCGCGCCGGAAATCCGGCTGATCCCCGACCGTTTGCGGCTCGCTGATGCGGGGCTGACCAGTTCCGGTTTGGCCGCAACAGTTGATGCGTTCAATGACGGGTTGCGCGTTGCCGAAATTACTGTTGGCGCAGAGCGTGTCGACCTTGTGCTCAAAGGTGACCCCGCCCTCAATGGATCGGCGCGCACGCAAGACGTCGGTAACTATCCTGTGGTCACACCAAGCGGGCAAATTGTGCCCGTCTCGGCTTTGGCTGATGTTGTCTTGACCGCAGGACCGACCGAAATTCGCCACCGTGAACGCCTGCGTACTGTGACGTTAGAAGTGCGACCAGCGGACAATCTGCCATTGGAAGAAGCGGTCGAACTGCTTGAACGCGAGGTCGTCGCGGTATTGCAAGAACAAGGTATCCCGAACGATATCCGGCTCAGTGTGTCAGGCACTGCCGATCAGCTTAGCCAGACGTGGGCAGCGATCCAAATCAATCTGGTGGTCGCGTTGATCATCGTGTTTCTGGTCATGGCAATTCTGTTTGAAAGCTTTGTGTTGCCGCTGGTGATCCTGATCGCGGTGCCGATTGCAGCTGCAGGCGGCGTAGGTGGTTTGGCTGTTCTAAACTTGTTCCAGACACAACCGATGGACATGCTCACTTTGCTGGGTTTTGTGATCTTGGTGGGGATTGTGGTGAACAACGCGATCCTGATCGTACACCAAACGCTTTACCATCTGCGCGAAGAGGGGATGGAGCCTGTAGCCGCTATTGAAGAAGCGACCCGCAACCGGATCCGCCCGATCTTTATGTCGACGCTGACCAGCGTGATGGGCATGCTACCGCTGGTGATTTTCCCGGGTGAAGGTTCTGAACTCTATCGGGGTTTGGGTGCCGTTGTTGTTGGCGGTCTCTCGATGTCGGCATTCTTGACGTTGCTGACAGTGCCGCCGCTGCTGCGCCTGTGTATTCGCAAGCCGGAACGGCAGGTTGATGCCATGCCAGTTGCCGCACCCGCAGAATAATACTTTGACGCCGCGCTGATCTTTCAGATTGCGCGGCGTTATCCGCCTGTCCTTTGTGCGAAATACTTTATGCGAATAATTCTCATTTACATTTACAAGGCGTTCGAAGTCTCATAAACCTCAGCTGAGTTAAACCGCTGTTTTGTCAAAGGACGTGTCAGAAACGATGATCAGATTGCTTCTAGGCGCTGTTTGCGCCGCCGCATTTTCAACGGCTTCATTCGCCGAAAACCATTTCAAGGTTGTGACAACGTTTACCGTTATCGCCGATATGGCGCAGAACGTCGCAGGGGACGCGGCGATCGTGGAAAGCATCACCAAGGCAGGGGCCGAAATTCATGGCTATCAGCCCACACCGCGCGATATTATCCGCGCCCAAGACGCCGATTTGATTTTGTGGAACGGGTTGAACCTTGAACTGTGGTTTGCGCAGTTCTTCGGTAATCTCTCGGACGTGCCAAGTGCGACTTTGACCGACGGCATTGTCCCGATGAGCATTTCGTCTGGCGAATACGACGGTAAACCCAACCCCCATGCGTGGATGGGTCTAGAGAATGCGCTGATCTATGTGGACAATATCCGCGATGCTTTCATCACCCATGATCCAGAGAATGCCGAAATCTACAGCGCCAACGCAGAAGCCTACAAAGCCGAAATCACCGCAACAATTGCACCGTTGCGCGACACCATCCTAGCGGTGCCGGAACAGCAGCGCTGGCTGGTTAGTTGTGAAGGCGCATTTAGTTATCTGGCGCGCGATTTCGCGATGCAAGAACTGTACCTCTGGCCGATCAATGCCGATGCGCAAGGCACCCCGCAACAAGTACGCCGTGTGATTGACACGGTCCGCGCCAATAACATTCCGGCAGTATTTTGTGAAAGCACAGTCAGCCAAGCACCGGCCGAACAGATCGCCCGCGAAACCGATGCCGAATACAAAGGCGTGCTTTATGTGGATAGCCTGACCACGGCGGACGGTCCTGTTCCAACCTATCTGGATCTGTTGCGGGTCACGACCGAAACCATTGCTGCAGGCCTTACCCAATGACCACAGTACCGGGCATAATTGCGCATGATCTGACCGTCGCTTACCGCAACGGCCACATGGCGCTGCGCGATGCCAGCTTTGAAATACCCACCGGTACGATCACTGGGCTTGTGGGCGTAAATGGCGCAGGCAAATCAACGCTGTTCAAAGCGATTATGGGATTTGTACCTGCCGCGCGGGGGGAAATTTCAATCCTTGGCATGCCCGTGGCAGAGGCGCTGCGCCAGAATATCGTGGCCTATGTGCCGCAATCAGAAGAAGTAGACTGGACCTTTCCGGTATTGGTCGAAGATGTCGTGATGATGGGCCGCTATGGCCACATGGGATTCTTCCGTAGACCCAAGAAAGTTGACCATGATGCAGTGACTGCCGCACTGGCACGGGTCAATATGTCCGACTTTCGCGACCGCCAAATTGGCGAGCTTTCAGGCGGTCAACGCAAGCGCGTTTTCCTTGCCCGCGCATTGGCGCAGCAAGGTCAGGTGATCTTGCTGGATGAACCTTTTACGGGTGTGGATGTAAAGACAGAGGACGCCATAGTCGCCTTGCTTCAGGATTTGCGCGACGAAGGGCGGGTCATTCTGGTTTCGACCCACAACCTGGGATCGGTCCCAGAGTTCTGTGATCGCACGATCCTCGTCAAGCAAACGGTGTTGGCATATGGCCTGACCGAAGAGACATTTACCCGCGAGAATCTGGAATTGGCCTTTGGCGGTGTCCTGCGCCACTTCGTTTTGGGCGGGGCTGACCTGCACGACGATGATGACAGCCGCCAGATCCGCGTAATCACGGATGATGAGCGTCCATTTGTTGTCTACGGAGACGACTACAAATCAAAAACACCCGACAGCGAGAAAGAGCCAAGCTGATGCAGGTGCTGCTAGAGCCATTCAGCTACAACTATATGTTTAACGCAATGTGGGTGAGCGCGCTCGTGGGCGGTGTCTGCGCCTTTCTATCGGCCTACCTGATGTTGAAAGGCTGGTCGTTGATCGGTGACGCGCTGAGCCATTCCATCGTCCCGGGTGTTGCGGGGGCCTATATGCTGGGCTTGCCGTTTGCCTTGGGTGCCTTTGCGGCGGGTGGTTTGGCCGCAGGTGCGATGCTTTTCCTCAACCAGCGCTCTGGTTTGAAGGAAGACACCATTATCGGGATGATTTTCACGTCATTCTTCGGGCTTGGGCTATTCATGGTATCGTTGTCGCCGACTTCGGTCAGTATCCAGACGATTACGATGGGCAATATCCTTGCAATTACGCCCGCCGACACGCTGCAACTTGCGATCATCGGTTTTGTGACGCTGGCGGTGCTGTTGGCCAAGTGGAAAGACTTGATGGTGACCTTCTTTGACGAAAACCATGCGCGGTCCATCGGGTTGCGTCCTGACATACTGCGGGTTGTGTTTTTTACGTTGTTGGCGGCGTCCTGTGTCGCAGCATTGCAAACGGTCGGCGCGTTTTTGGTCATTGCCATGGTCGTGACCCCGGGGGCCACGGCCTATTTGCTGACGGACCGCTTCCCGCGATTGCTGGTCTTAAGCGTTTCGATTGGCGCAGGTACCAGCTTTGTTGGTGCTTACCTGAGCTATTTTGCCGATGGGGCCACAGGCGGGATCATCGTCAGCCTGCAAACTCTGATTTTCCTTGCGGCCTTCTTCTTCGCGCCCAAACACGGCTATTTGGTCGCCCGTCGCCGCACGGCTGATGTAGTCAGGGGGCATTGATGGAAACACTGCTTTTCCCGTTCCAATTTGGGTTCATGAACAACGCCTTTCTGATGATGGCGATTATTTCGGTGCCGACCAGTCTGTTGTCTTGCTATCTGGTCCTCAAGGGCTGGTCTTTGATGGGCGACGCAATCAGCCATGCTGTGCTGCCCGGCATTGTGCTGGCCTACCTGTTGAGTATCCCGTTGATCATCGGCGCGTTCGTGGCGGGGATGTTCTGTGCCGTCAGCACCGGATTTTTGGCAAACAACAGCCGCGTCAAACAAGATACGATTATGGGGATCGTCTTTTCGGGCATGTTCGGGTTCGGCTTGGTGCTTTACACCAAGATATCGACCGAGATGCACCTTGATCACATTCTCTTTGGCAACATGCTGGGCGTCAGTGCGCAGGACCTATGGCCGGCGGGCGCGATTGCAGCATTTGTGGCTGTGATCGTGATAGCAAAGCGGCACGACTTCATGCTGCACGCTTTTGATCCAGTTCAGGCGCAGGCGGTCGGGCTGCGCGTCGGTTGGCTGCACTATGGGCTGCTGGCGTTGATTTCCCTAACCATTGTGGCGACTTTGGCAGCGGTAGGGATCATTCTTGCAATCGGCCTTTTGATCGCACCAGGGGCGATTGCTTTTTTGCTGACCAAGCGGTTTTCATTGATGTTGCCGATTGCGGTCGGGGTGACGATGGTTTCAGGGTTAGCAGGCGTCTATCTGAGCTTTTTCATCGACAGCGCACCAGCGCCGACCGTGATTTTGGTGCTGACCACGATCTTCATCGCGGCCTTCATTCGGGCAAATCGCAAGATGCGCCAACCCCAATCTGATGAATCCAAGACCGCGTAGGAAAAAAGGGCCGCGCATCTGATACGATGCGCAGCCCCTTTGTCCAGAACGCGGTGATCAATCGCCGTCGGCCACACCCATTGCACGGAGACGTGCGCGGCGTGCGCGGTAGCTAGGCAGGATTATCAGGAATGCAGCAAGGATCAGCAGGCCCAGCGTCATCGGGCGTTCGACCACAAAACCAATGCCGTCATAAAGGTTCATCGACCGCGAAAAGTTATTTTCCAGCATCGGCCCAAGGATGAAACCGATCAGCAGCGGTGCAAGTGGATAATCCGCAAAGCGCAGGATCGTGGCGGCGACGCCAAGGCCAACAAGCAAGAGAAGTTCGGTCGCGTTGTTCTGACCAATATAGGCGCCCATCATCGTAAAGAACAAAATGAACGGAATCAGGAAGGTACGCGGGACCAATAGCACTTTTGCGATATAGGGGATCAGCGGCAGGTTCAGGATAAGCAGAACCAGATTACCTAGATACATCGAGATAATGACGGCCCAGAAAATCTGTGGCTCGTCGATCATCAGACGCGGGCCGGGCTGGACATTCAATGCGATCAACGCACCCAACAAAATTGCCGTTGTGCCGGAACCCGGGATACCAAGTGTGAGCAAGGGAACGAATGATCCGGTGCAAGCGGCGTTGTTGGCGCTTTCTGGCGCAGCGAGGCCCTTCAGACTGCCTTTGCCGAATTGCTCCTGCTCTTCCTTGGTCGCGATGTTCCGCTCGACTGCATATCCAAGAAATGACGCAATCGTTGCACCCGCACCGGGTAAGACCCCGATCAAAAAGCCCTGGACGGATTGCCGCCCAATCACAGGCGCGATCTGGCGGGCCTCTTGGCGGGTGATGCGCAGGTCTTTAATTTCGTTATTGCCGTCCTCGGTTTTCGAACGCCCCGGATCAAGCACGAGGTAAAGCGCCTCGGGCAGTGCAAACATCGCCATGGCAAGTGTGATAAAGCCCAAACCAGACTGCAAATCCATAATACCAAAGGTAAAGCGCGGCATGTTGAACAACACGCCTTCACCGATTGTAGCGAGCATCAGGCCGACGAAGGTCATCAGCAGCGCCTTGGCGACTTGGCCTGTTCCGGCAAAGGCCGCAATAGCCGACAGGCCCACAACCATAAGCGCGAAGTACTCTGGTGAGCCGAACAAGAGCGCGACAGAAGACAAAGCAGGGGCAAAGATCATCAACAAGATTGCGCCGATTGTACCGCCTGCAAACGATGAAATCGCGGCAACCGTCAGTGCCTTGCCAGCTTTACCTTGGCGGGCAAGCGGATAGCCGTCGAAGCTGGAAGCCACTGTCGAAGCCACACCGGGTGCGTTGATCAAGATCGACGAGGTCGAGCCGCCAAAAATCGCGCCGTAATAGACACCTGCCAGCAGGATCAGGGCTGCGGAGGGGTCGCCAATGGAAATGGCGACAGGGATCATGATGGCGATGATCGACATTGGCCCAAGTCCGGGCAGCATGCCGATGAACGTGCCGATCAAACAGCCACCGATCACCATCAGAATATTTGTGAAAGAAAAGGCCGTTGCGAGGCCGATCATCAGTCCTTCAAGCATCGATCAAACCCCCAAGAAGAATGGCCATGGGCGCAGGAAGATCCCCAACACCTCTTGGACCAGATACCAAATGCTAAAGGCAGCAATCAGTGCGACAGGGATCAGGATGTGCAGGCGGCGTTCGCCCAACAGAACCGATCCGATAACCAAGAACCCGACCGTAGAGCCAAGAAAGCCCAAGGGGCGCAAAAGCAGCGCGTATGCCACCATAAGGCCCAACAAGATGACGGCTTGGCCGACCTTATAGTCCTGCAAACGGCGGTAATTAATCTCGCCTGCTTTGATCTGACCGTCGCCTTTTTCAAACCCGAAGATGATGAGCAATGCGGCGACAATACCCATGACGGACAAAACTTTGGGGAACGTGGATGGCCATATCGGATCACGACGCATGAACGGCGCCAGCATATCGTCCATCATAAAGAATGCGGTGTAGGCATAGCCCATGCACATCATCAGAATTATCAGTGCAATCCAGCGATCTAGCGCCATTGTCGTGTCCCCCCGACGTTAAAGTTGTGCGGCAAGCGTGTGGCCTGCCGCACAGATAGGTTTCCTGACTTAGAGGAAGCCCAATTCGCGCATCAAATCGCCAATCACTTGCTCTTGGTTCTCGAGGAAGCTTAGGAAATCGTCGCCGTTGTTGTAGATGTTAACCCAACCGTTTTGCGCACGGACAGTTTCCCACTCTTCGGTTTCGTACATCTTGGCAATCGCATCCTGATATGCCGCCAGCTTGTCAGCGGGCAGGCCAGGTGCCGCAAAGAAGCCACGCCAGTTGACGAATTCAGCATCGATGCCTTGCTCCATCATTGTTGGCGCATCCGCATAGCTTGCGACACGCTCTGGTGCGGTGATGCCGATGATTTTGACTTCGCCCGCGTCTGCAAGTGCGATCGCCTCAGAGAAACCAGTGCTCAGCGCTGCGATTTCGCCGGACAGCAATGCTGCCATGGCTTCGCCGCCTGCATCGTACGGGATGTACTTAACATCTGCCGGGTTTTCGCCTGCTGCTTTCATCACGATGGCTGCAACCAAGTGGTCAAGGCCACCCGGAACAGAACCGCCACCGATGGCTGTGCCACGTGGGTCTGCCTGATATGCCGCAACAAGATCAGCCATGGAATTCACCGGGCTGTCTTTGCCAACAACCATTGCTGCGTAGTCACCGATGGTGCCTGCAACCAGCGTCAAGTCGCGGAAGTTCTGCGGGAACACACCTGTTAGCGAGCGGATCACAATAGGGGTCGAATTGACCATCAATGTGCCATGCTGGCTTTCTGCGTTCTCGATCAGGTAACCGATGGCTTTACCGCCGCCGCCGCCTGACATGTTTTCATAGCTGGCTGAACCAACAAGGCCTGCGGCTGTCAGTGCCTCGCCTGTGCCGCGTGCTGTGCCGTCCCAACCGCCACCGGCGCCGCCGGGGATCAGAAAGTGGATGCTGTCAACGACCTGATGGCCGCCTGCAACAGCGGGTGTGCCGAGTGTCAATGCAGCCGCAGCAGCGGCCATCACGACCCGGCGGGTCATGTTAAACGATGTCATAGTATTCCTCCCATTTGACAACTGCCCGGTTCACGGATCAGTTGATATAAACCAACACAACAACCTGACACGGACCTGTCACGACCCCAGAAAGGCATTTGCGACGATGAGATTTCTTCTTGTAGAAGATAACATTGAACTGGCAAATGCCATCTGTTCGCGGATGCAACTCGACGGGCATGTTATTGATCATGCAGCAAATCTTAACGATGCCGATGCGTTTTCACGGACTGGTGAATACGATCTGATTTTGCTCGATATTATGCTGCCCGATGGTGACGGGCGCAGCTTTCTCAAGGCGCACCGTGCCGGCGAAAACGACACACCGGTCATCGTTTTGACGGCCCGTTCACAGGTGTCGGACAGAATCACATTGTTGGATTTGGGGGCAGATGACTACATCACCAAGCCCTTCGATCACGCTGAATTACAAGCGCGCTGCCGCGCTGTTTTGCGTCGTAAGGCGGGAACGGCGCGGACGATTACCCGCTATGGCGATGTGGCCTTTGACCCTGTTGCAGGCCATTTGACGGTAGGTGAAAACGTCATCAACTTGCGCAACCGCGAGCTGCGTCTGCTGGAACTTTTGATCAGTGCGCCCGGCCAGATTTTTGCCAAAACCAAACTGATAGATCGGCTATTTTCCTACGAAGAAGACGTGTCCGAGAACGCGGTCGAAGTCTATATTGGACGCCTGCGCAAACACCTTGAAAACTCTGGCGTTTCGATCACGACGCACCGCGGTTTGGGGTACCGGCTTGACCATGACTGACGTGGTCCGCGTGTCCGGATCACTGCGCAAGAGATTGGCAGTGACGCTGGTGGGCGGGGCCGCTGTTTTGGCGATCTTGTTGTTTTTCGTTGTACGCAGCTATGCAGCACAGATAGCCCAGCAAGGACAAGATCAAATCATCGGGGCGTCGGTCAGTTCGATCTTAGATGCAGCCGTTGTCCGTGACGGCGCGGTCGAAGTCGATTTCCCCTATGCATCGCTTTCTATGTTGGGAACCGAACGCGATGACCGCGTGTTTTATGCTATTTATCAAGATGATGCGGTCATTTCCGGATACGAAAACCTGCCACGACCGCAACTGCAAGCCGGTGAAGCGCGCGCATTCGAAACTGTTGTTTTTGATGGTGTTCCGGTTCGGCTTGCCAGTGCCACACGCACGCTGATCGGCGCGAACGTCCGCATCCAGATTGCAGTTTCTGTGGGGCAAACCCAAGACGCGCTGTCGGGGACGTTGAACCAAATTTCGCAAAACGTCGCCTTATTCGGGATCGGGTTCTTTGCATTGGCCGCCCTGATTGCTTTTTGGGCCACGTCTACAACATTTGATCAGCTGCAAACCTTAACAACTGCGATTGCAAGGCGGGGTCCAAAGGATTTGCGCCCTGTTGAGCGCCCGATTCCAGCAGAGCTTGCGCCGCTTGTATCGTCGCTCAATAGCCTCATGGGACGGCTTAACCAGTCGCTTTTACAGTCCGAGAATTTTATAACCGAGGCAGCACACCGCGTGCGCACCCCCTTGGCAACTGTGCGCTCGCATGCCGAAACGACGCTGCATCGGGTTGAAAAGCCTGAGAACAGACAAGCGTTGCGGGCAATGGTGCGCGCAATCGATGAAAGTTCGCGGGCCGCTGGACAACTGCTAGACCACGCAATGATCGCGTTTCGCGCTGACAACATGGAACAGCAAGACATTGATCTGGGGGTACTGGTTCAGGAATTGCTGGTACAGCTTACCCCAATCGCCGAGATGAAAGACATCGCACTCGAGATGACGCAAGAACCGGGTGTGATGATGGTTGGCGATCCAATCCTTATGCAAAATGCCGTGCGCAACCTGATTGACAATGCATTGAAATATGCACCAGCCGAAAGCACGATTAGCATTTCGGTATCGCAAAGCCCAAGCCCGAATGTAGAAATTTGTGATCAAGGTCAGGGGTTTGCGCCAGATGAAATCGGTGATCTTGCGAAACGTTTCAAACGCGGTGCCAATGTCGCGGGCATTGTTGGGTCTGGATTGGGCCTGACGATTGTCGAGGACGTCGCGCGTGCCCATGGCGGCAAGTTGACGTTGAAAAATAGACCGCAGGGGGGTGCATGCGCTACTTTATCGTTCTGATTCTAGCCCTTTTGCCATGTGCGTTGGTCGCTCAAGACTGGGAAGACCAGCAGCTTTTTGGTGCCGAAGATGCGGCAGAAAACCTGACGCTGATTTCTAGCACAGACACGTCGTTTTTTGCGCCGATCATTGAAAGCTTTCTGCGCGGCCGTCCGAACGTATCGATCAGCTATTTTGTCACCGGCACTGCCGATCTCGATGCGATATTTCGGGCAGATCAGGATGGCTACGACGTTGTGATCTCAAGCGCGATGGATTTGCAATTGAAACTGGCTAACGATGGTTTCGCCCTGCGGATTGACACCATCGTACATCCTGCTTGGGCGCAATGGCGGCAAAGTCTTTTTGGGTTCACCACAGAACCCGCAACGATTGTCGTCAACAAAGCAGCCTTTGCTGGCCAGCCAGTCCCACGCACGCGTCAAGAATTGATCCAAGCCTTACGTGCTGATCCGGATCGTTTTCGGGGCAGGGTGGGCACCTATGACGTGCGTCAATCGGGATTGGGGTATCTCTTTGCCACGCAAGACGCACGGGCATCAGAAAGCTTTTGGCGCCTGACAGAAGTTATGGGCAGTCTTGAGGCGCAGCTTTACTGTTGTTCTGGCGATATGATTGATGATCTGGTCGATGGAACGCTTGCTGTCGCCTACAATGTTCTGGGTAGCTATGCGTCTGCGCGCGGTGATGCGCTTGGGGAGATTGAAGTCATTTTACCCTCTGATTTTCCCACAACGATGATGCGGACGGCTTTTGTGTCCGAAACCACCGACAATCCCCAGATTGCGGCTGATTTTGTTCGCCATTTGACGGCGCTACAGTCAGATGCAAGCGGCAATGATGTGTTTCCCTTGCCCCCGCTTACCCCCAGTCTTGATCAAGAGGGACGCGCGGCCATTGCATTGGAGCCCGCTTTGATGACCTACCTTGACCGGCTCAAGCGCCGTACGTTCCTGCGCGAATGGGAGAGCGCAATAATTCAAACACAAGACTAGGGCATGAACCAAAAGTATTATGGTTTTGGGAAGCAGCCGGAGAATGCAATGAAGACGATCAAGTAACTTGTGCTATTTTAGGCAAAATTAGCAGGCGATAAAGCGCCCTTTGACACGTGGGAGGGTTGTTTTCTTGATCTGGCCACCGATGCGTTTTCCAAGAGGATCTGTGAGGAATTCAAGTGCTCCGGGGCAGGCCATTTGATTGTAGGAATATAGACAATGACATATGAACGACCCATTCGGTTTGGCATGGTTGGCGGTGGAAATGACGCTTTTATCGGCGGTGTACACCGGATCGCAGCCCGTATTGACGGGCGATTTCAACTGGTCGCAGGTGCGTTGTCGTCGACGCCCGAAAAGGCGCAAGCCTCTGGCGCCGTACTTGGACTTGATCCCACGCGCATTTACGATGACTTCAAAGCAATGGCGATACGCGAAGCGCGACTGAAAGACGGGATCGAGGCGGTTGCAATAGTGACACCCAATCACGTCCACTATGCGGTCGCACGTGAGTTTCTAAAGCGCGGGATCCATGTGATCTGTGACAAGCCGCTGACATCAACGTTGGCCGATGCAAAGAAGTTGGTGAAGGCTGCCCATGACAGTGACGCGCTATTTGTACTGACCCACAATTACACCGGCTATCCACTGATGCGGCAGGCCCGCCAGATGATTGCAGAAGGCGTGCTTGGCAAAATCCGCGTGGTACAAGTTGAGTATGCTCAAGCATGGCTGACCAAGGCTGAAAGTTCCAAACAAGCTGCTTGGCGCACGGACCCTGCGCGATCGGGTGCAGGGGGATCGACGGGCGACATCGGAACCCATGCGTTCAATCTGGCAAGTTTTGTAACCGGGTTGGCGCTTGATAGTCTATCGGCAGACTTGCAGTCTTTTGTCAGCGGTCGGCAGCTTGACGACAACGCGCACGTGATGATGCGGTTTGAGGGCGGCGCGCGTGGTATGCTCTGGTGTAGTCAGGTCGCCCCCGGCAATGAAAACGGGCTACGTTTGCGCGTTTATGGTGAAGCAGGCGGGCTTGAATGGGCACAAGAAAACCCGAACCAGCTCTGGTATACGCCGCACGGTGAACCCAAGCGTTTACTGACCCGCGGCGGTGTAGGTGCGACAGATGACGCAGCGCGGGTTACCCGTATTCCTGCGGGCCATCCAGAAGGCTACCTGGAAGGCTTTGCCACGATCTACCGCGAAGCCGCAGATGCAATAACCGCACACCGTGCGGGGCGCGACGTTCCCGCAGATGTGCTTTACCCAACCATAGAAGACGGATTGAAAGGCATGCAATTCGTTGACGCCTGTGTACGCTCGTCCAAACGCGATGGTGCTTGGGTGAAACTAGCGCCCTAGTTTGCGCGCGATCTGCTCTGACAACAACGAAAGCGCTGCGGCTTGCGCGGTGGCGATGCTGGTCAAGGACTGATCGGCCATTGGCACGCTGATATCAAAGCTGTCGGCAGAGTTGCGGAAGTCGATGCCGTCGCCACCCACGTAAAACTGGCCGGACAAGTGGAACGCGCCATCTGCGCCCGCAAGCATACGTGCGACACGCACATCAATGGATACATCCGGCAGGCCAACGAAGGGCCATGGCTCTGGTCCGACATCTGTGTTCAGAATATTGCTTAGCCCGCTTGTCAGGGCCAGTGTGACCGCACGTTGCGGATCATCGGCCCAAAGGACGTCTTCGTTGCTGGAAATCAATCCACCGGGCAATTCAAGCGCGACTTCTTCTGCTGCTGCATAGGCGGGCAGGGAAACGGTACGCACCATTACGCTGCTGACGAGGGGGCGCAATTCCAAGCTGGATGCTTGCGGTGTCAAGGCAAGCCGGTCAATTGGCGCGGAACATGCAGCTAGTCCTGCAAGCAGAACGAAGGTCATTAAACGGTTCATAATCAGCGTCCTGTCAGCAAGGAATTGGGATTGCGTTGGATGGTGCGCGATAGCGTCGTGACCGCATCAGCGGCAGACTGGATATCACGCAATGTTTGCAGCGTTTCGGCACCAAAGCGCGAACGTTCGCTATAGCTTTCGATCACAGTTTCAGTTTGCAGAACCAACCTGTTTGCGCGTTCGGCAAGGGCGGGCAGGGTGCTGACGGCCTCTTCGACGGCAAGCGCTGCTTGGTTCGCGGTGGCCAAGACCGAATTGAGGTTCTCCATCGCGTCACCGCCGTTTACCTCGGCCAAGAAGTCACGCATTTCATCAAGCGCACCATTCAATGAAGCCGGCAACGCAAGAGTGTCTTCGTTACCAATAAAGGCGTCGACTGCGGCGAGTGTTTCGGTCGCCGACGCTATCAGCGCTTCGAACTCAAGGCTGTTGGCGCGTGCGGTCAACTGGGCGATGTCATCGCTGATCTGTGGTAGATTGCGGGTTGCGATCTCGATGTTGTCGGCAACACGCGTGGCAGTTTGAACGGCGACATCAATATTTGAAATCAGCCCCACATCATTGGCTTGCGAAATCAATGCATCGAGGCTGGCAATCACATCACGCAGTTCGTCTGGTACAGCTTGCAGTGCTTCGGAGCCGACCAAGGCACGTGCTTCGTCCACAAGGGAAACCAAGGCTTCCGGTGTTGCGCGGGTGAATTCGTCGTTGGCGAGACGCTCGAAGCTGTCCATCAGGTCGATAGCGCCTTCCATGAGTTCTTCGACAGGAAGGGCGTTTATGCGGGCCAGAACACCTTCGGCTGTTTCCGCAACATCTGAAATCTTCGACGCCGTCGTTGGAATTACCGGATACTCACCCGACGTCAGTGCCACGATTGCAGGCAGTGCATCTTCGAGTGTAACCAATTCGACGACCAAAGTGCCCGCAAGGATGTTGCCGGTTACCATGCGCGCGCGCAGGCCGCGGGTCACGAGGTCGGACAATAGATCGAGCGCTTCTTCGGAACTTGCACCCGGTGTCATGCCAAGGCGGGTTGGTTCGATCGCCAACAAGGCCTGCAGGCGGACAGACGCGTTATCGTCGTCGCCAACCACAATGGCGCTAAGTTCGCTAACTTGACCGATGCGGATACCTTGCAACCGCACTTCGGATCCAACCGTCAATCCACTGACGGATTGGTCGAATAAAACAGCAACTTCAAGAACTTCGGCGTTCGGGTCTGTGAACAGGCTGTCACGTGCAGCCTGCTGGTTCTCGTAGATGTCAAAGCGGTGGCCAGAGTTGACGGGCGCGCCACCCGACACAACTGTGTCGAATTCAATTCCGCCTTCGATCAATGATGCCAAAGAGTTGACGTCAAGTGAAACGCCACCTGCGCCAAATGACAAGCTGAAACCCGACGTGTCCCAGAACCGTGTGCTGGTGGTGATCCGCCGGTCATACGGGCTTTCGATAAATGCGCTCACGACGACCTGATTGCCATCAAATGAAAGCTGGGGTTCCTCAAGATAACCAACTTGAAGGCCCTTGTGCAGAACCGGTGCGCCTGCGGAAAGGCTGCCGCCATCATCAGCGCGCAATACAACGCTTGTGCCGCGCTGGCTTGCGCGGGTCAGGTTTGGTGTATCGAGGCCATAAAATTCAAACTGGGCAACATCCGCTTCTGTGTCCCAGTTGCCTTCGATGTAGACGCCCGAAAGAACAGTTTCCAAGCCTGTGATCCCGCGAACGGACACGTCCGGCCGGACGATCCAGAATTCAGCGTCATCGTCCAGATAGGGGGCGACGGTCTTGTCGATCCGTGCGTGAACAAGAACCTCGGTCAGACCATCAGAAAATGCCACCTCTTCGACCTCGCCGACGGTGACGTCACGGTATTTGATCTTGGTTTCGCCTGCTGAAACACCAGAGGCATTTTCAAAGACAATAGTAATTAGAGTGCCGCGGTCCGCATAGTTCTGCCAAGCAGCCCAAAGGGATATGGCCAATGCCAGTACTGGCACAAGCCATACGAGCGATATTCTACGCGCAAGTCGTTGTTTAACAGGTCGCACATCAAGTGGAACTGGACCGTTTGAAGATGGAGTGTCGTTCATTTTTGTGTCCTGTCCACGTCCCAAATTAACCTTGAGTCAAAGGCCTGTGCTGAAAGCATCGTAAAAACCACTGATAAGGCAAAACTCATGGCTGCAACACCTGGGTTCACTGTGGCGATTGTGTCGAGTTGCACCAGTGCAGATAGAATAGCAACGACAAAGACGTCGATCATGGACCAGCGTCCGATGAACTCGACCAGCTCATAGGCTTTATGTCGCTCATGCTGATTGTCGGGTGATTTGCGCTGCACGCTAAGGGCAAGATAGATAATCGCCAGGAACTTGCCCACCGGGATCATAACCGAGGCAACGAAAACGATTGTCGCAATCCCCCAAGATCCATGTTCGAACAATTCGACGACGCCGCCGATGATCGTGCTCTCGGAATGTTCGACCAAAGTGGAAGTCAGCAACATAGGGTAGGTATTGGCAGGGATGTAAGCAATCATCCCGGCAATCAGCCATGCCCAGACCTTTTGCAGGCTTTCTGTGTCGCGGCTGCGCAACGCACCTTCGCAGCGGGTACAAACCGCCGTATCCAGAGCATGCACCTGCCCGCAGCGTTGGCACGCAACAAGCCCTGCATCACGCGCCGTGATCATTGCTTGGCTTTGTCCAGTGCTTCCCAAATCGAATACCTACAAATCAGTTGATCTTTGAGAATGGTGATAATGACCACTCCGGCGAACGCCCAGAACGCTGGGCCAACGGTGACGGCCGCAAGGCCAGCCACTTTGATCAGGGCGACAGTGACGCCCACAATGAAAATCTCTGCCATGCTCCAAGGGTGCAAACGTTCTGCCAATGCAAATGCGGTACGCGCACCCGGGCGCGGTTCTTGTTCGCGCACCAGTGGGCCAAGTGCATAAATGAGCGCGGTTAGTCGCATCAAAGGGATGATGACGATGAAAAAGGCAACCGCGACTGCCAATGGAAAGGCAAACCCGTCGTTGAATGCCAAAACCGCATCAATCACCGAAGTGGCATTTTGCAATCCGCCGGCATCAAGGGTCAGGAAAGGAAAGCTCACCGCAGCAATCATCATGACAAAGGCGGTCAATGCAAGGCTAAGGACTTGCGCCATCGCTGCGGGTTTTGACGTCATCAAGACGATCCCGCAGCGCTGGCAATATGCGCGGGCACCGTCAGGCAGGTCTTGCGCTTGATGCAATGTATCGCACTGTGGACAAGCGACCAAATCATCAAGTGGCGGTAGGGCTGCGGTCACTTTGCGTCTGCTCCTGCGTCTGGGGTCTTGCCCCAATCCTGTCGCGACGTTATCGCGTTGAGGATAGATATGCTAAGACCGTGCAACTCACAACACAACTGATCGAGATCGCCATGACAAAGACCGTTTTTCCGCCACGTCAAACACCCGTCATCCCCGTAATTGGCCAAAGCGGCTTTCCCGTGGGCCGCATCTTTTGTGTCGGGCGCAACTACGCGGATCACGCCGCCGAAATGGGCCATGAAGTCGACCGCGAGGCGCCGTTCTATTTTACCAAGTCCGCGCATTCAGTTTTGCTGTCAGGTCACGACATGCCGTACCCGCCGCGGACCGCCGATCTGCATCACGAGATGGAGTTGGTTGTGGCAATCGGGGCCACTGCACAAGACATCTCCACAGATCAGGCAATGGATGTTGTCTTTGGGTATGGCTGTGGTCTGGACATGACCCGCCG
>UPTN01000081.1_pt1 | contig 48391 bp, 65 predicted proteins | sample 2160111 | NCBI WGS metagenome assembly UPTN01 (sample SAMN06265058, study PRJEB28932) | marine metagenome | isolation source: Columbia River Estuary | place: USA:Columbia River Estuary, USA | collected 2014-05-05
AGATAATGACAACGACATTGGTTGAAAGCTTTCCAGATGCTAATACAGGTTCAGATGAAAGCATACGCCGTGCGGTGGAGCAGATCAATATGCTGTTGATTGATGCCGGATTGACCGACATATTAGATACCGAAGAACTCACAAGGTTGATCAACAGTGTAGAAACAGACTTATTCTTTCGCAGTCTAATCTGGTTGCCGACTGATTAAACTTGACAATTTTACCGATCGAGTGTAAAATAACACAAATGGAGACCTAATGACTTATATTCTAGTGGACGCGGCAAATATGTTTTTCCGTGCCCGTCACGTGGTACGTGGCAGTGACATCGAAACAAAGATTGGTATGGCAATGCATATTATGTTTGCCAGCATCAACAAAGGTTGGCGCGACTTAGGCGGTACACATGTTGTGTTCTGCTTTGAAGGACGCAGTTGGCGTAAAGACTTTTACACGCCATACAAAGCCAATCGCAAGGAATCGCGCGACAGGATGACTGAAGCAGAATCAGAAGAGGATCGACTCTTCTTTGAAGCGTTTGATAACTTTAAAGACTTCTTGCATACAGAAACAAACGTTACAGTCTTGCAAGCAAAAGGATGTGAAGCAGATGACTTTATTGCACGTTGGATTCAAACACATCCAGAAGACGATCATGTTATTATCTCAAGCGACAGTGACTTTTATCAACTGCTTACTCCTCGAGTAAAGCAATACAACGGCATTGCAAATCAGTTATTCACAGTTGAAGGCGTGTTCGACGACCGTGGTAAGCCTGTTATTGATAAGAAAACAAAACAGCACAAAATGATTGGCGATCCAGAATGGTTGCTGTTTGAAAAGTGTATTCGTGGTGATTCAAGCGACAACGTGTTTTCAGCTTATCCGGGTGCTCGCAAGAAGGGCACTAAAAATAAGATTGGCATGGAAGAAGCGTTTAATGATCGCAGTGGCAAAGGCTTTAACTGGAACAACTTTATGTTACAGCGCTGGACTGATCACGAAGACGTTGAACATGTTGTGCGCGATGATTATTTGCGCAACGTGCAATTGATTGACTTGACTGCACAGCCAGACGATATTAAAGATGTACTTGATGACGCGATTGTCGAAGCAGTACAAGCTGAACCCAAAAGCCAAGTTGGCATACGGTTCATGCGGTTTTGTGGTAGACACAACTTAACTCGCGTAGGAGAACAAAATGCAGACCACACAAGATACCTCTCAGCAAGCTATGCTAATCGAACCGTATGATCCTAGAGATATTGACTTGTTTGGAATGGCAGGAATGCGTTGGTTTTTAGAAGAGAAACCATGTCCGACTTCGACTTACCGAGCCACTAGGATTGTGAAAGAATATGTACGGTATATGCAAGAACATTACGACGTGCAATATGTGATTAACAGCACAGACTTATTTAATTATGACCTAGACAAGCCGATTCTCGACATACATCACTTAGGTAACTCTGCGCCATTGTTGTTTCGACTATTAATAGGATTTGAGTATGACTAAAAATCGAGCAGTTGCAGTGATTGCAGATAAATTTTGGATAACATACGATGGTGCAGCCAAGAACGGCACGTTGCGTCTTGATGCAGAACAAGTCTACACTCACATCCTTAGTGATAGCAATCTACCAACTGTTACATATACAGCTGATCAAATCGAGTCGATGTTTGAGTTTGAAGAAAAGACAGAAAGCACTTGGCACCAACAGCATGTATTTGGCTATCCTGTTATCAAGACAGACGTGTTCAAGGAGCAAGAAAAAGACAACCTTCCTTGCTTTACCAAAACAATCAAAAGCAACGTTTACCACGCTGCTGGTTACTACGCTATCTTCTTTCCTAACGCAGGCTGGATTGAAAGCTTTTGTCCCAAGCTGTCAACACTGCGCAAGTATGAGTTCTTGGGTCCGTTCAAATCTGAAATGGATGTAAACATTATTGTCAAGCGCAAGAAGGGAGACTTGAATGAAGATATTTGATTGTGATTTCTGCCAAGACACGCACAAAATAAGCCATGCAATTTATACTTCAGACCCGGCCAATATATTTGAGCCTTGTCCACTTTGTCAGGCAGATGAATATAATGCACTTGTCAACCGGAGGGTAGAAGCCGATCGAGAAATGCGTTTGATCGGACGGGCACTCATGATCCTAGGGGTTTTCTTGATGTTTCTGCTTATCATCTAAAATCTCCATTCTAGCTAAATATATTAAAGCTAGAGTTAATGGAGATCGAATATGGCACGACCAAAACCAACTGTGATACTAGAACACACAGACCGAGAATTTAGAACAGAAGAAGTGCTAGAGTCAGAAGCAATTTACGCAGTCTTCTACAATGACAAACCTTTCAACCTCAAAAGCTTTAACAGTTTGGTAACCTATCCGGGTGCAAAATATAAGAAGACAAGTTTCAGCAATCCCGGACATGCGTTTAACTTAGCAGAGCGTTTGAATGAGAAGTTCAAAACTAGTGACTTCAAGGTAGTTGAATTAAAAGATGGCGACATCATCAAAGAGAACACTGACACACGAGATTACGGACTACATCAACCGAGAGATAACTAACAGTAGCGACAAGGTACTGAAAAAGCTATTTGCGGGCGACCCTCTCACAGTTGGCGAACTATTTTACAGTGAAGACAGCCTCCGGCTCCGTTCAAAAGGACATGTGTTCCTAGCATCATTCTTCGAATCCTATACAATTGATTTGGATCGAGATTTACACACAGGCGAGCTCCTCAAGCTAAGCCGAAACCTCAATACCCCATTCTATATCAACAAAGCGAGAATCGTTATATTTGACGAACAGCAAGCGTTCTTGCTCAAGTTGTGCGACGGCGTTACATCTTGGTTGGAAAATTTTTCTTGATAAACAGAGACTTATAGCGTATTATGACTATAAATAAACTACACAATAATTTTGTAGTGCGGGAGAATAGACATGAATGCTAACCATAATACGTTTGATAACTTTGCCCATCAGCTAGTCCGCAAACACATTAATCCTCGCGAGCTCGCTTTGGCGAAGGATTGGTACAAGATCTTCGCTGGCGCACATGCTGTGAAAATGGATGACAACGAACTGGTTGAGATTTACAGAGAATTACACTAACTAATCGAGAAAAGCGTCATCTATTTGACGCTTTTCTCTTGACTAAACATGACATCTCGCTTATATTATATGAGTAAGCAATGGAGAATGACATGACGACTTGGATATTTGAGAATGGCGACGGTGATGTAGACGCAATGTATATTCACCCTGACAACCCGAATGTTGGGGTGCAGGTGCTAGCTGCAAATGTTTACGGCATGGCAGCTGACGAATACAATGTTAGTGTTTATGTTGAGGCGACTGGTCTTATGTACGACACTACGCCGATCTCCAACTTAGACAATGCTAAAGCTGCTGCAATTGAACTTGCGGTAGAGCACAACCTTTTGTAAGGAAACATCAATGTTTGATATTTGTGTATTAGAAGCCGGCGAAGAGATTGGGCGCATGACGCCCGAGGAGTTCCGGCGCAGTGTTAAGCCTAGCTCGAGAGAGTTCTTGAGCGACACAGTTGCAAACTTCAATGCAATTCGCGAAGCAAATGGTGATCCGACCCGTGTGAAACTTGTATTGGTAAAGGCAAAATAATGGCAAAAGTACAGATGAAAAGAAGCGATGCATTAGATTGGATTCATGCACAGCTAGGTGAATGGGTATATGACGAGGATCCGGAAGACGAGGATCCAGATGACCCAAATATTCGCTTTGTTACCTTGTCAAATACAGAACTATATAACGTGTTTTGCCAGAGTGGCCTTCTGCATCAAGCATATAATAGCGAAGACGGTGCATCTGAAGATAATTTTGAAATTGTAGACTAAAGGCAACATAATGGATAACGTATTTACATTTGAAGTCATGCGCAATGAATGGGTAGCACAAGTCGGTCGCATTGATCAATACCATGACCCGAAAACATTCAAACCGTATTACACAAGCGCACCGTTTCCAACACGTGAACAAGCGGTTGCAGCGCTAGAGGCACATCCAGAAGTTTTGAAATACAACGAGCGGCTCATGCGGTACGAAATGCAGAAAGACTACACTCGTGGTGAAGTAATTTTCCGCAAAACAAAAATTGATGAATACGACAGATAAGTGTTGACAGGCAAGACGTCTTACTGTAATGTATAACAGTAAGCAAAGAGGTACATGATATGAACACTGCGCAAATTATCCTACAGCAACTCAAAGCACTTGATCCATTCGCGCTACACGCATGGGGCGCAAAAACATTGATCCGCACAAACGACGGCATGAAGTTTAAGACTTCCGGCATGGTGCGGTGGAAGGGTTGGGTCGAAATTGAACTCAACTACGGCACTGATTTGTATGACATCAATTTTTACAAAATCCGTGGCACCGAAGTAAAGTACACACAGCAACTTGAAGGTGTGTTTGTTGCGGACTTGGTCCGCGTTATTAATGAGGTTGTGGGCTAATGCATTTACGTATTGTTTCAATTATCGACAGCATCGGACGACGCTGGTATGTTCAAGAAGAACACAAGGGCCGCCGCGTATTGGGATATCAGTTTTCGTCACGTTGGAAAAACGTCGGCAGCATTATTGGATATGATGACGAAGCCAGCGCTAAAGAGTTTGCAGAAGACTATGCAAAAGGCAACTGGATATCTGACAGCGCGACGTTTAACGCAGGAGATTAAAAATGGAATACAATGTTTTAGAGTCAATCTGGTTTAATAAGATCGGCATCGTTTGTGTCCAAACCGAATACGATGGCATCAAGTATTACATCGGTCAGGGCCAGGGCCTCGACATGCAACAGGACGAGCAGCACATTGCAACATGGGGACAGCCCTTTTACCCAAACGTAATAAATGCGTTTTTGAGCAAATAGGGTGTTGACTTCACGCACCAAGTGCATTACTATAAAATGTAAGCAATGGAGAACTTGATATGATTGATGCTGAAAATCGGATTAATCGGGCCCTGACCAACTATAAAAATGGCATTGACATGGTTAATGCTGGTTGGGATATTTTGCGGTATGCAAAGCAAGGGCGGGTCAATGTAAACTGTCCAAGCTTTGACAAGGTGTTTATGGATTGGTATCCAAACAACCCGGACTACATTATGCTGCGGTTGGCTAAAGCAGGCCAACTTAGCTACAAGAAATCATACGAAGACGAACTCCAAGACCTAAAAGAATTGGAAACTGTTTAAATCAACTGTTGACACGGCAACACTTGCTGTGTTAGCTTATACAAATTAACTAATGACAACTAATGGAGATACACAAACATGTCAGAAGTCACAACAGTACGCCTTAGCGAAGCTAAAAAGTACATGCGCCACCACTCGAAAAAGAAACAGCCAGTTATGATTTGGGGTCCCCCAGGCGTTGGTAAATCAGAAATTGTTGAATCGATTGTAAAAGACATTTTGGCCGGCGGACGTCGTGCAAAACTGTATGACATGCGTTTGAGCATGTGTGAACCTACAGACATTATGGGTATTCCATACTTCGACAGCGGCACAAACATCGACGCAAGCTTGATGACTGCGCTGTTCCAGGAAGTTATTACAAACATCGATCGCGACGACAAGAATGCAATTGCTACTGCAAAGGCTTCCTTTGAACTCAAGTGCCGCGCCATGTTTGGCGACGCAGTTGGCGGACAAATGAAATGGGCTCCACCAAGCTTGCTGCCAAAGCAATCGGACATTAACAACTACGACTTGGTTGTGTTGTTTTTGGACGAATTGAACGGCGCTGCTCCTGCGGTACAGGCGGCTGCATATCAGCTTATCCTTAACCGGCGCGTTGGCGACTACAAGTTGCCCGACAACGTTGCAGTGTTTGCAGCTGGTAACCGTGAAAGCGACAAAGGCGTTACATACCGTATGCCTAAGCCACTTGCTAACCGCTTCCTGCACTATGAAGTCCGCGTTAACTTTGACGATTGGGTCGAATGGGCAACAGACAACGGCGTTAGCGCAGAGGTTGTTGGTTACCTTACATACCGTAAGGAAGACTTGATGAAGTTCGATCCGCGCAGTGCAGATCGCTCGTTCCCAACACCACGTAGCTGGACCTTTGTAAGCGAAATGCTTGAAGACTTGGATCCAGGCGAGTTCTCCGAAACAGAGCAAGCAGACATGATCAACGCTGCAATTGGCGAAGGCACTGGTTTGCAGTTTAGCGCACACCGCAAAATTGCTTCGCAACTGCCCGATCCGCAGATGATCCTTAAAGGCCAAGTGAAAGACTTGAAGACTAAGGAAATGAGTGCGATGTACTCGCTTGCAACTTCGCTTGCATACGAGTTGCGTGAAGCACAAGGCAACGTTGGACGTGACGGCTTTACACAAGACGACATGAACGTATTCCTTGACAACGTGATTAGCTTTTGGCTCAAGCACTTCCAGGAAGAGCTCACTGTTATGAGTGCACGTATGATCCTTAAGTACAAGGTACACCTTGCACCCAAGAAGCTGAAGAACTGGGATGCATTCTTCGATCGCTTCGGCGAGCTGGTCCGTAACGCTTAATGCGCGAAGACATTACATCAAGCGTAAAGGCAGTTAACACTGCCTTTACGCAATTCGGTTTAGTTGCCGAAGACGCCAAAGAAGCTATAAATGCAATAGGGGTACTTGACATCATGGCAGACGGTGAAGCCCGCATTAGAATTTGGGAACAACAGTATCCCGACAGCTTGGAAAAGATCCAGAACGCGTTTGGTACATTGAATCCCAGCATTAAACAAATTGTAGACTGGAAACGCAGTTGGCGTGAACTAGATCTTTACACAGACACATGGTCATCTAAAACAGTTATCAAAAAGAAAATGAACAATATCCAAGTACATCCGTTTTTTTGGGATTACCGAATCATCGATATTAACGAATGTAAGACTACATATATTACTCGGGTTGTGTTTTGTGATGAAGAAACACAATTTTTAGCCAAACTCCATTATGGGAATGATTTATAATGAAATACTCAAGAGAAGCACTAATGGCTGTATTTGGGACGCCACGTCCGGATCGTACCGCTGTTGCAAAGTGGAAGATGAAATGGCGCAGCACTGCAGGACGAATCGAAGTCAGCAACATGAGCGCAACAATCAAGCAACTTGAAGCTAACGAAGTTGATCCCCTAAATTACCAATTCGTATATGATCCAGATGGTGAAAGTGGCGAGGCGGTTTATGTTGTCTTCTATGATCCCCAAGACGAAGTTTTGTTTAAGCTACAGACACACAACACTTGACAAAAGCACGATCTTCGTATATTATTAACGTGTATAGAAACAAAGGCACAAAAACATGAACACACCTGTTAAACCTGTTAATCCAGCGCACGACACATCGCCCTTGACTCCGGAGGAGATTAAAGAAGCACAACACCTGCTTGTAAAAGCTCGTATCAAGCTAATCTTCAATCACCCGTTTTTTGGGCAACTTGCGCTGCGGTTGATTATGAAGCCGGCGGAGCCGCAGTGGTGTAAAACTGCTGCCACAGACGGTCGGCACTTTTATTACAACCCGCGCTTTGTTAAATCACTAACAGATGAAGAAAACGTGTTTCTTGTTGCACACGAACTCGGACACTGCATTTTTGAACACTTTATGCGGCGCGGCTCACGAGATCCAAAACTTTGGAATATTGCAGGCGACTACATTATTAACAACACACTTGAGACAGAGCTGGTTAATAACGGCAAGCACTCGTGTGCAAAGGTTATCACAAACATTTTTGACGCAGATGGTAACCGCAGCAAGATCTTCCTGGACCACAAATACGATGGTTGGACAACTGAAGAAGTTTATGACGACTTGGTCCAACAGCAAAAAGATGGCGGCAAGCCTGAAGATGAAGGCACACTGCTTGATACGCACATTGACATGAATGGTAAAGGCGGTGGCGGCGACGGAGAAGAAGACGGCGACGGCAACATTGGCGAAGGTCAAGGTGGCGAAGATGAAAACGGCGTAGCAAAAGGTCCAGGCAAACTTACTGATGAAGAACGCAAAGGTTTGAGCAACGAGATCCGCGATGCACTGATTCAAGCGGCACAAGCTGCTGGCGCAGGCAAAGTTCCAGGCGATATGAAGCGTTTGGTATCCGAACTTACAGAGCCAAAGCTGGACTGGCGCGATATTATCCGCGCACAGATTGAAAGCTCGATTAAGTCGAACTATAGCTTTATGCGCGTTAACCGCAAGTCATTCCAAATTCCAGCAATTTTGCCGGGCATGGATAACAGCGTACAGATTGACGTATGCCTTGCAATTGACACGTCGGGCTCCATTAGCACCACAATGCTTAAAGACTTCGTAAGCGAGGTTGCAGGTATTATGGACCAATACGAAAACTACCGTGTACGTATTTGGCAGTTTGACACTGCGGTATATGGCTTCGACGAGTTCACAAGCGACGATGGACGCGACATGACCGAGTACGACATTAAAGGCGGTGGCGGCACTGACTTCGATGTAAACTGGCAGTACATGAAAGAGAATGAGATTGAGCCTGACCAGTTCATTATGTTTACAGACGGACAGCCTTGGAACAGCTGGGGCGATGCAGATTACTGTGACACTGTATTCCTTATCCACACTGCTTATGGTAAGCCAGTTGCACCGTTCGGTGAAACGATTTACTACAACTCAACAGGTATGGTTGGGTCCGCTTAATGAAATGGATAAAGCATCGCATCCTAAGTGACCAAGACATGAACTGGATTAAAGGCACTGACCTTATGCTCCAGCTTATGAAGAACAGACTTGTTATCCGCTATGATGCGGGTGACAAGATTATCGGATACCAAGAACTCGGGCTGTGGGATACGGCCGGACACGTTTATATGGCTGAGAAGAACAAGGACAATATTGAGTTGTACTTTGAGAACTCCTCGGACATGGTAGCTGTCGAAGCACAGCTTAGTATCGCAAAATTAGCTAGCGAATAAAGTGCTAACTTAATTGATAAATAAACGTATACGAAACTTTTAAGATGGATTGCTTTGGTGATCCATCCAGTTTCAAAGGAGATTTATCAATATGACAGAAGAAACAGATAGCGCACAAGCGCCAGTTGATGACCGCGCACAATTGAACGCAGTCGACATAGCAAAAATGGCGCAGTTGGTTGCATTAGCAATCAAGCGTGGTGCATACGAACCAACCGAACTTAAAGAGGTAGGAGAGACATACGAAAAAGTGTCTCAATTCTTACAGTTCTATGCACAGGCTGCTAAAGCGGCTGCAACCCAAACAGGAGAAGAAGATGGCGACAGTTAAACACGTCGGAAGAGTTAAGAATACAGGATCACGTTGTGTGGTTGTATTCCGCGAAATTTACAATGACAAAGGGGTCGTAATTGATCCGGATAGTTGCTTGGTATTTGAATCAGAGCGTTTGCCTGATGCAGAGCACCAAGACATGATGCGTATTGTAGAAGGTAGCCTAGCGCAAGAGAACAAGGATTTGTTCAATGTGCTTGCCCGCGAGCGCCTAGGCAATGGATTTACAGCACTAGAATGGCTGCACCGTTCCAACCGTTTGCACAAGTATCCGACCAACAATATCGAGCTCGTTCCGGACTCTTACAACAAGATTCCGCTCGATCAGCTAAATAAAATTGTGCGTATGCAAGCGAGTGGTGCAACCGAAGAGCAAGTTATGAATGCTCTTAGAGACGATACAGACAGTGCTCCGCGTCAAGCAGAATCCGTAACAACTTCGGGCGAAACTGAAGTCGTAACTGAATCTCAGCAGCCATCTGCGCAAACGTCAGGCGAGGACGTGCTTACTAATGAAGACATCGCTGCTTCTTACATTGTCCAAGCTGAGACTTTTGAAAAGCAGGCAACAGAACTACGTGAAAAGGCTGTAAACCTTGATCCGACTCTAGCGCCAAAGCGTGTTACAAAGAAAGCGCCAACAAAGAAAGCGCCTGCTAGCAAGAAGTAAACAAATGGCAATTTATCAACGCAATCGTGGGTTTCAAGCAATTATAGACGAGCTCGAAGTCAATACTATTCCAATTCGGTTTGTACGAGAGTTAATATGCTTTCTTAAAGACGGGCGAGTTTTTGAATTCAAGCGTTTTGAAACAGTAGATGATTTAGATACTGACTTGGAGACTTTTCTCAAAGCTTTGGATTTTTTCGATGAACTAGCTGACCTAAAAATACACATCGATTACGAAAAGGTCGAAATTGATGTTAACGATCAAGTAACTGAAATCTTTAAAAAGGTAAATCATGATCAAGGCAATTCTAGCATGTGATAGCATGGGTGGCATAGGTAAGAATGGCAGCTTACCTTGGCCGCACAATGCAAAAGACCTAGCTAACTTTAAACGTCTAACAGACGGATGTACAGTTGTGATGGGGCGGGGAACTTGGGAAAGTGATATGCCAACCCCATTACCTAACAGACACAATATCGTAGTTAGTCGTGATCAAACCCTTAGCTATCCAGGTGCTGATCTCTTAACAGAAAATATTGCAGAACACTTGACAGAAGTCTCAAAAACCAGTACAGTGTATGTAATTGGAGGCGCTGGCTTGTTTCGCGACTTGATTGATGAGATTTCAATCTTGTATCTAACACGCATTGAAGGCGACTACAATTGTGATACATTTCTTCCGTTAGAGGAGATTAAAGCTAAATTTCGTTGCATGGAATCATATGCAATGGATGACAAGACTACTTTTGAAACCCACTTTACGAGGTACTTGAATGACCTTTCTATCTCAACAGCAACTTGAAGACGGTAAGCTAAAAGGCTTGAAATCCGTTAAAGGCAATCTAGAAAAATTTGACAAAGAATCTGGCCATGCTCAGATCAAAGTCAATTACGAGAGCGAAGACATCGATCTCAGCACAGCCATTCCAGCAACAACACTTGATCAAGCTGAACAGATTGTGCTACAATCATATGACGTGTTTTCGCCACTGTCAACACCCCCAAGCTATCATCCACCCGAAGAACAGTTTGGGCAAAACGCACGTCGGGCAGTTAACAACATTCAATCAATGACTGGTCGTGCTGCTGGCAATACCATCATTTACCACCCCGCACAAGAAGAAAAGGTCCGCACGATAGTAGACCTACTCCATGACAATATGGAGTACATCGCCAGCGAAAACTGCTTGGAATCAAGAATCCTTGTTATGTATCGCGGCACATCCGATCTCGACCAACCTTTAATTTATGTTGACGGCACTGGCATTGTTTTGAACAATGTTTTTGCTGACGCAAACTATTATGGAAAGTTTGTTAAGATCGGCTAGACAAGGCCGATTATATGAAGCAATACCACGAAGCACTCGAACTCATACAAAAGACAGGAAAGATCCGCACAGACAGAACAGGCGTAGGCACTAAAGGCATATTTGGTATGCAGACACGCTACAACTTACAAGACGGCTTTCCAGCTGTTACTACAAAAAAGCTTGCTTGGCGCGGTGTCGTCAGCGAGCTTCTTTGGTTTCTAGAAGGCAGCACAGACGAACGACGATTGGCACTTATACTGCATGGTACACGTCACCCCGACAACAACACAATTTGGACTGCAAACGCAAATCAACAAGGTCGTGCACTAGGCTATGAAAACAACGATCAGATAAAAGAACTTGGTCCTGTTTATGGTAAGCAATGGCGCGACTTTGGCGGCACAGATCAGATTGTCGAGCTCATTCACAACCTAAAGCACGATCCCTTTTCAAGACGTCATATCTTAAATGCATGGAACGCAGGTGAGATTGATAAGATGGCGTTGCCGCCGTGTCATGTAATGGCACAATTTTATGTCAGCAACGACATGGAATTAAGCTGCCAGCTTTACCAGCGCAGTGCAGACATGTTCCTAGGTGTTCCGTTCAACATTGCAAGTTACTCGTTGCTCACACACATCTTAGCCCAGCTTACAGGATTAACAGTGGGTGACTTTGTACACACAATTGGCGATGCACACATTTACCTTAACCACCAAGACCAAGTAGCTGAACAGCTAAAACGAGTACCAGTAGCGTCACCTATGCTGTTAATGCCCGAGTTCAAAACATTGGACAACGTACTAAATACATCTGTATATGATTATAAACTGGTCGGATATGATCCGCAACCAACAATCAAGGCACCAATGGCAGTATGATTTTTGAATTACCCGATTGGGCACAATCAATTGCTGTATTATATAGCGGCGGTGTCGATAGCACCGTGATGTTGTACAGCGTAGCACTTGCATACCCAGATAGAAAGATTGTTGCAATCACTGCTGGTTGCAGTTATATTGACGATCATGTTAATTTGCCGTTTGCTGCTCAGATGCTTGAAAGACTATTGCATAAACTTCCTGCAGGTGCTATAAACGAACATGTAGTAACTTATCATGACGACCGCGTTGGACATCACTGCGGACAATACATGAATGAGAACAGTGACAGATTTGATGTCTGGCTTGTTGGTCAAAATGCTGCGCCTGCAAAAGGCAGCACGATATCAGATAAAAATGGTGAAGTATGGGATTTATTTGACAGATGTCCGTTAGATAGCCGCAAAGAAATAACCCAGCCTAATTGGGATGTCTGGGAAGGACACACGGTGTTTAAGCCGCTGTTGCACTTAGACAAAAAAGAAGTCTTTGCGCTCGCAAGAAATTATGAGATTTATGATGACATCGTCGAGTTAAGTCGAAGTTGTCCACAAGTATACAATAATGAAACTATTGCCGACTTCGAGCCACACTGTGGCAAATGTTGGTGGTGCCTTGAAAGGAAATGGGGTATGTCTATGGAACCAACTGTTGCTGAAATTTATAATGCAGCCAGCGCCGACTATGATGAAAAATATGTACAAGGTGAAGACAACAAGTATTTGCGTGATGAACGACTTGCAAGTTTTCATTGGCATCAATCAGGTTTAGGCGGAAATATTGTAAGCCTTGGCGTTGGTAGTGGACAAGACATTGAAATTCTCGGGCGGCCATTTCCAGAAAACTTTCGAGGCTTTGACATATCGACCGGTATGTTAGATCGTGCAGCTGACAAGTTTCCAGAATACAACTTTACCTTGCATGATTGTAATATGATGCTTACAAAAGATCAACCCGGATGTGATGTGCTTGTGTCGATGTTTGGACCCGCAAACTATTTAGGCGTCAACAAGCTAGTTAGTCATTATGAACACCTTGGATGCACTGGTGCGTTTTTTGTCTTCTACAATGAAAATTATGTCGATGGCGTAATAAATGAATATCACACATATTCAAAACAAAAGCTAGAGAAGAAATTTGAAGCGTACAATGCAACTGTATTGCCGCTTGAAGAAGGGAGTAATTATTATGTTGTCTGGTGGGATGAAACTAGAAGTATATGATGAAACTCAACATCGAGAGATGTTAGAAACTTTCTTCGATGCTACTCAAATTGAAAACAACAAAGACGTTAATGCACTTGGTATTGAAAAGCGCAAAAATGTCATGCTCAACTTGGTCATACACAACGACAAGATTGTAAACATGAGTTATGCGCATGACTTTTCGGATTACTATCCTAACACATATCGTATTTTTACTAGAACAGCAACACTTGAAGGATATCGAGGCGTGGGCTTTCCTCGAAGTCGAACCATGATAAGTGCTGCTGGATTGGCGATTTGGAATGCAAGAACGCAAATTGAATTCGCATTGTTTCACGGAGCCAAGGACGTGTTGTTCACGAGTAATCACGACGATGGTATGATTAGCTCAAGACGATTAGGAAAGTACCTCGAAAAGATCGAAGCACATGACCCTAGGTTTAGTTATTTTGATCAGCGTGAAATTTACGGTTGCAATCAAAAAGTATGGCGAGCAAACTTTCGTGATCTTGTCAATGCTAAAGGGCAGATATAACCAAGTCTGCAAATTTAGCAACACTGCGCTCAATTAATTCTTGATGTTGCGCGTGATCTAAAATTCCAACAACACTTAATAAGATCTTTACATCCTTTGGAGGTAACGCGCCGTGCTTGGCTGCATTGTTATTAAATGCAAACGCACGGTATTCGGGATGAATATGTGCTAGCTTGACTTGGTCTTGGTCAAGCATGTAAAACGTGTTCTCGCTTGGTTCGGTTAAAAACATCATGATGCGACTAGGTTCTGTAGGATTAGACGGGTCATGTGTATCAGTGTGTGGATCAATTTCAATCAGTTGTTTTAGCAATCCGACTGCGCCTATTTCCTTAAACGGCATTTGTCGGATTGCTGCTACAATTTGAGGTAATGCTGATTCGAACCCGGGTGCAAAATGTAACTCGGCATCCGTGCTAGGTTCAAATTTTTGTGCCAACCAATCCTCATACGGTTTAATTTTTGTCCAATCATTTACAGGTTGACTTGCACCTGCCAATGCCCACTCATGTCGACCTTCCTTAAATACCCAATAGTCAGGCTCGTCTATTTTGTTAGCATCAAACCAGTCAATCACAGCGTGAGATTCAAACGGCTCAACTTCGATATCAAGTGGCGTATATAAAACAGTCATTCATCTTTCCAAGTTTCATCGCCAGGATAAAGTGGCACAGGTGAACCGGGTTTACGTTTTGGAATCTTGCTGTCAGCACTGCTAACACAACTTTTAGTGATGCATGGCATTGGTTTATCAAACAATTTAAATCCTGTTTCAATATTGCCAAGTGGTACGTCGCCGCAACTATAGCTTCGTTTTATGCTACCATCGGGTTCACGGATAATAATTCCTCTGTATCCAGAACTACACGTCCAGCCTTCGAACTTGTTAAAGTTGAACGCATTAAATCGTTCAGCTTGGTCCATATACCATGTCTTGCCTGCACTGTCTCTAAACTCAACTTGCATAGGCCAAGGAATTGTTTGATTGACTTTGAAGTATTCGTCTTCAGGATTAACACGATAGTCGGGCTTGGGTCTGCCGTCCCACAATCGTTTTTCTTCTGTATACTTGAGCTGCGGCATGCCGTTCCACAGTCGCTTTAACATGTCTTCGCTGTAACCATCTACAATTTTACTAGCAGTGTCATCGCTTTGTGGTTTAAGTGTGACGTTGATATTTTGTTCATGGAAGAATAACGCATTGTCCCAGTCTTCTTCAAAATGTTCTGGACGCATTACCATATTGATTGTAATCTGCACATCGTTTAATTGACACAGTATTAATTTGTCAGCAAACTCTTGTAACTTAGCTGGAGTATTCAAATGCTCGGTATGCAGGCTGGCTGTGATGTTTGCACGATGGAATGGTTTTACTTTTTCAACATAATCTTCAAACCATTTCATAGGTCGGCTACAATTTGAAGTCATGTGCACCGAAGTGTAATTTGTGTTCTCTACATCGTCTGCCAAGTGCTGCATTATATCTAAGTAACCTGGATGAAACGTAGGTTCGCCACCACTAAGTGAGAAGTGAAAACTGTTAAATCCATTCTCACGTGCTTGGCGCTTGATCTCGTCAATTGTGCTGAGGCACAACTCTGTAGGACGATGATCCTTTGTGTTGCTTCGAGCATACGGCCAGCAATAGCTGCACCGATAATTGCAGAAGCGTCCCAGCAACCAACTCACAGTAAAGATGTCTCTATATAAGAGTGTGCGCTGGCCTACACTTACTAAGTCATCAAAAGGTATTTTTGTGAAGTCGTATTCGCTCCATTTTGGATCTTCTGTCATGATATATCCTCTGGTTTCCAGCCAAGAAACTCCCATGTGTTAATTCCTCTATAGCTGTCTGTGTATTTTACATGTTTTTCGAGTATTTGTAAATCTACTTTGGGGTGATCTGAATTTAAAAGATTGACAAGATTTTTCTTATCGGGTTTGATACGTGGGTGGAATTCAACCCATTCCAATCGTTCTACTACTTTTTCTCTAACCCACTTTGGGCTGTTATGCGGATGGTACCATTCGCTTGTATTCAACGTGGTGTATGATAGATTAAAGCGGTCGTCGTCTGCAAAGCGCTCGTTAAAAAACCTAATCGTTTCTTTGACATCAAGCAAGTTGAGATTTTGCAATACTGCTTGGAATTCATAACGTGGCTTGATATCACTTTTATAGTTTTCCATTATTTCGATCGACTGTAGCAGGTCATCATATTTAAGCGGCCAGCGCAGGTATTCATAATAATCCTTGGTCAAGCTGTCGCCACTCAAATAGATTTCAATTGACTCGAACGCATCCAACTTGGCAAATTGTTCTGCTGTAAAGCTTCCATTTGTAGTGATGCAAATCTTTGGCAATCTCTTACCTGAATTGATCAGTGTGTCAAGGAACCTATCAAAGTACACGTTGATAAAGGGCTCGCCGCCCGACACTTGAATGTAGTCAAGGTCTTCAACATATTCAACAAGCGACTCTCCAATGTTTTTGTACCAAAACTTTTCTGTAATAAAGAAGTCAGGATCACTAAACAATACAGCGAGATCTGAATCGGGTTCACTCTTCAAGAACTTTCGTTCGTATTGTCCTATTAGACTTGATCGCCCACTGTGACACATACGACAAGCTGCGTTGCATGTATTTCCAAACTCAATAAAGAACTCTTTTATAGCAGTCACGGGCTTTGCAGTTTGTGACTGGCGCAAGCTGACCATGCCTTGATCTTCTTGGTTCCAACAAAACTTACATTCGGGAATTCGTTCGCCCTTGCCAAGTCTGTCTTTAATGGATTGCAGCTCATCACTTGCTAGATATTGCTGTATTGATGTGATTGCATTGTGGTCATTCTCCATCGAGTTAAACTGACAGCACGGCGAATACTCGCCAATCGGAGATATCCTTACTTGACGGTACGGGAATTGGCAATATGTATCAGTCATAGTTTGAATCGCCTTGCATCGGGTCGATGCTTATCTCGTTTATGTTGAGGTGTTTAGGTGAATCTATCACCCATCTTAAATATTCAGCTGCGTGATCAATGTCGAGGCACTTACGGTCAGGATGCTTTTCCTGATTGTTGCTTAGTGTGCCAAAGCTGATGTAACTTACCTTGGGCATACCGTCTGTCCACACGCCGCCAATTGCAAGCGTGTTGCAGTAATCACGTAGTGCTTTCTTTTCTGCGTTGTATATCCAAGCATTACCGTTCTTAACACGATCCGTAGTGCTGCCCACACAAATGATATGCGGCGCGCTGTGTGAGGCCCTGCACGAAGCGTACACGGCGTTTAAAAGCACTGTCTGTTGGAAGCGCCACAGTGCAGAGTTAATAATTACAACATCAAAAGTAGGAGCAATATCAGCAAAGCTGTCTCTACCTTTATCAGAACATAAGTCGTAGCCTGTGCGTCTGCTTGCAAACTCAACTTGATTCGGAAACAGTTTTCCAATTGCTTGACTAAGTCCTGTCTCGTTGTTGCCGCTAATTAAAATTTTCATCAAATAAGTCCTTGTATTCTGGATCAACTCTACTTATATAGTTTTGCGGTTGATTGTAGAAATCCTGTGTGTATTGTCCATGCACAATCATATGCAGTCTGTCTTGATTGCTGCGATTGATAACGCGATGGTAATGTCCGATGTTTACTATGAATGCAGATTGGTCTACAAATGGCACAACCTTTTCATGCTGTTCGCTTTCATAGTCGTATGTTGTAAACTCACATCCTTGCGGCATGTTGATGCTGATGTTGAGCGGCGATAGGTTCATCTTATTGACATCTCTATGGTAGTCAATTAGCCCGCCGGGACGCAATAACATAAACCTTACACGCTGCAACTTTTTGAATGGCAGTGACTTGATGTACTCAACTGTGATTGGACATTGGGTTGCAACCTCGGTCCAATGGTAATCATATTTCCAATCTAAATCATTCTCATGTCCTGGGTAACGATCAATGCCCTCAGTCCAGTGCGGCCGCTCGCCATGCAGTGTTAGACTTTGCCAACCTGCGCCATAACTGCTTCGGTGTTCGACCACTAAGTGACGTAGGTTGTCGAACTCTGTTCTAATTTCAGCGGGCGGTGCCGAATGCAGTTGTGCCCAAGCTGTTCTTGATTGTTGTATTGTTGTCCAGCTCATGTTAACTCCAAGTCTTGTAATTACTAGAAAACGCTGCGTCTAGGAATCGCAACTCTGAACTCTTGTTGTGCAATATTCTAATATGACCATTTGGATCTTTTACATGTATCCAAATGTCATTGTCTCGTTTAGAAAGCTCGCTCATAATAGTTTGATAACTGTGTTCTAGTTCTCTCGGTCGGTGCTTCCATAAGTTTGCCCAATATGTGTAAACACTGTCTAGCCAAATGTATGTCGAACCTGATACAGGGACAATATCGAGGAATGATTGCGGATCTGCAATGATGTCAATTTGATTGTATTGTTTTTCTATCGTGCGATAGTGGGTTAAATATTCTGTCAATTCACTTTGATCCTTGAACACACCTTCTGTATATATGTCGTGCCGTACGACCCGAGCGTCGTTGAATACTGTGTGATCGGGAGCAAATTCAATAATGTCACTTACTCCGTCCCATTCATCATTAATACGCTTTGTGACATCTAGCATAGGCTGCAATATATCGTAGTACACTAGCTTTTTAGCATCGAATAGCTTGGTAGTTTTAAGCCCATAAAATCCAGATGCCAAAACCACAATGTTGTCGAAGCTTTGTTGCTTGGTTTGATTTTGTATCAAATCTTTAGACACTAGTTCATTATTAAACATGTGCAGCTTGCGGTGATCAAAATTATCAATTTGATCGAATATCTTGCTCATCTGTGTCGGCTGTGTATTTTTGCGCAACCAAGTATCACGATGTCCTAGATTTTCCGGATACAAATGTATCTTGCTATTGCGCACGTCCTTGTTGAACGACAACACTGCGCTGTTTATGAGCCCTCGTGAAATCCACTTCCAGCCCCATTTAACGTTTCTCTCACTGTATTGTTGATTGAACTCAGTCCACATTGGAGTATAGCTGTCATGAAAGTTTTCATCGGATCGCGTATACATTGGCACAAGGACATCGCGTTGTGGCCAACCTGCGTCCATATCATCTACGCCAAGTTTCTCGAGATTCAACACAAAGCACTGGTCATGTAACTTGAGATAATTGTCATCTTCAAGTATGTGGCCTATTAGCAACCAGTCTTGCTGTCGCATCTTGTTGAGGTGTTCAACAAAGTCGCCGCGTATTACATGTCCCGGTGTCTGTACAACTGCACATTTGAATCCCATACCCTTTGCATCAATTAGTGCTTCTTCTAGGTTGTCACTTATAATAAAATCATACGACTGGTTAAGTGAGCTATTTGTTGTCGACCAAGTAAATTTCATCAATTCGCTTGCATATGTGTAATCGTTTTGGTATTTGTCTTTGTTGTCAAAATAGTCGTTATAGAACACAACGACGATGTCGCGCTGCCCTCTCACTGTGACTATATTTTTTGACAGTTTGTAATGTATTGGTTTAGTTCTCATCTTGTTAACTCTGGTACATGGTCTATTAACTTTTCATTACGGCTTTTGTCAAGCACATCTGTGTATGTGTAGAAGTCTTCAAGTCGATGCGACCAATCTTCAGCATACATATAATCAATTATACCTTGTACCTTTTCTAATTCAATATAAGGTTCAAGTCTACGTGCTGCCTCGTCCTTTAATGCAAGAGGAAGAACTCTAATGTTAAGCTCTTCAGGATGGTTAAGAATGTTGAAATAAACCCTAGTATCATACTGTGCAGTCCAGTCTATCAATTCATTTAGGTTGAGAATATTATACATTTGAACCGTACAATGTATCTCGTAACTGACATTTGGTATTGCACGAATTTGATCCCAAGTCTTTTGTACGGCTTTCCAGCGGCTTGGATATCTAATGTATCGATTAAGATCACCATAAGCGTCAATCGAACAGTTGACTTGTACACGTTTAAACTCAGTCCACATCTCCAACAAGTGCTTGGGTATGTTTGTCATGTTGATATTGTATTTGAGTCTGATGTTTTTTGCTGTGCCTTTGTCTATAAAATGCTGCAACAAACGATGCTGCTCGCGTATCACAGTAGGCTCGCCGCCTGTCAGATAAATCTCTTCAACTGTGTCACTTATCGCAAAAAGGTTTTCCCAAGTCTTTGGATTCTCAGGCCAATCCATAGTTTTCAATCTGTTAAATTCATCTGTGCCGAGGTCTTGTCCAGTAAGTGCCTGCCATTCATCTACCCATTGATTGCTCGAATATGGGTTACACATGCGGCAACGCAGATTGCACAAGTTTCCTAGCCGCAAGTCAACATATCTAATATCCATGTCGGGCTCTAGTTCATATTCTCGATCTTCTATCCATTTTTGGTTTACACCCATTCGTGCACTTTTTAAGCCTGCATCTTCTTCTCTAAAGCATCGTGCACACATATCCGGACGTTGGTCATTTAACAACTGCTTTCGAATTGTCTTATAAGTGTCACTATCCCAAGCTTGTTGGATATCATCACTCCATAATTTGTAAGCAGTGCCATCGGGTTTTTTTATTAAATTCTTGCCTGGAGTGCTGTTGCAACATACACGCAAAGCACCGCTTGCGTTTGTAGCTAGGTGCATCCAAGGTAGCACACAGAAAGTTTTACTCATAGTATTTCCAAAATTCCATTTCACGTCCGTCTTGATTCTTGTATTGATCCTTCAATGCTGTTATCTCCAAAAACCTGTTACGGACTGATTCTGGATCACCAATTTGGTCTATCTTCTTACTGGCAGACTCAACAAACTTGAGGTTGACTGTTGTTTGTATCTGCGCTATCAAGTCTTGTGCCTGTTGTTTAAGTTGGGCCGGAGCATGACATACATCAATATACTCGGGCTTGTTTAATGGTATCATTTCAATACTCAATTTGTGGCTGTCTGCTAATTTGACCATGTCTTTAATCGACAACATATTATAGATCTGAAGTGTAAAGACTAGATTAACAAACATATCACGACGTGATGCGCTGTGTGCTGCAATCATATTTAGCTTGCTATCGAAGTCATCCCATTTGCCGGGATGACGAATATATTCATATACGTCGCCTACACCATCAACACTGATATTGATGCTTACAAATTTGAATTGATCAAACATGTCTAACCATTCCTGTGTAACCAATGTGCCATTTGTAATAAACGACAGCACTGTTTCACTTGCTAATCCACGTTCAATATAGTAGTCGATTATCTTGCGCACTGCCGGTACCATAAACGGCTCACCGCCTGTAAATTTAAGAAAACGCAAACCATTGTCACTAAAGTGTTTGATCCTGTCGATGAACACATCACTGTTATACCACTTGTGTTGGCGGAACTTTATCTCGTAATCATCTTCACCTATGTCTTGTCCAGTGTCACGATAGATGCGCTGCATTTCATTTTGAACTTGGCTACTTGAATAGCTTGAACACATACGACATGCTAGGTTGCAATAGTTGCCAAGCTTGAGATCAATTTCAATTGGGGTCTCGGGATCAGTATCAATAATAGATAGGAAGTCCTCCCATCTGTCTTCTAACTGAAGACGGCCGATCATGCCTTGCCGTAAGCTAGAGATACCTAAGTCTTCCTTATCCCAGCACTCTTTGCAGCGACTATGCCGTTCTCCTTTACGCATTGCTGCTCTAACATCGCGCACTTCTGGACCGTTCCAATATGTATCAAAATCCTCATTAAATGCAGTTTTGCTGGTTTGACTATTACAACACAATCTGTTCTTGCCGTTTGTGTTAACGCAATGGTGTAGCCAAGGCGCAGGACAAATTACAGATTCAAATTTGTTGATACCCAATTAGCCACCTCCTGTACACCCTCGGGACCAAAATGGTGTCCCTTATCGTATATCCATGCCTTGAATTGCTCAAGGCCAAAATGTTCCTCTACGCTTGGCAAAGTTTCGTTACTGTGGAGATGATATTGGTATGCGTCATGTGATTTATGGAAGAACACAAAATCAGCATGAGCTCTAATCCAATCAATATACATTCCGTATTCTAACAATTCAAGTTCAGGGTCAACCGAGTCATGCCATGTTTTGAACACCAGATCGGTTTCATCCTTTGACAGTTGCCCTACAGTAGATGCCTTTCCTTGGAGATTCATTACAAGAACGCTGTGTGCAATCATTCGATCATAACGATTAAAATTTGGTGTTGACTTCCATCGCATTGAGACATAATCAACATCAGCATAGTTCAACGTGCTTCTGATAGGAGATGTAATTTGAACTACTTTTACGTCATCTGGTGCAGATTTGCACACTCGCAGCAATTCACCAGCAGTCCATTTTATACTTGTGCCGCCGTTACTGTAATCAGTTATCATGTGTTGTGGATGGTCTTTTGCAAACTGTTTGGACCAACTATAATGTACAGGCCAAACACCTTGTGTAAAACTGCATCCAAATGTAGATATATTAGCCATCAATGTTCCTTAGGAATGTCAACAGCAATCCCATCTTGGTGTTCCATTGCTTGTCCGGAGTACCTTTATTGGTGGCATGTAATTGAACAGCATCAAACACAATAGGACAGTTGGGCGTCCACTCACATGTCAGTTCTGGATTCAATCCAGTTAAACGACGGTATGGAGTATAGTATAAGTATTGGTCATAATGTTCTCGGTTATATGGAACTGCCGTGCTTTCTTTAGAAACTACGTTGCCATCGAGTCCGTGAAACGTAACCTCAGCATGGTCTTTAATAACTGGATATGTGGTTGCTGTTTCTTGACCGGGCTTCATGCCATGATTGTATACATGCGCAAAGTCAACATGGCGTTCGTTAAAGAACACACCTTGGCTTGGAGTATGTGCAGGTGCAGTATAGAGTGGAATAATGATGTTACGCCATGGCACCCATTTTCTACGCTCACTGTCTCTTGGTGTCCGTTCCAAGCTGTTTACCCAATCGCTTTCTCGTGTGCTGTCGTTGTGCAATCCGTATTGACTTGGAGTAATAAAATAGTTGCCGCCTACAACAGGAGACTTCTCAGCACCAGGTAAAATTGCATTAAATCTGTCAGCAAACTTTTCGTACACGCCTTGCAAGTTGCCGCTAATAAACATTGTACCATTGTCGTTGTGACGCACTGTCGAACAATGGCTAAATGCATAACCATACATCCATTCAATTTCGTCGTCGGTAAAGATGGGATCACATTCTATTGCAGGAGCAAAGTTTTCAGTCATGTTTTGCACAACGGCTGGATCCTTAAGATCAGCTAACCAATGCTCATATTCGAGTCGATAGTCTTTGTGGTCTTCAATGTCTTGTGGTCTATTAATAGATGCCTTCATTTCATAATGTCTTTCATTTCTGGAAACGTCTTGCCGAAGTCTGTACCTCGTGTTTTGTCGATAAGCTCAATATACTCTTTCATCTCGGGCATACGCTGGCTCCAGTCTTCGCTTTTCATAAAGCTAACCATGCCGCGAAGTCGTTCAATGCCATAGCCTGCGTTGCGCCATTTGTCATAGTCTACGTTGCCTTTGTGCCATTCTGGCACGCCTAGTTCCCAGTTTTCTTCCCACCAAGGAATAAACTCTTCGTACTTTGCTTCAACTTCATCTTTAAACCATGCAGGCAAAGACTTGACATTGAGATGCGGTGGATGATATACAAAATGATAGTTAATGCCGCCTGCTCCGAATGGCCACATGTTAATCTTTTTAAAGCCTTGTGTCAATTTCCATTTAATAAAGTCAGGAATGTAATAGATGTTGAGTGCTTGCACTGCGCAAGCTACGGTGACTTCTACGTTGTCGCTTGTTTCATTGTCAAGTATGTGAAACACTTCTTCTGTACGTTCCCAAGTGCTTGGATATCTAATATATTCATTGCGTTCTTCGATGTCGTCTACACTGTAATGAAAACGCACCAGTTTGAATTCTTTCCACAAGTCAAACAAATCATCACGCCATTCAACGCCGTTCGAATTGTATCTTAGTTCAAGGTTTTTGGCGTGTCCGTTTCGAATGGCTTCTTCAAGTATCGTATAATGTTCATCGATAATAAGGCTCTCGCCACCAGCAAAGTAAAGCTGTTGCATGTTGGGGATCTGCTCGTTAAATTGATCCCAGAACACTGGATTGTTTTTGTGCCAATTGTACGAACTACCGTTGCTTGACCCTTTGTCTTTCCAATTCATTGTTTCCTTTAGAATTGGATTCTGCACTTGTGGATACATCTTGGTGTGTTCTTTAATCCAGCCAGAGCTGTCATGCGGCGAACACATTACACAAGCAAGTTGACACTTTGTTCCAAACCGCAAGTCAATATATCTAAGCTTGGGCGGCACACTTCCGTCTTCAGCAGTTTCAGCTACCAATTGTTCAATGTCATTACGTGCGCCCCAATAGTCAGTTTCCCACATACGCTTTGAACTGTGTCCTGCGTCTTCTTCTCTAAAGCATTTGAGACAGCTTGCAGGCTTTTCGCCATTTAGCATTTGCTTGCGCACATTCTTCATGTACGTCGAATTCCAAGCAGTTTGAAAGTCAGCTACATTGAGGTTGTTAGGTTTGCCGTTTTCATCTTTAAGTATGCCTACCTGTCCCCCATGCTCTTTGTCGTTTGTCGGGCCAACGCTGCTGGCATTTGCAGTGCAGCATACGCGCATCTGTCCATCAGGACGAGTACTCAAATGTACCCATGGGAGGATACAGAATGTATCACTCGGCTTCTTTTTATCTGTCATATCTTCTCCGGATCTGGTAACCACGGCCTGTTCAGCGTTCCGCTAAAGTCTACGTCCATAACCCAATTTGGGTCACCGAAATGGTTAACAATACTTATGCCTAGTTTTTTGTCTGTCTTGCGCCCAACCCTTGGATCAAAGTGAAAATACAATTGCCAATAGTCTATGTCTTTTAAGTCTGTCTCAATATAGAAGCTTCCGCCGCTGTATTGATCAGAATGATGTATTGTTGCAAATGAGCCTTCGCCATGTACAACCGTAAGGCCGGTGCGGTGACTGTTGTTATATGACACGATGGCCAATTTTCCTCGTATTCTAAGATATCTCAAAATCTGATTATCATGGTCGATAGATGTCGAAGCTACACTCCACCAATTGTCGTAGTCATTGTCGTCTCGAAGATTTGTTTCGCCGTGCCAAGAACATTCCAATGCTTCTTCATTGTAATTGCGGGCAACCTTTATACTAACGTTGTTGCCATACAAGTCAATAATCTGATCGACATTTTCAATATGTACGCCGTCGACTCTAGGTTCAGTCTTGGGCTGTTGCACAAGAACTGGCACAGAATCTAAGCCCAAATAATTAGCAACAATATAGCGTTTCTTTCCAGGATGAATATTAGCATAATGCTTGTTCATATACATGTTCATCGGAGACTGCATTCCTTTTTCAGAAATGCTGGTTACTAACCAAAAACTAAATTTTGACATACCTTCAATCACTTTGCTTGGATAATCAATATGATCTAACATACGGTAATCAAGATTGCGATAGTAATCAACAAGCAATCCGTCAGGTATGTACGTGTCATCAGAACATCTCTGCAACGGCAGTGTGTCAAGTTTCCAATTCGAGACATAGGTAAAATTGTGGTTGTCAAACAATGCTGCGACATCGGGAGCAACCTTTGCTACATCACTGTTTATACTAGGACTGATTTGTCTCTCCAATCGTCTGTAACATAGTTGATGATAATACTTGCACGGTTATACTTTAATGGTTCAAGGCTGTGGATGGGTTGATCGGTGTTATCAAATGCCCATGCGTCGTTTTCACGTACCCAAGTTTCAGTGCTGCCCAACTTGGTACTGTTGCCGTGTCCTGACAAATAAAGCTGCATAGTCATTACTTTGGCCGCGTCATCTTTGTGTGGTTCCAACCAGCTACCAACACTGTCCATGCATAATTCAACTCTAGTCCGACATCCACGGAAGATACTGCCCATTTCTAAACCAATTTGACATTGTACATCATCTCTATTGAATTCATGCGCAATTGAACTAAGATATCCGCTCTGTTGATTTAACCATACACGGTTTGGATTGCTTGTACGGGTCTTTTCAATTTTGTAATATGGAAAGCGTTGGGCGTCTTCTTGGCAGCGCCCAAAAAGTTCAGCATCAATTATGCCATGAAATCTAGTATAGCGGAATGGCTTGTCTGTAATTAGACCGTTAAGTGTTAACATCATTTAAATTGTTCTCCAAAAGGATCAAACTCTGATCCACATTTCATTGCGCAAACTCCTAGCTTGCCGTTACTAATTCCGTCTTTAGCCCAGCTTGATTCGATATCTTTTAACAGCGGGCCATTCATTACGTCTGCCAAACTGTTTTCAAGCAAGCTAATGCCATCTTTACCGCCTGCTGCGTCGATGAATTCCCAAATCTGTTCTACGCGGTAATCTTTGTGCCACCACTTGTACATGCGGCCAGCAGTCCAACAGCAAGGCATTAGCAAGCCTTCTGCTGTGACAAATATCTCTTTGTTCTTTAAGACTTTGCAATTGATACTGCACTTGTCATAATATTCACGCATACCACCGTAAGTCTTTTCAATTTCTTTTTGCTTGAGCAGCGCAAGATTTTGATTCTCTTCTTGTTGTGGTTTTGTAATTAGCTGTGTTTCTTCACCCTTGCGATTCTTTGCTTGGTGAGTATCTTTTGCTTGTGAATGGGCATTAAAAAATCTACCTGACTTTTTAACTTGAAAACGTTCTACTCCCCATTCTTCGCTTAATGCGCGGGCTTGCTCTATTTGGTGTTCGTTATGACCGAACACAATAAAGTCCCATCGTGCCCGTCCGCCTGCGTCGACAAATGCTCGCATGTTCCGTTCAACGTTGCTCCAGTTGACGTTTTGTCTATAAAGGTGATTGGTATCAGCAAGACCATCCACACTAAAAATGACAGTGCCATTACGCCCATATACGGCTGCAAGTTCTCGCCACCAATCTTCATTCTTTGCTCCTGCGTTTGTGTTCATGCTCAACCACATATCAGGGTTGTGCATTCTAAAGTATTTAAATACATCAAGCGTGTCACGTGCAACAATAGGATCTCCCAAGTTACCACACATAAACATTGTTTCCAATTGTCTAATGAACTCAGGTTCAAATATTGTTTGACATTGCGCTAACGTTAATTCACTATTGTCTATGTGTCTATTATCTGGCCCGCCGTTTTCGTTGCGGTCGCACATTGGACATGCTGCTTGACAACGCTGTGTAATCTCTAAATGCACCGAGCGGATGTCTTCGTAATTATACATCACTATCCCAATGCATGATGTTGTGCTTTTGATAAAAATATTCGCGTTCTAATGCAACCATATCATCGTATGATACCCGATGATGGTTCTTTTGTCCGTTTCGAGACACACTGATTCTGACATAACTATCTGGTGCAGATTCAGGCTGCGGTGATGCGCGTTTATGTTGAATAAACCAGTCTTCACCATTGTTGTCAATGTTTGTGCCGCCCTTCATGTTCCAGCATCGCAATAAATATTCGAATTCAACCTTAGGCATATTGTATCCAACAACAAAATTGTTAGACACTTTGATTGAAATATCGATTATTTCTTTGCCTTTGTGCAGGTATATTTTAATAGCTTTATTAAATTTCATCTTTGTTTTCCATTATCAATTTTACATCTACACCAGGACCTACTTCATCTGGCCAACCGCCATACTCATTAATATACCATTCAATTACAGAACGGTACCAATTTTGACTATTGTGATGTGCCTGTTTGTTAAATTGCCAAATGTTGTTGCTACTGGCAACCATTGTAGATAATGCCCTAGCACTTAACGTTTGCATCTCTCTTACATTTAGTTTATCTATATCTCTCATTTGTATCCGATGCGCATGTAACGGCTGTATTTGTCTAGATCCATTTGTCCACTAAACAATACTTCATTCATCGGAGTTTGCAATGTAAAACTATCGAGTGTAGGATGAGTGTTTACATGTTCATCTATGTCTTCAAAGTTATTGCTTTGCAATATCATTAATTTGCCTGACGGGATGCTACCATACCATCTATCAAAATGTTCTATATGTTCACAGCTTGTATTTATAATGGTATTAGGGACTTCTCGAATAGTTTTACTCAATCTGTTTTTGCTGTTACTCCATGCTTGCCAGCCATGTTCTTCAAAGTCGATGTTATGGATGTCTTCTGTTATAGCCTTAAACTTCCAGCCGTCACTAAACCAGGGCAAATTAAACTTGTCTGCAATTGGTGCGGCATTAGGGTCAACATCAAAGCTGCGCACCTTGTCAATGTCAAAGTCATGTTCAAACATCAGTGTAGCAAGGATGCCGTACCAGCCTGCGCAAAGAAACACTGTACCTAATTTCAAGTCTAATGTTTTTAGTTCATCAATCAACCACATCTTGCTCTTGAGTTGTCCTTGACTAAGGCTGTCATTATCAATGCGCGTTCCACTAGCATGAAAACTTTTTATAGTTTTTATAATTTGGGTGTCTTGTATGTTTAATAACAATCGATACATACTCCAAGTGTTGTCTTGGAAAAGGAATTTTCGTAAGTCGCCTTGTTCTACACCATCGGGCACTGTGAACTGTGGTATCCAATCACCTTCTATTAAATGAAACATGTGATGCCAATTATCGTCTCGAAATGCTTTCTTCATCTTATCGATGTCGTTGCCATAACAATCAACCATAAGTCTATGTATACTGTTTTCATCTCTGTCAATATACGCACGGCGCAAGTCCGTAAAGCGGCCTTCATACGGATACAATAGTTCCATTCTATCTAGTAATTGACCTTTAGTTAACATTGCTGTCAAACACCTTTCTCAGCCATTCAAAGTCGTTTATCTGCTTGAGTGCGTTGATATCATTTTTGTAATGTTCGCCAAATTCACGTCCTTGATTTGCACCTTGTATGCAATATTCGCCGAAGGGGCGATTTGCTCCGCGTTCGCACCACACTTGCAATCTGTACTCATTGTCTAAGTTGTTGCCGTTAGGAATAATGCTGCTAGCCAGTTTGGTGCATTCTCTAAATGCCGACTTCCATGTATTGAACGGATCAGTGTTGAACGCTGTAACATTGCTGATTTGAAATTTAGGCACAAACGGAGCATCAATTGTTGTTGTCATGTCAACGTTCCAATGTTCAGCATCAATCAAGCCTTGCTTGGGAAAAAGCTTTGCGCCACCATATCCATACAGCAAGTCATTAATTGGATTGCGGCTGCGCCATACAAATACACAATCAGTTTCAGGTACACCTGGATATGCGTCGCGGTCAGCATTGGGAGTAAATTGAAACGTGAATTCCTCATCAACAACTGCATCAGCGTCAACTACATAAAAATACGAAGTGTTACTTTGTCGCGCACACTCTTTGTGTGCTTCGAAGATACCTTTAATGCCGTGAACACGTTTAGCGTTAGGTGCTGTCATTTGTAAGAGAGCAAAGTTTTCATCAGCAAAAGGTTCATCATAGCTTAGAAAAAATATATCAAGCATCAAGATTCCTTTTGTTTATTTTAACATGATTGTGCTAAAAAATCAACCAATATTCCATTCTCGATTTTGATGTTGCTACAATCATTGTTTATTATATAATTATCAATCAAGGTTAAACATAAGTCAAATAATTGGTTGTAATTTAAAACAAGATCAGTTTTGCTAGGACTCCGCTTCACTTCATCTACATTTGTTGGTTGCAGCATTGATATGTGGGTATAGCACATATCAAGTCGACTGTAATCAATTCGAGCGTTACCCTCTAAGTCTTCATAACATACTATTTCGTTGTATTTGATGCCATGTACATTGTTGATTAATTTCATTAAATTGTTCATTTGATAATCAAAACGTACACAGAATTGAACGGGGTCGATTTCAAAAGGATGGTGGTAGTTGTATTCGATCCAATCATTTGTAACGTCGGCAATACACAGACTTAAAACATATTGAAATAAATCACGACGGACCAATGCAATGTTATACATTTCAATATCTAGAAATCTATCTAATAAATCTTGTGATACCGATTGCACTTGATCGAGGTGATTGATATGATTTTTTACAACTAATGAATTAGTGTTTTTGATATTAATGATGCGCAATTGACAACATTCTGTATATGTACGATCCGAATGATGGGTTCGAATAACAGTAGGATTAAACGGTTCGTCAAAGCTATCATCATTCATGATAAACCTAGGTTGACTAGGATTGATATAATGCTTTAATACACAAAAAAGATACGAGCTCCCCGACCGGGCGTTACTTATTAGATGTACATTAGTCATATATAAATGGATCTTGGTCTTTAAGCTTTTTGAGTTGCTTGCTGCGAGCGCGTCTGCGCTTCCAAACGTCAATCTTGTTTTTGATCCAGGTTATCATTTCTTTTCCTCGGGCATACGAACTTCAAGTCCGTGTATTTTGGTCCACCGCTCTGCGTCTGCCCGAGTATTTACCATCGGTTCACCTTTGACATTGAGACTGGTATTGAGCAGCATCGGGCACTTGGTTTTATCATACCAGCGTTCTAGTAAATGACGTTGGTCTGAAAGCGTAAACATATGCTTCTTAACAGTTTGAACGCGGCTGGTACCATCAACATGGCAAATGCCTGGAAATCTATCAGGATTCTTCATTGGTATTGCAAACTGCATTGCGTCTGCTTGAAAATGAGGACTTGGCACTTTGAAGTATTGATTAAGATATTCATCCATCACCATCGGAGCAAATGGACGGAAGTCTTCTCTTTGCTTGAGTTTGTTGATACGGTCTTTTATGTCGGGTATCCGAGGATCTGCAAGTATGCTGCGGTTTCCCAATGCTCTTGGACCAAACTCAGCAGGACCGGATGCAACTGCTGAAATACCTGTTGTTAACAAGTCGTCTATCACTTTGTCAATAGGATATCTTCCTTCGATTGTATGTCCCATAAACAGTGCTCTGCCAACCATATACTCAGGATTGTGCGCTAACACACATCCAATTGCACTTCCAGCGTCGCCTGGATTTGAAGAAATGTAAACACGATCATAATATTTGTAAGCAAGTGTATTTGCAACGCAATTCAATGCACACCCACCTGCAACAATTAGATTTTTTGCATCACTGTGTGCTGCAATCTTGGCTACTGTGTTCTCAAATATCTCTTCGTATATGCGCTGAGTCGCGGCAGCAATGTCTGCATAATCTTGTACCGTGGTGAGATCCGGTCGCCAGCTCAAGCAGCCTCTGTGTAGGTTGATCTTTAAATTGATATTGAACTGATTGCCATCGAACGGCCCTACAAAGAAGTCTTCAATCATTGCGCCGTACAGTCTATCGCGGTCACCAAGCGGAGCCATGCCCATCAATATGTATTCATGTTCTTGCGGCTTCAATCCAATGCGCTGTGTCATTGCACTGTACCACAACCCAATGCTGTGTGGATATGTTTGCGACCACATTTTTGTTAGGTCAACTCCATGCGCTGACTTCCAAATGCTAGTCGTGTCAAATTCTCCAATGCTGTCAATAACTAAAATATCAGCAGGCTCATATGTTGCATGAATACGTGTCAATCCCATTGCTGCGTGACTGTGGTGATGGTCCACCATCACGATTGGCGCTGGGATACCAAGGCTGCGCATATATTTTTCTGGATGATCTTTTGTAAGCAGACTCCACTGTTTTGCAAATGCTTGTCGTATTTTCTTTTTGTTTGTGTCTTCGTAAAAATATAGCTGTTCCGGCGAACCATATTCCAACGCTTCTTTTATCAAGTCAGGATGCAGGTCTTTGTCGCCTTTTATACGACTAAAACGCTCGCTTTGGCTTGCCCAAATGAGTTGCCCATCATCAAACACTGCAATAGCAGCGTCGTGAGTCATGGCTGTAATGCCCCATTCAATCATGATTCTTCCTTTTTTACATTATACAACAGAAAAGTCTAATGAGCAATCATTATAGATCTAATATTTATAACATAAATATTCAATAAGGAACACCATGACATTAACTCGTATTGCTTTTTTTGGATGTAGTTTGACATACGGACAAGATTGTGCAACCAATTTATCAATATCTCAAATGCCCGATGACTGGATACCAAAATATCCAGAGTCAACTGACCGTCAAGATTTTTATGATGACACAATGACATATCCGGCATTGGTTGGTCAACAACTTGGAATTGAAATTGAAAATCTAGGTGTCCCAGGATATTCAAATGAATGTATAGCTCAACGATTTTATGAATGGACGTTGCATCAAGACACAACCGAGTCTACTTTGATTGTGATCAATCCGACTGCATATGGCCGCTACTCTACATCATTATTAGATGATCGCAGATGGAACCCCGATCCGCAATGTATTTCAGGACGACATAGTATATTAGGACATCACAACCATGCGCTGTTTAATGAATCTCTTGGCGACCATTGTCGATCAGTTACCCCGCAAGCCAAGTTAGATATTTCTCAACAACGTCTAGCATGGCTAAACGAAAACGACGACTATATGGTTCTTCGCAGCATGATGGCATTGTGGGGGATTAAATCTTACGCAGAGTCATTAGGATATAATATATTATTTAATAACATGTTATTCTATCATTCACATCTTGCAGAAGAACCTTGGTACAATGCTGATCTATATAAGTTGTTTGAATGTTCTGACCCACTTGATCGGATAATAGATATGAAGTCAAGAGCCGAAATCGGAAAGCCTGGAAAATATTATACTGCTTATTCTCGTCATTTTACAAGTGATGGATATAAAATAGTTGCAGACGACGTAAGCAACATTATTCGTACTAGATATCTTTAGCTGTAATTATTCCAAATAAAATCAAGTTCAGGAAATGTAGCAGGTGTATCTTCGTTGCGTATTTTGTCAAGTGCCTTGGTCTTTTTGACAAACGCATATAGATGATGGTCTGGTAGTTGTTGTGCATCCATAAAGGTCAGTGTGTGATCAATTGTTCCAAGCACGGTGTGCAGTTTAGCAGGATTATATGTAGTGGTTAACCAATCTCTGTATTCTGTCCAAATCTCACGAACAGTTTGTTTAAGTTCGGGCGGTAGTGCTTGTATATTATGATGTTGTGGTGTGCTCAATATGTTGTAAAAGCAATCATTCGGTCCAAGTAACCCGCGTGTTAAAAACTCTTTATGCAATTCTGGCAATTTGATAATTGACAATATCTGTACAGTTGGTGCAATTCTAAACCAAACATTTGGTGCTTCTTTTTTAATGCGATAGCTGTTGTCGAGTATGTCTTGCCAAACTGTGTCTTTGCGCAATATTTCTGCTCGTTTGCCAGTTGCATCAAGGCTAGCAACGCATTCGACCCATTCAAAGTCTTTCCATAATTCAACAATGTCTTTGCGTTTGTATATCAGTTTAGCTAAGTTAGTGCTGTAACGTATTTTTGTTTTGAATAATTTATTCGTGTGTAAATATTCAATAATGCGATAGTGTTCGTCCATTATTAATGGCTCGCCTCCGGCAAAGTACAGTTCTTCTACATGCGGCAAGTATTCTTCTAAACGGTCTAATAATCCTTGCGAATCAGACACACTGTGCATAATTGCTTTGCTGCTATCGCCTGTTAGATATTTGTTGTCATTGTAATCTTTTTCTAGTTTCTTTGCATCTGCAAACCATCTGCTACTAGCAAAATGTCCACACATTCGACAACGCATGTTACATATATTACTAAAACGTATATCCCAGTAAATAGGTTTACTGTCAGTGCTAGTGCCATCACTCTCAGTATTTAGGACCCATGGTGCAACTGTTTTTTGGAACTTATTAATACCGTCAATACGTTGACTCCAGCTGCCAGTTGCTTCTTTTTCATAGCAAGACTTGCAACTTTTATGTTTTTTGTCATCGGCCATACTTCTACGGAATTCACGCATCTTCTCACCATTCCAAATTTCATCATATGTCATGTCATTTAGATTACCCAAACTGTGTTGCCAATCTGCAATGCAACATGGCAACACATCACCTGTTGTTGCAACATGTAAGTGCGACCAAGGCATTACACAATAAGCAGTTGTGTTCTTGATAATGTCAGCATTGGTTGCATTTGCCTCGATTAAATTGGTTAAGTCTGACTTGGGTTTATTTGTCATTTATTGCGTTCTCTCTATATGGTAACACATTGCCAAGACTTACTTTAGGATGAGCAAAAATTGGATCTTTTAGTATTTCGATAAATTCACTGTGATTAGGATGTGTTGTCTTCCAAATACATTTTTCTTCGTATTCTTCTTTGTTCCATGTGCCCCAGTCAGTTACCAAGTTAAATGAAATGCTGGTTGCATTATTGTAACGTGAACGTATCAAATCTACAAACGCAGGCATTTCTCTAAAGTTATCATTCTGTACAACAAAGTCATAACTCAATTTCATGTTTGGACGCTCGGATTGACGAGCGTTTAAAAAGTCACAATTCTCTAATAATAGGTCCCACTTCCCGCCGATGCGTGTTACGTTCTCGTATGTGTGTTTTTGTGCAGCGTCATAGCTAATTCGAATGTAACCTAAATTATCATGTATGCTTTCGATCTTATGCCACATCTTTGGAGTAAACATCACACCATTGCATTGCATGTTAACTACTAAATTTGGAAAGTCCGAGCCTTTAATAGACGTCAACATATCTCTATAAATTTTACTGGCAAATGGATCACCGCTGCCAGTAACATGAATGCTAAATTCTCGGTCGGTTGGTTCAGTTAAGAAATCAGCAATTAATCTATCGTTAATATCTTTTCGTTTATCATATTCAGTGCCGGATGTAAACAGTATCTTACTAATCCGACAACTCGGACATTCTAAATTGCAACTCTCATCATTGCTAAAGTTAATCTTTGTTGGCAGTTCCTCGACAATAGTTGACCTAGTAGATACTGCTTTGAATTCAGCCGGTAATGAAGGATAATGTCCAGCAATTACTTTTTCAAGTGTTGGTAAACTGTTGTCTTGAATATGCGGACATTGGATATGATTACAGTAATTCCATTTGCCGTTAAAAATCTGTTCGCGCATCTTTTGTGCTTTATCATTGTTCCAAATAGTTTTCATATCATCAACTAATACATTTCCGATTGGATACGGTAACCAAGATGGGCAGCACATCCACACTCGACCAAACATGTCGACTTCAACCCAAGTAAATGGTTTACTACAATAACGTCCAGTTAAATCCTTTTGTCCTGCAAGACTACCATCACTGTCTTTTACCCATACATTGCCAAATTCAGGATCTTCAGCATGGCCAGTTCCTTGCGGCGCAAATGGTCTACTGTTTTTGTTTTTAGTTATTTTACCCATAATAATCCCGGACTGTAATTTCTGTTGTGAGACGAATATCCATAATTTTCTAATTCTGTGTCAGCCCATACAAAATATGTGTCACCGGAAATGAATCTATCACCAAATCCGATTGTACGTATGTCATGTGCTAGTTTCATGCATATCGGGTGTTCATATTCAATATGCATCCATGTTGCGCCTGTTGTATCCATTGCACGTTTGGTTGCATCAAATTCAACCATTGCTGAATTAATGAATTGCGTTTGTGTTCTAAGCCTGTCAGGTACACTAACATCTGGTGCATGTGGGAATACATCAAATTGAGTTGCTTGTGCTCGCCAAGGTGTAGTTCCTGAATATGTGCTGTCACTGCGCAATTTGTTGATAAACTCATCTTCAAATTTAGAGGACATAGTAGCGCCGGGCGCTACTGCGCTACCTACTGCATCACGATTTACGTGCTTGCCGTCTAGGCTTACATTAGCAACCAACATCCAGCCGCCGCCATCTGTTTTCATGTCGCACCAAATATTGCGGCCGTCGATTTCATACCATCCAGATACAGCATTTGGATATAGCTGTTTAAGTTGCCATGCGTTATTCATATTCCATGTATCCTTCCATATCCCAACCATGCTGTGTTGTTAGCTTTTGATTGTAGAAGAAGCACAACATTGCTTTGCGACGATGTTGCTCAAGCTGCAATTCATTGCCATGCCAGTTGTTGAATCCACAAGGAAAAATAATTCCTGTGTTTGGTAAATATGGTGCGTAATCAACAACACGGAAATCATTGTCTACTTGTTTGTAAACGCTTGTGCCTAACCAAGGATGTCTGTCGTGTTCAGGTTGGTATATAACCATAGAAAAGACACGCGGGCCACCATCTAAATGCGGACGGTAGCTGTATCCTTGATTCCATTCTGTCAATTGTAGGTTAAAACTTTTGACTTCTGGATCTTTAACATGTGTAAACAAGCCGTAAAAATATGATTGCAATTGTGACATTGCAGTTGCTAAGTTTGTTCTGTCATACGTCTCATGATCTAAACTACGATTGTATTCTTCTATTGGCAGTAGGTCTTTTATCACCATATACTCAAAAGGATCGGTCGTCAACACTGACTTTTCAAATCTGTCGACAATATAATTATGTAGGTAAGTTTGATATTCGTTCATGGCTCTTCTTTAAAATTTCTTGCTGGGTCTCTTTATCAAGCCCTAGCACTGCGGCACCTAAATCATCAACTTCAACATTGCGCCAAAATTCTCGGACAAACATATTCAAATCATCGACAATTGAAAATCGATCATAATCAAACATAAGACATGCTCCGGCATCTTTTATAATATTGAATAGTTTGTAGTCGTGTGCTACCAGATATTTATCATCAGGTAACTGACATATTGCGTTGTGTTCCATTGCATGATAAGCGTCAACAATATGATCAACTGCTCGATCAACAGAAAAATTATCTACTAAGTCAAACAGCAAATCTTGTCCTTTGACCATATCAAATAGAAAAAATGCTTGGCCGTCTTGTAGTCTCATACCACATAAGTAATATTTAAGATACTCGGCTCCGTTTGGACGTGCATAATATTTGAAATCAGAAATACAATTATCAAGATGATTGCCATATTCTTCTTCGTATACTTTAACTTTGATCTCGTCGTTCCAATATGTACGATGCTGACTTTCCATTCCTTCGAGGTACAAGAATTCGCTTGATTCGCCTTGAGGGAATTGTCTATATTGGCAGTCTGCGGCAAGATCGACATTGAATAATTTATTGATCGTGTCTATTTCAGTCATTGCATACTGCTAAATGGAGGTACTTTACCGTCATAATAAAAGCTACCGATGTGGTTGTTAACTCGTGCACGCCATGCATCATATTCGGCTTCTTTGTATCTAAACTGATGCCAGTCCCATGCGTTGCTAGTCCAAAGATAAGCGTTAGTGGGATTGTCAACTGTGTCTTTGCGCACCATGTTCAATACAGTGTCAAGTTCATCAATTATGTTTACAACCTTGTATATCTTTTCAGCCTTCTGATATGTAGTCCACATTGTTTCCCAGTCGCTGTCGGTTATATCAAGGAATTCACGTTCTTGTCGAATCGTTGCACCTATTAGATTAATGTCGCCTCGTATAAATTCACACGCGGGATTAGCTGCTTGATATTGTGTGTAGAGGTCAGTTAATTCAGCGTCTGTCATATCGGGCGTGTAATGTTGATCAAAGTGTTTGCGCCAATCAATTTCTCTCGGACTAATATCAGCATAAATGATTCTAGTGTCGGTTGTAAATCCAAATTTGCAAAGTGTGTAATATGGTTTGAAACCTGCTGCAACACCAATCCAATAATCTAACACAAATTCTTTACGCATTGTTTTAGAAATGTTATCTAGAGGTTCAGTATTAGCAACATAAATCCATTCTAGCATTTCTTCAACAGGATAACTCGGTGCTTGTAGGCCTGTGTATGTAGGATCAACTGGTAAAAGGGTATCTCGTAATTTTCCAGTTTGTTCGAAATCAATTTCAAATATCACGCGCTTGTTCATTCCATAAAAGCTGTCAGGCAATTGTACCTTGTGTTCTTTATGATAGAACGTAGACTTCAACTCATTAAAATCTGCAGGCCACCAATGCGCAGGTGAATCATAATCAATATCACATATCAATATTAATTTTGGATTATAGCGAGCGATGTAAGTGTTGATTATTTCTACAACTGTGTCTTTATTATAGTAGAACATGCCGCCGAAAATTAAACAATCATAGTGTCCGTTAAATGGAGGATCATGCCAGTCACCTTCTTTCCATTCTGTGTTGGGATATTTTGTAACTTGGTATTTGTCTTTTAATCTATCAGATACTTCTGGCACAATATCAAATCCATGATATGTTATATCAGGATCAAGCCATTCTAATGGTCGGGCTTGTCTGCATCCAATATCTAATACACTGTTAATATCATGTTGTTGTATTATCTGTGCTTGCAATTCAAACATTGCATTTGCATCTACTGTGTCTAGTGGTTCGAATCTATCTTCACTATGTGTCATTGTGAAAGCGTTTCTTTTGCTGCGTGACACACTTCGTAGAATTCTTGCATTTCAGGAAACGTTGTCAAGAAATCTGTTCCGCGCCGTTTGTCCATCTGTGTTACAAAATCATAAAACCGTGCCCTATTACGAACAATGTCAAGGTCGCTGTCTCGATCAGGATCATTCTTTTTATTGAAGAATGCACGATGCATTACAATACGCTTGAATTTGTTAAATTCAATGCTTTCAAATCCACTTGGATTATTCCATTCTGTATTAACACAAGCTGATGCCATATAATTCATAGTTGGAAATAAATAATCTTCAAGTAATTGGTGTGTGCAAAAATGTACATCTAGATGCTCCGGATGTCTAAGATAAGGAATGTCCAAACCAATTTTAAGTTCATGCGCAGGAGTGCGTCTGCGCCGCTCTATATGATCAACGTTCTTGTCAGCTTTAAATCCTGTCTTGTCCTCAAAACTGGTTAGATTAGAGTTCACATTGAATTTAATTTTAAGTTCATGCACCCATTTCAACATTGTGTCAAAACTGGTTACACTAAAGATATTGAATGCTGACATTATATTAATTCTAATGTTGTCCATTGCAGCAACTTGTTCAACACGTTCTTTCAACAGTTCAAAATCTAAGCCAGTACGAGCATATTCAGCACGTTCTCCCCAGCCTTCGACACTGGTAAAGATTGTAATTTTACGCACTGCATTAGCATCACGCAATCGTGAAATAGCATCAATAAACTTGTTCCATAGTTTTTCAGGAACTGCCATATTTGTATTAATTGAAAAATCCAATTCAGTATTAGGATTTATAATCAACCATTCAATTGTTTTGAATGTCTCTTTGCTCATAAGCGGTTCGCCGCCTGTAATTCTGAGATGTTCTAAATTGGGCATTGCGCCGGGCAACCATTCCCAAAATGCATCAATATACGGATTAGATTCACGATTTTTGTATTGCAATGTGTCAAGGTTATGTTGTCCATGCATATGTGTTTCGTGTTCTGTTTCTTCTAATAAAGGAACAGGGCCATCCTTTTTTAGTTCTTCTACCCATTTACTGCTATATTCAGGTCCACAATATGTACATTTCATGTTGCACACATTACTAAAACTAACTTCTAGATATGAAGGATAAATGTTTTCATTGCCAGTAAGGGATGCAATTTCATCATGTTTTGTGCTTGCCCATGGTTCAAGACTTTTGTATGTGCGATCACTTGTGCCGCCATCATCCTCAACACGCCAGCAGTAATCACATTCACTAGGTCGTTCATTATTAAGCATTTGTGTTCTTGCTTTTTTGAGTTGTTTGGTATTGAACAATGCAGACGGATTATCTTTTAACTCATCTAACGGAATTTTATGCGGCGCAGGATGGTGACAACTGTGTGTCATTCCAGTACCAAGGTGCATTGTAACTTGGCGGAATTTTGCTAGGCAAAATCCACAGCCTGTTTCTCCTAACAATCCTTTCATGTTAGCGATATTGTTGTCGTTGTGTTGTAACATTCCATGGGAATATCTATCCCATTTAATATCGTCAATCGAAGTCATTTGTTGGTTCCAATCTCGTTTATTACTTCATCTTCATGTGCCATCGGAGCAACACGCGCAGGATTTATATAAACTGCTTTAAAAAATTTGCTGTCTTGTGGAGACAAATCGCCAATGTCAAGATCTAGTGCTGATCGCAATTCGTGTCCAATCAAATCAATATCGGCTTCTAGCGCAACCCTGTCCCATGTATAGCCTGTCTTTTCACACCGCTCATGATAAAGTGTATGTGCACTTTCATATTGAGGCGCAACGCTGTCGCGCCAATATTGATTAAGCCATTCAAAGTCACGCACGTTTCTCCAGTCCCATTCATCTCGGTGCAAATTCGTCATAGAGCACCCTAAACGAGCGCCGTACATAGCCCAGATACCATTTTGGGCGTCAGCACCTACGCTCATCCAAGTCAGCAAGCGTTGATAGTTCTTACGGTGTATCTGTTTAATGCGTGTCTGGTCAACTACGTCGCCTGCTTCAAGTGTCATCTTGCAGCCTTCTCTAAAGCCTGCACGCCAAGCTTGTAAAGGCGAGCTGTTGTTGTAGACGTGACTGTAAACGTTGTTCATCTGTCTGTAATTTATGTTCCAGCAGAAATCCACCTGCGCTGCGGCGTTGTCTTCGGGCGCTGCTTCATGTGTGCGCATACGTTCAATCACATGCTTTGGCCAACACTTGATACCGCCGTTGCCGTATACCAATCCGTTTATCTCGTTTTTTGCTGCCCAGCTAATTACGTCATTGCGACCAATCTTGTCAATATCAATTTCAATATTAAAGAAGTCAGGATCAACAATGTTGTCTGCATCAACAGTGATCAGTCTTGGTGTGTCTGACAGAGCAGCGGCGGCTTTGTGTGCTGCATCGCTTCCGTACACACCATGACTGCGTTTTGCCCAAGGACACTTTTCTAGTAAGTCTTGCCAATTGTCATCGGCATTTGGTTCATCGTAACTGATAAACACAATATCATATTCAGTAATAGGAATTAATGTCATGCGCTCTTTCTCTTATGTATAGTTAGCTTGGGATATTTATGTAGTAATTGACACTGGTCTAAATCGAAATCTGTCTCGAACTCGAGACTTTGTTGTTGTCGTAGTTTGACAAGATCCAATTCAAACCTGTCATAGAATTGATCAACTTGAGGACCAGTTATGTAAATGATTGCTTCTTTACCATATAACCCTACATCATCAAATTGTGATGAAGAAATGTTGCTGTTAACGATAACAGTATTTTGGTGTTGTATAAAATCAAAATGTGCGTCGTCTGCGTTGTTGGTATAAACAAGTGGTGTAGTTTTCTTTGTATTAGATGCCACGTCAACGTACATATCGTTCACAACTTCAAATTGGTAGTTCTTAAAGTTACGCTGTGTCAATAATGATAAGTCACTATAACTAGTATAGCGCGAAAGCATAGATACATCAACGACTAATATGCCAGAATCAAATATCTCAGAGGCATCAAACTCAAACGTTTCGATTAAGTAGTCGGGCTGGTTGTCTTTGGCTACGTAAAATACAAGATTGTCTTGTTCTTTTATACTTGTTGGCGTTCTGAGCCAAATTGACGTTAGCTTTCTAATTGAGTTGTCGTTGAACTCAATTGTCATCTTGTGATTGACAGTAAACACACGAATTCTAACGTCCCAATTTTTGTGATTGTTAGTTGGAATTACAATCAGTTCGTCTTCCTTCTTGCGCAAGCGAACAACGTTGTCTCTTTCAATAAGTGTGAACTCATTGTTGTCGTCAAGCACAACGATATATTCACGGTCGTTTAATTCTCCGTTAATTATGCGTTGTACAGTTGTATCTCTTGTAATCAAACAAGGATTCGTTTGTGTTGCTACTTTTGTTCGACCTGCACTAACGATTGCACCGGTCCATTCATCATAGTAGACATAATAATCAATCTTTGATGGTTGTCGTTGTCGTGTTGTAATGTTTGCTGATATCATTTAATGCTTTATCGTTTAATAGATCAAACTGCCGATACACAAAGATGCCGGTTTGCCTATGGTTATTTACCTTGACATCACCGCCATTGTGGAACCATATATTGATCGTGTCTAGCCAATCTTCGGATTGTTCTTGAGTTGCTGCCTCTGCTATATTGTCATCTGTTAAGTCTGTATATTCAAGCAAATCCTCGAACATAAATGGATTGTAGTCTATTGCCTTTGCAGTAATGCCAAAACACAAGTCACTGTTAAACGCATTTGTACGTTCTTCCTTGATATATTCAAAAAACCATTGGCGCCAGTTTTGAAATACAACATCAGCCATTTTAAAGAACTCAGAAGATATCTCACTCTTTTCAAAATAAAATACATCGCTGTTCAAGTTCAAAATGTTGTTTGCATCTGCTGTCTTAAACTTGGCTAGATACTGACTCGGTTGCTGCTTGAAGTTAACAGTGTGAATCGGAAACACAATGTCTTGCCCGTTGCATATATCCCAAAAGTCAACAAAGTTGTCAATTGCAATCGTAGCAGGATTGATATACATGCTTTGGGCAAATGGCGTGCAATAATACAATTGCCACAAGTTGATTGCTCTGTTAGATTCTGTGGCGTCTGTGTTGCCGAATGGCAGCTCGATAATGTAGTCAAATACACTTTCATACTTGCTGGGAACCTTTGAGAAATGATCAGTAACTAAACAAACTTCACGCTTGGGATCGTTTAGCTTGAGACTGCAAGCCAACGTGTATGCACTTTTTATCTGTTGTGTTGAATTCAGTTGATCAATTGCCAATGTGATATAACCTTGTGTCATGCTAGCAACCTCATGATTTGATCGTAATGCCTGTCCAATGCGCGTTTGTTCATAACGTGAACATTTTCACTCTTTACTCGTGTTAAGATGTCTTTCCAGTTTTCAGTGCGGTCGTTTACCAAGTAGATCCATTCATCAATGTCTGTTACTTGCACGATGTCATCTTTTTGCGACATGTAAATCATGCTTTCGTCTGCAAAGTTTGAAACTAGTTCACCCGTGCCTTGTGCATTCAATATGTGTGCAGCAATGCTAACACAAAAGTCTGTGCGATACAGTCCCGGAGGAAAGCCATACAAGAACTTGTAGAAGTCATAATTTTCTGCAACATGCGCCCACGTATCAAAAAACAATTTAGCCAGTTCACTGCGTTTGTCAAAGTAAACCACTGTGCTCCAAAGCATTGGTATTCCGTACGGCTTTAATCGTTGCTCTGGTTCCTTAGGCAATTGATTGTCTAAGTTGGTTGCATTGTGATACATAGAGATTTCTTCGTTGCTGTCAAACAAATAATCCAAGTTGTTGTTTTGTACAATATAGTCAATGTCTAACAACAATGTTTTGTCGAACGGAGTATACTCTAAAATTTTGTGCTTGTTGGAGTTTCTAAATTCGCTGCGAAACTTTGTCCAAGGAGAATCATGATGCACTCTCAAGTTTGACTTGTGTTCGCCTTGTGTCAATATAACTTCATCAAACGCACTGTCAATCATAGCTTTGGATTGCGACTGTGATATCCAATCCCATGTGCCTTGGTCAGTTATCAAACAAGTGTTGTTGTTGACCATATTGCGTTTAACAAAGAGTGCTGCCATTACTGCAATACGACCATAGTCAATTTGTTCTGTGTTGTACGCAAAAAAGCAAACACCTTTTGTCTCTGTCATTCCCAGTTCATCGCCTTCTTGATATTGCGCGCCTTAGCAAGCTTTTGATGCTCTGATGCATATTCGTTAGTAGCTTGCATGTAGGTGTCGATCAACAACGCTTGGAACTCTTTGAGGTCCTTGACTTCAATTGGGTTGTCTTTTTTGTCAACAACCACTGCATTCTTTGTGTTGTTGCTGATCAATGCTGCAACAAACGCAATGGTTGTTTGGTCAGCAGTAAACACACCGTTCGAGTGATGCACTGTACACATTGCTTTAAAGCGGCGTTTGAGATTGGCTCGTTGGTTCTCGATTGTGGTTCGGTATTTTGCGAACTCTAAAGCTCGCTCAAGTCGTTCATCCATTATAACTCCTATGGTTTAATTGATTATAGTTGATCTATTGAAAAAAGTCAACGATTACTTGTGGTTAAGTATCGTCGACATCTATTAATGTGTCGACAAAGCCAACAGTTGGTAATGTGGTTGTATATGATGCTGAGTTGTCTGTAACATCATCACCTGCTTTGTAACCAGCGTTCAATGTGATTGTACCTGCAATATCCTGTGCAACAAATGCAGAATCATCTAGTGTAACACGGATATCAACAATATGTTGACCGCTTTCTTCTCTGTAACGTGCTTCAAACAGCAAAAACAGATTGGAATATTCTCCTGGTGCTGCTGGTACCGTAGGATATTCTCCTGGTGCTGCGCCGTCGCCGTCATATGTTCCTAATGGACTTGAACTTGTAAATATAGTTTGGAATGCATCAGTTAACCTGTAAAAGCCAATTTCTTCAGAAGTGCCAGCTTCATATCCAGTTTGTGTTGTTGTGTCCCATTGTAATTGTAGTGCACCCATTTGTCTAACAACTTGGTCCCAATGTACAAATCCAACATCTGCTACGTCACCTGTCATTTCTAAACTCATACGCAATTCATTGCCTGCGTTAAAAAAATAACGTGCTTGGTTATAACTCGAAAATCTATACTCAGCAGTTGCCGTTAATTTATTAGACCAATCTGTCGAACGAGAAATCTGTGCAGCTACATTAGTCACAGTCGCAACAACATTATCAAACTGATTACCATTTGTTACTTCATTGTCAATTGTGTCTGTTATTGTAGTTTGGTCACTTGCAAAGATTTTAGCACCTTGTGCAATACGTGTAAGTTCAACGGTACTGCCGATCCGTGTTGTCATAACATTAGTTTTGTCAATTAAGTTGTTAATATTGGCTTCTAATATTTTGCTTTCTGCAAATGGATCGGTTGGATAGGTTGGATGTGGATAAACACTAGCTGGAGTTTGCCCCCAACCCTTTATGTGTAATGTGCGGCGATATGCTCTCACGTTGTGACCAGCAGTAATCGATATGTTAACTGTAAATTGATTGTTGATATAATCAAATGTTACATCGCTGCCAATTAATGGTACACCATTAACATCAACTGCAATATAATCACTTGCTTCAATAGAACTGGTCACAGTAAAGATTTCACCTACGCCAGTTGCCAATGCAGGCGTAAATAAAATTTGATCTGATGTCGAACATGTTAAGACGGCAGGGCCGCCACTTCCATTTGAAGTGTCACTAAAGACAGTGTTAACAGCAATTGCAATTGCATCATAATCTACTGCTTCAATTTTTTGGCCGGCTGCTAATACCACTTTACTTTGTTCCTACTACGATCTCGATGATACCTGCTTCATCATTAATTTTAGTTTCTAATGCACGGCCAATTACTACTTGGTGGTAAAGGCCGTCAGTGCCTGCCATTGCATGGCCTGGAACTGTACTAGATACAAGTCTCTCACCTTTATTTACCTTGCCTACAACGCGGCATGGAATGCGTCCACTAAGAGCAACATATGGATGTGTTTTTGAATCACCTGCACCACTGTTCATGCGCACCGCTGGATTGTCAGAAATAACACCAAACACATCACTGCAATAGTCTTTGTCAGTTTGTGTAATCTCTTTATTGCCGCCAATTTTTACAACTGTACCATAAGGATAAACAGCGTCAGCTTCATAACGTTCTGCAAGGTCAGCGTATAGTGCGTCAAGAGCAGTACCGTTAAAAATATACTCATCGCTGAGGTTCATATTTTCACCCTGCTTGATAGTAGGGAAGTGTGTCGACAGTAACGTTACTCCGTCTTCAAGGTATTCTGTGTTGAAACCAGTTGTTTGCGGAACAAAGCCGCCGTTACTGTCAACACCAACTGCAATTTTGTCTGATGCGTAAATGGTTACAATTTGGCCATTTACAATTGTTTCCAATGTTTCGTGTGCTACGTTTAGCGTGTCAAATCTCGATCTTGCAATGATGCGAGTATTTGTGCTACTGTTACCGATTGAAACCCAAGTACCATTATAATACAAATATAATTCGCCTGTACCAATGTCTAACCAAAAGTGTCCATCAGCTTCGCCAACGCCAATTGGCGGACCTGCTTGTACTGTCATGCTTGACAAGCTTTTCCAATTACCACTGTTTGACACTGTGTTGTCAAAATATTTTGGACTTTTGTTAACGCTGTCAAACCAAAATTGTCCTTCTACTGGTTTTGTCGGTGCGGAACCACTCGCGAAATTTTCCAGTAAGTGTAGTAAGTCTTCAGCAACTACTTCACCATAGCTAGTGTAGCCTTGACCAACAAGTGCAATGTTGGTACTTGTGTCTACACCAGCATTGGTGACTGTAATTGAAGGTTTAGTTCCGTCTGTAAAATCAACTGTATATGCCATCTTTTATCCTGTCGCAATTCTAACGGTATAGATCACTTGCAACTTTCTATTCGCACTTTTTTGCACGGGGTGAAAGATCAAATGCGTTAGCAATCTACCTTGTTGTGACACTAAGCCAATCTCGTCAAACACAAATTCTGCCTCTGGGTCAGTTGTGTTATCAAGTGCGTCCTGTCCTGCAGGTTCGCTATAGTCTAATGTGCACGTAACGACTATGTCGCTATATGTGGTTCCACTTTCGTTTACCACAGTAGTATTATCAAGAGCACTGTATTCGAGTGTGTTGTCTACTACTTTTGAATAAGTTTGATTGTACAACGTGTCTGTAATATCAGTTGTTCTAGTGTCGTTGTATACGACGTTGCCTACCCCATCAATTACTACACCGCCGTTGCCAAACGCCATCTGATAGATAAAGCCTTCGAACCCATTACTATTTGCGGTATTGGTTGCAGCACTTGCAAGTGCAAAGACCATGTTTTCAAGATGGATTGCATTGCGACGATTAAGTATGGTTTCGCCTGTGTCAAAGTCCTTTATAAGGACGTGTCCTGTTATCTTTAAATTGAGTTGATCCACGTATATTACCTATTCTATTCTACTACTATTTAGCATTGTAGCAGGTCCATCTGATTTTACACTATTGGCGAGAATGAAAACGCTGCGCGAATGATAGGCTCGAAGCCAAAGCTACCCCAAGCAGAAGTCCAAGACACAGGGCCAGCGCCAGCGGATACCTGTGAGGCCATAGCGACTGTTCCGCCTGGAGCACCAGAAAAATAGTTGTCAATTGCGTTAGGGAACACTCCTGGCGCGGTTGATCGGTCGTCAATAGCGACATAAGTTATGACAAGTTCGTTAGCCTCAACGGGGGTTGCCACCGCTGCCGCCAAAGACGAGACGCTTACAAAGGTGTAATCTTCAAAAGTTCCTCGGATACCTCTGCTATCACGGATAGTTATCGCGAGGTTTTGCCCTGAGACTGCACCAGTAAACTGAATGACTTGTGTGGGGGGTGTCGGCCCTACTACTTGGTAGAACACTCTAGTTGCTACTGACCCATCACCCCCTAATACCTTCGTCCAACCCGCTGTATTAGCCTCGCTCATGTTACCTGCGTCAGCCGCACACATCACAAGAATGATGTCGCCTTCCTGCAAGAGTTCTGCGTTAGGATAGTCAACCAGACCACTTGCTCCAGGAGCGCGTGTAGAAGCAAACACAAGGTCTGGAACTATGTAGGGGAAAGGACTTGCAGGTGCGGCAGGGGGTGTTGCACTCCCAAACGCTGTTTGTTGTAATCTTCCTGGTCGAAATCTGTATGCACTCATATTGTTTGTCCTATTCTACTATTTAGCATTGTAAACAAGGTGTCACGATGGGATGTCATACCGCTTTGTTTGACCTACGGCGGTGCTCCATGTACCGATGTCTCCTTGGTCCCACTCAGTAGTCCAACTTACACCGTCGTCGGACTTATCTACACGAAGGGCTCTAGGTGATTGGCTTTGACCAAAACCGCCGCCGCGTGATGATACTGAAACACCTCGGATTACTGTAGGCTCTCCGAAGTTAATTCCGGCCCAAGCATTTGTAGTTGTTGTGGCTTGCCAGAATGAAGATGAGCTAACATCAACAAGATTTCCGGGAAAACCGTCTCCAGGGGTGAAGCGAGTAGCTGAACTTACGATAACGTCTCCAGTTCGACCTGTAGCTAGGTCTGTAGTAGACGCTGCACCACCCTCAGCTAAGGTTGCTGCGAACATTTGTATCCTAGACGCAGAAATTGTGTCAGAGCCGTTATAGGCAAAGAAAAGTCGCCAATACTGGGATCCAGTCTCAGGTAGACTGATGCCGCCAAGCGATATTTGTTGTAATTTTCCTGTACGAAATCTGTATGCACTCATATTGTTTGTCCTATTATACTATTTAGCTCTACACTATTAATTGCACTTTATCAGTCAGTTGCCAAATCACACACCTGATTCAATTCCTACTTCTACTG
>UPTN01000085.1_pt1 | contig 47713 bp, 49 predicted proteins | sample 2160111 | NCBI WGS metagenome assembly UPTN01 (sample SAMN06265058, study PRJEB28932) | marine metagenome | isolation source: Columbia River Estuary | place: USA:Columbia River Estuary, USA | collected 2014-05-05
TTAGCAGATGGTAATTTCGGACGATGACAAGAACGCTGCTTATGCTCAGTTTGATGACCTTGACGTTCTCGTAGTGGAAACAGACGTTGCCGATGCTCTGACGGCAAGCACATGGTATCACCTATGCACTACGTTTGATGCCAGCACTGGCACAGGCAAATTTTACATCAATGGCACGCTTGTGAAGACAGCCACGGACGCAGCCGTTGACACCATCGGCACTGGCGCAGCACCATTTGCGCTAGGGACAGCGGCATGGTCGAAGGGACAGAGCAACCTTGGCTTTAATGGCAACATGTGCCGTGTCGGTGTCTTTGATGAGGTGTTAACTACAGCACAGATCACAACCCTAGCAGAGGGTGACGCACGACCATACTCAGAAATTTGGACATAATGGACTCAGCATACATAAAACCATGAGCATAAAACTAAAAAATAACCAACAAACAGAAGACGCCAAACTAGATAGAATTATCCAATTTGACGAAAGAAGCAGAGGACACTCTGTTTCCGATTTAAGAAAAAGCACTAGGCTTCGTTCATATACATGGCGCTGCAATGATTGGTTCGACCAAGGCACTGAAGGTGCTTGTGTTGGATTTGCTTTAGGGCATGAATTAGCCGCCAGACCAGCAGAAGTCAAGGGTCTTGATTACAAGTATCTTGTTGAGAAGATTTATTGGGAGGCTCAGAAGTCAGACCCTTGGGAGGGTGGATCTTATCCTAATGCTTCTCCTGTGTATCACGGCACAAGTGTTTTGGCTGGGGTAAAGAGAGTTAAAGACCTTGGCTGGATAGAAGGATACAAGTGGGCATTTAATATTGATGATGTTTTATATGGTATTGGTCATAATGGTCCAGCTGTTTTGGGTGTAGCTTGGTATGATAGTATGTATACTCCAGATGAAAATGGTTTTATTAAGCCAACTGGTAATTTGGTTGGTGGTCATGCTATTCTTGCTAGAGCAGTAAATATTAAAGAAGGCTATGTAACATTGAGAAACTCTTGGGGCAAGAATTGGGGCAAAGAAGGAGATTGTTATATTACTTTTGAGGATTTAGAGGCACTCTTAAAACAACAAGGAGAATGTTGCTTTTTACTAAAAAGAAAAACAAGACTACAAAGAGCCATTTCAAAACTCCTTAACTTCTTCAAATTTAGAAAAGATTAAAAAATGGCATTAAATTTTCCAATATCATTAGTAGGTAAGAGAGGTGGGGCAGCAGGTGGAGACGCGTTCCCAGACTTCGGCAACGCTAGCCGCGCATTTAACGGCACATCTGATTATCTCGTTACGCAATTCGCCTCCGCCTCCGCATTTAATTATATTCATGAGGACAAGGTGTTCACCATCGCGGCATGGATCAAGCTAGATGACCACACAGCCGAAGGCATCCAAGTAATTGCAGGAAATAGTTTTATTAGCACACTGACTAAGGGTTTTACTTGTTGGTATGATAACCGAACAGGGATACGCGAAAAGGGGTTCGTCATCTACATTACACACGGGGCGGGTGGGAGTAATGATGATCGTATGATAGTAACTGATGTCATCGCTGACAACAACTGGCATCACGTATGCTGGGCAGGTGATGGAACTGACATTACATTTTATCTTGATGGAGTCGTCAGTGGCACTCCAGACCCCATAGCATTTACAGGCACGTATGGGAACAGCCAGTTGTCTCTCACTGTTGGGCAGGTTTCTTCAGCAAACTACTTTGACGGGAAGATTGCAGACTTTCGCATCTATGACGAGGACATTGGCGCGGCATCGGCAGATGATCTATCCAACGGCATAGACGTTGCCACGGGTTTACAGCATTGGATCATCAAGGACGAAGATAGCGTTGAGGACTACGCGCTTGGCACTGACGGCTATTACAACATGAAAACAGACACAGGCACAACCCACGATGCCGATGGCCCAGCAGACTAATGGACTCAGCATATATAAAATCATTAGCCCTCATACTAATAGCCATAGCGCTCACCTCATGTGGTCTTGCACCTCCTGAGTGTATGATTGGGCATTAAAGTACGCCTTACAGGATTCGAACCTGTGACCTAATCATTAGAAGTGATTTGCTCTATCCATCTGAGCTAAAGGCGCATTATTTAATTGTCTTCAAAAACTTCTTTTAGAGCTTCTCCATGTAGTGGACATTGTGTATTGAACACAAATACACCCTCCATACCCATATAGCCTTTACCATATTCATTGTCCATTATAGGACAAGTACATCCCAAATCAATAGCTTCATCTGAACCTGCGTTTGGTATTTTTTCTTTTTCTATGTCCATAGTTGATGGTGGTGTCTGACAATAATCCTCATGCACTCCTTATCTTTCTCAAGCTTTATAGCCTCAAGTCTGTTGACTTCTTTATAACACTCTATTCGTTCAGGAGAAACAGTAAGTTCATAATGCCCGTCTACCGCTTTACTCTCAGTAAATAGTTCGTCAAACGGTTCGGTTGGTGGATACGCCCACTCAATTCTAGCCTGTATTACATCTCGACCTCTCTTGATATAATCATAAGCCTTCATTAATTCTTCTTCTCTTAAGTTTACCGCATCAACATAAGTTTGAGTTACAAAACCATCTTTAAGTTCTTCCGCCCAATCATAACCAATATCATGGACAAAGTATTGTTTTTTCTCCACTTCAATGTAATCGACAAGACAAGCAAACAACACCTTGGGGATTAGTTCTACCTTATCGCAGAATGTATCAGGTATTACATCGCTCAACCATTCTTGCTTCGGAAAAAAGAAACATTTGATTTTGTATTTTAAATCGAACCAAAAGTGTTTGTTTGATAGTAATTTGAATTTTATCATAGTAATTTAATTTGTATGAAGTTATTAAACTGAGTAGTTAAATCAGACAGTTTATAGGATTTCTCTTCACCGCCGACAAAAAACAACAGGATCTCTTCTTCTTTTAAGCTGATGGAGACAACATGATTTATATTAATAAATTCACCTTCTGTTATTTGATAGAATTTCCTATTTACCATAAATCTTTGCATGTCCTTCAGAAAGCAATAGTTCGTTTATATTCACCCAACCAAGTTCGTCGTCAAGATCCCAAATAGTCACTAGCCATCTTCCATATTTGCCCGTTTTATCTTTATGAGTTTCAATAGCTATTTGCTTACCAAGAATTAACTCGCAAAGCCTCTGTTTAGATTTTAATCCCTCTGGTCTTTCTTCTCCCCTTAATTCTGGGGTATCTATACCAAGAAGCCTACATTTCTGGCCTTTACTCCAGATACCCAACCCAAGATCTACATCTAAGGTTACAGTATCTCCATCATATATACTAACTACATTAGCCCTGTAATTGTAAAGTGTAAAAATTTTATCGTTCATTTTATTTTTGCCTTTCCCATGTATTGTCTGATGTAAATTTAAAAGAACCCTTGTAATCCATTCCCCATTCGTTAGGTGCTATTATACTTAAAAAACACTTATTTTCAACACTTTTATATAAATGGTAAACTTTACCAACAGCAGGTACGAAGTTATATTTTGAATTGTAAACTGTTTCTGTGTCGTTTGCTAATTCCATTAGTTCATCATATTGTTTTTTGATCTCATCAAACTTTGTACCAAAGTAATTTAGAGCATTTACACCTTTTTCATTTTTATGATTTATTACGTCTGGTATAAAAAACGCTGGAGCTCCTACATTTGTAGGATATTCCATTATTTGAGGCTGTTTTACAACCATATCTGGCTTCTTTTTACCCATTAAGATTAATTATTTATGTATTGTGATATAATTTTTCTGTCTTCCGCTGAAATTTCGGATTCTAATAAGGATTTGAGATATTCTTTGGGTATGTAGTCGCATGAAATAAATGCGTATTTCCCCAGAGCCAATTTAAAACTTTTGCAATCTCCTATTACAATGTGTTCTATTTGCATGTTATTCTGAGTCCATTAAAATCGGTATTTTTATTTCTGGGGCTGGAGGAATGACATCTCCACAACCATGATCACTACGTTTGCTAACTAAATGGGCTGATTTACAAGCAGCAAGCAAAAAGAACAGGTTTATTATTAATATTAGTTTCATATTTTTATCTTAAATGGGGTTCAAATAACCTCCACCTATCGCTGCTTATTTCCTCGTAACCGCTGTCTATTTCTGATATAACTTTTTCCACCTCTTCAAATGAGTTGTAGATGTATTTATGAGGAAACATTCCCATTACCCAGAAGGGCGTTTTTTTCTTTCCTCCTTCAATAACAATAAAGGTAGGCTTCTTACACCTGCAAGCCCAACTCAACTCTTCCATTGTCCCAAATGTAGGAACTTCTGGGTCAAGATAGCAAATGATAAAATCTGCTCTATCAACCATAGACAAATCAAAGGAACGAACCTTTTTCATGTGGTCAGCTACCAAGTCGAATCCGCTAAAATCCAATTCAGCTTTTCTTTTGCCAGCCTCCATTAAATGACAAAGCTCATTGTGCGTGGCTTCTGTCTCGTCTGGGGCATTAATAAATGGTTTTTTATATGGGTCAAAAATAGTTACATCAATGCTTTTTAGAAACTCAGAGATGTCTTCTCTCCATGTTCTTCCCTCGGCATATTGCATTGGGCCTATTAAGTATGTTTTTGTTTTTGCGAGTATGTTTTTCATTTTTCTGGTTTACTATTACTTGATAATACCATAGATTCATATTCTTGTCCATCATATTCGAAATGAACCTTATCTCTTCCATATATATCTTCGCTAATGTTCAGGAACTTAGCTTCTGCCAGATCTACCCAACCATTTTTATTGGCATATACCCAGCTTTTTGGCTTGGATTCCAACCAAGCATCAAAATCTCCTTCTCCGTATCCTATTGATCTATAGTTTTTCATCTGGATTTTAGTTCTTTTATTTCCTTATTAAAGGTATAAACAGCATCATTAAAACACTTAATGAGTTTATTATAATCATCTACTAGAGTCCAGAAGTTTTCCTCGGTTAACTCTGGAATGTCTTGCAAAACATCATTGATTTCTACCTTTGTTACATCTGGAAAATCCCAATGATTAAGTAAATCTTTTGATTCCATGTCCATGTTCTAATTATGCATGGTTTGAAATTTAAGTCAATTGTTTATTTGCTTTAATTTTTAAAGCAATAGACTATAACGCCTATCATGTATGCTATTAGTAATAGCTGGAATGTTATTTCTGGGGACATAACTATAGGTAAGCCTAGTATAAATTATTTTAATGTAAACAAAAATAATTTTTGAGCCTAAATTTACCTGTAATTTTTAGTGTTGGGGTTGTATGTTTATATAATACACGATAAATTATCTATTAGAAAACTTATAAAATATGCTAAGGAAACCCAAACAAAAAACCCCTTGGACCAAAATCCAAAGGGTTTAATATTTGTTAATTTTTTATTCTACTTCTACAATTAAATCTCTTGCCTCTTCTTTTTTAAGAGGTATTTCAACCCTTAATAGTCCATTTTTATATAGGGACTTGATGGAATCAGCGTCGACACTTTCGTGCAGCGTATATCTCTTTTTAAGAGATCTTTGAGCTATTTTCTTTTGATAAAATTCTGTAGTTTCTTCTTTATCAAAGATTTTTGGAGTCATTGCTTCTATTTTGAGTGTTTGTCCAGAAACAACAACGCTAATATCTTCTTTTTCTGCGCCTACTATAGCAAACTCTAGGATTGTATTACCCTGTTTGTCTGTATATACGTTATATGGATCAGAACTCCAAATTTTACTTACGTGTCCGTCATCTAGGATGTCGAACATTTTTTTAAATATATCCCCCTCGAAAACATGAGGTCGGTTAATTGGCCAAGTTTTTTTTATTAATGTCATATCTACTTATTAGTTAGTTTTTTAAATTGCATCCTTTTGGATTGCAAAAATTAAATACACGCCTTTTTTTAAAAAGGAAGATCAACAAGTAAAATACATAAAAAAAGTATTTAAAAGTTCTTAAGTAATATGCCAAAATACAAAACTAACCAAGAAAAAGCTAAAATAACAAAACTCATCTCTGGAAAATGCACAGCGGCAAAGAAAGATATTAAGGCCGCGAACTCTGATACTCTTAATGTTATTTTTTTAGGTGGTGTTACTTGCATATTTTTTCTCCTTTTGTTATGAAACAAGGTGTTGAATCTCCAACCCATGCCCCGATTTGATTAAATTCAAACCACTCTAAAGCTTCTTCGGGATTCATTTCTTCCTCCAATACACTTAAAACTTTTTGTTTGTTATAACAGACAATTGGGCTTTGCCCAAACCTCTCTACAATTCCCTCTATACAGTTGTCAAAACCATCCATAATTAATAAATCATAATCTTCTCCGCTGAATCCTGCTATTTCTTCTGTTTCTTCTTCCATAATTTAATTGTAAGTTTGGCTTCTGTGTTTGTTTTTATTCCGCGTAGTGTCTCTATCTATAATCAATGCCCTAATCAAAGTTACTATCATACCTAAATAAGCTAAAATAAAAGTAAAAACAATTATTCCATTAGGAGTTTTTAAAACAACTGAAATAACAAACAACAAAATAAGAGGCAAACTCCAATATAAAAAAATAGGCATATTAAAATAATTTTTTATGTTACTATTTTTTACACTATAAGTAACTCATTTACCCCTCACAAGAAGTACACTCCATAATAGACTGAGCAAGAGCTTGGCTAGGGTTTGTGCTTCTTTGATAATAAAAACCCTTCAAACCCATTTCCCAACCCAAAATCATAAGATCACTAACTTCCTTTGGGGATGCTTTAGGGTGAACCATTAGATTGAGGGATTGTCCTTGATCAATATACTTTTGGCGCTGAGAAGCTTGTATTACAATTTCTTTCTGGGAAACTTCTGAAAATGTTTTAAATACATCCTTTTCGTGTTCGTCGAGAAAGCCCAAGTGTTGAACTGAACCGTCCTTAACCAGAATAGATTTCCATACAGCTTCCGTATTTTTACCTTTAGATTCAAGCAATCTCTCTAGGTGAGGACTTCTAATTGTGAATTTTCCTTTTGCTGAGTTCTTTGTATAATAATTTACAGTAGGCTCAATTCCTTGAGATACTTGACCTAGTATGAGTGAACTTGTAGTTGTAGGAGCAACAGCCATTGTTGTTGTGTTTCTGCGACCATAACCTTTTAATACTTCTGGTTCTCCAAAGACCTTGGCTAGTTCTTCGGTGGCTTTGTCTGCTCTTTCTCTAATTATTCTGAAAATTTCTGCATTTTTCATCTTAGCTTCCATACTTTCAAAAGGAATCATATTGTCTTGCAGGTAAGAATGCCAGCCTAGAACGCCCATTCCCAAAGCTCTGTGGCGCTTGGCAAAGTTGTGGTCAGCTTCCATATAGGGAATTCCTTCTGTTTTATTGATATATTCCTCCATAACTGAATCAAGGAGATAAACCATTGTTTCTATAGCGTCTGTTTTAACAATATCATCCCACCTCTCAAGATTAAGCGATGACAAGCAACAAACAAAAGACTCTTCTGGAGAAGAAGGTAACGCAATTTCGTTGCAAAGATTTGAAGCATAAATCTTCATGTTCTTGTCCTTATATACTTGAGGGGCATTCCTGTTCGCGGTATCTTGAAAAAATAAATAAGGGTAGCCTGATTCAAACTTCTTCTGAACAATCTTCGCCCAGATCTTTCGCTTATCAATGTCGCCGCCTTTCATACCCTCCATCCATTCGTCTGTAATGGTGACAGCAAATGATAAATCTTGAATGGGGTGACCGTCGGACCTGATGCGAAGAAACTCTTCGATATCTGGGTGATCGACAGGGAGATAAGCGGCAAAAGAACCTCTTCTTACGCTACTCTGAGAGACCACTGAAGTAACCTTATCAAACAACTCCATAAAGTGAACCGAGCCAGATGAGCTTCCTCCTGTACTAATAGATTTACCTCTACCTCTCAACTCACCAAAATAACCAGAAGTTCCAGCACCGTGTTTGGTTTGCATACCAACCTCGGATTGTTTTGTTAAAATGCCCTCCATCGTATCAGGCACAAAAACGCCATTACAAGAAACAGGCAAACCTCTATCTCTTCCATAATTAGCCCAAACAGGGCTAGATAAAGAAAAGAATCCAAGAGACATATAATGCTCAAACTTTTCACACAGGTCGGAAAACTTATCTTTCTGTTCAGCGGGGGCTCTAGATTGGAAATCTTTTTGAAATGATTCCCCGACACTCAATACCCGACTAATTAAGCTTTCGCCGTCAAGATAACCTCTGTTTAAAATTTGTTGTGATGTTTTGTTGTTCCAGTAATATTTTTTCATGCAAATACGCTTTCTAGATCGAATGTTTGTGATTTCTTTGAATACTCTACAGGACGAGAGTGAAAAAAGTCTGTGGAATTGTTTCCCATTAACTCCTCTTCAAACCACATTGTATCTTTAATCACATTATTGTCAACATCAAAAGCCTTCTTAAATGAAATTTGTCCAAGTGAATCATTAATCCTAGATTTAATAAACTCTTTTAGTAGTGGGGCGCTTAATCCTTCTTCATTAATTCCGTTAACCATCCAATCAATGATTTTAGCTTCTGCAATATAAGCTTGTTCAGCCTCTTGCATAATACGCCCTTCAAGCTCCTCGTCGAAAAGCTCTGGATGTTCTTCTCTTATGGTATTAATGATCTTAATTCCTACTTGAGCATGAATGTTCTCTTCGTTTCTTGTGTATCTTACCTGCTGTTCTGTATCCTTAAGTACATTTTTGTTTCTGGAAAACCAATTGATAACATAAAACTGACTCATTAAAGAAACGTTTTCAACGAATAGAGTAAACAAAATAAGTGCATACAAATACTGCTTCTTAGAATCCTTGTAAAACCTGTGTGTATATTTACGCAAATAGTTAACACGACCCTCAATAAAGTCTAGCTTTAGATTTTCTTCGAATACGTCTTCTAAGCCAAGGACCTTAAGCAGTCTTTCATAAGCGTTATTATGAATAACCTCTGTATTAGCCATCACATAACCAAGGTCAGTAAGAGAGGGGTGAGGTAAATTGTCGCCCAGTTTAGCCCAGAATTTTTTCACAGCAACTTCGATTTGACCAATAGCAGAAAGAGTTCTTATAATTATTTGCCTCTGCTGGTCATCCATTGTTATATGGAAGTCTTGAACATCAGAGGAAAAGCTAAATTCTTTGTCCGTCCAAAATCCATTATGCATTACTTCAATAAATTCTTCGGCCCACGGGTAATTATTAGGTTTTCTTGATATCTGCTCTTCGAATATGCTCATTTTAAAATTTTAGTTTTTGGGTTAATAAAGCGAATCTGACTAAACAAAGTCCTCAAGTGTGATCGCTGATTTAAGTTACACTCAGTATACCTGTTTTTGAACCACAAAACAAGAAGAATATAAAGTAAAAAAAACACAAAAATAAATTCCCAAACTCTTTGTTTTTTTCTAAAAAAAACTATTATTAATACGAACGTAGAGAGGATTAATAATGCGAAACCTTTACTTATAACGAAACCTTCACTCTTTACGAACCCTTTAGGGCGAAACCTTGACAGAGCGGGACGGTTACGTATTAATTATACGTATATTTAATTTACATGTCAAGATAAAAATTCAAAAAAGGTTTTTATTGACAGTTTTAATAATTTCAGTATTATTAAGGGTAATTAAATGAATAATGAATTTACAGACACGGAGTTAGCTAATAGAGTCAAAGAAGAAAATGACGAAGAAGCTTTGTTGGAGTTAATAAGTAGACATTCTGGAATATATGTAGATATGGTTAAAAGGTTTGGCTGCAAGAGCCTCTCCATTGATCAGGTCGGAGATATACTTGATGAAAAAGACTACAATATATATAGGGCTGCAATAGATTACGAAGAGGAAAGAGCTAAATTTTCTACGTATTTAGCAAACAAAACAAAATTTATCTGTTTAACAAAAAAAACCCAGAATAAAAAGAATAACAAATTTATTAACTACGAAGATGTTGATTTTTTCTTGGTTTCTAAAGATAATACCCCAGACGAGGAATGCTTTAATAACGAAAAGTTTTCTAGAGCCCTAAATATGATAGTTAAACATAAAGACGAAAGGGTCAAAACAATCTTTATTGAGCGATATTTTGGAGGGAAGGGAAACAAGGTTACCCCTTGGAATAAGGTTGCTAATAAAGTAAACTTGTCAACACAAGGTTGCATAAACATACACAACAAAACAATTAAACAATTTCAAAACAAGATCAAAAATGAAAATATTAAATTTTGACGGACCTATAAACCCCCTAAGCCTTGGTAATGTTTCAGTAAACTTTTTAAAGGAGCTTTATAAAAAAGAAATAGAAACAAGGGTTTTTCCCACAAACAACAAGATTGATACGCAAGCTTTCAATAAGCTTGACTCTGATTTTTCTGATTGGTTGAAAAATTCCTATAATTCACGATTAAAGAAATTTACAAAAGAAATACCAACGCTAAAAGTTTGGCACATTAATGGTTCTGAAAGAACCCTTGGTGAAAACCAATATCTTTACACGTTTTATGAAGTAGACTCACCAACCGAAGAGGAAATAAGCATAGTTAAATCACAAAAGCACGTTTTTTTCTCATCTTCTGAGTCTGCTAATTTTTTCAAAGAAAAAGGGTGTGATAACGTTTCTTACGTTCCCCTTGGATTTGATCAAGATTTTTTTGTGACCGACAAGAAATACTTGGATGATGATGTTATTCATTTTGGGATAATAGGAAAGTTTGAAAAAAGGAAAAATACATCTGCACTAATTAATATATGGGCTAGAAAATTTGGCAATAACCCGAAATATCAGCTAACATGTTTGGTTAACAATCAGTTCATCGGAGAAGAAAAGCAAAGAGAAGCAATAAACTTGTCCCTTGGCGGTAGAAAATTCAATAATATAAACATATTATCTACATTAAAAACAAACGAAGAAGTTAATGAACTAATGAATGCTATAGATATTGATTTGTCTGGACTCTCCAACGGAGAGGGTTGGAATTTACCTTCTTTTAATTGTTCTGCTCTTGGCAAGTGGTCTATTGTAATTAATAGCTCGTCGCATAAAGATTGGGCTAATGAAAAAAACTCAATATTAGTAGAACCTACAGGGAGGCAAAACTGTTATGATAACATGTTTTTTAGGGAGGGGGATGCATTTAATCAGGGCCAATATTCCAAAATTGACGAAAAGGGTGTAATAGATGGCATCGAAAGAGCTTTGAAGGTAGCAAAGCAAGAAAACACTGAAGGTTTAAAGCTTCAGAAACAATTTACCTACGCAAAATCTATCGACAAAATACTAACTAAAATCTTTTAATATGCCTATATACTTATATAAAAATCCTGAAACTGGAGTTTCAAAAGAAGTAATTCAAAAAATGCACGACGAACACGTTTATGAAAAAGACGGCGTAAAATGGGAAAGAGTTTGGCTAGCTCCAAATGCTTCAATAGACACTAAGCTTGATGCCTCAGATAAGGTCGGTTTCATTGAAAAAACAGGCAAAATGAAGGGCACTGTTGGAGATATGCTTGATTATTCTGCAGAACTCTCTGAGGAAAGAGCCTCTAAATCAGCAAATGGAGAAGATCCAGTAAAGAAAAAACTTTTCGGTGATTACAAAAAGAAAACTGGCAAAAAACATATGTCAGACAAGAAAAAAACATTTGAAAACTCTAGCGTAAAAATAGACCTAGATTAAATTTGATTTTTTCTTAATACCCTGTGATAATATTTTCACAGGATATGAAACATACTTTATACAAACCAAATTCAAAAAACACTGGAGCGGCATTTAGCTTTGATTCAGTAAAAGATAGAGACGGACGAAACGTTCTGTTTGTTTCTATGATTCAACAATATAGTTGGGACGATAACAAAAAAAACGGATCTTTTAAGGAGAACGCCAAGAATCCAGACAAGTCAGCAACAATTATGTTGTCTTTTAATGAAGCTGGAGAGTTTATCTCATCTTTTAGATCTAGAATCCCATTTGTAGCCTTCCATAAAAGGAAAGACGACACAACTATTATTAAGTTGACTCCTTGGGATAAAAAAAGGAAGATTGTAGGCGCTGATGGCGAGAGTTGGCACGAAACCCCTGCTTGGGGACTTTCTGTTGTTAAGAACTCGGCACAGACATTTAAGTTGCCAATTGAGGCGGGAGAGTCCGTTGTAATAGAGCAGCTTTTAAAATCATATATTGATGAATGCCTAAAAGCAAATTCAAGCGATTATTCTAACAAAAACCAAAATAACGATTACAGCAAAAAAAATAACGATTATTCTAAAGGTAAACCCGAAAGCAAGCAGAAACAAAGTTTAGACGAATCAAACGAAGATGACGTACCGTTCTAAAATAAAGGTATTAATTCATTCTAATTATTCAAGACTAGGTACTGGTTTTGGTAAAAACATGAAGAATATACTTTTCTCTTTATATAATGACCCAGATATAGAGCTAATAGAAGCGGCCAATGGTGCTCATCAGGGAACTGACATGATGACACCTTGGGATTGTTATGGAACCTATCCTTCTGACCGCAATCTACTCAAGCAGATTAATGAAAGTGGAGAAAAAAAGAGGGCCGCAACTTATGGTTTTTATACTATAGATCAAATAATTGAAGAGGTAAAACCTGACGTATACCTTGGAATTGAGGATATATGGGCATTCAAACAGTTCGAAGATAAGGAATGGTGGAACAAAACCAAAACCATTATTTGGACAACTCTTGACAGTCTGCCTATATTAGACTCTGCTAAAGACATCTACTCTCGTTGTGATAAAATGCTTGTTTGGGCCTCTTTTGCAGAAAAGGCAATGAAAAAGCTTGGTTGCGAAAACGTAGAAACACTTCACGGGGCTGTAAATTATGAAAATTTCTTTACATTAGAAAACAGGAAAGATTTAAGAAAAAGGTTTAATTTGGATGATTCTTTTGTAATTGGTTTTGTTTTTAAAAACCAACTAAGAAAATCAGTTCCAAACCTACTAGAAGGCTTTAAAAGTTTTAAAAAATTAAACAAGAATTCCAACGCAAAGCTATTGTTACACACAGATTGGGAACTTGGAGCTGGTTGGGATATACCTAAATATATAAAAGAAAAAGAAATAAACTCAGATGATATATTAGCAACATACATTTGTAACGATTGTAATTCTTACTTTATACATAAATATTTAGGAGAAAATCAAAAATGTCCATCGTGTGATTCTCCAAAAGGATTAAAAACAAAAAATAATTCAAAAGGAGTGAGTGAAAAACAACTTAATGAAATATACAACTTAATGGACGTTTATTGCCACCCGTTTACAAGCGGTGGGCAAGAGCTTCCAATTCAAGAAGCTAAAGGTGCAGGTTTATTGACTCTTGTTACAAATTACTCTTGTGGAGAAGACAGTTGTCACGAACACCAAGGCGGACTGCCATTAGAGTGGAGCGAATATAGGGAACCATCTACTCAGTTTATAAAAGCCTCTACAAACGCAGATAGCATATGTGAACAGCTCTCTAAGGTTTATCTTATGGACGAGTCAGAAAAAAAAGCAATTATTGATAATGGCAAGGACTACATTAAAGAAAAGTTTTGTACAAAAAAAACCGTAGCCAAACTTAAAGAAACAATCATAAAGGTCAACAAACAAAAAAAAGATCCAATAGAGGAAAAGAAACCTGTTGAAGAAGAAAAAAACAAAATGGTAAAAATGACGGAGCTTGTCGACGACGAAGGTGCGGAAAACAGGTTGTTAATTGTAATGCCACATTCTGCAGGAGACGTATTAATGGTTAACAGCTTAGTTAAAAACATAAAAGACACCTATCCCGATAAAAACATATATGTTTCAACAAACATGGATTTTCTTTCAATGCTTGATGATAACCCATACATCCACAAGATTATTCCTTATTCAAAAAAGTTTGAAAACGTTTTCTTTTTAGAGGGGAGGGGCGAAGAAGAGGGTTTTTTCGAAATTGCATTTTTGCCACATACTACCACCCAAAAAACAGGTAACTATGTTCATAACGGAAAAGATAAAATTAATTATTTTAAATAATGAGTCATTTAATAGAAGAGTATGCCAAATCTTGTGGCGTGGATATAGGAGTTCCAATAATAAAAGAACATTTTTATCCAATTGTTTTCGAAAAGTTTATTACGCTCCATGTTGATTCTAAAGATCAAGCTAGATCATATTCTCACTGGAGTATTGTTTTGCAGCTTCTTAGTAAACCCTTAGCTGAAAACGGCATAAAAGTAATACAAATAGGTTCTGAAAAAACAGAGAAGCTACCATTTGTTGACAAGATTTTAAATAACTGTTCATATAAAAACTCTTTTTACATAATAAAAAAGTCATTATTGCATCTTGGTATTAATAGTCTTCCTGTTCATGTTGCTTCTGCTTATAATAAAAAAATAGTAAATATATTTGGCAATCTTTACCCTGAGTGTGCTGGACCATACTGGTCTGACAAAAAAGACATAATAAATTTAGCTCCAGACTTTTCAAAAATAAAACCGACGTTTTCTCTAAAAGAAAATCCGAAGAGGATTGACGAAATAAAACCAGAGGTAATTGCAAACGCGGTGTTAAAGTTATTAAATATAAAAAACCATCAAGAATTTGAGTCTGTATATTTTGGACATTCATATAAATTAGAAAACATTGAAGTAATACCTAAAGGAAAATCAATAAGTATAACAAAAGGTTCTAATATTAATCTAAGAATGGATAAACACTTTTCTCTTGAAGTTTTGAGTAAGTTTATATCACAGACAAAATTAGAAATAACGACCGATAAGCCAATACCTGTAAATTTACTAATAAAAGAAAAAATTAAATGCATAAATTATATTTCTGATTCTTTTGATGGTGATTTTATTAATGAAATTTCAAGAAAAGGAATAAAGTTTATTCTGATGTGTACCGATAAAGAAAAGGTAAGCGATCAGAGGCTCAAAAACTTTGATCACAAAATACATCCTTATTATAAATCAGAAATAATAGAAAAAAATAAAAAGAAAATAGGCGAGGTAGATTTTGAAAAGCTGAATATATTTTCTAGAAGAAAAATAATATGCGAAGGAAAACAATACAATTCCTATTTCCAAATTTCTGAAGAAAAAGAAGATTTGTTTCTTGACTTGGATTGGCTTATGTGTTACTATGCCTCCCATGAGTAAGAAAAAAGTTTACGGCCCAGACATTTATAAAAGAAACGAGCATGGTTTGCTTGAAAATATTGATTATACTTTCAATGAAGATGGCTCTGTTGATTGGAGATCGATGGTCAAGGACGAATTCCTTTATCCAAACAAAGGCTGGTTTGAAGCCCGAAAGAAAGACGTACCAAAGTCTATTGATGGGTTGAAAGACAACCAACTACTAATAATGCTCGGTGGAATTAAAGACCTAGCTCGACTAAGAGGTTTTGAAAGCGTTTCTTTCAAGACTAATACCGAATCTGGCTATGTTACCGCCAAGTGTCGCGTTACTTGGTCCGCAAACTACGAAGGCAACAATGATATTGTACATTATGAAGACGTTGCTAATGCTACACTACAAAATACAGACAATTTTTGTGCTAAGTTTTTGGAAACCATCGCTTGTAACAGATCTTTTGTTCGCTGTGTCAGAAACTTTCTTAATATTAATATCGTCGGCGCTGACGAAATTGACAAATCAGACAAGACTCAGACTGGAACTTCAGTAAAGTATGACAATTTAGTTACTGAAACAGGATCTTTACAAAATATTGCTTTAACGCCCCATATGATGCTCCAGAAGTCTTTCTCCGAAAAGACGGGATCTGATTCCTTTGAGTCCTTTAAGGACCTCCTGAGGCAATTATGGACCTCTAACGGTTACAGAAACGAAGATGCTAAGTCTTGGGTTTCGTTTTTAGACGTACCCGCCAAAGAATGTCGCAAAATACTGACTGCTATAAAGAAGCTATAACCCCAGTGAATTTTTTCTCGCTGCATTAACTTTAGTAAATGTAGAGTTAATAGACTTAGCTTGTTTGTTTCTGTCTATGATTATATTTTCGTCTTTAGGTAATACATCCAAGTTAGATTCAGTTATTGAGGTTTTTACTCCATCAGAACCAAATTTTATAGATATGGAAGACAAAAGAGGGGAAAAACTTGGTATAAAAAGATCATAAATCGTTCTACTTGAAGACTTTCTTTGTGTTGGGTTCAATGTATTTTGCCTAACCGAAATTAGAGCGTTTATTTCCAACTTATTGTTTCCTGAATATTGTTCTAAAGATAAAGGATTTAAATTTGTTAAGTTATCTGGTTGTTCTACTTTAAATATTCTTTTATCTCTGTTAAAATCTAAGTCCCGAAAGTTTGTTTCCGTTGGTACATCGTTGTCGTCTTGAGTTCTTTCGGCGTCTTCTTCGGCAATAGGATTTCTTCTTTTTTCGTATGGTATTGTTATATAATTATCTGGAATTATAAAGTTTTTTTGTGCATTATAAAGGTCTTGACTTTCTTGAATCTTCTCTTCAATAGCTTGACTGTTATTTACTAATAACCATCTTATAGAAGATTGATCTTCTACAATTTTAGCGTTATATTTATCTAAGACCGCGAGCTTTACATCTAAGGCATCTTGTTTAATATATTCTTTTGGTACTTGTCTTATGGCAAAAGCAAAATATCTGTTTGTCGTTTTATATTTAGGATAAAACTCTTTAACAAGATCCTTTACCTCTAAATCATCATCGTAACCAGCAAATGTTGACAAAAAATCACCTAATGGCCTTAGCGTATCTATTTCCGACAAAAGGGTGTCGGATCTAAATATACCCATAACACTATACTCTCCCTGTTCGCTGAATACCATTCTTTCTTTGCTATAGTTACTAATAGGAGAAGAAATATACAGTCCACCAAAAGCAGATTCAAAGAATAAATTTATAAGCTCAAATAAATAAGATTCACTAGGTGAAGCTATTGATTTTTGTAGATTTAAGTTTGGTAGAGATCCTCGCTTTTGTAAACTATAGGCAAATTTATATAATGCGTCCTTACCTTTTTGATCATCTTTATCGGTCAAAAACTGTTCGGCTATATTTTTTTTCTTTACAATATTCCAGAAAGACGATCCCTTTGAAGTCTTGTCGCTGTCTTGAAGAGCTGCCCAAGCATTAAAAGCCGCATAAAGATCCAATGGGGCCCCACCAATAGGTCCCCCAATACTAGCAGAGCCATCAGCCCCTGTCATATAATACTCTAGTACGTCGTCATATCCTAAATCTTCCGATGCTCTCTTAAAACTACTTGACTTATGATGTCCATAATACCAAATTTTATCAAAAACATCTTGGTCTAAAACACCTTTGTTCCAAAAAAGATAATATATACCCATCATGTATTCAAGATCACTTTGAACCGAATCAGAAAGATTCATTCTTTTAAAAGGTTTTAATAGTTTTCTTTCTTTTTGGGTTTTTTGGGGATCTACGGGGTTTCCATTTTGAATGTTTCCGTTATAAGCCAATATTTTTGCTGGTTTTATAATACTCTCTGTATAAGAAGAAGATATTATTTTTGGGTCTGTTGTATCAATATATGAATCAACAGAAAGATCATCTATGTTGTTCGAATTAAGCCAGACAATTTTTTCTTGAACTGGATCAATATACCAGTAATAACCTATTTGAGAAGCTGCAGCAGACAAAACCGAGCTCAATGTACCATTTGAGTCCATTAAATAGTCTTGATTGTCGGGTATGCCTTGATGAGATATGCCCGCCAAATCCAAAGCTGCTTTTAAATCGGTAAGTGTATACCCAATTCTTAGTCTTGAATCCTGCCAGCTACCCCTGTCTGGTATAAAGGCTCCAAGCGATGGCCAGTTGTAGTTTATGAACCATATATTATTATCTGGGTCTTTATTAAAATTAGGATATTCTGTTGCGCCTAAATATACTCTGCTATAAGCTTCTCCTTTAACATCCTCAAGACCTACTTCATTATATAGATCTCCAATAATAATAACTCTACCATCTATCTTTGGAGCTTGTTTCCCAACGGCAAGTCTTCCTGTATTATATTTTATATTATTTGGAACTTCAGCCCAATTATAAACCCAATCATCATAATCAAACTCTCCCTCTGGTCCAGTTTGTTCTCCCCTCAGTAAAACAACCCTAGACTCAAGCTCCAAAGACAGATCGTCTTGTAGTTTGTAAGTCTTGACTTTTGAAATAGCGTCTTGATTTTGTGTTATTTCTGTTATTGAGAAGTTTTTTAATAAAGATTGTATCTGTGGTTGGCCAATTGTAATTTTTTGTCCATTAACTCCAGAAACAACTATTCCATCTGTTTTTGGGCTTCCATCAAAATTAAAAGCATCCAAAGAGGTCTGGACCGTCGCTTTTTGAGACGATCCAGAAGAGTTTGAGAAATTAAAATCAACGCTTGTTGCTACTTCTGGCATTTTTTAAAAAGTAAAATTATTTATAATGTCTTCTTCGAATTCTACAGTGGCGGGAACACCTATTTCTACAATAGTTACACCTGTATACATCTCTAGAATGCAGTTTTGTTCCTTTTCTAGTCCTTTTATATAATAATCTGATTGATTAGATATAACTCCAGATCCATAAACGTCAAATGTGATTGGGTTTATTTCAGTTAAAAAGGGATCTTTTTTATATATAAAGGCTTTTCCTGTCAATGTATCAAGATAAGAGGAGTCTTGTAAAGAAAACCTTTCTCCATTAAAGAATACCCCCCATCTATCAAAAAAATCATTTAAATCTGTTGGTGGGCTTTCTGAAATAACTCCCGTTAACTCTGGTATTGTGGTGTTTTCCCAAACTCCATACCCAGTGATTTCCTGTAAGGCAAAAGCCCCACTGTCTATATTTTTTGAATCATAAATAACAAAATCAGAACTCTGTAAATCTAAATCATTAAAATAAAGTAATGTGCTTTCGTTTTCCTCTATTGTGACATAATAATCTCCAGAATCTATATTAAAAAATTCTTTTCCGTTTATGTTTGTTTTTTCTGGATACTCTTCAAACAAAGTCTTTCCATTTAGAGATACTCTAGTAGAAAAATGTCCTGTTAGTATATCTGCAGAGATAAAAGAGGTATTGTTAACAACATTGGATGTATTATTTTTTTTCTTTAAAAAATCCCTACAACCAACCACACCATTAACACCCGTGGACAAAAGATATGCTATTCCTGTATTCATGATCTATCTCCTACGTAATAAATGTATTCCATTTTAAATTTTTCAGAATCCAATTCAAAATTTATCCCAGAAGAGTCTGGTAAATCAATATAATACCCAGTTGTTCCATAAATTAAATCTACCCCACTGACCTCATCTAAAAAACCAGTTAAAGGTGTGCATTCGTAATAGTTGTAATCTCCAGAATTAAAAGTATAATCTGAATCAAACGAGTAACCAGAAACATTTGCTGAATAGCTTTCTAAACCTAACGTATCAAAAGCGCCTTCTCCAGTCGTATTGTATTCACCGCTGTGCAAATTGCTTATATATCTGCCCTGCTCAAGACTACCGTTTTTCAAAAATGTATACAAGCTACCCTCTTGGACAGTAATTTCTCCAGTAATATAAGGTTCGCCAGTTAATCCAACCACACCTAAAGTCTCAGATCCAGTAAGAATGCTACAGTCGTGTCCAGTTACACCTGTTTTATATGTTATAACCTCTCCAGATAAATATTTCTCTTCTATAAAAACCTGACCACCATCGTTGAAATAGTAATCTGACAAAAATCCCGTGTTTATTTCATACAATGAATTTGTATTTATTTTTTTATTAAATATACTTATTGATTTTAAATAACCGTCAAAAGTTGTTTCGTTCGGGATCGTTTCTTCAATCAGTTCTGATGTCCCTCCAATATATATATTTTCTGGCGATTGGCAGTAAAAACTATCAAGTTCTTTTGTAAAACTTTTTACATTATCGTCAAAATAATCAAAAAATCCAACCTCTAACAAATTGCTAGAGTGATTAAAACAAAAAACATTTCTTTCGGAAAGTTCTATATCAGTAAAAACCTCTACAAAACCGCTATTTAAGGAAAAACCCTGAACAAATAAGTGACCCCTATCTGTTATTCCAAAATTATATCCTTTCGATCCTGTTATGTAAGATGAATCTGGTAGAAGAAGAACTTCTTTTTCAAAAGCCCCAAATAAAATCCCGCTAGATACTTCGCCTTCCATTTGAAAGTCTAAAATAAACGAAGACTCCGACAAGTCCAGATCTCTTAATGGTATCTTTAGATTTGTATCCATTAAAGATAGACCATTATTGTCTATTAAATTATTACTATTTGCTATAGCATCTACCTTGCTAGACCCAGTCCCATTTAAAATTAATGCTATATTTCTATATTCATCATCAGCTGGAGATAAATTTGGGAAATAACCTGTCCAAAAAGACCCGCTCCCAGTCGCTTCCACAACAGAATGTTCTGAATCTAAACAAAACTCTAAATCGCTATAACCACCCAAAACGGATGAAAGTGAATATTTTATGCTTTCTTCACTCATTGGTTTTACGCTAAATAATATTTGGTTAAACTATAACTAATTTCTTTTACACCTATATTCTTGGAGCTGTCTGCCACAAAATAACCCCTGTCAAAAAGACTCTCTGCTACAGACATTAAAGCAGGTAAATCGGCGGCTCCATTTGACGCACTTGCAGTTACTCCAAAAACACCCCTAACCTTATTGGAAACTACCTGAGAATAGAATCCAGCGACCGTTTGGAGAGGAGCTATTTTAGGTATAGAAAGGGTGTTAGTTAAACTTATTTTTAAGTTTTTAAGGTTTGTTGCCGCTCCAAAATCGAACTTATCGTTATAGGTATAAGAATAATTTATTGTTGTTGATTTGAGGCTTTTTTCTATGTTATAATTTTTTTCCTTTGGACTTAATGATTGAGTCGCTGAAAGATCATAAATTGAACCTACTTCAATCTTATAATTATTATAGTTTGTTGAAGCAGCAGCATAAGGGTCTATTGTATTGAAAGCAGAGGAAACAGCTATCCATCTAGCACTGTTTTCTTCTTCTCCTGCTTGTATTGGGTTGTCTACGCCAAAATAACTTAATGAACCATTAACTGACGCCGTTATAAAAGAACCTTTTTCTTTAGATATGGAAAAATCTACGCTATACTTATGAAGAACGTTTCCGTTAATAATTTGCGATTGATCTTCCTGAACCAATGAAAAAGAAAACCCCATAGTGTTAGCTTTTTCGTTTATGTTGTAACTGAATCCATCTGCCGTCAAATCGGCTATTGAATAGTTTTCCCCTGTAGCTTTACTTTCGCTCAAATATTCCAAAGCTATGGTTTGAGCTTTAGAAAAATCAAAATCAGAAACAGAAACATTATTTTCGTCAAGGCCCCCAATCACAGTTCCGTCAACCTTGGCTTTTACCTTGCTTTCTTTGTCTGTATCAATTGATACAGAACAATTAACTATTTTATTTGAAAGTCCAAAATCATAAGCAGAATCTTCGTGAAACCTATAGGTATCGGTAATTGAATAAGACCCTAATGCTTCGTCTATTTTTTCAGAAGTTCCTTCAAGAACATAAGAACTGGCATTTATTGTTGTAAAAAATGCCGACACATTATTTATGTTTTCTTGTCTTTTGGAATTGACAAAACTTTTTGCGTTATCTATCGGCCTATTAGCATCTTTTTTTATTCCTTTCGCTGAAACAATATGAATTGCTGTTACAATCTTGTCTTCTTCTTGAAATGACCATGAATCAACTGGATTTGAGACTCCAAAAAAATCAGAAAAAACTTTTTCTTCATAATAAGAAAACGTGACACTATATGGCAACACAGTAGTATAGTCGCTTTCCTCAAATGATATTTCTTCTACTTTAACAAAATCATAGATTTCATTATCTACTTTTAAAGTTTTAAACTCAGAAGAAAGATTGGAAATAATTTCTTCCCTGCTAGAGTTTAGTTCAACAATACCATCCCCAGTTATTATACCAGCCAACGATATGCTTCCAACATTATAATCGTAATTTCCAGCAAGATAAACAGGATTACTAGATATAGCCACAGAAGGAGAAGGATCTGGGAATGTATATGAGTCGTAAGTTATGTTCATAATCAATATCCTACAAATGATGATCTTCTTGATGCTTTATAATTATCAAAATCAACGCTTATAGAATCACTCGATAAAAAGATTTGGTTTGTAGAAGCTAAACCTAAAGCATAATTAGTTATATCAGTCAATCTGGTGTTCGATTCCATATAACTCATTATAGATGTCCTCTTGGCTCCAGTAAAAGATACACTTAAGGTTACACTAACGTTTGTAAGCTTACTTTTTTTATTGCTTTCATAAAAATCTTCCTTTTTAGCCAAATCAAAGCCTATATTATGCCTATGTTCCGTGCTTGATTTTTTTAAGTTGTTTGAGTTCCCGCTTAGTTCATATTTTACGATACCCACTGCAACCTCTTGGTACAAGTTTTCTTCAGAGAAAGCTATTGTCTCTGATACAATTGAATTCTCAGAATCAAATTTAGATGATCTATTTGTCTCATAAATAGGCACAGCCTCTGGGAATAATCTAGCTACAAAACTAGCGTCTAAAGAATGGTCTTGAATCTTCCATAAATTAATAGAATTTTGGAATTTTTGCGTGTTGCTATCTCCGCTTGAAGAGGAATAAGAAATATTTAAACTATAAGTTGCCTTACCATCAGTTTCAGATTTACTACAATCAAAAGAAATATTATCGCCTCCAGCATTGTTTGGGTTATTACTGAAACTTAATGTTATATTAGCCTGACGTCCATCGACAGTAAAACCTTTACTTACACTGTTTGGGTCTGACCCTTCTTCCGTAATTATAGTGGTAATTAAGTTTTTAACGGCGTTCTTAAGAGTTGTATTCGTATTATAATTTAAGCTAGAGAGGTCTAAATTTATTGTTTTTGTTTCATACCCCCCTTGATCTACAGATAAAGTATATGTCTTTTTAATACTTACATTATTGTCCAAATCAATATCGCCAGAATCAAAACTTTCACTAAGAGAAAAAGAAAGGTTAATTAAGTCTACTTGTTCATTTAGTTTTCCGTAGAAACCCTTATCAAACCTAGCATCTTCTGAAATACCATCTATTTCGTTTCCGTATTGTGGTCTTGTATTAAAATAATCTAAAAGGAATGTCTTTGATTCAGTTAAAAAGTCTATAGCTCCACTACTCTCTTTGTATTTTATATTTAAATTTCTTGAATATCTGTAAGAGTCTCCAGAGCGATCAAAAGAATAACTTTCGCTGAAGCTTTCTATATGTTCAGGCCTTGATAGATTATTCGCAAAAAGACCAGAGTCTCTGTTTTCCATCACTTCGCTCTCCTCTATGACTACAGAAGCAACCATAGACCCAGCCAAGTTGCTTTCGCTAAAACTTAATGATACAATTCTACCTCTAGTATATTGATGCCCAGCAATATTTGCGGCTATAAAACGATTTTCATAAGCTAGTTTTATAGCCTCAACACCAGACAACAATACAGTACCCTCATCAAATTCAATGTCAGAAACGTTTATTTCATAAGAGCCTTCTTTAGTAAAACCAAAAGCCTCTTCTTCAGAAAGATAATTATATCTTATTGATTGAGAAGCGCTAGTTACGTTATTTATTATAAGAGCCATTTAATTTTTATTCAGCGCCTCCACCTGCTCCTCTTGTGGTGAGGATGGTATTTACAACTGCTTGAACAGCTGTTATTGCAGAAGCTATATTTTTCTCTCTTTCCGAAAGATTTTGCAAGTTAGTTGTCATTTCTGATGCTGTTTCAACTAAATCTTCTATATTTCCTTGAGAAGCTTCTATGGCCTTGTTCGCTTTTTCCCCAAAAGAACCCGCCGCACTAAACCCACTCTCCAATATCTTTACTGTACTGGATGCAGATTCAATAGCTAATATAAGCTCGTCTGTAGCTGTTTTAACTGATTTTGCTGATTCAAACTGTTTTTCGTAAAGCTTAAGTTTTCCTGTTAATTTGTCATAACTATCGAAAAGTTCTCTTTGCCGTTTGTCAAACCCCTCAGGATCTTCTGGTTTATTCTTTTCAGCTAGAAAATTTCTATCTTCAATGGCGCCATTGTTAATATCGTTAGTACTTCCGACCCTGTTAGCTATAGTCGCTCTTGAAAGCTCTTCTGTAATTTTTTTAAACGTAGCGGCAGCAGATTCTCTGTCCTTACTACCAAAAGCTGCTTTCAGCACCTCTTGAAGTTGAGCAGAATCCGCCCCTCTCTCTCCCCCAATTTGTTTAAGTAGGGGTTGTATCTCAGCAAGAATGTTTATTTTTTCTTGGGTACTTACATCATCAGAATTTATGGCTTGTAAACCCGCAACGCTCGTTTCTATGTCTTTGCCAGCTTGAACTGGATTTTGTAGATCCTTTACGATTTTGGAATAAAAGTTTCCAGCCGCAACGGCATTTGTTGCATACTGTTTTTTAACTTCTTCTTCTAAAGCCTTGAAAAATGAGTCTGCAGCTGATTTATATTTAGATGGATCTACTTCATCAGGATTTTCAGCTAATGCTTCGAATTCTTCAAAAGCTCTTATCATAGCCTGAGATCCGTCGCTTTTTATTTTTTCCGCTATTGATTTTAACCCTAAACGAATGTCTCTGGCTCCATCAAGTACTGAATTATTGTATTCGTCTGTTGCAATTGTGAAATCAATTACAGCTTGATCTTTCGCTTCTCGAAGGGCGTCAAGCTCTCCTGTTATCGAGCTAATCTGTTTTCCTAGTGATTCTTTTTCTTTTACTTCACCATCAGTTAGTTCTTCTCCGCCAGCTTCTTTCTGTTTGAGTTCATTGAGCCTTTTTATTTTCGGGGAACTCCTCTCAAGTTCTTCTCTTTTCGATGAAAACTGAGCAGTTAAGTTTTGAGCCTTTGCTCCAAGTTTGTCCGCTTTGCTTTTTGCATCTTGATTTTTTATTGTAGATATATCGGCATCAACAATGCTACCTCCGCCAGCTGCTAAGATATCTTTTGGGAGTAATGATTTAGACCTGCTTAACGTTTTAATTATATTTTTACGAATTAAGTTTTCCTTTATCTGCGATGATAGAATTTGGTTCTCTGTCTCGGCCCTTCTTTTTGTTATTAAATTTATTGCTTGCTGTATTGATACTTGTTGGCCTATTAATGCAGTATATTTTTTAAGTATTTTAGCTTCTCCTCCGCCCTTTACGACTTTAATTTTCGCGTCAAATGTCTTATCCGCATTATTTCTTATAACCGAGCCATCCCCATCTAAACCTTCTTTTTCTTTTTGTGCGGCGTTTTCTAAGGCTGCTGCATATTCCGCAGCAGCACTCTTTAAGTAGTCAAACTCCCTTTTTGGTAGTGTCTTTCTTAATTCTGTTATAATACCCTCTGGGTTTGCTGCTTGTTTTATAAATTCTACTTCTCTTTTTTTACCTCGATCCGTTAAGGAGGTGTTTTCATTTATCCTCCTTATGTCATCTTTTCTTTCTTCTCTGATTAAAGACCCCTGCTCTGGAAAAGCTTTTGCTAAAATTGTCTCGAGTCTTGCTGGTATTACTTCAGTAGATCTTTCAAAATTTTTATTTCTACTTTCAACCTTCTCTCTTTTAGCAACTTCTTTTTGAGACCCTCCTTCAACGAACCTTTGGATGGGATTTAGATCAGCCTTGTCCAACGCGGTTCCTATAGCGGCACCAACTGCCCCCGCTCCGACTATCGATCCAAATATTCCAGTGACTAAACCGACAAGCCGACTTCCAACCTGAACTGCGGCTTTGCGAACGAAGCCCCCCGATGCTTTTTCAACAGTTTTTTTGGCAAGTTTTTTACCAACTGTTTTCTTGCTGTCTGTAGCGACTTTTCCTGCGAACCTGCTCGGTAATGAGGAGGAAGTCGTCGTTGGCCTTATAGCTTTACCGCTTGGTAAGATTCCTTTTTTTCCGAGTCTTTTGATTTGATCGGCTCTTTTTTTTGTTTCCTTGCCGAATCTACCAATACCCTTACCAGCTGACGCTATCTGATCTTTAAATATAAGAGCGTTGGCGGCAAGACCAGCGTAAGACAAAACACTTTCGGCCGTAGTCTTTCCTTCAGATACTTCTTTCGTTTTGGCACTAGCATCGTCATCAATTGATTTAATTATGACTTCTTTTTCACTTTGTGTGAGGTCATTCCTTTCGTTTGTTTCTTTTTTTCTGGCTTCCACGCTTTTGCTTATAGCCTCTATTTCCGCCTCTCTTACTCGATCTGCAGATTCTGTAACCCTCCCGCTAGCATATGAAACTGCAGATCCAGCTAAAATAGAGCCCCCAAATAGATTCATAGCCTTCCTCGCCCCATCTGTTTCTTTATTCAACGACGCTGTTTCTTTACTTAATGATTTTGTATTTTTAGTCAAGAAGCCTGTAACATTTCTCGCCGCAGCAGCCGCAGCGAAATTTGGAACATACCCCTTCGCAAATCCTTGTTTTTCTTTACCCCTTCCTTGTGCAAAAACATCCCTCAAACCCCTAGGCTCGTCTATAGTATTTGTTACGGCTAACCCACTAGGATTATCTCTATTTATTAATCTTTTGCTTCTTTCAACCCTTATTTTTGATTTTGGTAATCCAGCGTCCTTTTCTCTTTGTATAGCGTCTCCCAAAGCTCCCCCACCAGCAAAGTTGGATATATAGCCAGAAGCAAAGTTGTCTTTTGTTATTCTCCTGTTTGAGGTTTCATTATCGGAGATGTTTTTTAATATTTTTACATCAGACTCGACGTTAGTTACTCTATCTTTAAGACCGTATAATAATTTTGTTTCGGAATCTACTATCGATTTTTTCTTGAATTTATCGAAAGTGCTTTCTTTCTTTTGTGCAAAATTTGGAACGTAGCCACTTGCAAAAACATCTTTCAATCCTCTTGGTTCGTCTCTTGTGTTTGTTACCGCTAAACCAGTAGGGTTATCCCTATTAACTAGTTTTTGGCTTTGCTCTACCCTTATTTGAGACTCTGGCAACCCAGCGGCCTTTTCTCTTTTTATTGCATCTCCTAAAGCCCCACCTCCAGCTAAATCAGTAGTTTCTTTTCCTCTTAGTAAGTCTCCAAGAATTCCTCCCGCAGCAAAATTAGGAATATAACCAGAAGCCCTTCTTGCTCTTACTATTGGTGTTTTCTTTTTGGCTGTTTTTTTCTTTGCTTTATCTTTTGGGTTGGGATCAGTAGGATCGTTTGCTAGCACATTCTTTTTTGGAGGGGCCGCTTTTTCAAACCTTAGCTCGTCGTATATATCTTTGTGTTTTAACCTTAATTCTTTTAGCGTTTTTGCCTTCATGCTCTTTTGAGCACTTGATGAATATTTGAAATCACCCAATCCTTTTAGAGCACCTTCCGTTGGTGTTGGCTCACCTGAGAACAATCTTTTAAGATTTTCGTTTCCTCCTACTCTAACATCAAAATCGGCACCTTCACCTTTTTTAGAGGCTTTAAGCTGAAGGGCTTTTGTCACTGCAGCGTCAAATACAGCTCCAGCGGCAGCTCTTATTGCCCCAGTGAACCCTTCTGGATCTCTTATTTGAGCCTCTTTTACTGGCGGATCACCCAATATCCTTGTTATAGAATTAGCTTGATTTACCGCATCTTCTCTAGCATTAGCTTCAATTTCATCAGGATTAAATTTAGCTTCAAAATCCTTACCTAAACCTTCTTTTACTTTTTCTTGAATACCTATTATAGGAAAACCAAAATCAACCTTTTTAAACCCTTCTCCAGCATTTTTACTTGTAGCTAATATACCCCCAGATTTACCTTGAGGTACAAGAATTGTAGGGTTTGGAGTTTTAAGATCATCTTTTAGGCTAACCGATTTTTCGTTTATTCCGTTTTTCCATTTTGTAAATTTAGATCTAATCAACGGACCAGCTCCATCGACAAGCTCATTATAAGTGTTTTTAAGGCTTTGGCTTAAGAATGGATAATTTTTTGCAGAATTTTTTTCTGTAAATAATTTGCTTGGTTGAGTCCCTTTTATTTTACCGTAAGAAACGTAACGAGTTTCATTAAAAAATGGTTTTGCGTCTGCGTAATTAGGAACGTAACCCCTCGCGTAACTAGGAATTACCGCAGAGTCACCGTTTCTACCAAAATTAGGAATTTCGGTTTCTTGGTCGTTCATTATGAAGCTTCTACCACCAATAGTTCCTTTACCCTTAATTGCTTTTACGGATTTTGTTGCACCAAGAGAAATGGCTTCCTGTTTCTCTAAAGCAAAGTCGCTACTTCTAGCATAATTAGGAACGTAACCTTCAGCAAATCTACGCCGCCTCCCTCCAGCAAACCCTGAAGCAGGATCAAACCCAGATACTCCCCTACGAGCAGCTGCTGCGGTTAGGCTGCTTAGAAGTGCTTTTTGTTCCCTTAAGAGCTGATTTTCTCTTTTTATGGCGTTTATAACGGCTTCTTCTTTTTGAGCTTGTGTGGCTGTTGTGCTTGCTATGATTTTTCTTAAATCTTTATCCCTAGAAAGAAGACCTACTATACCTCCTTCTATCTGACTTATTTTTTCTGAAGCAGATCCTATTTTCAAAACAGCCTTAAAGCCATCAGCAGCAAACTTAGCAACTAAGCCTACTATCTTCAAGAAGGCCGCAGTAATTATTACTAAACCTGGGCCTGATATGAAAGTGCCTATACCTTTTATAAAAGCCTTTATGAAAGCATTTCCTTTCTCTGGGTCTAAAGCATTATTAAATACCTCTGTTATTTTCCCAGCAATAGAGATTAAATTAGTTAACAAAGGACCAAATGTCAATGTGCCAATTTTAGAAGCTAAATTTGTAACTCCCTGAACTAATGAATTGATTTGAGCAGCTAAAGATTTATTTAGATCTTCGTTTCTTTTGTAAGCATCGTCAGAAGCATTTGCAGCTTCAACGGTTGCCTTTTTAAACACAGAAGTTTCTGAGGTTAAATCTTTTAAGGCGGCACTTACAACGTTTATTTGGAAAACTCCACCAGCAAGCTCTTTTATTTTACTTACTACGGTTGGGTCCCCTATACCCTCAATAGCCTCTGACAGAGCTTGTAGTTTTTGTACGCCAGTCTGAGTTGCGTCAATCTCTACCCCTAGTGCCTGCAGATCATCAATGGTAGATCCACGAGAAAGCCTCGTAAAGATAGATTTGAATGCGTTACCAATAACTGCGCCACCACGGGCAGTTCTCTGCTCTACGGCCGTTATAAGGCCAAGTAGCTGGTCAAATGAAACTCCAGCGTCCTCCGCTGTTGATCCTGCTCGAGCCAATCCTTGAGCCAAGTCCTGAGCAGACACTGCAAAAGCGGTGTCAACTGCAACTATTTTATTTGTAACCTCTTCCGCATCTAAAGCGGCGCTTGTAAATCCATTTATTGCAGCCGTTAATGTCTTTACAGAATCTTCTGCGCCTAAACCAGATATTCTAGTTAATATTAAAGCGGCCTGTAGTCTTGTTGCCGTTTCTTCTGCTGTTAAACCCTGTCTGGCCAATTCTCCAGCGGCTTCAGCTACAGTCTCAAATGACTGTCCAGTTTGTTGGGCTACATCAAAAATTGTTTCCCTAAAGTTGTTCATAACACCTTCAGTTTGCTGAAAAATAGCATTGATTTCTACCATTCTTTTCTCAACCTCTATTGTGGAACTAACCAACTTCCTAAACGCTTGCGAAACAGAGTTGAGAACTACTGTTGTAGCCCCGAAAGCGAACACCCTAGCTGTGGAGGCATCCAGTGATTTTTGAAATTCTGATGCTTGACCCGTTATCCTTCCTAGCGCTTGTTTTACCTGACTAGCGGACTGGGTTAAGCTTTGTGGATTAAGCTTAACATCGGCGGTTACTGTAAATGAAGACGGCATTTACAATTATTACACGTTTTAAGATAAAAGGTCCTCAGATGATATCTTGCCATTTTTCTTCATTTTGGCCTTTAAATCATCCATACCTTCTGTTGTGTTTTCTTTTGCTACTTTGCTATCTTTATCGTAATTATACAATTTAACAGCGTCATCTTTAACGGCTTCTGGTATTTTATCAACATTTTTAAGCTTGTTTAATAAAATATTAGCAAAAGCCAACAACTTGCTTTGAAAAACAGTAATTGAGGCAAAGTCTTTACTGAATAACGCTATTGGGTTTTTGCTTTGATAAATAAAAGATTCAAAAAACAAATTACTATAGGAAGCTCTAATTAAATTATTTCTATCAAAAAGATCTTTTACCTTACTAAAACACAGAAGACCTATAACTCCATCTGCGGCGTCCTCCATAGGTTCTTTGAAATCGGGGTCTTTATAGATACTCCCATCAATAAGCATAGAACTCCTTTTTCTTAAGGCTAATGATTCTGCGCTATAATTTATGATTTTGTTTCTTTTAGATTGTATCTGTTCAAACCTTTCCGTGGTTTCTTTTGTTGATTTCTCAAATATTAATTTTTGAGCCCTATCTTGCATCTTGTCAAGTGCATTTTGGTGTTTTTCAACAGCCCACTGTAAGGATTTACATTCTTCCTCTAACTCTCTAGACCAAAATCCTATTTCAACAGCCCTCTCTAAAAGCTCTTTTTCTGATTTAATGCCGCTTTTTACGGCATCTTCATAACTTTCTTCCTCGATCTCGTCAAGTCCCAAATAATCAAGCATAGAGAAATGCTTAAAGTAGAATTTTTTATTTTCGTGTCTAAGTATGCTATAACCCCTTAATATGTCTACCATTATTAAGTCAGAAATTTTATTATTAGACTTCACTTTTTTCTAACCAAAGATCTCTTTTATTTTTGCGTCTATTTCCTGCTTGTTAGAACCTAGCTTATTATACCAGATGTTTACAGCCTTAGCTATCATATCGAAAGACTCATCAAAAATATCCTTAGCATTAAGGACATTTTCCGTCTGGATGTCCTCCTTGTCTTCTGAAAGCTCTAGGAAGAACGATCTTTTTTCTCCAAAGCTGTTACCCTCGAACAAAGGGAAATAAGTTTTTTCTCCATCTACTTCGTCCTCGTAATAAGAGAAGTTAAAGATAAACCATTCGATCATCTTTTCTTCAGCTTTTGTTTCTGCTGTTTGGCTGTATTGACCTCTGACATTACTTTCATGTTCGTGAACAAGCATTTGAGTTTCTGAGAATTTTTTCTTTGCCTCATTTAGCTTCTTTTCTTGATCATCTGTTAATTTATCAGCTCCGCCATAAAACTCAATAACCCTAGAAGCTTCTAAATATTCTGTAACAGCATTAGCCACTTCTTCGCTAACCATAGATGTTCCTGTTTCTCCGATCTTATTCAGCAACATTGCTTTTGTTAAAAACCCAGCGTTAATATACTCATTATACTTTTGCCCAAAGAAGAACTCGGCCTTCTCTATAGCAGAAATGCTAGGCTTTTCGATTATAATTTTTGTTTTCTTTTTTGAGGTTTTATTTTTAAAGGCTTCGACTTCTCCTTTTTTTGTTTTCTTTGTATATGGCGTTTTGGTTACAATATCCCTTGTGATGTCGAATGAGTAGAGTTCTTTCATATGTTATAAATGACTAATTAGTAGTATATTATCTGAAGAATACAACCTATTTTCTAAATTATCTTTAACAAATTCACCAAAAGTACCTGCGGCAACAAATCCCTTTTCTGGGGATTTTACAACACCCTCCAAACTAGACAGTTCTTGATTTTCAAATTTTATTGCATTTATAGCGTCGTCTTCAAAAAACATGTTGTTTGCAATCAGCTTATTATTAAACGAATAAGAGAATGAATCATAGTCCTTTTTGTTTATCTGTATAGAAAAGTTTTCGTTTGGAGTGTATCCCCCAAAGAAATTTCCACTTTGGTCAAAAATGAAACCATTAGAACCAGAAAAAGAAACTCCTGTTTCAGACAATTCACACGAAGACTCTGAATCCTCGAAATACTTACCCAAATGAAGTTCAAAGCCATCATAACTGGGGTTTATGTTCAAAGTGAAACCATAAAGTCCTTTTTCGATAAAATCAAGATGCGAAATACAAGCCATACCCTTTATTACACAAAAAAACAAGCCCAACCAAAAAGGAAGGGCTTGCTTAGATTATATTAATTTTTATTATGCTGATTTGCCGCTCCAGAAGACACCCTCTGTGTTCGTAGCCGCTCCAGCAATTTGTGCGGAGAAGGTAAGATCTACAGTTTCGTTGTCATCTAGAGATGTGTTGAAACCTTGACTATCAAGAACAGCATTCTTAAGTCTGAAGTAATGAACAGGGACGTTCAGCTTGTCGTCAACGCGAATAGTGATGTCTGTCTTGTCTTCTCCAGCTGTTCCCGTAAGAACATATTCAAGAGACCCTTCTTTGAAGTCGCTAACTAGAGCGCTCAGATTAACGGTAACGTTAATTGGGAACTCAAGATATTTATTTCCTCTTTCCTTGCCCAAGCACTCAACAGTTTCTCTCGCTAGAGGAACTTCTACCGTAGCGCTTTGAACACAGATGTTTGATAAATCAACTCCAATGTTGTCTCCAGCTGAAATAGCATCGTTCTCGAAGCTCACCTGAACATCTTGGGGTCTTAATACTGCAAAGTCCATGACTCCAGTATTTGGCGCATCTATATCAAATGTTCCTGCTTGTCTATTATAACCTTCGTCAACAGAAGGGTTATCCCCAGCGTGAGCTCCAGTAATAAATACAACATTGGAAGCTTCAGCTTCAATATCAACCCTTGGGATTTCACCAACAGAGAAACTTGCAGTGTAACTCGTAAGAGTTACATTGCCGAAACCAATGGTGTCTTGTTCTGCTACATCGGCATCCCAAGAAGTTGCGTTAAACGCATCCTCTCCCTCTTTGACTGTAACAACATAAATGTTTTTTTGTCTTGCAATAGCGTCTTCGGTAAGAATGCCGCTGATGATTTGAGCATCTAGATCGGAAGTGGTTAGTCCGAGTCTAGTTTCGTTTTCACCTTCACCAAGAAAGTATCCAAACGAAAGCGTTGGGGTGATTTCTGAGGTAATTTCTGTTGCAATTCGAGATAGTTGTCCGAATTCACGAATATCGGTCCGTGCTCCAGCCTGATCAACTTCGAATGAAAATGTATCGACCCTGTGGATTTGATTAGGGGTCGTTGGTCCTCCGCCCCAGCCAGTGGCTGATGCGAATACTGCTTTGTTCTGTGAGATAATTCTTGTTCTTGCCATATTAATGAGAATGTTTTTTAAAATTACACAAGATTACAGTCTTGGGAATCTATAAGTTGACAAATCAAAGTCCATCGTAGCTATTGAGAAGTCTTTGTTAATAGCTTCTCTTAGCTTTTCAGAAAAAACCTTGGATACACCAACCTTATCTATGTGTGTTGTCATGCCATCTTCAAAGTTAGATTTTAACTCATCGTACTCGTAAGGGAAGCTTTTCACCGAATAAGAAAAACCATAAGGAAAACTTTCATATGGTATGTTGTTTATGCTTTCTCTAGCCGTGTCTCTAAATTTAGATATAATACTATCTATTATAAAATTATCTCTTGTGAGAACCATTACTTGTATTCTGCTTTTTGTTTCCTCCATCCCTCCAAAACAATGCTCGTCATTGCCTGAAGAAGCTAAAGATATAAAACAAGCAGGTAAAAAAAACGTTTTTTCATCAAGCTTTTCGGACTGATTAAAAAAGTATGGGCTTGTTTGACCGTTTTCAATAAAGTCTGACTGAAGAATAATATTTAGATCACTATCATTAGAGATGTATGTATTAATTTCCTTTACTGTTGAATTAGCTGTTATTTCTAGATTAGTTCCAGAGGCCAGAGGCAAAACAACTCGGCCTTCTTGGTTGTCTATAAAAACACTCCCATTAGCACTGCTATCTCCAGTGACAAAGTCTCCATTAATAAACACGCCAGAGTTAGGGCTTTCTACAGAATTCTCTGCAACAAGTTGTCTAAACTGTCCTTGATAACCAATAAAATCACTTGGCAGATCTGAAAACTCCACATATTTAAATGTGTTATCTAAATCCTGTACGTAAGCTTTTATATCATCTTTTAACAATCGGTTTTCAAACCAAAGGTAAAAACTTGATAGTAAATTTTGATCAAACTGGGCTTTCATTAGTTAAGTTTTTTTAAATTTTTCTTGAAGTCCTCTATTATTTTGGACATATAGGGAGTCGCGTTGAATGTAGTTCCAGCGCCGTTTGATGACTGTAATCCAGACCCAGACCTAGACCCAGAGAATCCACTAGTAGTATACACATAAGACCCGATATTACTTATTCCTTTTTCTATTCCCTCTGCCCAACTAGACCCTTCCGCCCAAGGAATAGGGGAAACTGAAAAAATCTCTTCCAATGCAGGTATTTTCATTGTTACTTTAAATAAGCCATTTGAAGACAAGCTCCTGATATTAAATTGAATTTTTTCATCCAACAACTGCCTGATACTTGCTGTAGGACGAGCACCGTTCTCAAAACCTATGAATGAGAAAAGGTTTCCATAGCCACCAGTAACTCCACTTGATGCAGGAGCAGAATTGCCTCCTTTAATTTCTAAAGTAACGGGGTGTTTTTCAAACTCAGAGATAAGCTCTCTTTGTTTTTTTTCTATTTCTGGACCCACTTCCTTTCTCAGCAAACGGGCTAATGCGCCCTTGTTTGAGGTCATAACCTCCTTAAGGGTAACATTTCTGTTAACTCTCACTGAGATCCGCCTAGCCATTAGTTCTCTCGTTTCAAATTAATCTGGTAATATTGAGAATCAAATGGACCAATGTGTTTTGCGTCACTCTCTATGGTGTACAGGTCTCCATCTACCTCAACTCTTGAAGCTATTTTCAGTTTCTCGTAACCTTCTTTTTTTACCTTTAACCTGATCCTACCTTCCGAAGCTGACAAATTTATTTGGCTTTTACCATCTATAATTCTTTCATCCTGCCAGTTTTCGTATTTTACAATAGCTTGTATTGTAACTTTCTCCATTGTATTTCTTGTCGTTGTGTGACTAGTCGTTTGTTCTGGAGCCCCGTAAAGCGGGTTGAAATCAGCTGTTAATTCATTTGGAGATTCAGTAACCTTCTTTATGTATAAATATATATCTCTAAAAAAAGTATCCCTAACACAATCAAGCTCTAATTGTATTTGTTCTTTTTCTGAGTCTGACAATAAAGATGACATTATTATAGAGTGGTTTCTCCATCTGCACCATATACCTGAACAGGTGATGCTTGATACATATTATATTTTGCGACTAGTTCATTTAGTCTGCCCATAGAATCTGTTTTAAAAGTATTCAGAGTTCTGGCTATTGAGTTTTTATTTTGTTTTTGTATGGTGGTATCACCCTCTTTTAACAAAACCCAATCAGAAGCACAGCTAGAAGTAGACGTTATTCCCCTTAGAACGTCTCTGGAGAGCTTTTCATAGTAGTTTATGATATAGAGCTCTGTATATACTGCCTCCTCCTCAGAACACAAGCTCGGCTCAAAGAAGCCACTTGCATCAATTTGGAAGTTTTGATTTAAAAGTATATTTAATTCTCCTATGTTTGATTCCAGCCACCCAGAAACATATGAAACTGGAAACCTATCCGTATCATCGGGGAATTCTATATTAATTATATTTGTCGCAAGTTCTCCTAAGTCGTTCATTATTTAAATATCTTTAAACAACTTTACAGTTTTTTTGTAGTTTGGGGAATTTTGGTCTATGATTGGTTTGGCCGCACTAGGTACGTTAACATTATGCTTCCTTGCATAAAGCTCGAAAGATTGCATTAAGCCCTTCTTGAGTTGCCTTGAATTTTGTTGAGGAGTAACTCCGACATGCAATGCCAAAGATGTCATATCCCCAAGAGACATATCTTCAAGCTTACTCGCGAAGATATCTTTATTAAGAGTTCTATATGGATTCATTTCTCGAATACCCAAAAGGTCTTCTAACTCTTGGGCTTGTTCTATTTGTTTCTCTTTGTCACTACGATCCTTACCATCTGCTACGTCAAATTCCTGAAGTGATTTTTTTTGTTTATCTTTATCATCCTCCTGTATAGCGTGAGTAAGGGAGCCGTCTACTTCAAGAAGTGACTCTAGTTCCTCTTCTCTAGCTTTAGCGTGAGATAATTTATTTTGTTTTTTGCTATTCTTCATAGTATATGATATATATTACACTAAAAAAAGTCAAAAAAAAGAACCACCCCCAAAAAGGAGTGGTTCTTCTGTTTAGAAACTAAGTCCGTTAAGCGACGATTCCCACAAGGGCTTTGTCGTCGATGCAGAGGCGACCCTCTTCGAGCTTACCAAACCAGCCGATCTTCTCTTGGCGTACGGAGAACTGATCATCAACCATGATGTTGAATGAGTCAGAAGCACCTTCGTCAAGAACGACAGGGCGGATTAGGGACTCCTTAGAACGGTCAACACCGATAAGAAGTTCGTCTGCTGCGTTGAAGCCTGTGTCTGGAGATGAACCTTGTCCACCTGAAGTAACAGTAGCTGCATCACCGTCGTCAATTGCGAGAGCAATCTTGTTAAAGCGTTGTCCAACGCCCATTTCAAGAACCTCAATAATGTTGATGCCGTAGAAGCTAGGAAGTCCAGCTCCGTTGTAAAGCGTCTCACGAAGACTCTCAGGAGCGCTAACAGCACTTTCTGTAGAGGAATCGGTTCCGCCAACTGTTCTTGCACCACCCTCAGTATTGATTGGGTTGTAAGACATTGAGCGAAGCTTCTCTACCATTTCTGGGGAAACCAGAAGATCGGTAACTCCAACAGTAGATCCGCCAACAGGGGTGCCACCTGCCCAAGAGCTATTAATGCGCTTGGATTTGGTGATAAGTCTGTTCAAGTCATCAAGGATGATGCGTCCTGAGTTGTTTGAGGAAATAATGCGCTCGTTAGTAGTACCGTTACCCTTGATAAGAGCAGAGGCAAGCACGTTAAATGCAGTACGCTCTTGCTTAAGCATAACTTCTTGAGCCATGCGTGTGAAGGCCTTGCTGACAACGTCAACGCGACCCTTACGAGCATACTTGCGGTCAAAGGCAAGTGCGCTGTCAAGGCTGTAGGTGTTAAACTTGAGCTCGTTATGAGATGGGAAAACTTGGTTATAAGGAAGTCCACCTGCAACTTGTTGCGAGTAAATTTGAATATAGTCTTCGTCGGTAATATCGTGGAAAAGGTCCAATGGAAGGGAAGGATTGTCGTCCCACTCATAGGTCAGAGTGCTAAAGAGGTTGCCGACTGTAACGGCATTGTTAATAACCTCATTAACTACTGGTCCAATAAGAGATGCGACAGCCGCTTGTGCTTCGAAAGCCTCTTCACGATTATTTGAAGCCATAGCGCGAACTAGGGCCAATTGATCTTCTGTTCTTTTAATTGTAATCTTCATATTCGTGATTTATTTTAGAGTTCGATTTTTACGATTGCGTAGTCACCTGCGAATGCATCGCCAGACTCTCTACTACCAGTTGCAAGAACCATTCCAGCTACGGTGTCGGCTGCTTCTGAAGATCCAAGAAGGCCTCCGTCGCGTACAGCGAGGGTGGACATTGGAGCAGGAACAGTACCGCCTTCGAAAGCATCACTTGTGAAAGTGAAGATTCCTTTTGTTGCTACAGGGACAGCTTCGCCAGAAGCTACACACTGGAGTTCAGCTTTCTTCTCAGGATAAAAGCGAATCTTCTCTCCGTTTTCGTCCTCTTCGCGAACATCGCGGAGGAGAATTCCAAGAGCAGCGTCACCAGAATCAGCAAGTTGGACCTTGTGAGGTACACTTGCATACATGGAAGAAGCATTTCCGATAGTGTTGAGGAAACCCCCTTCACCGTATTGCACAGCATCGCTATTAAGATCAGCAGATGTGATCTTAACAATGAGGCCAGCGCCTACCTCGCCTCCGTCGTATGAAAACATGTTGACAACGTTGTTGTCATCATATTGACGGAAAGGCAATAGTTTTGTAATATTATTAGCCATAGTTTATTTTTTATTTTAAATTTTATTTAGTTACTTCTACAGAGAAGGTTTGTTTAAGTTTCTCCAGCAAAGATACCTCGTTAGAAGCTTCGGCGCTGTTGTTAGGGATCGTAGATGTTTCCACATCTTTAACCTCTAACTCCTCTTCGGAAGCTTCGGAGATTTCCTCTTTAACTTCTTCCTTTTCAGTAGACTTTAGTTTTGAAGCAACAATTTCTTCGACTTTTTCTTCGACGGCCTTTTCGGCTTGAGCAATTGCTTCTTTGTTTTTGTGAGAGAAGATAACGGAAAGCTTTTCTTTCAGTCCGTCGAAAGATTCTTCTGTTTTATCTAATCCCTTCATTTCGGCAACAACATACTCCAACTCTTTTTCTGTTAGTGAGTAAGTGTCGTCGATGAAATTCATACGAGCATTAAAAAGATCAATCGAAGCCTTAGCTTCAACTTCTTCCTTAATACCGCTTAACTCTTTTTGAGTCTCCTCAAAAGAAGATTTAAGAGCCTCTAGGTCTGAGAGAGCTTTTTCCTTAGCCTCGGTCTCTAGTTCAACCTTTGATTTCCAATTTTCGCTATGAGCTGTTAGAGCATCACGCATAACCTCACCAATAGACTTGGCTTGGTCTTCCTTTTTAACGATTGAAGCGACGTTCTCGGCGACGTCCTCCATCATTTTTTCGAATTCTTCTTTTGTCATATGATTAAAAATATTTAATTTTTCTTTGTTTACATTGTTTTTCTTGTTTAGGGAAATTTTTTCTGCCTTGTTGGTGTTCTTTATCTCTTGGTTTTTGTTGCTTTCTTCTAAATTTTCTGACAAATAAACCCCCTTTACTCTTGCTGCTGGGTTAAGCGTTATACCCGCTCCAAGTGGGTAAGTTTTACCAACGATTAACCTGTTTACAGGGACTCCAGCCTCATCTTCACCTTCTCCGCCAAATCCACGAACGTATTGTCTGTTGATCATTTCGTCTTGGCCTCCAAGCAAAATCGACTCGGATAATTTTTTTGAACCTTTTGCAATTTTATATTCAGAAAACGCAAGCTCCCAACTCGTTGAGATACTCTGATACTGCTCATTATCTTCTTCTGCAGCCTCTTCAATTGCTTCGGCCAGATCTGGGAATATACTTCTGTAAATAAACCCCGCTGCATTTATGTAAAACGGTTCTGTTTTATTTGCGTATGATTCAATGTCGTTATCTCTGAAGTCGAACTCTTCCTCAGAGAAGGACGCGTTAATCATATGCCCAACTATCTTGTGCTTTTGGTGTTCAATGTTTATAGGCTTATTAACAAACCTTTTTACGGCAGCAATAGCTGTGTCGGTATCAATGCCGTCTCCGTTTTTATTAAACTCATTTACAACAGCTAAATTAAATACAACTGGTATAACATCAAGATTGTCCTCTGGGTTAAAGGTGTCTGGCATCAAACTCTTTGCTTGAGCATCTAAGCTCGCTTGAGAAATGCCAAAATTACAGAAATCTTCTTTATCTAAAGCTTTGACTTTACCTGAAAATAGGCAAACTTCAAAATCATCATTGTTCATAAAATGATGTTACACTAAATCTTGGTAGAATGGTACAAAATAGATGCGGACAGATCATCAAGTTGGTGTTTAGCACCAAAATCAAGAATTTCATTATTTGTTTCCAGATTATTCATATGATCCAAATTAGCAAGAATAGAATCCAAACAATCTGACCAGTTATTGACCTCTTCAGATACTACAATAGATTCACATACTCTTGATACGAGATCTTTTCTGTCTTCATCAAGTTCTTCTAATCCAAACTTGACAGCAAACTTTGCCGACGCTTCTATTTCAAGTTCACTCACTTTTTTAGTAGCCTCTATAATGTTTGCTTTAGAATAATGAGTAGAGTTAGAAACCCCAACAGGTCTACCCCCGCTTGGAGACGGGTTTGTTACCGAACCGTCCTTGCCTTCTTTAGCTCTTTGAGTTCCTTCTGGTGATGTTCCATCTTCTCCGTTTTCCTCTTGGTCTTCGCTGTAAAGATTAACTGTATTAACAAGTGGCATATAGTAGCCCTCTTCTCTTTGCTCCTTGAATTTCTTTTGAGCACTTTGCATTTGATTTGAATCTGGAAAAGATCCTTTATGTATGACATCCATACCTTGTTCTGGGGTTAGCAATCCAAGTTCCATCATTCTTGTCGCTAGCTTGGTCATATCTTGGTCTTCTATAATAGAGGTATCTACCATCTTAGCCTCTGGCCAAACTTTCATGCCAGCGGCTTTACATACCCTTTTAATTTCTGGCTGTAAAAACTCTTTGATAAACAAATCTCTTGAAGACTGAAGTCTCTGGAAGAAGATTTTCATCTTAAGCTCAAGTTGAGCGTATTTAGATTCACCAATAAGAATATTTTGTAAGCCCTCTCTAATGTCTTGATCTAAAATTTGATATTTTTCTGCTCCCATGACTTTCTTCAAATCTGGGATAACAAACTCGGCCTTAGTTGTATAATCAGATACGAGAACCCTGCCTACACTTTGATTCTTGAAAATATTTTGCATCGCAGAAAGAGCCTTGTGATTAATTCCGCCTTTGTCTGGTTCAGCACCCATTGTAACCAATAGAACAACATTTTCTATAGAACGAGCAATTGCTTGGTCTATCTTCTTGAGTTCCATTTTTTTATTTAAATCATCAAGAACGGCAAACCCACTAGGAATTGACATTGGCTCATAATCCTGCTTACCAGCAAAGATAACATGAAGCTTTTCTGACTCAAGTGGAATCATTGGAGCATCAACCGCCAAAGTAGGGTTGTTTTTAATTACCTTTTTAGCATCTTCAGGCAAACTATTAAACATTTCCATTTCATGCTCAGAACTTGGAGCTTTTAGTCTAGAAACCTCAAATGGAGTTAAAGCTTTAAAATAAGAATACTCAGAAAAAGTTACAGAACCCCTCGCGACAATATCAGACGGGTTAAGCATGATATATCGGATAGGTATTTTTGCGTTCTTTTTAGTGCCACCGTAAATTTCCATCATCTTACTTACGCTGGAAATATCCAAAGTGCCATCTAGTCTCAGCATGAATACATTGCCAGACCTGTAAAACTCTCTAAAATATTGTGCTTGTAAATCGTGTATTTTTATTCTCTTGAACCAAGCTTCTACAAACTTACGAGATTTTTGAGAACCACCTTCAAGATAAACCTTAGAGTCGGCGTATTCTGACATCAAATCAATAGTAGATCTAAATGCGGGTATATTGAAGTAAGCTTTTTGGCACAACACAATAGCTTCACTGGCATCTACCCCATCCTTTGAAAACTCGAATGGCAAAAGACCTTCTTTGATATTAGCAAATCTTCCTGCTACAGTTTTTGTAGCTGCCTTATTGGTTCTTGTTGAATTGCTTGCAGTTTTAGTTGTACGGCAAGAAGCAGCTTCAGACTCGTAGAAAGAAGTCCCTAAAATTTCTGGTTCGAAACCATCCAGACTAACAGGGTTGCCTTCGATTTTGTCGAACTTACCCCAATAATCTGATTTCTTCGTATATTTTCTTTTTGCCATAACTCATTATACACAGAAAGAAACTAAATATCAAAAGTTAACTTTAACTTTGTAAAGTCAACTTGTAAATTAAATAGTAAAAGGAATAAATGAAGATGATGGAGGTTTACTCGCTTTTGCATGCTTTGAATCAAAATAAATTTTCGCAAACCAGTTGCCTAGCAGTAAAGCAGAATAAGAGTCTTTTCTTGCTCTATTTGGTCCAGTTTGTCTTTTTATGTTTTGGGGTAAATTAAAAGACTGAGACCCTTGTGGATTTGTTGTCACCTCAATATTGGCACATTCTGTTTTTGTAAGTTCAATAATGCTTTTCTGATGATCAATAAAGTCAATCATCTTAGCTCCCTTAGAGGAAGAGGTTATCTTCATGTCCCACTTTAAAGTGTCTATTGGCAAATTCTTTTTTCTTTGATCATCGAAGTGAGAGTCTACAGCTCTAGACCCAAACAGTATTCTTTTATGATCTATAGCTCCTTGCAACATTTCATTTGCATTTCTTATCCAGTTTACTGTTGGTTTTCTTAGTATACAGTATTTTTTAGACTTAACATTATATTGGTTTTTAAAATCAAGTATGTCTGCGTGATATGACTCTGGTTTTTCTATATCAATTTCTATAACACCTATATTTACATTTTCTGTTTTAAACATTTGACTCTCATTACAAGCATTGATAAATTGTACTCCTCCATTATAGTCACCACATATACCTATTATATTAAAATGAGTAACCAGATACAGGAAATATCTCATATGTTCTTTCAATGATACTCCTGCTACTGCATAGCTATGAACAAGACATATTTTTTGATCTTCTTGCATAACCTTAAATACATGCATCGCAAAATGGTCGGCGCTTGTATTCCCAGCCCAGTTAGGGTCAAAAGCCATTATGTATTCATCACTAGGGTTGCCCACAATCTCTACAGCAGGAAAATCTCCATCAGCTATTGTACAAGCAGACATTTTTGATAATCTAAAGTAACCATCACTCTCATCTACAAACTGAGCTCCAAATTCCCGATTAAACTGCATTTCACTCATTGTGGCTTTCGCCTGTTTAAGCAAGTTCTGGTCGTAAAGTCTTTTAGGAGCGCAATCATAACTTAGTTGCATAATTAACCTGTATGCTTCATCTTCACCCTCTTCACTTTCTGTAATTTCCTCTCGGCTTCTTTGTTCATTATTCCCCAGAATAAGATCTTCATATTTTTTGAAAAGCTTATACATGTATTCGAATTTGAAACTCGGAGATGAAAGTATTATCAGTTTATTATTAGGCCACACAAACCTATCCTTCTCTTCCATCTCACCCTTATCGATAAGGCGCGATTCTAAATTATGCAATTCCTCTCTCTCAACTGGATTCTCTACAACACCCAAAAACGGTAATATAACCTCATTAAATATTTTCTCTGGTATAGTTAAGAACTCATCCAGCACTATCCTATTAAATCGAAAACCCCTTAATCTTTCTCCATTAGCTAATGGCAGAGCTACAGCCCTACTTCCTCCTATTTTTATAGTCCATTGGTCAGTTCCTTTGGTTATCTTTACCCCACACTCTTTGGCTAATTTAGCTTCAGGTTTACCTAGTATGTCTTCCATCTTTTGGAAGATCATTTTAGACTGACGGAATGTGCCAGCGATAACGCCAATATTGGCGCTTGGATTTAATAAACATTCTAGTAAAACATAAACTGCAGTACTATAGGTTTTTGACATACCACGGGAAAATACAAACATAGAATAATCCGAAACCATCATTCCTTTAATTGCCATAGCCTGAAATGGAAACAACTTAACTCCAAGAAATAATTCGGAGGTAAATGCTATATTATTCCTTAGAAACTTATATAAATAATATCGGGCGTCTTCATCTTTGAGAGACCCTTCCATATTTTTAAGTTCCTCGTTAAGTGGGCCTGAAGCATGCTCCATCCTGTATCTTTGTTGTCCTTTATCCCAAGCCATATTATACTGAAATTAATGTTTTTCTTTGACCCGCTCCATAAATTACATTATCGATATGATACTGCAAGTCAACATCCCATAATGAGTCACCATGTTTGAGAATAAGTGGGGTTATTTTTTTTACTCCTGCTCTGTTATGAGCAAATACAAATTGTATGTTTTTGGGGTAGTCTAGCATAAGCTTTCTAACATTGTGCCAAACAAAACCCAAATTAGATTTAAACTTAGATCCTTTATTGTCTTCTTCCAACTTCTCAATACTGGATTCAACAACAACAAACATATAAGACCCGAATTGTACACACCTATCCATTTCACGCCGAAACCTATCTATACCCGACCCAAACGTCTGCCTGAAATCATCCTGAGCTTTTCTATCTACAAAAGTTTTAGTATAATGCTCTCCCGCAGCTGTATAATCACCAAAATCCAACTTGTTTATTCTGTCGTTGGGAAATTTGATTGGCTTCTTCTCTCTAGTATCTACAAAAATACAAAGATCACTAGTATCAGCCTCCCAGAACCCGTTAGGCAGTCCTTTTTTATAAATATTTTCCAAACCAACATCTTTTATGAAATTATCATAAGACCCCCATAAGTTTTTGTATGTATTTATGTTAGCCATGAAAGACAAATCATAAAAAAGATTAGGGGGTGAATATTTTACGCCCTTCTCTTCAAACTTCTTCTTTGCTTTTTTAAATACATACTCTTTTGTTTTAGCTTTGGGCTCGACCCTTAACCAATTAACAAAATTATCAAAGTGATTAAAATCATTATTAAAATATAAATCGTAATTTTTAAATTGCAATAAATCACCAGTATACAAATCTTTTTTCTGGTAGTGCTTCACATAGTAATCACCAAGAGCTAAAGAATGAGCCTTCAAATGCAAATGAAAGCTCCTTTTGTTATCAAACTCCTTACCGCACTCTTTGCACTTAAAATCACTCATAATAATTCCTTCTTGGAGATTCCTAGAACCCTCGCTTTGTATTCGTCCATACTCTCAAGCCTATCAGCCTCTTCTTCAATCAATTTGTTCTGGAGTTCCGCCATCAAAATCATTCTGTCGCGTTCTTCCTTGTCAGTAAACGCTTCGACCAATGCAAAGATACTTCCGTTCTCCTCTCCTTTGGCTTTTAAGCGCACCTGACGGCTTCCATTCAAATCCTTAGTCAATGACTCAATTCTCTTCTCACATTGATTCAGCTCCTCGCTCGTAGCTTTAATGAGCTCTGTGAGTCTCATGGTAACATCTCTCTCACTGTCCGAATCATTAAGCAGATTATTAAGTTTGTCTATTCTCGCCTGAATATGCTTCTGTCGAACATAGTTAGTGCAAACCGTAACATACAAATTTAATTCATCATTAGTTAAGTCGGGCTTGTCCCACACAGCGCGGACAAATTCGCTCTCAAATAAATCCCTGTCAGCCAAAGTACTATACTGATTAATAAAATGATGAAAACGAGGGCTCCTTAAATGATTAAGTAGTTGAGCCATGAGTTGGTGATGCTTCCTTTGCAGAGTATCTTCCGTCAAAGTTACACCACACCAGTCGTTAACCTTCTTTAGGGCTTTTGCTATTGTTTTAGGTGGAGTCCAAACCTCTGTAGTAATAATCTCATTCGCATTACTAACGTCAGGCCGATAATTCTTTAAAAAATCAACCACGACCCTGTGTTTCATGCTCAAACTAGCTATACTACCATCTTTAAACACCAATCGTGCAACCTCAAGAGCATTCATGCCTACCTTTACGCTGTCACTCAATAAGAATTCTTTCTCAGCCTTGCTTATGCTAATCTCTCCAACCTTTTCTTGTACAGATGTCTTATATTTTAAATTCTCTGCAACCAAAACAGCTCTAACAGCACGACCTTCTTGAGAGCGGCCATCCAAACTATCATCCTCGAATAACTTTTGTGTGATTATCTTTAAATCGGGCGTTGTTTTAAACATCTCAACCACAAATCTAATCTGATCTTCATCTAAACTAATTTTCTTGCTGTTACTCATATCAAATCGTTGTCCTTAAGTATTTCCGAGGCTATCTTATAGAATCTTTTCTTTAAGTTGTTTATTTGTTTGTATCGTGGGGTTTTCCTCTTACTAGTATCTTCTTTATAACCAAAAGCCAAAGCAACTTCAGCATCACTCTTGTGTTGAACATATAACATATAATATATATCGCGATGCTTGTCGCTCAACTTATCCATCACCAAATAATGAACCTTGTCTATCTTATCATTATAATCAACATCAGTATCCAAACAAGCCTCTCCAGCATCCAAAGATATATCCAAAGACAATGGCAATTTTAAATTATATGCCTTCTGCTTCTTCTTCCTCCATTTAGCAAAATCCAAACAAGTGCTATTCTGCTTCCCGTTGAGAGTAAAACTACAATCATCCCCGCCACCATAATGAGGACACCTCAAACAAGGTTTAGCAAAACTACCATAGTTGTTTCTAACTAGGTTTTTTATTTGGTTAGATATTAATGTACTACACCAAGGCCCAAATGCCCGCTTTTGATCCCACAAATGCCACTTCTTATGTATATGTATCCGAACTATCTGACATACATCATCATAATCCAACCAAGCCAAAGCATTTAACTGCCACTTAGCTCTATACCTACACAAAAGAGACTCAATTTCTGAAACTAAATCTTCATAAACTTTTTTATCCATCTATATCAGAAGGCTTAGATGTACCGCAATCCCTTTTACTCTGCTCCAATATAGCTTGACCATCAGGTAAGTCACTTGCTTTGCGCTTAAACTCATCAGTAGAATCTGAAGAATTACTGCCCATAATGTCACCCAATGTAATTTTATTACTAGTACTCTCAGCTACAACCTGACTCCTCAATTTACGCAAATCAAATGAACCAGCAGTCTCAGTATGATCACTTTCTATATCCACCTCCATTTTTGGTTTCTCTGTACTGCTTTTAACAACACCCCCAATACCTTCTCCACATCCAGCACAGAATTTTGGCTGAGTTACTTCATATATATTTTTATGCCCGCAGGCTACACAGAAAATCTTGTTCATGGGAAATTATAGTTGAATTTTGCTTGTTTTTCAAGTTTTTTTAACTTGAAGTTGCTTTTTTATTACACTTTGCCAATTATAACGGGAACTAAACCAGTGCGTCTACTCTTCTCTCTTTAAAATATGCCTGAAGCTCTTTAGGGCAATGTTTATTACTCTTCGCACGATTCTCATTACCCCACATAGGACGAAGATTCGTGTAATACCACAAATACTTTGCTTCTTCCAATGTATTCGCGGCATCGAGTGGCATAACATGATCCAAATGCCACTTTGGATTTTCTGGGTCCCATTCTCCTTCCCAATTACCTCTATTCTCCCATGTCATTCCATCTTCAAACAAAGATTCAATATAACAACTCAAATCATGCTTATTCAAACCAACAATCTTATTACTAAGCTCGTCTTTGCCCCCAAATTTACCAAGGCTTCTTATCATAGAGGTTCTTCTTGCAGAGTTAAACTTTAAAAAATCAAACTCAATCGGAGTCACCCACTTTTCAAAATTATTATAGGCGTATGATGGACTATATCTCCAAAATTTCATGCCATCACCCCTAACATTACCTCTTTTATACTTTTTTTCTATTTTTTGAAGCTCATCTCTTTTATTCTTGCTTGATTTTCTCAATATTTCAAGATTCGCATCATAACCTTCTTTCGTTGTCCACCTTTCAAAATTTCTCTCCATGGAACTTTCAATTTTATAAGAAAGAAAAACCATACCGTCTTCTCTCACATCCCCAGCCGTATATTCTCTTTTTATATTATTAAATAATTTAACTCTTTCTGGATCGTTCAATCGTTTCTTTCTAATCAATGCGTGGCAGTCCCTACAACTAGGATGATAACCTTTTGCGCATGTTGAATTCTTAGCAAAGCAATGCCAAAGCTTAAATTCTAAACATACTGTACATTCCCTGCCTTGATCATTAAACATATAACTTTTTCTGTTTTTTGTCTTTCCCATGTCTTTAAATAAAAATAATTGTTCCATAATCTTAAAGTAATCGCGGCATATTAAGTATTATTGCTTTTTTTTGCTTT
>UPTN01000092.1_pt1 | contig 46599 bp, 78 predicted proteins | sample 2160111 | NCBI WGS metagenome assembly UPTN01 (sample SAMN06265058, study PRJEB28932) | marine metagenome | isolation source: Columbia River Estuary | place: USA:Columbia River Estuary, USA | collected 2014-05-05
CATAGATATCATCTTTAGGGGTGATTGCGGGAAAATGTTCTACGTCATGACCGAATTGTTTTGCGGATTTTTGACAACGGGATACTGCATCCATAGATTGTTTGTTATCACTAATTCCTATCACATACATCTTCATAACTATCTTCCTGTTGTAGTACTACCAAGTCCGTGTTGAACTTCGGTGTAATATGGATACACTACTTGTAACCAAGGGAAAAACTGTTTACACATAACTGCATCATTCGGCCACATACCTATTTCTCTTGTTTTCATAAGAAGTTTCTTTGCAGCAGTAGGTGATATCACATATGCAGAATTACCCGCAAGTCCTTGTGGTAATGGGTCATCATGTAACTCATCAACCGAAGGGACGGGTTGTAAACCTTTTTTCTTACTTACCTTATCGTGAAATACTTTTGACTTTCTTGTAGTTCCTTTGGGATTATTTAAACCTATAATACCACCTTTGAACCCTTTTGTCAAGTCTTTTTTGAAATCAAATGTGCGATTAAATATCGCATCATGTTCAAGTACAACAATAGGTTCATCTAGGTCGATACACATTTGCCAACATCTCATATGTGATACCATACATGCGACTACCTTTGTGACATCATTTGTTTCGTAATGTCTGAGATATAAACCTGTTTTCATATCAAGTTTATCTTGGGATGGGTCTATGGGCCAACTCCATTCAAGACCCTTTGTATTAATCGCATCAATCTTTGCGAGGTCTTGTGCAAGGGTCATAGGTGTTGTTGCATCTATAATCATAGGTTCGAGTTTACTGTTAGTCTTCTTGATAGACTGAAGTAACATTCTAGAACCCATGTTAGATGGGTGATTATTCGTCAATGTAATAACCAACGCTTTCATCATGTTAATCACTCACTGCGATAATATAACTGTCTCCACATCCAGTCACTTTACGATTGTCATATCGTTTAACTGTGTTGTGTTTGTTAATCTCAGATACGAACTGATTGTTTTCTAGGACACTATAACGTTCAGGGTCATTCACCAACCAAGGGTGTTTTAACTCTGAGAATGACATGAGTTCCATAGGCCATACATCCTCAATGAAGTACGTACCATCTTCAGTCATTTTAGGATAACAATTTCTGAAGGTCAATAGGTTTGCCATTGGCCAATGTCCACCATCATCAATCACGAAATCGAATTTGACATCACCCCACTTATCTTTCATTGACATAGGAAGACCCGCACTCATACTATCACTCTTTAACCAATGAACACGTTCTTCTTTTAGAATGTCAAGGTCTTCTGCTTTTGTTCGTTGAAACAAATCAATCGTGTAGATGTTTGCATTAGGGAAGTACTCATGAAGAGCACGAGTAGACGCACCTTTAAATGTACCAATCTCTAAGATGTTGATAGGGTCGTTTCTACGTGGTTCGAAGTAAGGTTCATACACCACATGATATGAATGTTTCTCACTTTTGTCACATTTATACTTATTAAATAAATTTTTTAAATCACTCATTTCCAATAGTTCCGTGTTGCACTTGTATCGAAGTCAAATCCCCAATAGTCAATGTCCTTCTTATACCAGTCTGCAACAATTTGAATTGTTTCTTTATTGTATATATCTTTATAATAAAGACCCGCACCACTCTTAGGTTTGGAAGGTACTCGTGTTACATTACGAGGTTCAGGGTCAGACAGTAGACCAAAGTATTGTTTGACATCATTATTATAATGTTCAAATCTTAGTATATCACATCGACAGTTTCCATCTTCATCTGATACATAATCAAATGCGGGAAACCATCCTTTGATTGCACGATGCCAGAAGTATTTGATATCCGCCCACTGGTGTCGAGTTTCTATGAATGCTTCAAGTGATGATGCATCAATATAGTCTTTAGGTTGAGTTCCTTCGAAGTCCATGACTTTCTTTGCAAACAAGTATCTAGAAAACACTCTGTCCCAAGGGTTACGTACAATTGCAAATGCAGTATATTCGTGTCTTAATGCTATATTCCAATCTCTCCAACGTGCATGTTCGTTACCTTCATGTTCACCATACAATGCCATTGTTTCGTGCATATCTTTGGTGTACTGAGTACTGATATGCATATTAGGTTTTGCAAGAACAACTCGTTCTCTTATCTCAGGACTTTTCCGAATGGTCATACCACCGTTCTTTGGAATGTGAATAAACAGTTTACGTGGCATTAATCTTCTCCATCAATTCCTCAACATTCTCACCATGAGCGGGTAACTTATCTTTTAGGAAGAAATGTACAAAGTAACACTCATTGATATTATTGACTGCACTATACAGTCCATTGAATTTGGGGTTAATCTTTTTAGTCTTGATACCATACTTCTTAAGAAAGTAATTCAGAAGGGTTTGGTCGGTACTCCATTTGTACGCACCTTTACCGTCAACAAAATCTTTAAACTCATCACGTTTGATGAATTGTTCAGGGGTTTGATTCTTTAGGAAGGGTTTGAACTTATCACAATTAATCAACATCATTCCCATATTAAAAAACTCATATCCACGGTCATTGGGTTTGAAGTCTAGTCCACGTTGATGTAATTGTGCATATTGCATATGACTATAATTACGGATTTTATCGACATACTTTGGTGTTATGTCCATCTCACGTTCACTTACAGCACCAAACGCACATCCACAATCCAACTCATCCATGATGTTAAGTGCGTCAGGTCGGACGTAAATGTCCGCATCAATTATTGCAATTCTATCATACTTATCGATATAATCAAATGCATTCTCTTTCTCATAGATAGGTAAACATCCGACACGACTCACCGCTTCCTTACTCCTATTAGAAGTAAAGGGGTCAGGTTTAATCCACAACTTGGGGGTAGTTTGTACGATATGGTCTATACCATACTTTTCACAATATCGTGATACACTGTCTATACAATGCGTATACAGGTTGGATGGTTTTCCAACCGATACTTGATATATCATAGTTTTCATAATTTACAATTCAAAAGAATAATATGGGGATAGTGTTATCCTATTGTCCTCTATAGTTACGGTGAGTAGACTTCCTTCTTTCCACTTACCTTTAGTTAGTTTGTCAAGAGTTAACTCTTCATCAAATTGAATGCGTCCATCGGTTGTTCGATTGAACTTATAATCTACGAACATCATTGGTTGTTCGGGGCCATCTACAGTTGACATAATAGTCTCCTTATCTATAATCATCTAAATCAAAATCAGTTCCGTGCATCTTATACAAGTCACGTTCATGGTTAGTCCATACTAAAACTTCAGGGTCATCAAGAAGGAAATCGCATCCTTTACAATAGTCAGGGTAATTTCCAGTGTTGTGTCCTTCCCTAAGTTCCACATACGGGATATCATTCCAAATCTCCTCTACAGACTTCTCACTCGTATGACCAAGGACTGCCTCTTCGTCTCTGCCCAAGACTTGACAGCAAGGAGCAACTGCCCCAGTCTTCCCGTCAAGACCACCAGCACGTATAACAATATCAGGAGAGAATGGCCTCCCGCACGTTTTAATTTTACCTTGACGTTTATCTTTGTTATCATAGACGCCAGACCAGTTATGCATTTTCCAAATTTCTGTTTTAACTCCAAGTCTTTCAACCACTGTTTTATATTCATTGAGTTCCTCCTCCAAATTGTCATTATCAGTTATGAGATGATAGGTTGCAACCACACAGTCACTACCCGATTCTTCTACATATTCTTGCATCTCTTTGATGTTCTTACAAATGAAATTGAAGTTACCACCTTGAGTATTATGCATCCACTCTGTATATTTATCAGGATTATAACCAATGAATGAGAACCTATAGAAGTCTAATCCCGCATCAACACACTTCTTCATGAAGTCACCATGCATACGGAATCCATTCGAAAACATGAAACACTTTGCACCATACTTCTTTACAATCTTAATGTATTCAGGTAGGTTTCTATTCAGAGTAGGTTCACCACTCCCTTCAAGGTTTACAACACGCAATCCATGCTTTGCACAATCTGCCACGTTGTTTTCGAATTCCAATAGGTTCATTTTACGTAGGAACCTTTTATCACGTCCACCTGTTCTCATATCTTGAGGACACATAGTACAAGAGTAATTACAACCACCATTGATTTCAATTACTGCTCTATCAATACTAACTTTCATTTTCATACAACTTCACCAATTACTTTAAACATAAACAACATAAAGAAGAAGACAACCACTTGCAATATAGATGCATATACAATTTGTCTCATGGGATGAATGTCCACAATCTTTTCTATCCAAGACTCACTTGGAGAAAGGTTTACTATTTGTAACAGTTTTTTATCTTTCATAATTTTATCCCTAATTCTTTACTTAGGTTATTTCTGAGTCTTTGTGCGGGTACATTTAATCTATGTAGGTTTTTCCCTAATCGGTCATCTTCATCAACGAAGAATTCCATCATCTCATCTCTACTCTTTAATTTTAATGCGTTAGGTGTATTATAAGTAGTAACACCTTCCTTACTAGGAATCAGGTGTGGTTTACAGAAGTTTCTTCCTATGTAATGCCACATACCATCATAGGATACAATAAACTTACATTCCTTGATGTGTCTATATGCTTCCATGATAGGTGTTCTATAGGTTACTTCTTCTAGTATCCAACCCTCCCAACGCAACAGCGCTATTATATCATACCAATCATCACTTGTCAACCATCTTTTCCACTGTCTTGGTTTTTCTTTGTTATAGTGTGGTGTAAATATCACTATCTTGTCTTGTGGTTTCTCAAACTCATGAGGGTGGAAACACCAATCGTTTGGTGGTGAACCTGTTGGGTCATATCTCTCTGAGTCAAAGAAGAACCTGTTTTTAACTTTCTGTTCTGTATCTTCATAATGAAACATATCACTATTGTAGACATGAGTGACAACTACACGATTGTTCTCAAGGTACATCTCATGTATCTTGTGCATTCGTTCAATAATTGTTTCAGGGTCTCTAGGATGATACAGATAGTCTTCATCATGTTCCCAGTGCATCTCTAGGTTGACTGGTAATTTGTTATGGTCAAAAGAATATCGATGTGCGACATTGAGTGCCTGCATAAAGTCCCCTACACCGTGGGTTCCTCTCCATCTAATCTTTTCCATTACTTGTTCTTAGAATATGCTTGAGTACCAAAGAATGCGGCAACAATCGCTGCAACTGATACAAAATATGTTGCTGCCATATCACCTAGAATTTTAGACGCTTGGTCTAATCCACCTAAGTTTGCAAGAACTACTGCAAACGGATATAACAACATACCACCTAATGCAAACCACGCCATCTTACGTTGTGCATCACGCATCGCATCTTGGTCATCAAGTTCTTTCCTTTTGAACTCAAGATACATATCATGTTCTTCTTTAGATACTCTACCATCTCCGTTTGAATCTGCGGGATGATATTGATTTAAATTATCTTCTTCTGACATCTTAACGGTCTCCTTTTAAGTCACTTGGACAATTATTTATATTACCATTAAGTCCTATAATAGTCTTCCTTCCCGTATTGATGATGGGACTTCTGTGAGGAACCATTGCGGGAAAACAAAAGACATCTCCAGCATAGAGATTTTCATTCCAATCTATTCCATGAAACTCTGTTGCGGATTGGTCGTCAGGTAATTCTACCATATAGATTGCGGATGCATTACACCCTTCATGTGTGTGCCACCCGAACTCTGCACCATCTTCATATTGTGCAAACCATATACCTTGTACATTGAAGTTACGACACCCCCATAGACTTGCATAGTGGTCTAGATACGGTTGTACCGCATTCTTAATAGTAGTGTTATATATTCGGTTGGTTCGGTACGCCTCATCTTTGACATGATAGTCAGTGAGGGTCATGTTTGCGAAACCTGTGAAGTCGCATTCAATCCATTGACCTAGGTCTGTTTGTACACCACCATCATTCGTCAACTTAGAAATGTTTGCAAGTATCAGTCGATTGAAGACTTTTATATATTCTTCAGGTGTGTGGTGTGCCCCACCTACGTAGTTATGGTCAGATTCTAAACGGTACTTCCGAAAGAATGGTGGATTCTTTATGTTGTGAACCATTTTGGGCATAAGTTATCATCCAACGAGATATTCGTACACGTCTTTCCAACCTTTCATGAGAGGGAAGTCCTCACAATCCATGTTGTACCCATGTTCCATTACAAGTGATTCAAGACCAACTTTAGAACCCGCTTCTGCGTTTTCTACTTTGTCTTCGACCCAAATGTATTCAGTTCCTTTATAAGGTGCAAGGACTTCATCCTTATCTGCACCGCAATCAAGGTAAATGAACTTAGTGAATGCAGTCTCACCGAACAACTTCTTGATATTCATTGTTCTTAGTTTTTGTGCATTCTCATCTTTACTCATTGATGTAATTAAGTGGAACACATATCCGTGTTCTTCGTGTAACTTTCTGACATACTGGATTGCATCCCTTAGAGGGGGTACGAAACCCATGTGGGCAGATTCATTAAATTCTCTAACTAACTTCTTAGACTCACTTCTTGGTATTCCGTAGATTTCTCCTACGTCATACACCAACTTGTTTTGTGCGACATATCCTTTTTCAGTCATCCACACATCAAATGCGTAACCCCAGTTTAACAGAACACCGTCTGCATCTGTCAGTATTACTTTGTGATATTGGTCTAACATGGATTTTCCTTTCTCTTTATTTTTTATCATGTTAGTATTATAACAAGTAAAACATGATTTGTCAAGTGTTAAATATATTTAAATTTGCCCGCATAGTAGTCATTGAGTAATTCTTTCTTACCAAACCCACCTGTATAATGTAGGAAGTTTTGGTCTTTCCAGTCCGCATCCTTTTTGTAATGGGGTGGTGAGTCATTCCATGTTTGATTCATATGGTTGATACTGAATCCATGTTTGACTAATTGTGCAGAAATATAAGGTTGGTCATTGTTCAACCAAAACGGGTCATCATGTTTCTCACCGTCTTTTATGTAGTCTACCCAAGAGTCGAAAACTTCTCTTGCACGAAGTCGTGCTTCCTTTGTCCATACATGTACACCTGTATTCATTATGTGTACTCGTGAAGGATTAACACCCTCTTCTGTTACAGGAACTATTGGATATCCTAGTCTATCGTACTTAGAACAAATCGCTTCATACTGAGAGTCTGCATTATCCCAACTTGCATATGGATACTCTCGTTTTCCGTCCTTACCTCTTGCGATATGAATACTGGATTCCATAATACCCGATACATCTTTTCCACTTTGCACGTGCATTTCAAAGATATCTTCTTCGGTATTACATATGATATCGGTATCACAGAATAACAGGTTATCAAAATCATCATAGATTGGGTCATACATGAGACGTAGAACTTCAAATAACAAGACCGTATGACCTGTAACACCTACGGTTGTGTGTTGTTTTTTTGAGTAATGGTGGGTTGCACCAATCTTCTTTGCATACTTCATGAATGAGTGTGCGGACATATCTCCTACTTGTCGATATACCGAAGACCTAGTCCTATCAGGAATTTCCCTAATTGGGCCTCTAGAATCACAATCATCTCCAGTAATCATATACTGGAATATTACATTATTCATTCAGGCAATCCAAAACTGTAGTGTGTTTTACCATCTACACGTTGTGCAGTCAAACATTTATTACGGTTCTTTTCGGGACTCACATATGATAGATGAATCCAACCCGATGTTGGGTCACCGTCTTCATAGAACTCAGAGATGAGTTGGTCAAATTCTAGATTGTCTCTAATCCATTTTGCAACTTCTAGGTTGTCTGCACCGTCACATTCAAAGTCAACTGCTTGACCTTTACTGTGTTGTGATGTCTTAGAACCACCAATTGCTTCATTCAATGCGGGACTTCTATACCCCGAACTGAGTCTTGTAATACCCCAATGTTCTCTGACCTTCTGTACACAATTCTCGAACAGTTCTTTTGCTGCTACGAGGTGTTCGTCTTTGGGTGTGTTGTCTATACCCAAACGAGTTGCAGTCGATGACTTAGTAAACTCTTTGAGTGTGAAATTTTTACTTAGTTTCATTTTAATATCCTAACATTTCTTTGGTCATGATATAGTCTCTCACGAAATCACTTCGCACGATATCTTTCCAATTATACTCTACACAACTAAAGTTTTTCAGTTGTTCGATGATATTTATAAAGGTTGTAATACCCCTTCTATCATTTTCCTTATTAAAGTCTGATTGTTTATAGTCACCCGCAAAGATAATCTTTGAGTTGCGACCCAACCTTGTTATTATGGAATCAAGTTCGTGGAAAGTAAGGTTCTGACATTCGTCAACAACTACCACAGTATCGTCAAGTGTTATTCCTCTGATATGAGAGGTAGACATAATCTCTAATCGTTCTGCACGAATGAGTTTCTCATATGCACCACCATCATCAAACAGTGTTGACATGATAGGAACATAAGGTGTAGTATACGCTTCAAGTTTCTCATCGATAGTGCCTGGTAGATATCCTATCTCCCGTGTTGGGACTGCACTTCTTACGATAACAACTTTCTCTGTGGGATTACTTTTATCTAATACTTTTTCGAGTGCAAAGTATAGTCCTAAAAATGTTTTACCTGTACCCGCAGTACCATACATCATTAGATGGTCACCTTGTTTCCATGCATTAAAACATTTTGATTGATTTTCTGTCAGGGGGTCGAATGTGTTGAGATGTTCCATTCGAAGTATTTGGGGTTTAGTCATTAATAAGTCTTTATCGTGTTTCCACGTCCACTTTGTTTTTTTATTCTTTTGATATGGTCTCTCCAGTCACCACTAGTTTGGGACACGATGTTACCACCCGCACTTGATATTAAAGCAGGTGCAGTGAACTGTCTTTGGAGATGTGGGTTGTCTTTAACGAAGTCATCATATTCTGACATCTTCATTATATGTTCTTCGACTTCTTCAGTCTTGGTATTTAAAAAATCGTATGATGGCATAGTATTATATATCCTGTATTATAAATGACGAAGGGGTGACATGCACCCCTCCGAGATAAGTATCACCTTCCTTATTTATGCTGATTGTTGAAAAAACTCATCATATTGTTCGATAGATGCATTTAAGAATTCCCGTTTTGCAGACAACTTTTTAACGAGATTATCTTTACCTTTCTTCTTCAATCGGTAAATATAATTCTCTAGTTCTCTTTTGTCATTCTTTAACCGTTCTATCTGACTATACGGCATAAACGTCTCCTTGTGTTAATGGTTGATTAAACTCATAACAAAATGAAGAAATTAGGCGGAAGGTAACATATTCGGAAACGCCTCCTGTACCAATTTCTTGGTCAATCCTTTTGATGGAGATTTCTTATTGACCATATCAATAACTATCAATGCATCTTCAGCAAAGATACTCTCCAATAACTGTATAAAACTTCGTTCGATTTTCCACGAGGGTTGTTCTGAACTTCGGGCACCCTCAACGTAATCACCGAATTGTCGGTGTAATCTACGCAAACTTGATGGAACCGATTCGGGTCGGTTGGGTGTGAAAGGTGGTTTACCTTTAGGTAAGATGAACTTAAGTCGTGGGTCAAACGCACCACGAATAACATCTTTAAATGCGGGAACCTTGTTCCCTGTTTCTTGAAGGTACTTAATCTTATCTGCCTTCTTTGTTAATTTTTGAAATTCTTCAAAAAGTTCGAAAACTTCTCTTTCCATAATATTTTTCCTCTTTATATTATATATGCAAAAAGATATCTCTACAGACACCTTTTTACGGTTTAATTTAAACTATTTCTGTTCCTACAGTTCTACGTACAATATCGTCATGATTGAACTCTGCCCAATATAACTCAAATGCAACACCATCCGTGACACCTTCAAATTGATGTATCTTGCCTGGTTTTACCTGTGTAAACTGACCCGCAGTCAGAATAGTTTCATCAACAAGACCTTCTTGTTCTCCGTCTTGCCATACACGGACAATCATAGTACCTTTTTCACAATAGAATCCATTCCACTTATATTCGTGTAAGTGTTCAGAACACTTGAATCCTTTCTTGAATTCGATACGATGAAATTCTAGAACACCATTCGCATGAATGAGTTCCGTCTGTCCCCAAATCTTTCCTGCTTTCATAATCACTCCTTTGGTACTACTTATATACTTTATAAGAGACGATGCATTCTCACGTTTCCGAATTCATCGTAGTAGTCCATGAACTCTATCAACTGTTGTTCATACTCTCCGAGTAACCATTCATTGTTGTATGAGGCCTCGTTGTCACCATTCTTCACAGACTCAAGTAGGTTTTCTTTACAAACTTTAATCATTTCGATTAATGCTTTTTCCTTCTTAAGGACTTCTTCTTTAGTTATCATTCAAAAGTCTCCGTCCAAGCCATGAAGATTTCACGTGCCTCACCTTTACTCAATTCAAACGTTTCCTGTAACAACTTAGGTGCTCCGAACATATTCATTGTTCCACTCTCACGTAAGTCATTTAAAAATTTAAAAAACATTTCCATAATTTTTCCTTTCTATGTGTACAGACTTATTTCAATATAGTGACTTCTGTGGAAGTAGTCTGTCATTGCGTCATCTTCATTGAAGAAGTCTTCACCTTCCATGGCACCTTTTAATTCGGTCAAGAAGGCAGTACCTTTTTCACCATAGTTTTCAGCAATCCAATACTCGTTGACTCTATGTCCCCACTTCTTAGATTCCTCTATTACTTCGACAGGGTCAAACGTGTAGTGTCTGTTTTCCCTCTCTAAGACCTTCTGAGGATGCATCTGAACCTCACAGTATTCAGTCAAGATGTCTTCTGCACCTTTGACCTTTGCAACCAAAGTACTGTGGTGATTAACACCCAAAGATACTTTGTATCCATATTTCTTGCAGACTTCTTTGATTCCAACCGCAAGTTTCTTTTTATCTTCTTGACTTACATACGCCATAATTTCTTTCTCCTAAATCTCAATTACAAATACATTATTACATACTCAACAGGTTTTGTCAAGTGTTATTTTCAAAATAAGTTCGATTTCTTTCAACTGTTTTTCAGTCGGTTTGAAGTGGGGATTCAAGAAGTACTCTTCTAAGAGAGTACCCTTTTTGTATCCTTTACTCATCCTTCCACCCTATCGTGGATAGCAACAGCACCGTAGAAACAACCACCAAGTAGTTCATCACAAAGTCTTGAGAACCTTGAGTCTGAACCACCCGCATAGTTCCCACCGAACATGGTCATGTTGTTATTCAACTTTTGAGTCGGAATCAACCTAAGTATCTTCCTACCACCGATAGGTTCTGCCATTACCAGTGTTGCGGACGGATAGTCCTCACTGGGTTCGAATGGCCCTTCTGCGTTTACCACACAGAAACCTTTTGCGTAACTTGACTCACCACCATTGGTGCAGTCGTAATTACCGTGTTTATAAATGTCTACGTGTATTCCCATTATGCAACCTCCTCGCACTTGTTTAAATATATTTCGAAAACCTTCTCTCTGTCGATACTGTCTCCACCACCCCAAATATGGGTTGGTTTACCATCAACATAATTCTCTTCGATGCAAGGATAATCACCATCAAGGTATTCTTCCATACACTCGAATGCATCTATAAGACCCATTTGGGCATCTTTATAAACCGCATCCCATTTAGGGTCTTTACCATAGAACGCCATTAGGTATTCAATGAATTGACCTTTTTCATTGTTGGTAGGATATCCACCGTCAAAGATTAGTTTTTGATTTTTCATAATTTCTCTCTCTTTTGTCATTATGTTATTATAATAACAAGTCTAACACGTTTTGTCAAGTGTTTTCTTTACTTTTTTTAAAGTTTTTTTAGAGAGGGAGTTTTGGTAGGTGTTTCGAGTGGATTTTGCATCCAATGAACTCGTTATAATAATCATCCCTTAATAGGACATCATTTTCGAACTGTAGTTTCGCCTCATAGTATGAACACTCCCCTTTAGTAGAACACAGTCTTAGGATGCGTCTGGCGAACCCCTGACCCCCTTCTACGAGGGTTTTTACCGTTTCGGACGAACCATAGTAGTCCTTCCAGTCGGATTGTTTCTTTACTATTCGTTTGCGTTTCGCACCTTTGAGAGGGGGAAGTCTGCGGACAGACCAAAAGAACTTCTTACCGATATACTTCTTACCAGTAGAGAGTTCTTCAAGTTCATATACGAACCCCTGATAATCCGAGAGAAACTCTTCGGTGGGGTCAAATGATTCACTATTGTATGTCCAGTCCATACAGTATATAGGACTATAGGAAGTGGTTGTTCCTTGAAGTGAATTTACGGACTACTCCGTTGTACCACATAACTTTAAGTAGGGATGTTCTTCTCATCTTGGGTAATGTATATTCCCATTCTTGACCATCTTCATCAACCCATGTACAGTGATACCCATACCACAGTGCGGACTTGTACCAGTTGACATGTCCACCTGTAGTTATGAGTTTTTCGAGTGTCCAAAAGTAACAGTTGTTCTTCTTGGTGAATAGTCTATAAGGCCACATCCAAAAGAATATAATAAAGATAAAGAAAGCAAGTAACTTTCTTCCTAGGTCGTCTGTCATTTAGTCTTCATCCAGTAATTGTATATCTTCTACTTCTGACCCACACATAGGACAATGTAAGGGTCGTTCGTCTATGTCAAGCACAGTCACTTCAGTCTCTACTTCGCATATGATACACTCTAATGCGTAAGTAAATTCATCCACTATGCTGCCACCTCATCCCAATTCCAGTCACCTGACATACCCGCAGCACTATACTCAGTAACTCTTTTTTCAAAGAAGTTATCATGAGATGCACCATTAAGTACCCAATCTAACCAAGGAAGGGGATTATCCTTTACACCAAACTTAGGTTTCATACCTAGTTGTAGTAATCTACGGTCTGCAATATGTCGGATGTATTGTTTAACATCTTCTTTCTTGAGTCCTTGAACGTCTGTAGAATTATATGCAAGGTCGATAAACTTGTCCTCTAGTTTAACTGCATTCTTAGACATCTGATAGATTTTTGATTTTAGTTCGTCATTAACTACACGAGGATGTTCATCACAGAATGTACGGAATAACTTTGCGTTACCTTGTACGTGTAATGTCTCATCTCTGATAGACCACTCTACAATCGTACCCATACCTTTCATCTTACCGAAACGTTGGAAGTTCAACAACATCACGAATGATGCAAATACAGACATACCTTCATTGAACACAGATTGTGCAAGTGCAAGTGCAAGTCCTGTATGAGAGTTGATGTTACCTTCTTTCATGAAGTCAATCTTATCTGACATCTCTTTGTATTCTAGAAATGCGTGGAAGTCTTCATCAGGCAATCCCAGTGTATCATTCAACAATGCGTATGCACGTTGGTGTACACCTTCACGGTTTGCAAACGATGATAACATGTTACGTGCTTCATTGTTCTTAAAACGAGGGATTAGTAACTCGTGGTAGTTCTCTCCTACCTGTACGTCTGACTGTGTAAACAATCGTAGTACGTGTGTAATAAATTCTTTCTCACCGTCTGAGAGTTTAGTTCTCCAATCTTGGACATCTTCAGACAACTCTGCTTCGTCTTCAATCCAATGAATTTCTTCGTGTTTTTTTGTTAGTTCAACTGCCCAAGGATATTGGAACGGTTTATATGTTTTTGAAAAATCCAGTAATGACATCTCTTCTCCTTTATATGCGTTTCATTATTTATACATTTAACCTTCGCAAGCACGACATTCATCGGACTCTTCTGCATCTCCGTTCGCATCTAGGTATACCATCAAGTCATCATACCCACCTACATACTCACCTTCGATATAGATTTGTGGAACTGTTTTGACATCACGACCTGTTACTTCTTTTGCAGTTTTACCTACAGTCTTCAAGTCAATATAATCGAAGTCAATTCCACGTAACTTCAACTCTTCTTTTGCCATTGCACAAAACGGACAATCTACTTTACCATAGATGATACTACGACTGTCTTGTGATAGTGCAACACGTTCTACCTTCTCGGACACATTCTCTGCACGAGAACTTGATTCTGTTCTCAGGTAATACAGACCTTTAAGTCCTTTTTTCCATGCATTAAAGTGAACCATATTAACATATGACTTATCTGCACCACTAGGGAAGAATAGGTTAACACTCTGACCTTGACAGATAAACTCTTGTCTTTCCGCAGCATGAGTTACCAACCACATTTGGTCTAGTTCATCCGCAGTTCTATAGATTGCTTTCTCACCTTCTGTTAGGAAAGGTAAGTGTTGTACCGAACCTTTTGCAGTAATAATAGAAGTCCAATTAGAATCATTATTCTCACCCTTCTCTTCGAGTAGTTTACTGAGGTATTTGTTCTTGACCAAGAATGAACCCGCACGTGTACGATGTGTATATGCGTTTGCTTTCAATGGTTCAATAGATGGACTTGTACTTAGAATAACACCACTAGATGCATTCGGGGCAATTGCTATGAGGTGGGAGTTTCTTCTTCCCGTACCAATCCCATCAGGATACTCTCCACGTTCTTCTGCGAGTAGTTCTGTTTCTGCAACTGCTTGTTCGTTGATGTGTTTGAACACAACTTGGTTGATTTCTCTTGCCTTTTCCGACTCCCAAGCGACACCGTGTTTTTGCAATAAGGAATGAAATCCCATTGCACCCAAGCCAATGCTTCGTTCTCTTTCAGCAGAGTACTTCGCTCTTGAAATGGTATCGGGGGCGTTATCAATAAAGTACTGCAAGACGTTGTCAAGCATCCTAATAATATCACGGACAATAGTCGTATCTTTCCATTCATCGTAGTACTCCAAGTTTAATGATGATAAACAACAGACCGCAGTTCTATCTGCATCTGTTGGTAAGTGAATTTCGTTACATAGGTTTGACCCATGAATTTTCAGACCCAAGTCTTTTAGGTTCTGAGGTAATGATTTGTTTGCGGTATCAATGAAGTTAAGGTAGGGTTCACCTGTTCTAAATCTAACTTCTAGAATTCTCTCCCACACTTTACGTGCATTGATAGTATCTTTTACGTCATCATTCTTAGGGTCACGTAGTTCATAATCTGTATTATTGATTACTGCTTCCATGAACTCATCTGTGATATTGATTGCGTTGTGGATGTTCAATGCTTTACGTTGCACATCACCCGTAGGAATACGGATGTTTAGGAATTCCATTAGGTCGGGATGATGCACACTCATGTATGCGGCATATGAACCTTTACGTGTCTTACCTTGACGGTAAGCAATCATGTCTGCATCTACGGTGTGAAGGAAGGGAATCGGGCCTGGAGCAATGTCAGACACAGTTCGCACGTCAGACCAATGACCTCCGACACCCCCACCATAAACACTAAGCCAACGTAACTCAGAACTATGAGATATGAGACCTTCAAGAGTATCAGGGACGTAAGTAAGGAAACAAGAAATTGGCATCCCCTTATCTTTTTTAGACTCTCCATTCGGGGCATTGCTAAGTACTGGACTAGCGTACATAAACCACTTATTACTAACATAACTATAAAGACGTTCTGCGAGTCCTTCATCCATTTCGTCCTTATACTTAGACCATGCTTTTGCTGCTCTTGCAAATCCTTCTTGTGGTGAATTTTCGTGGTCTTTGAGGTAGAAGTCTTTTAACATTCCTACTGCATATGAGGCGAGTAGGTCATCCTTTTTCTTATCAATCTTTATCGTCATTTGTGTTCTTTTCCCATGTGTCAAATCTATCCTGTAAGTATACTTATATACTCAAGGATTTTCATTTATTATTTAAGTGTGATTATATACTATTAAGCATATAAAGTCAAGTAAAAAGTTTATTTACTTTTACGAGACTTATCAATTGCACGAGAACCAAACCAAAACGAAATAATTGCGGCAAATATTGCCTTGGTATCACCATCCCATAGGAGTCCTAATGAGTCCGCAATGGATGTACCACTATTGAGTGCTTCCCTGAGTAGGGTGATTTCGATTGCACAGAACAATCCAAAGAAACAGTATGTGATTACAGGACGTACAGACTTCTGTAGACCCGCAATAATACCACTACCTTGGTTAATTGAAATATCATGTTGAATCAGACGGTCATGTTCTTTGTCCGCAGCTTGCGTCTCGAACATCTTCATCTCATGGTCGAATCCTGCAGCACGTAGTTCTGCCATCTTCTCCATCTTTTGTAATTCAAATTTGTTGTTTGCCTTTGTTTTAAAGTGGTCTGTGATTGCGGGTACAACTGAACCCCCAAATCCTAACACACTACCTAATAATCCACTCAACATGGTTAACTCCTCTTATCAATATTCTCACGCATCTTACGTGCGCTCTCATTACGATTTTCAATAAATCGTTTAAGGACGTTGATATCCTCTTTCTTCTTCTTCTTTAGATGTACAGGTGGTTCACCTGTTAGTCCTGCTACAGAACCAACCGAGGTTGCATCTTCACTATATTCTTTGAATTTCTTCATCGGGTTATTTCTCCTGTAGAAATATACACACGTTTATTTGAATTCATGTGTATAACTTCGTAAATAGGTACACCAAGAATTGTGTCCTTTGGTTGTGATTCAACAACACGAACCTTATCGTGTTTCTTCACAATATCATCACACTCTACGGTCATGGTGTCATTCAACATGCGATAGACACCCTCTCCTAATCCACCATCTTCTAATACGAACCACTCACTTGTTTCTGAAATAAGGTTCATTGCTTCGATACCTGTTGCATCGTGAATTTTTAAGAGTTGGTCATCCTTGAGTTCACCGTGTTCTTTGATGAGTAGTAATGCGGCACCATAACGTGCAATCGCAGATTGACCGCCAGGTGCTTTTGCCATAATTCTTTTGATGTTGATGACAAGTCTAATGAATGCAGTATAGTGTGTCCTATATGCTTCACGGTCATCTGTTTTGAGTGTGTTGAAGTTAGGGTTCTTTTTACCATCTTTGTCGATGATACCAGCTTTGAATGCACCTAACTTTTCGAAAGGTGTTACAAGTAACTTCAAGAACCTTATTGTGAATACAAGGTCTGTTGCTGATTTTAAAAGTCCCATATTATGCGTTCCTAATTATCCTTAATGCTTCGACTGTTTGTTTATCCATTTCTATGTTAGTGTACATAGAGTTGTCTATAACGTTCAAGAATATGAGAAAAGGTTTTATTACATTCCAATACTCTATTTCCACTCGAAGTTCTAGTAAATCCAATCCCGCCTCATTACCGAATACATTGAAGATAACTATTAGGTGGTTTAATATAAGTCTTTCCGATAATACTCCACTGTCATTATATCTATTAAGAAGTCTCTTAATATATCTAAATCTTTTTAAGTCTTCAAAGAACTCTTCACTATCGATACACTTAGGATTGTAATAATGCTTTGCAGCATATAATACTAAATTCTCTTTCGTCAATTGCATAATGTATCCAATAATAGGTGGGAAAAATTTCCCTTACCCTACTATCTAGTCTTTTAATACAGACATGACTCTGTTAATTAAAGTTCCTTTGTTTTTACGTCTATCAAGTTCAATACCATGTTGTCTACCCAATGACTCTAATTCTAACTTAGTCATATCTTCGAGTGACTTCTCATGTACTGGTGCTTCAATCAACGTCTCGACCTGTGGTGTAGGTATTTCATTAAGTTGAGATACACCACTCCATTCATCGATTTGTGATTGAGTATGTCCACCACTTACGAATAGTTCACCCGTATCAGGGTCTTCCCATCCATTTAGTGTAGGGACTGCATTTTCACACCATGCGGGTGCTTTTACCTTTGCCATAATTATATCCTTCTATTTTAATATGTAAATCCAACCGCAACACCGAGTACTTCGGCAGATGCAGCAAAGATTTTATCGGATGGAGACTTACGTAATGTTATCTCCGCCTTTGCGTTCAAAGAAATAGTACCTATATCAGTACCATCTGTTTTTTCCAATGTGATTAAACGAATTGCAGTACCACTATTGAATAGTCTTACTGCATTCGAATCACCGAATGTAGAGGCAGCACCTGTGGTTGTACCACATGCAACTTGAGTACCTAGTAATGTTATCATTAACCTCTCCTCTTAGACATACGTTCCAAGAACTTCTTGGCTTCAGTTGTACGACCATCGAATGGATTCTTTTTCTTCTCACCTTTAGGTTCGTCACCTGTAGCGTCAATTTGACCTTTCATTTCTTCGAATGATTGTTTACCCGCAAGAACATCACGTGCCATATCAACCAAAGAACGTTGTTCCTTGAATGGTACGTCTGCATCGTAACGTGACTTATCAATAGTATGTTTCTTCGTAAACTCTTTTGATTTTGGTGATTCTTTTGAATCGATTTCTTCAGGGTCAGTTGCACCTGTGTGCCTACCTTTGTGTTTAATTGACTCTTTACGTCTCTCTCTTAGTTCCGCAACCGCAGACCACATTTCTTCGAATTGAGTTGAGTAACCTTCTTTCTTGATAGTTTCAATCTTAGAGATTTCAGGAGTTTTATCGGAAGTATGAGGGTTACCCTCTTTCTTCTTATCATCCTTCTTCTTCTCTTTTTCAGCAGGTTTCTTATCATCTTCGTCTTCGTCTTTTTCTGCTTCAGTTTCACCATCACCATCTTCACCTTCGTCATCGACATCGTCACCTTTGTCTTCTACGTCTTTTGCGGGAACAGGTTTCTTTGCGATAGGTTTCTTCTTCTCGTCTTCTTCACCTTCGTCTTCTTCTGCGAGAGTCCAACCTTTCTTGAGGTATTCTTTCTCTTGTGACTTATCGATTACGATTGTCTTTCCACCCTTAGAGACCATTGAGTCTTTCTTAGGGTCTTTCATTTGACGTGCTTCATCAACTTCAACTGACTCTTTCTTTGCATTCTTAGCAGGTTTCTTACCACCATCGATTGCATCGTCAGTTGCCGCACGTCTCTTATGGAGATATTCGTCAGAACTATCTACATCACCATCGTTGTCGATGTCTTTGTCTTTACGGTCTTTGAATTTCTTATCGTTTGCTTTATCGTCAACAGGGTCAAGTTTAGATGCCTTTAACGACTTCTGTGCTTCCTCAACTTCCTTTGCAGTGACAGGGAACTTCTTCCCCGCAAATACGAATGAGTCTTTACCCTTCTTCTTTGCGTCTAGTGCTGCAGCAACGAATTGTGCTTTTGATTCTTCTTTGGATGATTCTAGAACCGCTTGGTATGCTTCACCCAGTCTTTTTATATCAGATGTTTTCATTAGTTTCTCCTAGTTCATCCAAATTGCGGACATAATACCAGCGACTGCCGCGGCAATTAGTATCCAAAATAGTTTATTAATAACACCCACGGTGTGGGCATTCTCTTCGACCTTTCTCTCTATATCATCTAACTTCTGTGAGAATCGATTCATTCTCTCAAAGTTTGTGTGATTATTCTTTTCAATAGCAACCAACTTCTCTTCCGCACGTGCGAGAGAGACCATTGCATCAGACAGATTGTCTATCTTTTCTTCGATGCGGTCTAGACGTGCCGCCTGTGTTCCTGTTGCCATTCTTAAAATCCCATAAGATGTATAAAATTGTTACTGTTATTTATAAGTTCTTTATTCTTAAAACGAGGTCATATTGACCTTTTATTAACCTATGATACACCATTTTTGGTATGTCATAGACCATTCCCTTTTCTAATTCAAATGGTTTACGGTTATCCATTTGGAGTTTCCATTTACCACTTTCCATAACACTTATTGTGCGTTTGGTTTTATCTCTATGCCAAACTAAATTCTCTTCGTCAACTTCGGGGGTGAATATTCTTAACAAGTCCCCATTTTGAAATACCAGTTCTCTACAAGGTACTACCAAAAGAAACTTCCTCCTCCACTTAACCCTAGTTGTTTTGCATAACGAGGTAGTCTACATGCCCAATATCCCGCAGTCATCTTGTCGGTCTTGGTTTCACATTTGTGTCTTGCAACAAATGATTTACGTGCAGCAGGGTCATTTAACTTTACTTTAAGTCCAGTCGTATCACCCCAAGAAATCTTTTTTACTTTACCTGAAGATGGGTCTTTAACATACACATAGTATTTCTTTGAACCACCCTTCTTAGGTTTATTGAGTTCAGGTTGTTCTTCTTCGAAGATACAATCCAGTGCAACATTCTCTTCATTGAATGTATCGAACTCACCAAGGTCTGATTCCATAATATCCACTTCGGATGGTAGGATGTCTAATTCACCCGCATAGTACTTTTCTCGTGCTTCACGGAAATACTCAAAGTACTTCTCTGAACCAACACGATATATATTACTCTCCACTAAAGGTGAGTCATCACATACACAGTAATCATTAAACTTTTTCATTAGGCAAACATCTTCGCAAATGCTTTTAAGTTAAGAGTAGTGAAAGAACCAAACTCATCGGTAACCCTGTATACCAACTTACCACCTGAAACCTGTGGTTTTGCTGTAAACGGTCTACCTTTTGCATTCTTTAAACCACTAATCTCAGAACCATAGAGTTGCACCTTCTTTGAAGCAGGTGGTCTCTTTTGTTTCCCGATATTGATTTCGTTTTGAAGTGTCTTGAATGATTTCATTATTTTCCGAGTGGCGATATAGCCATTCTCCCCTTTTGTTGTTTATCTTTATCAACTTTGATATTAACAAATTTTGCAATACCATTAACAAACTTTAATTTGTTGTGACGTATATCGTTATACATCTTTTTCTTAAGGTCTTTTAGAATGAAATCTAATGCCTCACTGTCACCAGTAATTAAAGTTGTCTTAAGTTCTTGAAGAGTACTCTCTGCATATGTATCATTAGAAGTTACATTAACAGGTTGTCCGTTCCCCCTGTTAACAGGTAGTCCTTTGTGTTTAGTCTTTGCGAAATCTTCGAGGTCTTTTTCTGACATCTCTCCCGCAAGTTTCTTAACAACATCTGATACTTTGTTATCTTCGAGTTCACCTTTCTTATACTTATATGCGAGTGCCATCAACTTCTGTTGTTGAACAGAAACCGCTTTCTCGTATATAGTAGAAAAGGACTCGAACTTTATCATCTAATTACCTTAAGAATTCTTTTAAAGTCGTTTAGTGATTTACCGATTGTCTGTTGGAACTTAACCTTGTCTTGTGCTTTCCGTATTGTGTCAAATCCTCTCAGTGCCTTCTTTGCATCTGCTTGAGATAACTTCACGGACTTCTTGTCTTTGAATTCCATCTTACCACCTTGAGGTAAGTCTGCAATACGTCTTAGTTGCATAACAGGGTTTTTGTCCGCAGCCTTACGGTCATCGACTGTTGCAACATAATCCTTTGATTTCTTATCTTTGTAATCAGGGTCATTCTTGAAGGCGTTTCTTGCATCATCCCTTGCACCTTCTAGATACGTAGTGAATGCATTTGTTTCAAGGAGTTTCTTTGCCTTTGCACGGTCATGGAACACGAAAGTATACTTCTTATTGTTATTACGTTCCTGTGCTTGTACAGTATAACCAGTATTAGTTACTTTAATAACCTTACCGAATAGTTTATTACCTTGTCCAGTCTCGTAGAAATCTAATTCATCTCCTACTTTTACGTCTTTCTTACCTTCTGCACCCATTCCTTTTCGTGCAAGTTTTCTATAATTCTCAGGTAACATATTCTCTCCTTCAATTGATTCTTTATGGTATGTCGGGTCTACCTTATAACCATCCTTTTTCATTTGTGCAATCTTCTTTGCGTCTTTCTTTATATTTAAAGTTGCACGTGAGTATCCCTTTTTGTCATTTTTAACTAATCTGACATTGAGTTTTTTCTGTGCTTTGGTGGGTTTGAATTGTTTGACCAAATCATCTCTACCATAGAATGCACCTTCACTCATCAATGCTTTTATTGTTTTGACATCAAGTTTCATCTTCTTCGCAATCTGTTGTGCAGACATTCCCTTGTCGATATAACCATGAAGTTCTTTCATACGACCTTCTTCGAGTTCAACTGATTCTTTTACCAAATCAATAATTGTAACTGGCATATTACCTGATTTCATCATCACTTCTTTTGTCTTTTCATTCTTTAAAAGATATACACCTTTTCCAAGAGTAATTCGTTCTATACCTGCTTGGTTGTGTCGAAGCATTTCCTTTTTTGTGACTTTATGACCATCACTGGAATATCTTTTAGTTTTGTATGCGATTTTATCACCTACTTTTAGACTATCAAATACTTTTGCCATCTTAGGAGACACAGTTGTATATTCTTCAAGTTCAGGTTTGTCATGGGTGTAACCCATCTTCTTCATGCGTTCATGGTCTTCAGGTTTCTCTGCCTTATAACCTTTACCTGTCTCAGGGTCATACATCATATGGGGTTTAAAATCATCTTGTTTCAGATAATCCTTTCGAGAAATCTTTGGGCCACCATATTCGAGTATTTGTTGAAGTGTTTTCATTACGCTAAATCCTTATCGTGGTTTAATCCACCTTTTTTCTTTTTGACTATAAATGCATTCACACGTGCATATCCCCATTGTTGAGGAGTAGTGCCAGGTCTGTGACCCGTCTTCCATGCGGCAACACCACGATTATAAACTTTTCTTAATGTATCTACAGAGATACCCGACTTTTTAGACTTGTCTGCAAGAGCACCTTCGTCTATGGATGGAGTATCTTTCTCGTACTTCTTACGAAGTTTGTCTGTACCCCATTCTCCTGCTCCACCTTCTTCGTACATGTCTTTGAATGCTTTGGTATACTTGGACGGTTTCGTTTTCGCTGTTGCATCGCCAGGAGCGGGTTTATAGGCGGAATCATCATCGTCTGCTTTCTTCCCATGTTTCTTGAAGTGTGCGTCACGTTTATTCTTAGTAGACTTCTTGAGTCCAGCATGATAACGTGCGGGTTGAGTACCTTCTTTATCTTTGATGTCGGGGTCTTGTGCCTTTGCTTCAACTAACTCTACTGCATCTAACCACTTACGGAGTTTCTTACCGTCAGTCATTTCTACTATAACGTAGTTTGCACCCAAGACAGTTACAACACCGACCTCTTCACTTTCTTTGATAACAACAGAGTCACCAAGTTCAAACAGTTCACCCTTGACAAACTCTTCTCTTGTTTTGGAAACAGTTTGAAGTTGAACATGTCTTTTAAAAGAAACCTCTTCCTTGAGACCCAATCCTTTCCGAACGTCATTAAATAACTTCCGTGTATCTTTATCGGACATACTTTTAGGAACACCTTGAGTGAACGATTGATAATCATTCTCTTTTGCGTTCGCACGTTGTTTAGATGCAGACATTCCTTCAACACCTTCTGCATCAGGGTCTCTACGACCCGCAGAGATTACTTTGATTGACTCAAAGTTATAGAATCCGTGTCTTGCCTTTTTACCGTTGTATTTGTTTAATAGAACATCAAACTCACGTACACGGTCATCACCCACTACCATAGTGATACGTTTGTATCCTTGGTCATATACCGCAGATGCAATATCGAATACGTTCTTTACTTTCTTATCGACAATGATGTTACGACCAAACTTTGGGAACATCTTACGTAAGTGTTTGATTTTATCTGAATATGATAAAGGGTCTTTTGCACCAGTAGATTGTGATACATAGACTTTCCAGTCCGAACCACTTGCCTTCTTTGCAATAGTATCCAAGACTTTGCCATGTCCAATAGTCGGGGGATTCATCCTCCCGAAGGTGAAGTAGACCTCTTTGGTCTCTTCAGTCAAATAGTCTTTAAAATTCTTAATCACTTTTGAGTACCACCACCACGTTTCTTAGACATTTCTGCCTTACGTATTTGTGGAAGAAGTTTCTTTGCAATCTTGTTTATTGCACCAGCCTTCTTTGCAACTCTCTTTTCAATATCCGCTCTACGAGAGAAAGATAGTTCTCCTTTAGGGACATCATTAGTGAGTTTCTTGACAATCTTATTTCGTGCAGCTTTCCTTGCACGGAGTTTGAGTACATCCATAGATGCAATCTTCTTTGCAGCTTTCGCCTTTGCAATCTTAATCTTCGGTGCGAGTTTCTTCATTCGCATCTTTGCTTTTTGTCGCTGTTGCATAGTCATCGCTTCAACGAATTCATCCGAAGACTCTAAAAAATTTTTAAATCCAATTGGTTTGGACATATCATTACCTCTTTGGTTTATCCCATCCCTTCAGAACGTCAGGACTGAAGTTATTATACGAAAATTCTAAACGGTCAACCAATTTGACCGCATCACCACCTAGTTCATCAATAGCAACAAAACCTTCTGCACCTGTTGTCTTATAACCACTCTTGGTCTGAACAAATGCATCAATGTTACTTATACTGTTTAATTTATTTATAAGTTTTAGTTTCGCAAAAACTATATTTTTTTGCAAATCGAACATTAATACTAAGTTTTTTTGGTTTTTTTCACTGAAGAAACTGAGGATGTCTTTTTGTTTTGCTTCCCAGTTTGCTTTACCTTTGTCACTTTTTTTACTGTCGATTTCTTTTTGGTACTTTTCTCTAATCCACTTGATGAGACCTTTGACGTGCCTTTTCGAGTCGGGGATGATTTGCCCTTCACGGACGAACGTGTTCCCGTACTGTTCGATTTTTTGGGCGAGTTCTTGGTTACCTTCGAGTTGTCTGAGGGTTGACCCAGCAATCTTTTGAAAAATTCTACCACTTGTTTTAAGATATTCATTTACTTCTTTTGTCTCCTGTTTTGACATAGTCGCACCACTCACATCACGCAACATTGCGTCTTGTGACCATACTGCGGCAGACTTTTTGAACTTAGATACATCAACACCGTAAGATGCCTTCATCGATTCAAAGTCTTTACCCTTATATGTAGTGTGCCATACAACACCCATTTTCGCCTTGCGTACTTCTTTCGCTTGGTCATAAGGTATTGCGTATATTATAGTATTAGGATGGAAGGTAGTAAACTTCTGACCATCAATAGTCTTAGTATCCACATCTCCACCACCAAATAGAAAGTCACCCTGTATAACACCTTTGATTCCTAATTCAGGAAGATGTTTAAGAGCGAGTTTCATTTTAGTTGCGAGGTCACCTGACATGTCCGCATCGATTTCCTCGTCAGTCTTATAGACCTTGGGACTCTTTGCAAACACACCCTTCTTCGCAACAAAGAACTCACCGTCTCTTGGGTCTTGACCACAGAAGACGGCAGGGGCACCATCCCACTTAGTTGACAGTTTAGATGAAGAAACTCCACCCAACATATCACGTAGGTCACGTAGAGCAAAGATTGCTTCTCGTGTCCCCTTCACACCACCATAGAGAACTTTGTCCTCGATATGAGTCATGTGAGTATTCTTTTGTTCTTTTAAAAATTGTTTAAAATGTTCCATTACACCCAACCGTATTTGTAATCGTCTTGATATATTTGTTCCATTATAATCTTTTTTGATTCGTCTGTCAAGTCATTTACCGAAACTAATTCAATACCTTTTTTTCTACTATCATGTCGATACACTTCACCATGAGGATGACCTTTCCAAGTTGGTAGTTTTAGTACGTCTGATATCACATCATCTACTTGATGTAAGTAATAGACCGCATCATATTCTTTTGTAGAACCTGCCCAATCAAACTGAGAACAAAACTCAGATATGTTTCTTATTGGACTATCCTTTGGTGCGTGAAGTTTCACTACATCATTAGGATTTTGACACCAAAACTCCCAATCTTTATCAGTAAGTTTCTCAAACTTTGAGAATAACCTACTCAATCTACTACGTTGTTGATTCATTGCACCACACCATCTATCGATAGGGTCACGTTTAATTGCAATGGACTTGTCGTACTCAGATTCAGCAATAGTTAATCTACCACCCTCTTGACCATACCACAATTGAATAAGTGAAGACGCATTCTTAGGTGGTGTCATTACCGCAATACCATCAAATACATGAGGTAGTGGATTGACAAAATCTTGGTCATAGTATTTCATTGTTATCATGATGTTTTCAACGAGTTATATTTTACTGCGAGATTGAAGAACTGACCAAGTTTCTTTTGACCAGCGTTACCTGCCTTATTAGTTCTAATTGACATCTCCATAGTAACAGTCTCATCTCTTGATGTCAACTCAATAAACCAATTTTGTTTGGATGTTCTTGATGGGTATGCTTTAATGAATTTTACTACAGGAAGAAATACACCGAGTTCATCATTTGAAGTAATCTCTTCGAAGTCATCTTTGACCGCTTTGATTACTTTAGTAGGTACTTCGGGTGCATCCCTAAGAATTTCTGTACGGATATAGTCCAGTGTCTTATCTTTGTTTTTATTGAATAGGTCAATGACTGCACTACGACACACTTCTAGATGTTGGTCATAGAGTTGTTCGTATCTCTTATTATCTTTCTTTGATAGTTCAACAAGTGCCTTTGCAGTATCACGTCTCTTTGAACCATCATAAGAACGTGCATCAGGGATACCATCAATCTTAGAATATACTTTCTTGTGTAATTCTAGTTTTAGGGAATTGACACCCTTGTCTTTGAATGCAGTGTATATGGGATTGACGTATGTATTGAGTTTAGGTTCTTTGGTTTTCTTACCACCCGCTTTGAGTGATACACCTAACATCTCACCGTCTTGGAATTCTAAAAAGATATCGCCAGGATGGTTCTTTGGAACACCTTTAGGTTTTGCACGATATCCCCAATAAACATTCTTAATGGGTTTATTCTTGTTCTCATCTTTTATGTACTTGAGAACACCCATTGCGTTCAACATCTTTTCAGAGTATTTGGATGACTCGGATGCCTTCTGAATAGTTTCTATTGCAGCTTTCACATCCTTGGGATTCACACACTTTAATTTAGTAGGGTCTTGTTCTAATAAGAAGTCATAGAACTTTTCGATGTTAGTTCCAACGTTGAAGTTCTTTTCCCATGCGATTGCGGGGAACAATTCAGTAATGGATGCATTGAGAGTTGTCTCACCAATACCACCCGACTTAGGTTTAATTAGAATGATTACTTTGGTATCAAACCCCTTGTCGATATGAATAGGGTCAACAGACTGTCCTGCTTTCTCTCTAACCTCTGCATCCACTCCACTTTGTTTTAGGTTGCGAACAAGTTCATCACGGTCAGTGAGTCTATCATTAGAACGTGCAACAAACACAGTCGTCTTACTGTTTGCAGATTTCTTTTCTACAGGCAAGTCCCCGAATACATCTTCAGGAAAATCTGAGACACTTATCTCTTCGGATAAAAATGTCGAAAATTTTAACATAGTGTCCCCATACAAATAAAGTAAATAAAATTTATACTTCTATTTATAACAAAACAGCACTAGAGTTTTTATCATTATACTTTTTAATTGTGTCTTTTAGACCATTAATCCAGTTATCACGATGTTCAATGAACACTTGAGGTTCATCATTGTCTACTGAAATGATTGTCACAAGTTGTGTGATTGGCATTCCTGTACGTTCTTCCCACATAACCGCATAACCCGACTCTTGCATGAAGTAGTTGGTTACGAACTTAGTAGGTTTCTTTTTCATTGCAGTCTTGAAGTCGATGATGGATAGTTTCCCATCAAACTCTGCAACACAGTCAACACGACCCGCAATACCCAAATGAGTAGAGTAGAGAGGTGCTTCTTGTGCATAGACCTTACCGATACGAGTATCAAGTATGTCCTTGACTGCAAGAAACGATTGAATGATATCAGGGGTATAACCTTCTTTGAAGTCAGGTTTATTGTCGATATACTTTTCTAGAATTTCGTGAACCGAAGTACCACGAGTAGATGCACGATATGAGATACGATTTGCTTCCGCATCACCGACACGTTTACGCCATGCCTTTATACCATCTGCACTCAAGACTGAGAGGACTGTAGTTATTGAAGGGTAGTTAAGACCTTCGGGAGTTTTATATTGTCTCCCCGTGTCAGTTGTTACTGACTCCATTTCAGTTAGTTCTGTTTTTATATGTTCAAACATACAACACTCCTATAAGGTTGCGAATCAATAACAAGAGACCGACAGAGTTCACAACAATCAATGCACGGTCTTTCCATAATATACTTACCCATAACCATAGAGTAACACCCATCGCAGAAATTGTCAAGTCGAATACAATCAACTCTGCAATTCCTCTCATAGACATTCCAACTAATAACATAGCAGACGCAACCCATTTGATATACCAGTCAAGGGTATACTTCGGAGTTGCAGACTTCTGAATCCTTTTGGAGTTCTTTACTTCTTCGGGTGAGAAATCATTTGGTTTAGGTTTAAACAATTCTTTATTTTCCATTCTCTATTTTATTACGCATCTCCTTCATGCGATTACGTGATGCAACCCAATTCTCAAATGACATTGGTTTACGTGCTTCACCACAGTTCAGTTTGTTTTTCTTAAACTGTACTTTGAGTTCTTTCTTGTATTCCGCACCGAGGAATGTTCCTACCATGCGTACTAATGCTTTTCGGAACGAACGTCCGTGGTGCATATGACCAAGACAGTGAGTCAACTCGTGAATCAAGGTGTATGCATCCATACCACACTTTGCATCAAGAGTGACACTATGTCCATTAGTGAATCCTGACGTACCACGACCAGTGGAACGTGCTTTCAATTGAACTTCAGGTTTACGGGCAGCGAGGAACATATTCATAAAGTCTATCTCCCCACTTTCCGCAAAGAGTTTATACCATGTCTTAGATTTGTAAATCTTCTTCGCAAATTTCTGTGCTTCGGAAAGATTAGCAAATGTAGGAATGGGTTTACCCTTCAATTCCATTGCAGATTGAAATGCCCATTCAGAACGGTAACACTTCTTACGTTCAGAGTCGGTAGTACCCTTGGCACCCCGATTCTGTTTTTGTGCATGTTTGATACAATAGAGATTGTATAAACTTGAGTCCGCAATTTTAAATTCCATAATATAAACCTTTCAAATCAATTCAACATACTCATTATAACAACAAGAACATGTTTTGTCAAGAACTATTTTTTAGTTCGTTCAACTTTTTGTACAATGTCTCGACCCGTTTGGTCAAATTATAGACCATTGGTTCGTTGTCATTCTGTTCTGCATTGTTCAAGTCTTTCTCTAACCATGCAATTTCAACTTCTAACATTGTCCGTTCATCGTTGGTGTTCATAGAACATTCTCCCACACCCATGTTGCCAATTTATCTTGAAGGCGGTATGCCTCCTTTTCCCAAGGTTGTTCCATGTACTCTTTGTTGCAAACACGACCTTTCCAGTATTGTTTACCCATGAGTTCACGTAACTCCCCACGTACACCTTGTTTTACATGAACCATTTCGTGTACTATAGTAGTAACGAAGTCACGTAACCCAAGATTACTATCTATCTCCAACTCATACTGTCGGTCATCGACTTGGAGACAAAATCCTTCACATCCAGTTTTCTCACTGAGACGTGGGTCTAATTTGATGTCTATTTCTAAGTTCTTCAATCGAGGCATTAACTTCTTAGTTACTGCATACACGACTTTTTCGGTCAATTCTCTTTGGTGTTTCTTACCACCTTCAACACACATATATATCGTCATAACAAAACTCTCTCTTAAATCTCAATTACAAATACATTATCGCATACTCAACAAGAATTGTCAAGAACTTTCTTTCATAACAAGTCTTTGATTTATAAGGGTTTTTTAAAAAAGTTTAAAAAAGATGTGGGGACTACCTATTAATTGAGAGAGAAAGGGGTAGTCCCCACGGGGGTTTGCACCTAATCGATATTTAAATCGTAGTGAGCATCCAAGAGAGATAGGATGTTCTGAGGTGCAGAAACTTCATATGGGTCAGGGTTGTCTTTATTGGCGGGGAAACCGTCTTCAATCTGAAGGATTTCAACAATGCCGTTATTAACGACCATTGCGTATCTCCATGACCTTCTACCAAAACCTAAAGATGATTTATCAACATCTAGACCCAATGCCATCGATAATTCACAATTCCCATCAGGAATGGGTTTCACCTTCTCGATGAATGAATTTTCGAACCATGCATTCATTACAAAGGTATCATTTACTGATAGACAATAAATTTCATCAATAGCACGGTCTTCAGTAAACTTCTCATAGTTCAATTCAAAGTTGGGTAATTGTTGAGTAGTACACGTTGGAGTGAAAGCACCTGGCAATCCGAAGATTACTACTCGTCTATCCTTCAAGATGTCATTTAATGAAACGGTTTTCCATTCACCATCTTCACGTGTTTCGAATGACATGATATCACCATCATTCCAACGATGCGAAAAGAATTTTTCTTGGTCTAGTAAGTTATCACCTAACTTTACTTGTCTGTCCCAATCGTCTTCAAATCCACCTTTCGCTAACATCTGTTCTCGATATTCTTGATATCGTGGGGATTTCATATATGCATTCGCATGATTACTCTGTTTCATTTGTTCTACTTTCTCTAAATTTTATAAATCCCTTTTCTCTGTAATTACCACTAACTACAATCCTAGGGATATCAGCATTGTTCTTCAACGTGAAGTGTGGTAAATGTGCGGGAAAGACAATTAGTCCTCCAGTATTAGGGACTATAGTTTTACCGTAATCCACACCATGAATATCTATGGGGAATTTAAGGTATCCACAGTCGTCAGTTGCCTGTAGGTAAAATACAAAAGATAAGTCTTTTCCTGTAGGTTGTCTATAGGGGTCTGTGTGATTATGATATGCGGTGCATTGTCCTTTGTGTTGTACTTGACCCCATATGTTTTCTATCTCTAATTGACCTTTACTAAAGTTCTCCATACCCACATCAATTTCTTCCATAAGGTCTTGGAAACACTCTACAGTATCAGGAATGTGAATATCTTCCCCAATCGTATCTTTAGATGGGTCATGTGTATTTGTAGGCATCTTACCTGCCTCATCTTGATGTTTCAACAAGTAGTCAATCATCTCTTGCATAGGAAGATTGGACGTATCCAACCTCCCCATCAAGAACCCAACTGGTACTAGTGGTTCATAGTTTATATTGTGACTCACTTGTATCTCCTATGCACTCGCAAATTCGACTGCTTTTTCAACCGCTTTGATTTTTCTAGTTTGGTTTGCACCGAACCATGCAGAGGTTAACCTTGAGTCAACTTCTCTACCCATCTCGTGGTCAGTTAAGTAGGTAACACTGTTAAGTGCTTGCCACCATGTACCTTGTGCGAAGTTAGCGCCAGGTTGTGTCTCTAAGAACTCAAATGCTTTCTGACCATTTGAAGTCAAGTCGAGGTAATCTTTTACTTCGATTTCCTCTTTACCTTTGTAGGTTCTAGGGAACACTTCATTGTAGTACTGAATCAATGCATCAGCAGAGAACTTCTTCGATGCAAGGAACTGACACACATCTTTGTATTGTGCAAACTTATCGTGTGCAATACCCATGTGTTCTTTGACCATATCCGCATCAAATACTTTTCTGTGAGACATCTTCATACCAGTGTTCTTTACACTTGCAAGTGCCATAGACAATGTATTGTTACATACAACCCTAATTGGAGTAAACCTAATATCAATAGACTTACCGTACTCATGAGGGTTAGAGAACAATAGGAACGAATCCACTTGGTCATTTTTAAGAACATCAAATGACTCTTTGACTTTTGCAAGTCCCCAAGTCATCTTACCTTCTTTGAGTGAACCCGCAGTGTGCATTTCCATGTCACCTGCCATACAGTATTCAGAGAAGAATTCAAATGCTTCTTCGTTCTGTACAGGATGCCAGTTCTTACCAACCTGAGTTAACACTTTATTGTCCGAAGACCTTACAAGTGCTTCCTGACCTGTAGGAACTTCCACATCACCTACTTTTGCGTAGGTTGGAACTTTCTCCACAGACCAATCAAGACCCGCCTTCACCATCATTTGGTTAGGGGACAAATCATTGGAGACCGCAGTCCCCAACCCATGCCAAGGCACATCACCAGCATACGCCATTTGTGCTTGACCGTTTACAATTTCTAAATCATGACTCATATTACGCCACCTCCAACATTGCTAATGGGACAGAGTATCTACCTTCAGGCAACATAACAATCGCTTTCTTGATATTTACTTTGACAACTTCACCAAGAGTTTTCTTGGTCTTCTGTACAACGTAGACTTTAGAACCGACTGTAATCGATGCCTTAGTTTGCATTGATACTGCTTCCCTTGCGAAAGCAATTACTTCATTCAACTCCGATACAGAGTTCAGGTTTAGAAGTTCCTGTTTAAGTTTTGATGTAATCATAATATTTCCTCTCAATTAATTTACTTATATACTATATCAAATGGAACAAGTTTTGTCAAGTCTTTTTTTCACAATAAGTGAAAAAAGTTTATAGATTGGGATACCAATCCTCACCCGTTGTAGTACCAGTACCACAACAGACCCAACAATCCTCTTCTTCACCTGTCTCGTTCTCTATGTCAAGGTCGTAACCATTTCCACAGCATTCGGGACAAGCAATATCTTTTTCTTTCTCATTTAACATACCCTTATTATAACAACAAGAACAGGTTTTGTCAAGAACTATTTTGAAAATATTTGAATTATTTTTCCTGAGATATCCCACTTATGATTGCGAACTTCCCACGGTCTGTCGTGGTGTTCTTTGTGGAATCCTTCACCCGCAGTCAATAGACCTAACCAAAAGTCATTGTGGGGTTTTCCACCTCTGTGTGAATATCCGAAGAGTAGGTTTGAAAACAACTTCAGTAATCCTGCGGGGGCAAGTAATCCCCATATTATACTATACAAATCACCTGTTGTCAAGAGTAATAATACAATCCATCCTAATACGATGAACCAATAATACCTCTCTTGAAATCCTAAGATTGGGTCTTTGATAAGTTTTCTGAAGTGTTTCTTCCCGTCACCCACAAGGTACTTCAAACTGAAGGGTGCGAGTTGAGGGGTTACGTAAGTCCAAAAGTGACCTTTGAACTGTGCGGAATGTGGGTCTTTATCAGTATCAGTATAACGGTGGTGTTCGTGGTGAACTGCCGCAAATGGTATGGCAGGGCCAATAAACCCCAGTGAACCGAATAGTACGAAGAAACTTCGTGCCCATGCGGGACAATCTTTCCAATGTCCATGAGAGAATACTCTATGATATCCTAATGTACCAGCAATGGTCATACATTGCCATAACACCAAACAAGCGACCCACTGACTTATTGATGCGTACATTATCATAGGTATTAAAGATAACCAACAGATTATCTGTGTAGACGCAAGTACTGGTTTTCTGTATTTACGTTCTAAGGTATCAAACCACCGAAACATTTTGTTCATGTTAACTCACTAGTTGGGCGTTCCAAACTCTGTGTAACCGTCCTGATTTCATCATTTTATTAAATTGTTTATATATTTGTTTCATATTTATATTACCTCATATCTATTTATAAGGGTTGTCACATGATTGTCACAATTCTTCGTACCTTTTTATCTCGTCTGATACCTTGGTTTTCCATATCCAAGGGAAAAGTCCATGCACCAAGAGAATAAACGCCATCTTCCATGCATGTAATAGATGTCCTATGTACGACATATTGATATCTTTTAAGTGTTGAAACATTAATATACCACCTTTACTCCATATTGCATTTCAAATCTATGTGCATCATTCAGTGTATCCACCATAGGTTCTCCTCTTATGTTTAAACTTGTATTGAGAAGAAGAGGACACCCTGTTCTATGATACCATAAATCAAGTACTGTTCTTATAATAGAAGGACTATTCCAAGGAACGGTTTGTACTCTACATGTGTTGTCAACATGTAATATTGCGGGACAATCCGTCTTTAGTCCATCATATACAAAAGACATGTAAGGACTTGAACCGTCACTAGAAGTGATATCAAAATACTCATGTGCATGTTCTTCTAATATCACAGGTGCAAATGGTCGAAACTTCTGTCTTCGTTTTATACCATTTATTCTATCCTTCGCACCTTCTCCTCTAGGGTCTGCAAGTAGTGAACGATTACCCAATGCACGAGGGCCAAACTCTGACTGACCAAACACAACTCCTACTACACCTGTTTTTTCCAGTTCATCAACAATTTCTTCTGCGAGTTTATCGGGGGTTGTTGATGATGAGATATCTCTTCCTAGATACGGATGTTCCCAGTGTACCTTACCACCATATGCGAGTGCGGCTGCACCTAGTGAACCACCCGCATCGCCAGGATTTGGCATAATCCATAGGTTAGGATATTTTAACTGTAGTTTTGTGTTTGCGACACAGTTCAGTGCAACACCACCACCATAACATATATTATCAGAATACTGAGATGCAAAAGAAAATATTTCTTGGAGTTTATTTTCAAGAACTACTTGAGCGGATGCGGCAATCACTTCGTTGGGATAATCTAGATGTCCTACAGGAATTCCTTTATGATTATTCACATTACACAATAGATTGTGTAGGTCTGCAATACAGGGTTCACTTGGTTCCCCAAATGCGGCCATACCCATAAAGATATATTCTTCGTCTAGGGGTCTGAGTCCCACATACTTAGTTAATGCAGAATACCATAGACCAATACTTTCAGGATATTTCTCAGAGTAAACTTTCTTATAGGTCGCCTTACCTTCTGCATCATATCCACATTTCCATACACTCGTACAATCCCATTCACCAATTGAGTCAACAACAATCGTTACTGCTTCTTCGTAAGGTGATGTTTGGAATGCTCCTGCGGCATGTGATTTGTGATGGGGATGAGTGGAATCAGGTTTCCATGCAAGAAGTCTTTTCTTGAATATGGTACTAAATTGACCCGCATATAATTGTCGGGTCTTCTTAAGAAGTGGTTGTTCAAAGAACGCTTTATGCACAATCTCACTCTTCCACATACCATTGATATATCCCTTAAGGTCATAACCAATATACTTATCGTGTTTCTTACCTGAGAACCTCTCACTATGTGATGCAAAAACAATGTGTCCATTATTATCAATGACACATACACCCGCATCATGGAATCCTTCACTCCATCCTAGATACATAAAGTTGTTTATTCCTCGTAAATATACGGGTCGTTCTTCTTTTCTTTTCGTAGTGCCCACCACATCTTCACCTTTAGTTTCCATCGTTTATATAGACTCACTTTTGTTGTTCTATCTTTTTCCATATTAATTATTTATAACCTCTTTAAATGTGTAGATATCAATCTTCTCTTCCTTACCCTTTACTTTGATTTTTCCTATCGGTCTCGATTCAATGTTGGTAAGTTGTTCCATTGTGTTACTAGAGTAGATGGTCTTGTATTCAAGGTAGTCTCCTCTTGCTGCGGTTGCTTCAAGTCTTGCGGCGAGGTTGACTGCGTCTCCGATGACAGAGTAATCAAACCGTGACTCACTACCCATATTACCAACAATGCAATCGCCAGTATTGACACCAGTTCCAACATTGATGGGGGGTAGACCCTGTTCTTGATATTTTCGTCTAAGTTCATTCGTCTTCTCTTCTATTTCTATTGCGGATTTGACTGCTAGGTCTGCGTGGTTTTCACATGGTAAAGGTGCGTTCCAAAATGCCATGATGCAGTCACCCATGTATTTATCAATAGTCCCACCATTTTTTAAAATGATATTGGTCATTTCGTTTAGATAATTATTAATCAATGCGACCAATCCTTCGGGGTCATCATTATTCTTATAATGTTCGCTTATGGGAGTGAACCCACAGATGTCCATAAACAAGAACGTCATCTCTTTTCTCTCTCCACCCAACTTCATGAGAGACGGGTCTTCTGCCAACATGTCCACCATGTCGGGGGAAAGGTATGTACCGAACTGTCCCTTAATCATTTGTTTCGCTTTAAACTGTGTATAGAACTGTACGAATGACCCATGTGCGAATATCAGGGTCAATGTACCAATCGCAAAGGTTGGGTCTAGTTGAACAAAATAATCTTGAAACAACCAACCCGTACCTGTAACAGAACCAATGAGTATGACACAGTATGACACTCCTGATACAATAATACTTGCATAGTTCAAGAGTACTAATAGTATGACACTTAGTATGACAGTAAGTACCATCTCATATATCATGTATTCTGCGGGACGTGTTATACTTACACCATCAATCATTGTCTTGACTAAGTTTGCTTGGATGTCATGGGGATACATAGAACCCATTGGTGTACTCACTACATTAGAACCTTCGAAGGTTGCACCAATCACGATTATACTACCTTTTGGTATAGTGTCTAGTTCTGTGAATGAGTATCTCTTAAACTCATTCCAGTATGCAATAGTGACATTACCCATCAAGTCTACATTGATTGGTTCAAAGTTTGGAATACGAACAAACTTAATTCCATAATCATCTGTTGATATCTGATAGGATATATCCCCTGCGGCAACCCTGAGAATGTCAAGTGCAAATGCGGGATACAATCTACCATCAAAGTTCTCTAGTAATGATGTTCGTCTCACCACACCATCGATATCTTGTTCGGATGATATCGTACCATAACCTGTTGCATTGTTATGAATAACTTCTTGTGCGAACAACATCCCTTCTCGTTCTAATACAAAGTCTTCTGCATCCCTATCTCCAAATGTCGCAGTTCCGATACGAGGTGGTCTGTAATCTGTATTGGTTCTATTGGATGGTGCGATTGCAACTACTGAGTTCTTCCATCCTAGGATATCTGCAAAGTATTCATCACCACCCATTCTGTCTTCTTCTGAGAACAAGATATTAAACGCAATAAGACTACCATCAATCTTATCGATTTCATCTGCCATTACTTTACGAGGGATTGGGTATTGACCAAATTGGTCTAGGGTCTTCTCGTCTATATCCACCAGTACAATCTGTTCGGATACGTTTACGTCTTGATTTCTCTGTAAGGAATCAAAGTAGGAAAGTCTTGCACTCTCCAACATGAAGGGGTCTATTATTCTGATTGCGATTAATAGTGCGAGGGTTATAAGTACGTGCCATGTTTTCATGTTAGTATTTATTGCACTATTAATATACTAGTTTCCCCACCTCCATTTAACATTATAGGGTCTAATAACTTACCGTCTTGTTCTATTGAGATGTTTGCTTCGGAATCTTGGTCAACAGATATCTGTGCCCTATCTGCGACTTCTCTTCGGAACTCTACCTTATCACCCTCAACTAATGTAGTTACTTGAGTGACAGTATCGAATCCTTCTTCTGTACCCGCAAGGGATAATCGACCCGCAGATGTTTGTTTTTCTTTGAGTAACTCATCTGTCAAATCAACAAATGAATCAAGTACATCTTCTAACAGTTCGACATCTAGATAATCGATATCAAGTTCAGTAAATTCTAACTCATCATAGTCCAGTGCGTCTTCACTCAATCCAAAGTCATCATCTAAGAAGTCAATGTCAAGAATGTTTGTGGACTCATTATTCTTACCGATTCCGTATATGTCATCGAATGCGATTTCTTTTTTAGGTGGGTTGATAATCATAATGTTATTCAACATATCAAGAGAGAGGTTGAGAATAGAGGGTGTAGAGGGGTCTGATTCTGCAACACTCACTCTTGTAGACTCAAACGGTTTATTGAGAACGACTTCACCTGTCATAGTAGATACGATGATTTCGCCAGAAGATACACCGTCTACATCAGGCAGAAGCACAACGAGAGTACTTCCAAATTCATCCACCGTGACGGTGAAGTCAGTCCCACGAATCCCTATTGATGCACTAGGGGTTTTGAGTCTTATGTTTTCTTTATCAATTGTTCCGAGTTGACCTGATACAAATCTTGCAGTGCCCTGGGCAAAGGTCATTGCAAGTTCTGATTTACTTGGGTCATCATCAAACACTACGTTATCAATTACGATACGGGTATGCTCGGTCATACGCAATTTGCTGTCATCAACAAATTTAACTTCCATACGACCTTGCCCCGTGCGAAGGTCGTCTTTGGATACCACATCTTCTCCCATATTGGGTTCGATGTTATTTTGTTCTCGTACTATTTGTCTCCAACCAACAGCTTTGTTGACTGAACCAACATCATCCGATTTAGTTTCCGCAGTTACTTGTAGCGGTGCCAGAATCAGACTGCTGAATACAAATAACCGAATTAGATGTTGATGTACCATTACCGTCAAACTCTATCTCTATTGTATCTGACGAGAGAGTACTTGATTGGATTAAATCCAAATTCATGTAATCACCATCACCAGTAATTGTTGCACTATGTCCATCATACCCTGTTGCTGTGTAGTCAAGTGTTGAGTTACTTGTTGCAAAGTCCCAGTTCAATGTTACGTCAGATACATCTACTGATATATTTGCGGTATTGAAATCACCGTCTAGTAATACATCAACGTCTGCATTTGAAGCGGCATCGTTTCTACCGAATCCCCAATCGATGGTATTGTTACCACCTGAGATATCGATTTGGAAATCTCCACTTCCCGCACCGTATACATTGTCGGGGTCTACGTCAAATGTTATGTTATTTGAAGAACCCGTGACATCTAAGTCTACTACAGTATTATCACCATATATTCCACCAAATAGTTTATTAGAACTACCTGAGAATACAGAGTTAAAGTTTATGTTATCACCATTCAGTATAAACTTAGACGGAGCACCTGCAGCGATTTGTGATGCATCTCCACCTACTAAGTTGTTTGAACCATCTTGTTCGATAACAATAGTAGATGTTCCACCTACTTGGTCTATATATATTTCGTTATCCGCACTTGCGTGGGGTGCCATTATAAAAGTCATTAACAAAGATAAACCTATTTTATATTGCTTTGTCATATGCTTTTAAACATTCCTTGAGGAATGCCTCCTTTAAAACGGGTGTGTGCCCGTATATTTTTATGTAAAAGATTATCCTCTTACATCAATAAAATCCCAAAAACCGACTTCACCACCACGGTGAATAAGTTCAAGGACTCCCGCTTCTATCGCCCTTTGAGTTGCAATTGAAACGGATTCGTTTTTGGTCACTCCACTTTCTATCTCTACTAGTTCCGTACCCTGTTCAATAAATTTGAATACATCCCCTCCATTGGCGGTTGAAAGTATAGTTTTAGTTGATATCACATCAAGTAATACTTCTCCCGTTGCTACTGATACGAGACGGATATTCACCGTCACAGTATCAATACTATATTGTTTACTAGCACCTATACCGAGGTATCTTGCCCCCGCACCGCCAGTCTCAACGGATGTATCGTAACCTACAATACCACCCGCAATAATCATACCCGCAAAAGTAAGAGCGGGTAATTTCTTTGCACCCTCTCCGTCATATGATTGTCTTGTTTGACGAATCAGTTGACGTTCACGAGTGAGTGAATCTAATAATGTTCTGTCTACGACAGTAAAAAAACTGCCTCTAGACGCAAGTTTTAATGCACGAACCAAGTATGCACCAGGCGCTTGGGTTACTGCACTACTGAAGGAAGTACCTCCTCCACTATTTTGTCTCTTCTGTCCCGTTTGGTCTGTAAATTGATAGACCGCAACGGTTGGTTTTCTCTTAGGCGGAAGAACATTGTACAAGTCTTGTTGTACTAATGTCTTCTGTACTGTCGGTTCCTCGACAGCTGGTATCTTAAGTCCGTCTACTGACGCACAACTAGATACCAAAATCCCCAAGAGGGATACGGATAACAGTTGTATTGCCGTTTTCATCTGTAATTGTTAACTCCACGCTATCGCCATCTCTGACGTAAGATACACCTGTACCCTCAATGTTAAAAGAACCAGTCATTGACGGATTCTCACCGAACATACTGTCTACTATCTGTCTTGAAAGAGTCGAGTATATACGACTTTCCATATTCCTAATAAATTTTGCAAGTGTAGTATTCTCTGCATCTCTTTCGAGTTGTTCTTGCAACATTTTAATTTCTTCTTTAATCGCTTTCTTACGATTGAACGTTTGGTTCTCAATCGTGAGATAGTGAGCAGAAGTATTAACACCACTGAAAGATGGGTTTTTAAACTTGTGTTCCATAGGTGCAGCTTCCGCTTCAACACTCAATAACACGAGTACCATCAATAATGATATCACACTAATCTTTTTTGTCATTCTCTTTCTCCTGTATTCCTTTCACTTCAATTGCAGTATCTAACTTCTGTTGCAATCTAATTATATCATTATCCAACATTCTTATTCTGTCAATAAGACCAATCAATGTCATATGAGTTTCCTCTAATGATGATTCAATCTTAGTCGTTATAGTTTTCCATACAAAGTAAATCATATAAAGCATTCCCATTGCAGCAACAATAGGAAAACCGAAATCCTTTACACCACTAATCACCTCTTCCACTAATCTCTCCTTGCGTCCTCTTTTCCGTCTGCACGAGAAATCCTGTTCAAGTCAGGTCTTATTCCTAGAACAACACACATGGTAGTATCCATACGCACCATGTCATGGTTCATATTTTTTACACGATTGTCGAGTCCTTTTGCAATGCTATTAATGAATGTAACTTGGGAGATAACTCCGTCCATAATATATTTCAGGGTAAGGAACATGAAGAACCCACCCAGTAAAGCAGAAGCAATAGGAAAACCCAGTTCGTTGACTAGTTTTACTATATCTTCCATATGTACTATTTATAAGAAAATATCCTAGACAATAGAAATTATCGGATAAAAAAAATCCCCGTCTTTGCGGGGATATTTCTCTTTTCTTTTGAACTTGGTACGGTCACGCACCACTTGATGTTTGAACGGACTGTCCTTATCGAACAGTATCCGTGCATGTCGAGACTTGATGCGTTTGTTTTTTTGTTTCTTCATAACACACCTATTTATATCTAGAAGAATTTGACCATGTCTGATGGGATTTCTTCCCATTGTTCAACCGTAACTTGGGTTGCATAGGACACCATATCAGGACGTTTCCCAAAAGTCTTCTCAACTTCTGCAATCACAACATCCCGTTTCTCATTGAAATTACTCTCCGCAATCTCTTGACACTCAAAATTGAATTGTCCAATTTTACTCATATCTACTTTCCTTATTTAAATCAATTGCACCCCAACCCATTATTACAAGTCCTAAGAGTGCGATACCAAGACTGTCCAAAGGTATTGCCACTTCAGTGTTAGTTTCAATTCCACCAACACCACCCATCACTAAGATGATTCCAATCAATACTCTAATCATTACGCAACCTCACTATAGTCGGGTGCAATACCGTTTTCAATAATTGTTGCAACAACTTCTGTTGCATCCCAGTCAAAACCACCAATGTTCCACTGGCATTCCTCAGTAGGGATTCTACCGTACTTCCATGCATAGATGGAAACCTGTTTGTAGACCCAGTCTTCACCGTCTTCGATTTTGACATGTAGAACCCACTCACAAGATACCTTCTCATATGGGTCTGCATCTGTATAAGACGGTTTACCGAAAAGATTCAAAAGGGTATCGTAGGTGGTGGTAATCTCACCCTGTCTAGATGAACCACTCTTATTGAATGACTCATACACACCATATTCTAATATATTCATAATAATTCTCCTAAAAGTAACACAATAGTCATAATGACTAGAGGTTGAACAAAGTCCCCATCCAACAATCCATGTTTCTGTAAAAATTTCATTCTCTCTCCTTTTCTCATTTTATACACTTATTATAACAACAAGAACAGGTTTTGTCAAGTCTTTTTTTGAATTATTTTCCAATACTTTTGACTTCGTCACGAGGAATGACTTGGTAACTACCCTTGTTATATCCAATCGCAACTGTGAAGTTCTTAGACTCCTCAATCTTATATGATTGGTCTTTTGCGGGTGTATATCCCATCCCTGTAGAACTCATGGACGGATACTTCTCACGATGGTCATCACCATCACGTCCTAATGAATAATTGTCTAAGGGTTTGAATTTGGGTTTGTAAGGTTTCGCCTTCTTCCATGCATTGGTCTTACGTTTGCGTCCGTGCATATCGTACTTCATTGAACCGTGAAATGTTTGCATCACTACTCCATTCATTATAAAAAAAGGGACACCCATGATAGGGAATGAGAGCTACTGGAGTGACCAACTTAATGGTATGTAACCTCGACATCTCATCCCCTAGGGCGGAATCTGCCTCATCCTATTGTCACACTGTGACTCAATGAGTTTAGTTCTCTCGATTTTGTTTTTTTACCTTTTCCACTTTGTATCGACTCTACCAATGGTATGTTAATCATTCGCAATAGAGTCTGTCGCTTATCACCTGAAAGTCACAAACTTCCCTAGGCGAGTGGTCACGTTTTCCCAATCGATATGTGTATAATACATGACTCAACAGGGTTTGTCAAGTCTTTTTTTCACTTTTTTTAAAGTTTTTTGAATATTTCTTCGAGGGACTCTGCATAGAGTCGATGTGTGAGTTCTTTCGGATGACCGAACTCTGCGATGTCATCGTTTTCTTTAGCGATTTCATACATAGTCCAGTGGTCATTATCATCCCGTACCGCTTGACCTGTATGAATTTTTACACGTCCATCAGGGAGACCTATCCCTTTTCTATGAAGTTTAGGATTAGAAAATGTCTTTTCCATGATTTCAATCCACCTAATACCAAGAGTACATTCGGGTCTTAGATGATTTTTGATTCTATCATGGACATACCTTCTCCATTCCATAGTATCATTTTTATCAGCGGTTCTGTAGAACGCATCCAATAATTGATTTGACATTGCAGTATGAAATACAGATTGTACAATCTTAATTCCTCTTGCATCACACAATTGTTGAATTGCAGACATATAAGATAATGTCTGAATGATACCTGTTTGATTATTGTTTACAAGAGTACCCCACATACCCGCAACATCCTTATTCTCTTTATTGAGATAGTTATATCTAACGGGTGAGAACTGTGACATATTCTGTTCTCTTTGGATTTTCATATCCCGTTCGGCATTCTTGTATTTGGATTCGAAGAGTTCAATCCGTTTCCATGCAGACCAAACAATAACAATCGCATCGGGTTGATTGTCAGATAGGTACAATAAAAGGTCACGGAATATTTTTGCATTACCGTTACCACACATCGCTAGGTTTTCGTGTTCCATACCCAACTTACGTGCGAGGATACTACCAAATGTGTTTTGGAAATGAGAAGGGGGATTGTCTTGAAACCCCACCAACTCATCTCCCCACACGAAACTACATCCTATGGTTGCAAGTGTTGTCACGTATTATCTCCATCTGAATACTTTACATCATTCTTATCAAACACTTTAAAATGTTTTCTGATACGTTTGTTGTAAGATTTCTTAATCTTTTTCACAACTCCTGGCTTGTTTAGGTACTTATACCATTTACGTGCCTTTGTAAGTGCGTCAAATTCATATCCGTTTTTTAAAGGAATACGTTCCTTCTTCTTCATACTAACCTCTATCGTAGTGGTCGTGTACGTGTAATTGAATGATTGCATAATGTAGAACCTTCATCAAGTCCTTACGATTATACCCATCCTTGTTTCCATAACGTTGTGCATACTTAAGAATGTTTCCAATACAGAACCCGTCTCCATGTCCACCATCAATGATGAACTCAGTTGCTTGAAACTTATTCTTAGAATAATGTTCACCATACGTGTTATCAACATACGACTTTAATTCTGCAATTGTATTGCCTTCATTATACTTATAGTCTACTTCACTTTTAGGCATTACAACTCCTATGTAATAATGGTCTGTTTTGGTTCGAGAATTGTTTTCTCACCTGTTGCTCTTAAGAACGCATCCTTTACATCGGGGTTTGTCATTAGACATACAACCACTTGATTGAACACCGCAGTCTTTGGATTTTCAATACCCGTTGCTGCAAGACCCTTTGCAAATCCCATCTTACCTGAGTTAGGGTCTGATAGAACCATCCTTGGGTTCTCTAGTCCAATACTTCCATTATCTTGAGAAAGTAGTTTACCAACATACTCTCCACTAATTGTCACTACTGTGACCACATCACCTTTTTTCATTCGTTTCTCCAATTTTGAATTTGTACCATTATACTATAATATACAGTGTTTGTCAAGGTTTTTATTGCATTACTTCTTCGATGCATAAGTCCCTCATTTCGATTGCCTTTTCATTTTGGTCATCGTAAATACTTTTGTTTGAGAACTTATATGCAAGAGTCAATCTATCACATCCCGCATATGCAGAATGCCAACAGTGTTGAAACTCTTCTTCTTTCCTACCAAAATAATAATGTCTACATTGCCATCCGACTACATCGGTAATAGTATGTATTGTATCTGTTGTTTTGTCATACCACCTAAAGTAACCATCACCGTGTTTACTGTAGGTAAACAACACTTGATATGCATTCGCATTCCAATTAGTGTGCCATCCTACATGACCACCTTTTGGATAGTAAGATAATAATGCACTTGAATGTGCTCCTATCTCATTTGCAAAGTCAAACTTTACTTTGTCTCGGAAAGGTGTCCATATCTCAGGGTCTTTTTTGACCATTAATGATATGGGTTGTGCAAAGTATTCTTCAGGAAAACCTTCGTGGTCTTCCCAATTATGAAGTTTTTCTTTCAACGCAAGGTCACTACAATACTCTTCTCCCCTCGTATAGGAATCATCATTTCGTGTAGATACGTACTTATTCTTTTTATAATCCATAGAAAAGAATTCGTCCGAAATACTATTCAGACGTTTCATGAATTCTTTTCCTATTACTACTTCCATTAGTCTTCTAACGCTTCTGCAATAGAGGGGAAATGAACCTTGATAATTTCCCAACAGTCATCTGCAATCTTGATATGTTCTTTCTGAGTACCATGTCCACGTCTTAGTTCACAATAGTGAATCCATGAACGTAGAGAACCTGCCATATAAAGAACTGATTCTGTATTACCTTCAGGGAGAACTGCACGTGCCTGTTCCTTTGCAATACCCTTCTTGATTGCCCAGTTGTATGCTTCTCTTGATTTAAGAACAACTTCTTCTTGTTGTTTTCTCCAATCACGATGAAGGTCTAGGTTCTGAGTCTCAATAGAGTTTTGTCTATTCTTATCATCCTGTAAACGTGCATCTTTAAAATGTACCGCACCTTCTTCGGGTGAAGCATAACGTTGAGAGAACTCTTGGAATGCAAACGAACGATGACGGATAATCTGTCTTGCGATATCACGGGTCGTAGTAATCTCCATTGTCATATGAACCATCTCTAATGGACTCCAATGATTTTCACGAATAAGATATCGTACAAGTCCCTTCGATGTCTTCTTATTATTTTGGTTTGCGGGATTACTCACTCTAGCTGCATATGCAATAAGTTCTTCTGCGGTATTACAATCTGTAATAGAAGACGGTTTACTAAGAGCGATTAAGTTAACGTTTGACATTCTGTATTTTCTCCATCAGTTCGTCATAAGATAATGATGCAAAGTCAATGTTTAGATTGACCCTCCATCGTTTGGGTTGTTGTTCTCTTTCTACGGAATGCCATATATAATGATTAAATGTTGTCCATTCCATTTCACGTAGTTGAACCTGTGTTGCAACTTTCAGTTTAGAATAATCGGGTATGCGATATATATCATGAACTTTAAATGGTTCTGTTTCATCATACCATGTAGTTTTTTCTTCATTACCTTGAAGTAAACAAAAGAGAGATGAGTTACGTGCATGTCCCTTATGAGGATATAACATAGTACCTTCGTTCTGTATCTGTACGATAGGGTCAATCTCTTCGATAGGAATATCTAACATCTCACTGACTTGTTTTGACAATGGGTCTGCAATTCGTTTTGGTAATCTGTATTGGTCAATCACAATCTCGGTTACACCATCTGCGGGTGTACCAAGTTCACGTGCCATAATCAATCTACGTCTTACGAACTCACGTGCATCACGTGTAGTACCACCATGTTCTTTTACTACCTGTTCGATAATTTTAGGGGTACTATTATATGCAATCTTTCTCCACGGTCTATCAATAAACTCTAACTCAGGGTCAAGTCTTAATGCCATCGCAAGGAGTTCATCTAGAGTTTCTTGAGGTACAAGGTCTATCCCTGTAGGATAGAAGAACTGTTTATTATGTTCCCATCTCTTAAACAAAATTTTCATCATTGATTCACGCATTACTACTCCATCTTGAAGTTTTTAAATCTCTCACCCGACTTAGAGTTATCAAACACGGGCGTGTCATCACTACTGATTTGTTCATCGGGGTCATTATCATCTTCTAGTCGCATCTTACTACGGTCAACCTTAAGAGTAAATCTCTGATTAGAGGTTGGGTCGTTGTATCTGTTCTTTAATTGTTTTACCAATATCTTACCTAGGTTATTTAGTTCATCGTTAGATATCAATGCGAACATCAAGTCTGCGGTTGCGGGTAGTCCGAATGATTCAGAAGTATCTTCCAATCCAACATCATCATTACCATATCCACTACGAGTGGTTTGTGTTGCAGAAACAATTGGTACATTGAACTCAACTGCAAGACCTCTTAGTTCTTCTGCAATACTCTTGATGTAAGTATAAGAGTTGATTGCACCACCCATACCCTTCATACGAGATGAGGCACAGATGTTTAGATAATCAATAAAGATAATCTCAGGTA
>UPTN01000093.1_pt1 | contig 46588 bp, 36 predicted proteins | sample 2160111 | NCBI WGS metagenome assembly UPTN01 (sample SAMN06265058, study PRJEB28932) | marine metagenome | isolation source: Columbia River Estuary | place: USA:Columbia River Estuary, USA | collected 2014-05-05
TAAGGTTTAATGTCTTTGCAGTCTCAACATTAGTTAAAACTTTTGAGATAAAGTCGGTAGTTTCTATATCAACCTTTACTTGAGTTTGTGTATATTCAGTCTCAATTTCTTCAGCTATAGACTTGAAGAAGTCTTGAGTGGTCTCAGTTGTTGTATTTAGATCGTTAGTTATGTTTTGCAGTGCGTAAGCAAGAACGGTGAGCTGGTTGCCCTTCTCATACAAATAGTCATAAATACCACCATCCCCTTTTAGGGCTACAGGGTCATCAACAGCTATATTGATAGAGCTATCTATACCCAGTGCTACATTGATATCTGTGTTTTCTAAAAATGCATCAACCGAAGTAATAGGGGTTATGGCTTTAAAATCAGAGAAGCCATCAAGTTTATGAGTAATTAAAAGATTATCTAATAGAGTTTGTGAGTCTAAGTCTGTGCCGCCAATGGAAACTAAGCTTCCGTTAGCGTATTTAATAGTGAATTTGCCATCGTTATCTGAAGTGGTTGCATTCTCTTGTGCATCAGCAATAAAGTTTTCATTCTCATCAATAAAAACATTAGCACCTGATATATAGCCGTCTACAACTACGCCATCAGTTTGCCTAAAGCCTTCAATAATAACTGAGGCATTTCTTGAGCCACCCGCTCCAGAACAGCTTAGAGTAAATGTTGTATTGCCAGGAATAGTAATAGGAATATCTTCAGTGCCAGACGTTGCTTTAGATCCACTCCATTGGGTTGAACCCGATGCAGTACAAGATGTTGCATTAGTTGTAGACCAAGAAAAAGTAGATGTGCTGTTTAATAGCACTGAAACTGGGGATGCTGTAAAGCTGATAGTTGGTGCAGGACTTGGGGGTGGGGTGTTGCTGCCGCCTCCTCCGCCACCGCCGCCACCGCAGGCTGTAATTAGTAAAGTTAGTAAAAATAAAAGGTTGTTATTTTTATGATGCATATTCAATAATTTATAAACAATGTATCAATATAACCCATTTAAACTTAATGGTTCAATTAATAGTAAGTTAGTTTCATGTATAAAATTGGAGCGGGTAGAGAGGATCGAACTCTCATCAAAAGGTTGGAAACCTCTTATAATAGCCATTATACGATACCCGCTAATAGATTCGAGTATTCTAATATATTTGTATAGCTTAGTGTAGTAATAATTCTTGATTAAAGAGAAAATTCTTTATACACACTCGCGTTATTACAAATTGCATTATCCTTAAATTCATTTTGTATTTCTAAAGATTCTTCAGGATTTTTTAACCAAAGCTCAGGCAACTCTGATTCGTAAAATGAATTGTTAAACCTATTTACCCATAAAAAAGAGTTTTCATCTCTTAATTCAATGTAGTCAATCTCATATTTTGATTTAAACATTTCCATTTTTTGAATAAGCCTATCTACGGCAATTACAAAAGACCCATAGCTGTAACCATCGTTATAAGAACAGTTTAAAATTTCAGAAATACTATAATCTTCTGACTGAGATAAATTTAATGGGTTGGTAAAAAGGGTTAAAGATTTTGAGGGTTGCTCATATGAACAGGTAGAAATAGACTCTAATCCATCAATATAAATATTATTTATTCTATTAATGGCCTCCACTTCTGACCTCCCTTTGATATAAATTAGAAAAGTATTCACAGAGGCGGAGTTATCTGGAAACAATACCGATACTGAGCTGCCTGTATTTCCTTTTGCTATGGCTTGGGATGAAAGAAATGATTCTAAATCTATAAGTGAGTTGCCTTTTGAAAGGCTGCAATCTGCTACCACTGCAAAAGAGCTGTATTCAGGTAAAATTACAGCACTTAACCTGGCTTGATTTGAATCTTTATCTGAACAGTTTGAAATAATAAAACAGCTGATGATTAGAATGATTTTGTTATTCATTAGTTCTTTACTAAATTGCTATACTTCACTTATGCATAAATTATATACCCATAGACTTTTCTTTTTAATTTTAATTTTTTCATCTAACCAGCTCATCTCAGATGAATATAAAGTTGCATTTGGGTCTTGTCTTGATCAAAAATTACCACAACCTATCTGGAAGAGTATTAAAAATGAAAACATTGATTCATTTATTTTTCTTGGTGATAACGTCTATGGTGATAGTCCTAATGGCAAGCTTAATAAAATGAAACTTGCTTATAAAAAACAAAAAAAGATGATTCCAAACTGGCTTAATGAGAAAGACGTTTTTTATATTTGGGACGATCATGATTATGGAGTGAATGATGGAGGTTTCGAATATGAATTCAAAGAAGAAGCGCAAAGGCTTTATTTAGATTTCTGGGGCTCAAGCCAAAACGATAAAAGGCGAAGCCAAGAAGGTACTTATTTTAACAATATACTTAATATTGATGGTTTAAAAGTAAATATTATTGGTTTAGATACAAGATATTTTAGAAGTACAACAAAAAGCAGAAAGGATAACTACGAACCAGTAAATAAAAACAATATTACAATGCTTGGTGAAGATCAATGGCTCTGGCTAAATGATGTTATTTCTCAAGAAGCGGACTTAATAATACTTCTCTCATCGGTACAGGTACTACCTACTGGACATAGCTGGGAGAAATGGAATATTTTTCCAACAGAACGAACAAAGCTTTTGAATCTTTTAGAAAAAGAAGAAACTAAAACAATCATTCTTTCTGGAGATAGACATAAGGCTGGTTTCTATGAGTATGGAGAGCTATTTGAAATTAGCTCATCTTCTTTGAATAAAGCAATTAAAAAAATATTTAAAGAGCCTAAAGAATATGACCCTCTCCAAATTGGAGAAATGATGTTAAATGTTAATTACGGTTTATTAAAAATAGATACTGAACAAAAAATAGTTGTATCTGAAATAAAAAATATTGATGGAGAAACTGTTCTAAAAAAGGTCGTTAAGTTTTAATTAGCCCATTATGTAAATGGGCTTCTCTGGTTTTATCTAAAAATTTGATTAGATATTGTTGTTAAGTCTCCGCTCTTCATTAAGGTATTAATTCTTTCAGCTAAAGTCTTAATGTATGAATTAAATGATGTTGTGTTGTTCATATTAAGTTCCTTTGTTACAGTTGTGTTATAAAATATAAGCCAATGTTACATTTATGTGACATTTGTGTCAAGGATAATAAATGGATATTGGAATAATTGGTGCTGGAATGAGCACAGTTGGCTTTATTACCAACTTAAAGGGCTCTCATGAAATAACTATTTTTGACAAGGCCAGATCAGCTGGTGGGCGCTTAACAATGCATTCTAGAGAGCATGAAGGCAATATTATTAAATTTAATTTAGGTGCACAATATGCAAAAGCACATTCATTAGATTTTAAAAGGGTTTTAGAGGCTGCTGGATGCAAGACTTTATCAGGTACGATACTAGACAATCTGAATCAAACCATAATCAAGTCATCTGATAAGTTTGTTCACAAAGATGGCTTGCATAGTGTTGTTAAATATCACTTAGCTGATAAAAAAATAGAACTGGAGAGATCAGTTACAAATATTAACTTAAAAGAAAGCATGCTCAGCTTTAATGGTAGTCCAGAAAAAAAATTTGATTTAATAATTTCTTCAATACCCCTCCCCCAATTTAATAAAATTGCCAATATTAATGCTACCTTCAATGATGATCTATATTCAAAATGTCTTGCAGTGGGTGTTTTATTAAAAAATGATATGCCTTTTACACATAGTTGCTATAAGAATATATCTGATAAGTTGAGTTGGGCTTCTTTATCAAGATCATTTTGTGATGAGTCACCAATCTCAATTACCATGCATTTCTCACAGGACTTTAGCAATAATTCTTTTGATCTTGAAAACAAGGATATTGCAAGTATAGCTATAGATGATATCGTTAAATCTCTTGGTATTGATAAAGCTTTATTTACAGATAATATTAAAGTTTTTAAATGGAGATATGCCCTTTGTAAAAAAAACTATACCAAGGAAGGTTATATGAAAATAAATGATAATGTTTTTGCTATAGGTGACTGGGCCTTGGGACCAAGAGTTGAATCTGCATATGATTCAGGTAAACATCTTGCTCAACTAATTAGCGAATGAGTTCTTTAGGATTGATATTTGTAGATCAGCTATCAAAGAATAATTTAGTCTATGAAAACATAGGTGAGGAAGATAGCCTTTTATTTTTTGAACCAATGAGTTCATTCTATGAGCTACCTCATCATAAGCAAAAGCTAATTTATTTAATAACCTCTCTTAGAAAATATATACCAACCATAAGACATGAACGAGTGATCCATGAGAAAGTCACTGAAAACCATCAAGGGCTTTCTAAAACCTTAAAAAGAATATTTTCAGAACAACAATTTGAAAAGCTTTATGTCACCAAGCCGTCTGATTATCAAACTCTTAAAGAACTAATGTTCTTCTGTCAGAGTAATTCGATAATATTAAATGTTCTAGAGGATACTAAATTTGTATCCAATGAAGAAGATTTTGATTTATGGTCAAAAGGGAAAAAATCGCTTATTCAGGAATATTTTTATAGGTGGATAAGAAAAAAACATTCTGTTCTCATGGATGAAGGGAAGCCAGAAGGTGGAAAATGGAATCTTGATAAGGAAAATAGAAAAGGAGCATCAGCGCTTAAAGAGATTATTCCAGACAGAAAACCAATCAAAACAGATGAGCTCACCATTGGTGTGATGGTTGAAGTAGATAAAATCTTTAATAAGTCATTTGGTGATTTTGAAAACTTTAATTGGGCAACAACTCATAAAGAGGCTTGGAATCAAATGTTAGAATTTTTTGATACATATTTTAAAAATTACGGATCATTTCAAGATGCTATGAAATCAAATGAACCATTCATGTTTCACTCCCTTCTTTCTGCATACCTCAACTCTGGGTTACTTGACCCTATGGACTGTATAGAGGAAGCTGAATGTAGGTATAGAAATAATGAGGCTCCGTTAAATTCTACTGAAGGATTTATTAGACAAATTATTGGCTGGAGAGAGTTCATTAGAGGAATATATTGGTCGAATATGCCTCACTATAAAGAGCTAAACTTTTTTAATAATACAAATAAATTGCCTAGCTTTTTTTGGGATGGTGATACAAAGATGCACTGTATTGCAGATGTTGTTAGTACTACCAAAAAAAATGCCTACGCCCATCATATACAGAGACTCATGGTTACTGGTAATTTTGCTATGCTCAGCGGTATCAGCCCAAGTGATATATGTGATTGGTATCTGTCGGTTTATATTGATGCTTACGAATGGGTTGAACTTCCAAACACACTTGGAATGGCAACTTTTTCAGATGGAGGTGTGGTTGGCTCAAAACCCTATGCTGCTAGTGGAAAATATATAAATAGGATGTCTAACTATTGCTCTTCCTGCGAGTACAACCCAAAAAATACAATTGAAGATGATTCATGCCCCTTTAATTATCTCTATTGGAATTTCTTAATGAAGAACCAAGGCTTGTTGTCAAAAAATCCGCGCATGGGTCTTATTTATAATACGTTAAGCAAGTTCCAAGAGCCTTTTAAAGAGAAAGTAAAAAGGAAAAGTGATATTTTTTTTAAGGAAATATTTTAAAGCAGTACTTTTGCAGCTGCATCAGACATTTTTCTAAAATCATGATCTACGCCCTCAACTAGATGATAGTTCCATCGAAATGGAATATCATTTTCTTTCGTTGTTTTGATGAGAGATTCAAAATAGTTATTACCTCTGGAAAGTCTATCCTCACCCTGTTTCATGGCCCCAGGAGAAGTGTTTAAGCTTGAAGATCCAGTGTCTTTGCTTCCAAGCATAAGGGTATTCCTCATACTTAAAAAATTTTTAATACCTTCATTAGAAATGCTTACGGGAATATCTTTAATACCATATGGGTATCTAGCTCCAGCAAGAAAAGTATACCAACCTGGATTAGCAATCACCGCTTTGTCAATCTTAGGGTTGTCACTCAACATCAAATACCTGTGAGAGAATTGACCTCCAGCTGAATGCCCAAACATAGAGTATTTACTAGTATCTAATTTATATTTATTTTTAAAAAAGCTAAAAAATGTATCAATTGAGTTTATTAAGTAGCCACTTTCATTTTTGTTGATAACGCCATTGGAATTTGCTGTCTCTAGAAGAAAGAAGTATCTATAATCTGATCTTTTAAAATGTGGCGCAACAAGAATTACATTTTTCTCTTCAACCAAATCAACCCAGTGGTCAATATAACTATCAGCATTTCTGCTTTGACCATGAATTATAAATAGAACCTTAGTATTGGCGTCTATATTTTTTGGTAATTTATATAATAAATTGACATCTGGCTTATCCCAAAAAGCAAAAATTGTTTGCTTGACCTCATAGGCATGAAGGCTAAATGAAGAAACCAGCACCAGCATCCAAAAAAAATTAAATGATTTATTCATATAATTATTCTAACAATAATTGTTGTTTATTAGGTTAAAATGCAACAAATACCCTATTTCCCATGCAAGAGTTAATAAAAAAAATACATCAAAGCCCTTTTAAGGTAACAATTGTGTCTAGTGGTGGTGGTACTGAGGCCATTTCATCTCTTCTGCAGGTTCCAGGTGCATCCAATACAATTTTAGAGTCATATATACCTTATGCAAAAGAATCTATGGATGCCTACCTGAATAAGAAGCCAGATCATTATTGCTCAATGCAGACTTGCTTGAGTATGGCTGCCAATGCTTATAAATCCTGCTCCAAGATTGCTAGTAAAACAAAATCAAAATATCTTATAGGCATCTCAATCACCGCAAGTCTTGCAACTACTTACACAAAAATTGGTGATCATAAATTTTATATTGTTCTTCAGACCTCTTCATACACTAAATCAGTTGCCTGCATACTCGATAAAAATACAAGATCAAGAAAGGAAGAAGAGGAGCTTATTGCTAATTATGTAATGCACTTACTTGGTGAGGCATGTGGAATTAAAGTTGAAAAACCGAGCCATAGTGAAAATGTTGATCTCAGTAAAACAGTTGCCGAAAAATCATGGATAAAGCTTCTAAATAATGAAGTTAATTATGTCTCTAGCTCCAAATCTAAACCTGAACTAATTTTTCCAGGCTCATTCAACCCCTTACATGAAGGCCATATAAGAATGAGAGATCTTGCTGAAAAGAAAACAGGTATGCAAACTACTTTTGAAATATGTGCAAAAAATGCTGATAAACCTCCTCTTACCTTCCAAGAAATTAAAAGGACTTTAGATCAATTTGATGAAAATGATAGCTGGGTGATGACTTCTGCAGGAAGATTTAGTGAGAAGGCAGAAATGTTCCCAAACAGTGTATTTATTATTGGAGCAGATACTCTTTTGAGAGTATTTGATGAAAAATTTTATTCAAGTAATAAAGACATGAACGAGCATGTTGAAAGGTTTAATGACCATAATATTCATTTTCTTGTTTTTGGAAGAAAGGTTAAGGATAAATTTATATCGCTAGAGGATATAAATATACCATCAAAGATAAGATCGAGATGTACTGGATTTAATGAGGGTAGTTTTAGAGATGATATCTCTTCAACTGAAATTAGACTTTCTGAGACCTAATTATGAGGAGGTAACTTAGCCTCTACAAACCACTCATGCACTCTTTTAGCTGGATTGAATTTCTTCATTCTCATCTTCTTATTCTCAAGAGTGAATTTTCTAGTTTTAATAGCAGTATAGTGATATGTGTGATGATCACGCGTTTCACCTTCTGGGATTAAATATACTTTTACTTGTTTTTTGTCTGCCATAATAGATGTGAATTATACACAAAATAATTTAAATGAAAATAAATAAAAAATAACTTTTGTAACTAGAATTTAAGCTTCTCCAACTTATCCCACAAACCCCAAAAAGCACCCACATCCCCTTCTGCATCAACCTTCCATGATTCATCAAATGATGAAAAGTAAAACATGTCAATATTCTCATTCTTTGACCATAGTTGTGAGTTGATAAAATATTTTAAGTAATTTGAATATGATGGCTTTGCACCGCCAAGACTACTCCCTTCGCTCGGCCAACCGGTTTCAGTAATAATAACCTTCTTGCCCTTAGCTGCTTTAGTTGCCTCTTGATACATGTCTTTCATATATATCAGCGCATATTCTGCAGAACAACCCTCCCAAAATGGATAACAGTTTGCAAGAATGACATCACAAGCATCGCTAATATTTGGTCTATCTCTAAATTCATAATATGCATCAACATACCCAACTGGAACATTAACTCTTTGCTTTACATTATTTATATAACTCACAAGACTTTCTTCATCTAACTCTTTTCTGTAAATGACTTCATTGCCAACTGCGGCAACATCGACAAAACCAGCATTAGAAAGATCAATCAGCCCATTGATTTCTTCTTCATTTTTACCCTTATCACTACTCAACCAGGCTCCAACAAGAGTCTTGAACCCTAATCCTTTTGCAAATTGTGCAATTCTTCCATGCTCATCCAGAGATGAAAATGTTCTTATCCATTCAGTATGGGGTTTTAGTATTTGCAACCTTCTTATAATCTGTTCATCGGTAATATCATTACCAGGCTCCTGACCGTCTTCGTAAAGACTAAAGCAGATGCCATGCAATCCATCATCAAGAATATTTCTTGAAATCTCCTGAAGATCATTTTCCTGAAGCTGATCTAGATTTTTACCCAATAAAGATAGGAATTTTTCATTTCTGTATGACATATTTATTTACTATTTATAATTTGCAGTTCTTTTTTAATTTCTTCTGCCCTTGCTTCGTCTATGTCGTAATCTCTCATTACATAAATTGCCCCAAGGGTACCAAGAATTGGAATTGCAGAATAAAAAAATCTAAGACCGCTCATTGCGCCGTCTGGCTGAACAGAAGCGCCTGCTTCAAAACCGACATAATATAGAATCAAACCAGAAAAAAGACCTGCTACAGCCGTACCTAGCTTAACCATCCACCAATAAATTGCACCAAATGACCCTTCTTTTCTTGGTAGCCCGTTCTCCAGTTCATCCAAGTCACAAACGTCTGCGGTCATACTCATCATCAATGTAAAAAGACCGCCTATACCAAATGAAAAGAATGGCAAAGCAAATAAAAACATATATGGTTTTCCTGGGATGAATAAAAACCAAAAAAGAATATAACCAACAACAGAAACTGCTTGAGAGATTATAAAAGTATTCTTTTTCCCTATTTTCTGAGCCATGAATGACAATATAGGAATGACTAAAAAGCTTGTACATATGGCACCAACAGAACCATGGAGGGTTGGCCAAACACCAGCAGCACCAGCATCGCCATTAAATAAATAGTAAACAATGATAAAGAAAGAAAATGCTGCAATAGTTTGGAAAGAATTGAATACTAAAAATGTTGCAATACAAAGCTTTCTGAATGGGATATTTTTGAATGCATCATTAAAAATAACAAATATATTTTTAAAACTCTTCCCAATATTCTCTTTAGTTAAAGGTATTAAATTTTTGTCTTCAAGTGTAGATTTTGAACTTATAAATAATGCAGGAGTTATAGCAAAAAGCATGCAGGCTATTCCAATAATTACAGCAAGTTGTCTCGTCGCGCTCTCAGGACTATCAAACAAATCAGGATTGTAGATAATTACCCAAATCCATGGAGCAATAACCCATGCAAATTGGCCTATAAATTGCGATATGGCCATGATTCGAGTTCTTTCATGAAAATCATCGCTCATCTCATAACCCATAGCAACAAAGGGAATGCTGAAAATAGTAATACCAAGATAGAATGCAAGCGAAAGAGCCAAAAAATACCAGAAATTAAATACTATTCCGTTTACTGAGTACAACTGCCACATAGCAATAAATGATAAGCCAGTTAAAATAGCGCCAATAAAAACATACTGTCTTCTCTTGCCCCATTTTGATTTAGTATTATCAGAAATAAAACCCATTAGAGGATCAGTAATAGCATCAACAAGTCTTGGAACAAAAGCAATAACACCGTATAACAATGGGTTAAAACCTAGGTTTTGTATCAATACGACCATAAAGATGCCTAAGGCTGCTGGGAACATTTGATTCCCTAACATACCGACACCAAATGCAATCTTGTGCTTGAGTGGAACTAACTTTGTTTGAGTTTGCTGTTGATTCATATCCATATTATATATTTTTTATAGATACATATTTGATGATTAAAGACTAGTTAGCAACGGGTTTATTAAAAATAGTTTTAACTACTTCATAGGATTTTTTCTTATTTCTATCGATATCAACTATTCCAAAGAATTCTTCATTGGCAGTTCCATCATAAGGCACGCCGCTACTATTAGGAGCCCAGCCACCTACATCTTGCTTTGATGGATTTCCAGCCTTCCATAAACCATCGGCAAACTGAAAAATAACAGTGCCTGCACTTAATTCAATATTATCTATTACTGCATCAAGCATAATCTTATTAGCATCTGCTTGTGCTAATTCACTTATACCCTCTTCATAAATATCTCTAGTTATAGTCATATAGCTGTCACTTCCAAGTTCAGCAAAATAAATAGGCTTATCACTTACTTCCGCCCACTGCTCTAAGATAGAAACAGGCTGGTCCCATCTATATACATTCACACCCCACATATCTATATCACTTACCAAGCTGCGAGCTTGTTCATCAGGCAAATCCCCATGGGCAGTTGATACTGGATGATGTTTATCAATCATATGTATTTTCTTAGAGGCATCGTTAAGAGCTTTATACCAATTTGCTATATCTCCACCGAACCATTCTGGGTGATAGTTATACTCATTTCCAAGTTCCCATAATAAAATTGAATCATGATCCTTGTATTTTTCAACGTAATCTATGAAAGTTCCCGACAAAATATCAAAGAAACCATTTTGATTGAAGCCAAAGCTAATGATGACCTTGATACCATGTGATGAGATTTTATTTAAAATTTCAATATCATCGATAGGCTCGTAAACCCTTATTGTATTGATGCCAGCCTCTTTCATTAATGCGAGATCTTGATCAATTTTGTTAAAGCTTCTGTATTTTGAGCCTAATGGGACTGGGTGGTAGCAAATACCTTTAATATAAAATGCATTCCCATCAAGCAATAGCTTGTTTTGTGAAACCTGAACATCATCTGAAAATATAGAAAATGATAAAAATAGAAGAAATGCTGAAATTTTTAATGTTAATTTATTTGTCATAATTATTACTCCATATTTTGGGCTGAGGGTGCCTTAACCCTGTTTAGTAGGTTTTCCTCGTTACCACCATAAGTTTTTTCAACAGGCTTACCATTTCGACCTAAGCCTGAAAAAGTGCCCTTATCAACACCATTCCATAGAGCATACTTTGCCTTGCCTTCAACAGTAAAGAGGCCAAAATGGTTTTCTGATCCAAATTCATTAGATGAATCTTTCCATGGCTCATCAAAAGCTGAGAAGTAAAAGCATGATATCTGAAGAGACTTACATAATTCAGTAGTTAAATTAAAGTAAATTGCTTGCTTGTACTCGTCGGCTGCATGCGTGCCATCATCTCCATATAGATCAGTTGCAACTGATGACCAACCAGTCTCTCCTATATGAATGGCTTTAGTCACTCCAATGCTTTCAATATAGCTTTTAACGCTTTGGTATTGTTCATATTGATACTCAACAGATTTTTTCATTGCATGATGGATAGCATCAAGTTTATTTTCCAATAAAGACTTATCCTCAAGCTTCCAAAACACTGGATTGTAATGCGTGTCATGGAATGGGTAGGTATGAACTGAGATGTAATCAACTGCTTCTATTAGACTATTTAAGTCCTCGTTGTGATACTCAGAACTACCACCGCCCCAAGATGCAAAATTATCTGAGCTTGTTATCCATAAATTTTTTGGCAGAGCTTCAGATGATTTTAAATCTTGTAAGTAATTAACCCATTTTAAAATAACACCAGGTAATACAAAGTAACTAGATGCCCAATGAACCATAGACTCATTTCCAACAGCAATAATTTTGACTATCTCAGGATATTTATTGGCGAGCCTTACAGCTTCATTTATTTCTTTTGTATTGCTTTCAGCATCCTCTTGATTGTGATTTGGTGAATCTGTAAATGAGTTTTCACAATCGATCCATGCTCCAAGCATCACATACATCTCAAAACTACCATCAACCTCTTGAAGTTGCCTGATAGATTCTAAAGTGTTTTCTGCAAATTTATGATGAACATCATAAGTTCTTAAAACCCTGAAACCTTGAGCATGCATAAGCAGTAGATCTTCTTTGATTTGATCGATTGAGGGCTGCTGCTCTCTTGAAGGGCCTCTGTAACCTCCATATGAAATAGCTTGATAGTTAGGATTTCCAAGAAACTCTTTTGCTGATTTATTCATATTTTTATTACTTAAATTGATCATATTAATAAAAAAAAATATAAGCGCTGCTGCAATTAGAATTTTTTTTAAATTGAATACCTTCAGAATTAGTTACCCTTTGTTAGCTTGAATATATACATTCAATTTTATTATTTTTTTATCTCTATTAAAAATACTTTGACTAATAGACTCATCAACTTCATGGCCCACTATGTTCTGAGAGGTGCCATTAGCAAATAAAACTTCTATCGCCTCATTGTCACTAGAATGATAAATAACTGGAACTTGGCAAATCGTTAGACCAAGCATGCCTTTTTCAAGGTCTAGAGAAATAATATTTTGCTCTAGATCTACATATTTAAAAATTCTAGATTCTTGAAGAAACTCTTCTTTTCTCATTATTGTTGGGTGGAATTTAATTTTTCCATCTTTAACCAAAACACCCATTTCACCAAATCTGCTTAAAATATCTTCTTTAACCTGACCTGTCATTCCTGGCTGCTGAACTCCCTTGCCAAAAGGAGTATGAGAGTATGGATCAGTTGGAAATGCACCATATAAATTTGGGGACTTATTCACCCCAATGCCCTCATTTATTTCAAAATAATGATCAAATAATCTTCCTATGGTGTCTTGTGAACTTCCATCTTTGATGGAATCTCTTGTTACTTCAAATACAGCTAATAGCAACTTAGATACCATGTGCCAATAAATAGAACCTAGCCCTTCATAGCCATAGAAAGTTCCGGACCTGCCTGTAAATGATTTATGATCAAAAACTTCCTCAAAAATATTTAATACCAGCTCCTCTTCTTCTTTTATCAACTCTGAGTATATGGTTGATAAATCGCGCAGTTCTTTTTTTAGAGAGTTAGCATTATTAAAATTACCATTAAAGTGAAATAACCCGCTGCAGTCTCTTTTAATGATCTGTGTATTGCCGTCTTGTACTAGAGCCTGAAATAACTTTGAGCTTTCTACTAAATTTTGAGGTATTACATTTTTTTCAAGAAAGCCGGGGAGCTCTTTATTTGGATAAAGAAGATAACTGTACTGGTTGTCTCTAAATAATTTGCTATCCTTCAGAGAGTCAAGAACTTGCAGACTCTCCTTTGTAGATAAGTATTTAGAGCTGAGAATACCAACTTGGCCCTCAAGCATCTCAGAAAGATGTGATATTGATATTTTTTCTGAATCAATATTTATTAAATTATATGCATGATATAAGCCATCAGGTCTCTTGTTCTCATCAATAGTATGTTCCAAATACTCAAGTGCTATGCTAATAAACGCTTCAATATCCTTAATTAGTATTGGCTTCTTTATTCCAGAAAAACTATCTTTATAAATTTTTGACCTATATTTGCTGGATGTTTCTCCAAGGCAATCCATGATTATTTTTCTTTCACAATCACCTACATTAGAGCTAGATAAAATTTCTTTATTTGAATTAAAAATATTATAAATATCTTTAAAAGATTCGCTCAGCTCTTCAGAAACAGCAACGCTTTTAAGTTCAGATTTATTAAGAAGGCCATTAAAAAATGTTAAGAATCTTCTAAGATAGTACAAGGTAACCATAGATACACCGTTACCAACAAGCGCATTATTGGCGTCATTCCACTCTGGTCTTTGTGTATTCATCCATACACCTGCTCCAGGTATGAAATTAGAAATTTTAGCAATAACAGTTGCTAGTATTTTTTCAATAAAATTTATTTTTACGATGTTATTGTTTGAGTCTTTAAGCAATGCTCCGTCAGAGCCCTTGCTAGATCTTGCTTTAATAACCGCATCTTCAGTTTTATGATTAAAATTAATTGTATTTTTTGGGTCCTCAAGCATATCTTTATAAGGCTTGATTTCATAAGGCACATTTGCGTATACAAATATATCTTTTGAAAAATAACCTTCAAGTTTTTCCGGGTAGTAATCCTCTGCAAACTCAAGAAACTTTAATAGATATATAATTTGGTGATCGCCCCAATAGCCAATGTAGGACCATGGGTTGTCAGGCTCAATCGTCTCCCAATCAAATCCATCTTTAGTTACACGATAAGGGTTGTACCCATCAAAAGTAGATGCATTCAAGAATTTTAAAATCATATTATCTATAAATTGAGGATATGAATAAGCTAGAGCTTCCCAATTTTGAAAAATATCTCTCCAATTTCCCTCATAATCTAGGATCTTAGTGCCATCATCATTAGTAGTATTTATTGAGAACTGATTCCATGGCCTGCTTGGATCACCGTGTCTTCTGCTGAATTTTAGTGGAAGGTATTCTCCTCCAAGCCTCTTAAAATCAGAATCTTCTGATGACTCAATCGCATTTCTTAAATCAAGAAGACTAAATGTATTGCCCAATATCTCTAACTCATTCTTTGAGTTTTTAAATACATCTTTATTTGCATTGCTTAAATAAGAGAGAAAATCATCTTTTTCTATTGTGTAATCTTTATCAAAAATACCGCCACGCATAATATTGAACAAGGTATTTGAAAAATGACGTATATTTCTTCTTTTGTCAGCAGTTGTTTGAAGCCCATCAGATGCGCCGGTCAATTTATAAAGCTCATCAGATGCCAGCTGTATGTCTTTTTCTATTTCATTCAAAAGGCTATTATTTTTATTGATTTCTCCATCAATATGCATGACATAGGATGCATCTTTATTGACATCAGCTGCCATTAACCATGACTCTGAAGAATTGGCATCTAATGTAATATCTGCATTTAAAAGATAGGCACCCTTTTCTGCTTTTACATCAAGCTCTTCAGTAACATTGCCTGTCCTTATAAATCTTTCTATTTGTGTAGACGATAAAAGCTTCTTTGATGAGGCAAGACCAATGCTCCAAGCAATATTTGTTTTAAGGGCTTCACTTGGTTCTGCCTTATCAACTAGAATTGCGCTCATTGCAAACATACCTAAGCCGCTATTTTTTAGTAACTCAGACCTCTTATAAGCATCCACAAGATTGCTTGTGGAATTTTGAGTATAAAACTCAACCCCCCAAGGAAGAAGATTTTGGATGCCATCTAAAATTCTAATATCTAAAATACTACTATTATTATTCTTTAAAAGAGATTTGCGTACGAACCCAAATTTATCACTAATATTCCATTGGTAAGAATATTCAAGGCCTAGATCGTGATTTATTTCTTCAAAAAGGATTTTTGTTCCTCTAAGGTTTTTATATAAATTTCTTGTAATCTTATACGGGCTTAAGGTGCTTACCTTAAATGGCTCCCATAAACTAGATGAATCACCGTTTGTGATATGAAAAATAGATTTACTTCCCGTTATGTCATGTGATTCAGTAATTTTATCGTCTGTATAGTATGGAAATAATGCATTATCGTTATCTTTACGACCGGCCGACAAGGCTCCATTGCTAGATATGAATAGCCAATGGTTGTATGGACTTACTATACTCATAAAAAATGGTCGCATTGAGTCGACATTAGAGATTTTATAAAAATTTTCACCATTGATGACAACCTCTGAACCAACAATATCATCATGATTAAAGTTAACAGGAGTTTTACCTATAAAGATATTTTTTAAGTCTTTCATTTGTTTATTTATTTAGATTGTAGTAATTTAAATTTCCAAGAAGGCAAGCATGCTCTCTATTTATCATTCCAATTGGCATCTTTTCTAGTAAATTTTTATGTATTCCCTTTTTATTACCTATAAAGTGTTTAACAAAGAGATCCTTATCCATAAGCTCAACAATAGTTCGCATCAAGCTACCGGCTATATACACTCCATTACCAGAAATGAAGTTTAAAGCCATATCAGATATCACTTCAGCAAGTGACTTTGTAAAACCGTCTATGACTAGCTTTGCTGTTTCATCACCCTCCCTTAATAGTTTAACCACATTTTCAGACGAAATTTTTTCACTGGTTTTGTATTCGTAAATTTTTGATATAGCAGATCCGGACACTACATTTTCTAGAGTTATAAAGTTTTCCGAAGGATTGCTAATTCCATAGTTATGCAGTAAAGAGTTAGTTAGCCCTGTAGTATTACCAATTTCAGTTGGCACGACGACACCACCTTCCATCTTAAAAGCTGCACCCAAGCCAGTTCCTGGACCAATAAAAAAAGTATTTCCATTAAATGGATTTCCATTTTTAATTAACCCTATCTCAGCCTCTTCAATATCAGACAAGCTATACCCAATTGATTCCCAATCATTAAGCAAGCTACATTTTTTAAGATTTAAACTATCTTTTAACTCTTGCTCATTAACTGATAGGTCTCTATTGGTCATAGTGATCGTCCCATTTATTTTTGGACCTGCAGCAGAAATAACTAAATTATCTATATTTTGTGAACTTACTAGGTTTGAGATAAAGCTATGAAAATTATCAATAGTATCTAGAGGTATTTTTTTTGTGCTGTCCAGATGGTTGAAACCATCTTCTGCAAAAGCGTACCTTATATTAGTTCCGCCAATATCAATTAATAAAATTTTACTCATAGTCACTAATATTTATAGAGCAGGAATTATATCCCTGATTATTAATATATTTAATAGAATGAACATCTAATTTCCAATTTCCTGTTGTGCTTAACTGCCCTCTATTTGTTATGTTGGATAATTCAAAATCATCATCATCCAGGCATTTTATTGGGATATTTAATTCTTTCCACTTGTTATCAAAATTCTTGTGGAGGTAGTTGGAAATATCTATTGTTTTGTAGCAGTCACGAGATCCAGATTCTCTAACCTGATCTTCATTTTTAAAACAGCCAAAACTTAAAGTAATTGATTCATCTGATAATGTTTGCGGCTTTAAAACCAGTTGGACAACACCATCTTTCATGTATGAAATATTCTCACTGGAGCCGCTTATTCTCCAGGTTTTGTATGTGTTATTGTTTCCAAAATCAATTTGCTTTGCATCGTCTTGTTTTTTATAGTCAAATTTTGATATCTTTAACCCTGATTTTTCATCTAAATAAATATCACTATTAACTCCATCATAGACTTCTTCTTTTTTTTGAAGACTAAAATAAGATACCACCTCGTGATAGGAAGGATAGGCAGATCCAAGAAAAACTGTAATTTCATTTGGTTGTGTGAATTTATTTTCTTCTAAAAGCTTAGATACAAAGACATCATCTGAATAACTTAGACCATAACCATATGCGAATAAGGGGTCATATGGCATGTTGCCAAAATTGAGGACTTTCTGGTCAGAGGTTCTAGGCCATGAGAATGACAACCTACCAGAGAAATCATGATCAATCTTATTATCCTTCTTGGTAAAAATTACATCGGCAACTCCCTCTACCGCTGTTCCAGGAAGCCATAGCTGAACAAAAGCGTCAGAAAGATTTAGCTCATGATTAACTATTAACGGTCTTCCTGATAGAAAAAGGGAAACAGTCTCAATATTAAGGCTCTTAATGTTTTGCATGTAGCTTAAAAAATTTTTGTCGTTATTAATAAAAAATAAATTTTTTCTATCACCATCGCCCTCGGCATAAGGCTCTTCACCATAAACAAAAATAACAACATCAGGTTTGGTCTTATAAGATCCATTGTTTGAATATTCTACCGTCCCACCAATTGATTCAACCTTGTTTTTTATTGCCTCATAAATGCTTAAAGTTCTCGGGAAATCACTATTAGAATTCCCCCTACCTTGCCAAGTTATTGTCCACCCACCCATTTGATTTTTAATATTTCTTGACGCCTCACCAACAACTAAAATGTGCTTTTGCGATTCAATAGGTAGAGCGTTTTCATTATTTTTTAATAAGACCATGGATTCACGCACAGCTTGCCTTGCTATTTGTCTATGCTTTTCAGAGCCTATATTATTTGCTGAGTACTCATGAGGCTTTCGCCCATTAAGAAGCCCAACTTTAAATTTAACAGTTAGTATTTTTCTTACAGCATCATCTAATCTTGACTCATCAATAATGCCTTGCTTGACCTGATCAAGTGTATTTTTATAGAGCGATTGCCATTCATCCGGAACCATGAATATATCCACACCCGCATTAAATGATTCTGGACAACTGGATTTGGTGCATCCTGGGATCTGGCCATGACCATTCCAATCACCAACAACAAGGCCATCAAAACCCATATCATTTCTTAAAATATCATTTAAGATATATTCATTACCATGCATTTTTATTCCATTCCAAGAATTAAAACTAGCCATAACGGATTGAATACAAGCATCTATTGCACTTAAATATGGTTTTCCATGAACTTCTATTAAGTCTTTTTCTGAAAGAATAGTATTACCTTGGTCAATACCATTAACTGTTCCACCATCACCCAAAAAATGTTTGGCAGTTGCTAAAACATGATTCTCATCAAGAAAATCTTTTGAGTCTCCTTGAAGCCCAAGAATCATTGCCTTGCCAAGCTCTGAAACCAATTCAGAATTTTCTGAATAACCTTCATAAGTTCTTCCCCATAAATCATTCTGGGGGACAGCAATTGTTGGTGCAAATGTCCATATAATTCCAGTTGATAGCAGCTCCTTAGCAACTGCATCTCCAATGTTTCTTATTAGAGAAGGATTCATAGTTGAACCTAACCCAATATTATGTGGAAATATTGTTGCTCCTATAACGTTGTTATGACCATGCACGGCATCTGTTCCCCATAAGACAGGGACTAACTTGCCGTCCACTATAGGTGAGGATTTGTAGAATTCCTCACTTAAATTCTTCCAATCAGATACGGAACTATATTTATTTTTATTAGGAAATTTTCCACCGCCATTCAAGATAGTTCCAAGTTGGTATTCTTTTGCTTCTGATGGTGTTACCTCATCAATATCAGGCATTATTATTTGTCCAACTTTTTGTTCTAAAGTCATTTTTTTAATAATTCTTTCAACAACTGATATGTTACTGGCTGGGCTCCCACACGAAGATTCTGGATATGATGCGTCTAAATCGAAAACAGCAAATACTAAAAAGAATAATAGTATATATTTCATAAAATTAACCTAAGATGATATATGTAATTATTAGGATAATTGTTATAACTACCCAATTAAAATTGAATGCTCTAGTCGTTGAAAAGTCTATGTCTGATAAGTTTATTGCTTTTTCTTGAACCTTCATTCCTTGGAACATAGCTGTTAAGTAGCATAAGAATCCAGACATGAAAAATACAACCCCCATTCTGTGAATATATGCTAGCTCAGGTAACCCAATTTTTATCGCTATAGATAAAACCACAGATGTTATGGCAGCAGTTAGAACAGAGAGCGTGGTTGCTTTCTTCCAAAATAAAGCAACTAGAAATATCACTAAAATGCCAGGAGTAAAAAGACCGGTGAATTCCTGTATGTATTGGAATATTCTCTCAAAACTTCCAAGAAGAGGCTTTGCTACAATTGCTGCAATCACAACTGAAAGCAGAGCAGAAGATCTACCTATTTTTAACAATGTTGATTGCGATGGATTATTTTTAGCAAAAGTTTTGTATACATCCATCGTGAATATAGTGCTTACGCTATTTGTCATTGAGGCCAATGAGGAAACTATAGCAGCTATCAAAGCTGCAAATGTTAATCCTAGTAAGCCATTAGGAAGAAGCGTCATCATGCTTGGGTAAGCTTGATCAGATTTTTCCAGCAAAGGAAATAAGACTGCTGCGCAAATGCCAGGAAGAACAATAACAAAAGGCATTAGTAATTTGAGGTAGGCAGCAAACATAACACCTTTTTGAGCCTCTTTTAAAGATTTTGCACCTAGTGCTCTCTGAGTGATATATTGATTAAAGCCCCAATAAGCAAAATGCCCAATCCAGACCCCTGCACCAACCAAAATCCAAATACCAGGAAGCTTGTTGTAAGAAGGATTGTCGGGTGAAAGTATCATGTCAAATTTCTCAGGCATCTGTTCGTACACAATCTTAAGACCCTGAATGGTTCCAGTTGATTCTGAAATGAGATTCAATGCAATATACGAAACAGATAAACCCCCAAATATTAGAAGGACAACTTGAATAATGTCGGTCATTGCAACTGCTTTAAGGCCACCGGAAAGAGAGTAAGCTAATGAGAATACTGCTAAGAATAAAAGCCCATATTCTACGCTGAGTCCTGTTAAGGCGTTGATAGATAATGAACCAAGCCATAAAACACTAGTCAGATTAATAAAAACATAAACTATTATCCAAAAGAAGGATAAAACTAGGCTCACTCTGTAATCAAATCTTTGCTCAAGAAATTGTGGCATAGTATATATTTGCTTTTCTAAAAACAGGGGTAAGAAGAATTTTGCCATAACTATTAATGCAATTGCAGCTGTAAGCTCCCATACCGCTATAGCCATACCAACAACAAAGCCTTCACCAGACATTCCTATAATTTGTTCTGCAGAGATATTTGCTGCGATTAAAGATGCACCAATAGCCCACCAGGGTAATGATCTTCCAGCAAGGAAGTAATCTTCAGCGCTTCTCTCCTTTCCTTTGGGGGTTCTTGAGAAGTATGTTGCAAGAATTATCAACCCTATGGCATAAAAACCAATTATGAACCAGTCTAAATTATTAAAGTACAAATCTAACTCTCCCTAAATATATAGTTATATAAGATCTTTTTTTATATTTTGAATATTCAAAACAATATCTTCCCATTCACCTCTAGCCAACATATCTTTACTAACAAAATCGCTTGAACCAGCGCATATTACATTTTCCAATTCTAAGTAAGATTTTAAATTATCTTTATTTACTCCCCCGGTTGGAATAAAGCTAATATCTGGGAATACTGACTGCAATGCTTTTAATTTCTTGGCTCCGCCTGAAAGCTCAGCTGGAAAAAACTTTAAAATGCTGTAACCCATTTCTGAGGCCTGCATTATTTCAGATGCTGATTGAATGCCAGGAATAATAAGAAAATCTTTTGACTGGGCATAACCACATAACTTTGGTGAGAAACCAGGCGTGATTCCAAAAGCAAGCTTATTATTAATAGCAAGATCAATATCCTCGTTAGATCTAATGGTTCCAAGTCCAACAGTTAACCCAGAATATTCTTGAAAAATATGCAGAATACTTCTAACCCTTTCGTCTCTTAGAGTAATTTCAAGAATTGGGCACTGGGCCTCTATAAGCTTAGTTGCTATATTTCTTGCATCACCCTCAGAGCAAATTGTAGCCAAGGGAAGGATTTTATTTTGTGAAAGAATTTCTTTAATTTTCATTAAAAACAGATGCTCCCTTGGTTACGTTTGAAACATTGTCCCTAAATACGCTAAATAGTTCTCTTCCTACACCAGTAGGATTGGATGGAACATAGATAGAATCCCTTCCCTCAATGATAGCGTCGTCAGTTAAATTTGAAAATGTACTATTTTGAAGGCTTATGTTTATAAGATCGCCATTTAAGATTTTACTAATTGGTCCAAGCTCTTTTGCCTCAGGGCTGATATGAATTACAGCTGGTATCTTTCCAGAAGCTCCCGACATTCTCCCATCTGTAAGAAGAGCCACCGTGTGTCCTCTAGACTGAAGAACCCCTAAAGGCGCAGTTAGTTTGTGCAGCTCAGGCATACCATTTGAGGATGGACCTTGCCCTTTAACAACTATAATACAGTCTTTATTTAATAGGCCTTTTGCGAAGGCATGTTCTACCTCCTCTTGATCGTTAAATACAACTGCTGGTGCAGTTATGCTTTCATCCTTCGAATTTAAAGCCGAAGTTTTAATAATGCCTTCCCCTAAATTCCCAGACATTAGCTTTAGCCCACCTGAGGAATTAAATGGATTTTTGTGGTCTCTAATTATTGACTGGTCAAGAATCCTTGAAGGAGTTTCCCAGACAAGCTCATCATTTTTTATTTCTGCAATATTTCTATAGATACTTAAATCATTTCCTAAAAGGGTTTTAACATCATTAAACAAATACCCACCATCTAACAAAGACCCTATTAATGCTGCAACACCTCCGGCTTTATGAAACTCATTTACATCAGCCTTTCCGCTAGGATAAACACTTGTAAGGGAAGGAATAACCTCGGAAAGATTGTTCATATCTTCTAAAGTTATTTTATAACCTCCCGCCTCTGCCATAGCTATTAAATGTATCGTGAGATTTGTTGATCCACCGCTGGATAAAAGCGCAACCAAAGCATTGACCCAGCTTTTAGAATCAAGCATTTCACCAAGCTTTAAATTTGAATTAGATAGCTCAAGAACACATTCAACTGTTTTTTCTGTAATAAGTTTTCTTATAGGTGAGTCTGGAGGTGTAAATGAAGCGCTTGGAAGTTGAATGCCCATTGTTTCCATTATTAGCTGATTGGTATTGGCAGTTCCATAGAAGGTGCATGTGCCTGAAGAATGATATGCTGCTTGCTCTGATGCGATCAAATCAGACCTATCAATTTCACCTGCAGAAAATTTCTTTCTAGTCTCTGACTTTTCATCATTTGAAATGCCTGTGTGCATAGGGCCTGCTGGAATGAAACCTATTGGCATATGACCAAATGATAGAGCTCCAATCATTAAGCCTGGAACGATTTTATCGCAAACACCAAGGCATAAGCCTGCATCAAAAACATTATGAGAGAAACCTACAGCTGTTGAAAGAGCAATAACATCCCTGCTAAAAAGGGATAATTCCATTCCAGGCTCACCTTGTGTTATTCCATCACACATTGCAGGAACACCGCCGGCAACCCTAGCAATTGCATTATTCTTGGCAGCTGAATCTTTAATTATGTCTGGATAATCCTTAAGTGGCTCATGTGCAGAAAGCATATCGTTATAAGCTGAAATTATCCCAATAACCTTAGAGCCGTTAACTGCGTCTGACTGCTGGGCTTTATCGCAAGAAGCAAAAGCATGAGCTAAATTACTGCAACCCATATTGTTTCTAGCTGAGGAAGATCTTTCAGATGAAATTTTTAACTTTTCAAGATATCTTGAACGAGACTTCTTGCTCCTTTGATTGATTGCTTGCTCTACTTCTAGAACTACTGGATGAATGCTCATAAGTATTACTTTTTACTCCCATTCTTCCAACTTCGAAAATCTCTTTTTAGTAATAAATCTGAATTTACAGGACCCCATGTGCCAGAGTTATATTCTTCCATGGGAACATTTTGTGATTCCCATAAATTTATTATGTTATCGATCCACTGCCAGGATGCTTCCACCTCGTCTTTTCTCACAAATAATGCAGGATTACCTTTTATTACATCCAACAAAAGTCTTTCATAGCAGTCTTGATGGCCAATTTCATAATAATCATCCAAGTTTAAATCTAAAGGTAATTCTTCTAAATCAAAACCTGCTACACCAGGCTCTTTAGTATTTAATTTTAAATCTATGCCTTCATCTGGATGAATTCTTAATACAAGCTGATTTGAGGGAACTTTGCTATTTTCAGAAAAAATATTGTGTGGGACACTCTTGTACTTAACTGTAATTTCTGATGTTTTTGATTTCATTCTCTTACCAGTTCGCAAGTAGAAAGGGACCCCAGACCATCTCCAATTATTTATCATTACTTTAAGAGCAACAAATGTTTCTGTTTTGTTATCAATATCAACACCCTCTTCGTCTAGATATGAACAAGCAGCCTCTCCTTTGGACAAACCTTCACTATAGGTAGCACGAACTGAATCTGTTTCTATTGATGTTTCGTTAAAATTTGCAAGTGATTTCAAAACCTTCAGCTTTTCATCCCTTACAGATTCACTGCTAATGGAAACAGGCGGCTCCATTGCAATTAAACAAAGAATTTGCAAAAGATGATTTTGGACCATATCTTTAAGGGCACCTGTCTTGTCATAATAACCACCTCTATCTTCAACACCCAAATCTTCGGCAACGCTAATTTGTATATGATCAATTGCTGAATTAGACCAACTTTGTTCAAAAATAGTATTAGCAAACCTTAAGGCTAATAAGTTTTGAACAGCCTCTTTACCCAAATAGTGGTCTATTCTATATATTTGATCCTCATTAAACCCTGATGAAAGATGATTATTGATATCTATAGCAGTTTTTTGGTCTGTTCCAATTGGTTTCTCTACAACAATTCTAGAATTTTTTGTAATTAACTGGTGTTCTTTTAGTTTTATTGAGATTAATTTGTATAAGTTTGGCGGAATAGCTAAATAGAATACAGTAACTCTATCAGTCTTTGTTTTAACAAACTTCTTCCAATCTTCATCTAAATTGATATCAAGTTTGTTGTATTTTATCCTTTGAGAAAATCGTTTCCACGAGTCAGCCTGATTGTTAAAACCTGGGAAGAATTTTACAAGTGAATTTTGAATAACTTTTATATACTCATCATTTGTTAGATCTTTAGTCCCGACACCTATTATTTGACTACTATCATCTAAGGACAAAACAGTTTCTTGTCTATAGAGCGCGGGTATGAGTTTTCTAGTTGAAAGATCGCCAGTCCCCCCAAATAAAACTAAATCAAAAGTATCTAACATTTATTAATCCTCAAATGAGTTATGTAAAAATTCTATATCTTCAAGTTTTTTACTCAAAGCGGTAATAAATTTTGCTGCATAGGCTCCATTAATTACCCTATGATCATAAGATAATGAGATAGGAAGTATCTTCCTCTCAACAACATTACCATTGTCCAACCTGAGACTATCAAAAGTTTTAGATAGCCCAATAATTCCAACCTCAGGAGGATTAATTATTGGAGTAAAGAATTTACCACCAATGCCGCTAAGTGATGATATGGTAAAGGTTGCACCCTTTAATTGATCAACCTTTAGCTTCCTATCTTTTGCTAGTGAAGCTAGCTCAAATATTCCATTAGAAATATCAATTATAGATTTTTTATTTGTGTTTTTAATATTAGGAACTATTAGCCCCTCAGGCGTATCCACAGCAACACCAATATTAATGTAATCCTTGTATATAATATTTTTTAAGTCATGGCTCAATGATGAATTTAGTTCAGGAAAATCCTCCAAAACTTTTGATATTGTTTTTGTGATGTATGCAAGAGGTGAAATTTTTAATTTATTCTTAGAATTTAATTCCCCTCTAAGTTTTAAAAGTTCTGTAATATCTGCCTCATCGTGCTGAGTTACATGAGGGATATTAACCCATGATGTATGCAAGTTTTTGAGAGCTGTTTTTTGAAATTTAGAAAGTGGTTTTTCATTTACATTGCCCCACTTTGAATAATCAATCGAAGGTTGAGTGAATGCAAACTCACCTTTGTTGCTTGGTGTTGAGCTAAGAGCATTGCTTACAAATAAATGAAGATCCTCTTTTAAAATTCTGCCCTTTGGTCCAGAGCCTTTAACTTGTGAGAGGTCTATCCCAAATTCTCTTGCAAGTTTTCTAGTTGCAGGACCTGCATGTTTTGAGGAACCAGAACCTTGGCTAACATTTGTATATGTTGGTTTCTTGATAGCAGCCTGCGCTATAGGCTTTGTTTTCTTGTTAGAACTATTGTGCTTAACTGGCTCTGGCGATTTTTTTACTAAGTCTTGAATGGCTTCAATTTCTAAAAATGGCATGCCTTTTTCGGCCTTATCACCAACATTTAAGAGGACTGACTTAACAATGCCATTTGTAGAGGCTGGAATCTCCATTGCTGCTTTGTCTGTTTCCAAAACAAGAATAGAGTCTTCTGAGGTAACTTTTTGACCTGGCTTCACTGAAATTTCAATAACCTCAACTTCTTCTACATCTCCAAGATCAGGTAAATTTATTACTCGTAGCTCGCTTACTTCCTGTGGTGATTCGTTTATTTGGTCGTTTAAAGTTGCCTCAACTTTATCTAAATCCTCTTTCACAACAACCTTTTCACTAGAATTATCAGCTTGCTCATTGGTCTCTTCTTCAATTTCTAAAAATGGCATGCCTTTTTCGGCCTTATCACCAACATTTAAGAGGACTGACTTAACAATGCCATTTGTAGAGGCTGGAATCTCCATTGCTGCTTTGTCTGTTTCCAAAACAAGAATAGAGTCTTCTGAGGTAACTTTTTGACCTGGCTTCACTGAAATTTCAATAACCTCAACTTCTTCTACATCTCCAAGATCAGGTAAATTTATTATAGTACTTGCAGACATTAAACCTCCCAAGGGTTAGGTTTAGAAGCATCTATATTCATATCATTGTAAATTTTTTCAAGCATAACTTTATCAATTTTATTTTCTTTAAACAGTGAATAAGCTGCGGCTCTTGTGATGCTGCTAGAGTCAATTTCAAAAAATTCTCTTAATTTTTCACGCGAGTCACTTCTTCCAAAACCATCTGTTCCAAGAACAGTGTATTGACTAGTTATGTAGGGTCTTATCTGTTCTGCATAGGAGCGCATATAATCTGTTGTTGCAATAATTGGTATGTCTGAATCATTAAAACATTCAGACACATATGAAGTTTTTTGCTCTAACGTTGGGTTTAGTTGGTTTTCTCTTTCAACTTCCATACCTTCCTTTCTTAATAGATTAAAGCTTGTTGCGCTCCATACTTCTGAATCAATACCATAATTTTGAAGTAGTTTTGCAGCTTTAATTGACTCTCTCAAGATAGAACCAGAACCTACCAACCTAACTTGCGGATTATTGCAAGACTTGAATTTATACAACCCTTTAATGATTCCCTCTTCTGAGCCCTCGGGCATTTCAGGCTGTTCATAATTTTCATTCATTGTTGTTATGTAATAAAAGTAGTTTTTATTTTCAACATACATTTTTTGAATGCCATCTTTTATTATCGCAGCTATTTCGTAGCTGAACGTAGGATCGTACGAAAGACAGTTTGGAATAGTTGATGATAAAATATGACTATGCCCATCTTGGTGCTGAAGACCCTCACCATTAAGTGTAGTTCTTCCAGATGTAGCACCTATTAAGAAACCTTTAGCCTGTGCATCTCCTGCGGCCCAAGCAAGATCATGAATTCTTTGAAAACCAAACATAGAATAAAATAAATAAAATGGAACCATTGGGAAGTCATAATTTGAATATGCTGTTGCTAGCGCTGTCCAGGCTGAAAATGCTCCAGCTTCGGTTATGCCCTCTTCAAGCATTACTCCATCTTTTGATTCTTTGTACCACATGACCTTGTCAGCATCTTCTGGCTCATAATTTTGACCAGCTGATGAATAAATTCCAACCTGTCTGAATAACGCTTCCATGCCAAATGTTCTTGCTTCATCAGGAACGATGGGGACCACTCTTTCTCCAATGCTCTTATCTTTAAGTAAATCAGTTATAACTTTTACTGCTGCCATGGTTGTAGAAATCTTTCTTTCACCTGAACCATTGTCAAAACTATTAAAAATATCTGATTTTGGGCTAGGCAATGGTTTTGAAATAGCTCTTCTTTTTGGTATTGAGCCACCCAAAGCTTTTCTTGTTTTTTTCAAATACTGTATTTCAGGTGAATCATCTGCAGGTCTGACATAAGGCAGATCTTCAATCTCCGAATCGCTAACTGGAATATTAAACTTATCTCTAAAAGATTTAATATTATCAAGTGATAATTTTTTTACTTGGTGCGTTGTATTGTCAGCCTCCCTTGAACCAACTCCATACCCTTTTGTAGTTAAAGCTAGTATTACTGTAGGTGCGCCACTTGAATTAACTGCTTTGTGATATGCCGCATAAACTTTATATGGATCATGTCCACCCCTGTTAAGTCTGTAAATATCCTCATCAGTTAAATCTTCAACCATTTCAAGAACATCTGGATCTTTGGCAAAAAAGTTTTCTCTTGTATAGGCTCCACCTTTCGCTTTAAAATTTTGCAGCTCACCATCTACCACAGCATCCATAATTTCTTGCAATTTGCCTTCTTTGTCTTTAGCCATAATTGGGTCCCACATCCTACCCCAAACAACTTTTATAACATTCCAACCTGAGCCTCTAAAAGCTCCTTCTAGTTCTTGGATAATTTTTCCATTTCCTCTAACAGGGCCATCCAGTCTTTGCAAATTACAATTTATAACAAAAATTAGATTTTCTAGCTGCTCTCTTCCAGCTAACGCAATAGCACCCTTAGACTCTGGTTCATCCATTTCACCATCACCACAAAAAACCCAAACCTTCCTATCATCCCTTTTAACAAGACCACGAGCAGATAAATATCGCATTACATGAGCCTGATATATACCCATTATTGGTCCAAGACCCATAGAAACAGTTGGGAATTGCCAGTAATTAGGCATCAACCATGGATGTGGATAGGATGATAAACCAGGCTTATCAACCTCACGTCTAAAGTTGTCTAGATCTTCCTCGGTCAAAAGACCTTCAAGAAAGCTTCTTGCATATATCCCTGGAGAAGAATGACCCTGGTAATATATAAGATCTTCTAAACTTTCGCCTTCTGAACCTTTAAAAAAGTAATTAAACCCAACATCATATAGAGTAGCTGCAGATGAAAATGTGGAAATGTGGCCCCCAAGCTCGTCATCATTTTTATTAGCTCTTAAAACCATTGCAAGTGCATTCCATCTTATGAGAGATCTTATTCGTCTTTCCATAAAAAGATCACCAGGCATTGATGCTTGATCTTTAACAGGAATTGAATTTCTAAATGGTGTTGTTAGATTGTAGGAAGGTATAGCTCCCTCTTGTGTTAATTTATTTGCAAGTTTTGATAATAAGAAGGATGCTCTTTCAATACCCTCTTCCTCGATAACACTGTCTATAGCTTCAAGCCATTCATTTGTTTCAATAGGATCAAAATCATTTTCGTTCAAAATATCACTCCTAAATTTTTAGCATATTTTAACTTAAACGTTGTTAATAATATACAAAATTTGTATTAATTATGTAATTATGTAAATATGTTACAAATAATTCAGGGGTGTTTATTGTGATATTGGATAATCTAGTCAATGGAGAGACTCAGCTAAGTAAGTCAGAAAGAAAAATTGCTTCAATAGTTTTGTCAAATCCTTCAAGGGTTATTAATCAATCAATTTCTGTATTATCTGCTGAGGCAGATGTAAGCCTACCAACTGTAAATAGGTTCTGTAAAAAATTAGGCTTTGATGGCTACCCCTCTTTTAAAATTCAAATAGCTCAAGAACTTTCAACAACAAATCGAATGCTAATTGATAGATTTAATGTTGATAAAGATACGCCTGATTTAGTTAAGAGAGTAATGAGTGATATTCAATCGACCGTTGTAAGTGTTGGCCAGAATCTAAACCCTGACTCCATCGATAAAGCTACCGCCATGCTGGCTTCGGCAAAAAGTATTACTTTTTTTGGTCTTGGAGGTTCAGGCCCAGTTGCGCTTGACGCACAACATAAATTTTTTAGATTTGGTATCCCTGTTGTGGCGCATACTGACTATATCAACCAGCGCATGATTGTATCGATGATGAATACAGATGATATTTTGGTACTAATTTCATTTACTGGAAGAACTACTGAAATTGTAAAGACTGCAAAAATAGCAAAAAGCAATGGAGTTAAAACCATAGCGCTAACTTCAAAAGATTCGCCTTTGGCAAAACTTGTAGATGTAGTTTTGCATATTCATGCACCCCTAGAAAATAATTTACATATTCCAATGACATCCAGGCTTGCACATTTAGCAATTATTGATATCTTGTCCGCAACAGTTTCAGCTTGTTTTGGTAACAACATGGATGCAAAAAAAGATCAAGTGATCTCTAATCTAGAAAAAACAAGAGTTTAATAAGTTTTTAGAATATTTATTTTTCTGATTTCTTGGTTTAACAAATAGAACATTGGCAAACTTTTATTATTTTTAGCATCTTCTAAAATCTTAAGTTTATCTTCGTTAGGAATCACCACGAATATATCGTTTGTTTTTAAGATCATCGAAAGATTCATTGATGTTCTTTTGTGCTCAGGGCTGCCTATAGGCTCTGTGATAATAATAGCTGGCTTAGCAGAAACTTTAAGATAGTTTGAAGTTAAAATCATAGACGGGAATAATGATGCGAAATGGCCGTCTGGCCCCATACCAATTAGAGCGACATCAAATTCTTTTGCATCTCTAATCAACAGGTCATAATTGTTGTTTAGTGAAATAAACTTGGCGCCGGCAGCAAAGCCTTTAAGAAGATATTTATCCACCAATAGCTCATTTGAATCTGGATGTGTTCTGCTAACAATTCGGTCATCAATAAGAGAAATTGTAATATTTTTCCAATCAAGCTCTACTTGAGTGAGTTCTTCAAAAATTTTAAGCGGACTGCTCCCACCGCACACCAAAAGGCTGGCGTGCCCTTTTTTAGTAAGAGATTTTTCTAGGGCATGAATAATATCTTTTGAAACCATATTAAAGTTAGATTAAGTTAAACGAGTTCTGTATTCCAGTAATAACAAATTCAATAGCTAGAGCTCCAAGAAGTAAGCCAAATATTTTTTGAACTACTGTAATTATTGTTGGGCCAAGTTTTGATGCCAGCTTGGATGATAGCCACATAGCGAGTGTGGCAAAGATTAGTACTGTGAAAATTGGTAGGTACGATACCACCGCATCAGCAACACTTAAGTACTCCTCTTTTGATAGCAAAAGACTTGTTGCCATTGCTCCTGGGCCCGCTATCAAAGGTATTGCTAGAGGAAAAATTGCAATTGATTTAATTGTTTCATCATCAACAGCTGTATCAGCTGTGTTTTGTCGTCTTTCCTGTCTTTGCTCAAACACCATTTGAAATGCAATTACGATTAAGAAAAGTCCACCAATAATCCTAAACGAATCCATGCTTATATTCATAACCTCTAATATTGCTGTGCCGAAAAGCCAGAATGAAGAGAGAACAACCAAAGATACTATTGAAGCTCTTATGTAAATAGATCTAATTTGATCATTGTTTAGGCCCGTGGTTAAGCCTGCGAATATTGGAACTAATGATATAGGGTCAATTGCGACAAACATTAATATTGTGCTTTCAATAAAAGTATCAAACATTTTATATATTGATTATCTGTATTGCTTCAGAATGCTCTTCTGAGAAGATACTTGAGACCATTATAAATTTTAGGTTCTCACTATTTTTGCCATAGTACTCCCTAAGAATCTTGGTAACTTTCTTAAGTGTTTTTTCATGGTTGGAAAGGCCAGTTAGGAAATAAGGAATAGTGGAACCAACCAATGATAGCTGTCTATTCGTTGACTTATTGCCTGTAAATACAAATATCGGGATACCAAATGGCTTGGCATTTGAGATATATTGTGCAGTTTTTCCTGTTCTTGTTATTGCTATTATCCCATCAGCATTAATAGATTCAGCAAGGTTTTTAGCAGTAACGCCTATATGCTGCCAATCCGAATGAGGCATTAAATTTGATTCATAACCTAAAGTTCTAAAGTTTTCAGTTTTTAAAGCTATAGATTTTAAGAAATTTACACATTCTTTAGGATATTTACCAATTCCTGTTTCGCCGGAGAGCATTATTCCATCTGCCCCTTCGTAAATTGCGTTTGCTATATCCGTAACCTCTGCCCTGGTTGGCGTTGGGTTCGAAATCATAGACTCAAGCAAATGTGTTGCCACTATAGATCTTCTGCCCCATTTAGCACAAGCATACATGATCCTTCTTTGTATATTTGGAAGATCAACCAGGCTTGTCTCTATACCCAGATCGCCCCTAGCAACCATAACTCCCCATGAGGCTTGACAGATATCATGAATGTTATCTAAACCCTCTTGATTTTCAATCTTTGCAATAATTTTTGCTGGAGATTTTTTTTCATCTAATATTTTTTGAAGTTCTTCAAGATCTTCTTTGTTTCTTACAAAAGAAAGTGCAATAAAATCAACGTCATTCTCTATGCCAAAATTTATATCCTCAACGTCTTTTGAGGTAATTGAAGGGAGGTTAACTCTTACACCCGGAAGATTAACATGCCTCTTTGATCCAAGCTTTCCTCCATCAATAACTTTACATAAAAGAGTCTCTTCGTCTTTTGAAATTACACTAAAATTAATAAGGCCATTATCGACAGTTATCTTTGAACCTTTACTTACACTATGAATAAGATCTTTATAGTTTATCTTTATAGATGATGTTTCAACATCAACTTCATCACGGACTGTTAAGGTCACCTCATCACCAACTTTTAAATCTAAAGGTACCTCGGTATCACCAGTTCTTATTTCTGGGCCCTGAGTATCTAAAAGCACACCTATAGAACCATGTTTGGATTTGGGGTCTGAATTAATTTTTTTGACTTTCTCAATTACAGATTTTGCAAAATTGTGGGTAGCATGAGACATGTTAATGCGAACAACATTCATCCCATTGTTGTAAAGACTTCTTAGCATTGGCATTGAACTAGTTGCCGGTCCAATAGTGCATATAATTTTTGTTCTGCTAAATTCCATAATAGTTAGGTATTAAATATATCCGAATGTTAATGCAAAAAAGATAAAGAAAATAGTACTTAAATGGCTTTCTTTTATGCAGATTTTTGCATCTGAGATTTAGTCATTTTAGAAATATGTTTAGCAAGGTCAATCAACCTATTACTAAAACCCCATTCATTGTCATACCATGCCAGTACTTTAGTTTGATTTCCTATTTTAGTGATGTGATTTGCATCAAAAACACATGACGCAGTTTCATTCATAAAGTCTGAACTGACCAAGGGAATATCATTATATGAAAGTATTCCATTTAACCTATTATCTGACTCCTCTCTAAGAACATTACATAACTCATCTTCGGTAAAATCTTTTTCAGTCTCAAATGTTAGATCAAGAAGAGAAACATTTAAAACTGGTACTCGTGTAGCCATTCCATTTAATTTCCCATCAAGTTCAGGAATTACTAAGCCTATAGCCTTTGCTGCTCCTGTTTTTGAAGGAATAATGGATGCTGAGGCAGCTCTTGCTCTATATAGATCTGAATGAGCCACATCAAGAAGGCTTTGATCATTTGTGGCGGCATGAACTGTATTAATAAGGCCGCTTTTAATAATAAAGTTCTTATGAATAACGTCAGCAATTGGTGCAAGGCAGTTTGTTGTACAAGAGGCATTTGAGATCACCCTGTCATTCAATTCAAGTTTATGATGGTTTATTCCAAAAACAATTGTCTTATCGGCATCAGTACAAGGAGCAGACACGATAACCCTTTTAGCTCCTGCATTTAAGTGAGCGCTAGCTGCCTCTTTCGATGTAAATAAGCCTGTACATTCAAAGACAACATCAATCTCATGATCTTTCCAGGGTAGTTTATTAGGGTCTCTTTCTGAAATATAGCTTATGGAACTACCGTCTACGATAATATTATTACCAACTGTTGAAATGGCATTACCTATTTTTCCATGAATAGAATCAAACTTTAGCAAGTGAGCATTAGCCTTAACATCACCAAGATCATTTACGGCAACAAGCTCTAGAGATCCATCCCCACCACTTAAACAGTCAGCTTCAATAAGCTGCCTTGTTAAATTCTTTCCAATCCTGCCAAACCCATTAATTGCTACTTTCATAATCTTTTTGTAAATAATTTACATTTATCAGTTTTAATACCTCATATTGTATATTATTTCCAGTGATTAATATATAATGTTAGAGTAAAATCTTCCAAAAAGTTAATATATGCAAATGTCTGAATTGCTACAACAAGGTATTGAATTAATGCTAGCTGGAATGCTCACAGTATTCTTTTTCTTATGTGTATTAATAATTTCTATAAACTTTTTTGCATTAATTTTAAATAAAAAAGATGGAAAAAGCCCCACGACTAAGCAGAGTTCATTGGAAGATATAAATGCCAACCACATAAGAATTATTAAAGAAATTGGAAATAGGATATAGGATGGAAAAAGCACACAAAAAAATTGGTATTACTGAGGTTGTTCTTCGTGATGGCCATCAATCACTGCTAGCCACTAGGTTTAGATACGAGGATATGGAGGCAGTTCTTCAGCAAATGGATGAGATTGGTTACTGGTCTGTGGAATCATGGGGAGGAGCAGTTTTTGATTCTTGCATTAGATATCTTGGTGAAGATCCCTGGGATAGGATTCAAAAAATTAAAAAATTGATGCCTAAAACTCAACAACAGATGCTTCTAAGAGGACAGAATTTACTAGGTTACAAGCACTATGGCGATGATGTTGTTGATAGATTTATTGAAAAAGCAAAAACTAATGGAGTTGATGTATTTAGAATATTTGATGCAATGAACGATACTCGCAACCTTGAGCAAGCTATCAAGTCCACCATCAAACATGATGGCCATGCTCAAGGCACAATTTCATATACTACAAGCCCAGTTCACAACACCGAAAGGTGGATAGACTTATCTAATAAAATCCAAGATATGGGAGCCAACTCCCTAGCTATCAAAGACATGGCTGGACTGTTGAGACCATATACTGCTTTTGAATTAGTGAGTAAATTAAAGGAGACTATAGAAATTCCAATCCACCTTCATTGCCACGCAACAACTGGTTTGTCTACACCGACAATAATTAAAGCAATTGAGGCCGGTGTTGATAATGTTGATTCCTCAATATCTACTATGAGTATGACCTATGGTCACACAGCAACTGAAACCGTTATCGGTATGTTAGAGAATACAAAATATGATTCAGGATTAGATTTAGATAAATTTGTTCCTGTAGCAAACCATTTTAAGAAGGTTCGAGAGAAATACTCATCGTTTGAGGGCTCTCTTAAAGGTGTTGATGCGAGAATTATTTCATCACAGGTTCCTGGAGGAATGCTTACCAACCTGGAGAATCAATTAAAGGATCAAAATGCGATTGATAAATTCGATGAAGTTATAGAAGAAATACCTTTGGTAAGAAAAGACCTTGGATATATACCTTTAGTTACACCAACATCTCAGATTGTCGGCACGCAAGCTGTTATAAATGTTTTAAGTAATTCAAGGTATTCTACCATTACCAAAGAGACTGCATCAGTTCTTAAGGGAGAATATGGCGCTACACCTGCAGAGGTTTGTCCAGATCTCAGATCTAAGGCTATTGGTGAAGAAAAGCCAATTATCTGCAGGCCAGCTGACTTAATTTCAAACAATGAGTTTGAATCAATAAAAGAGCAGTTCGATGAGATTGTTAAAAAAGAATCATTGCAGATACAAAATACAGATGAAAACATTTTGACCTATGCCCTCTTCCCAGAGGTTGGCACATCATTTTTTAAGAATAGAGGTAATGCTGAATATTTTGAAAAAGAGCCGCTTGAATTTGTTAAAACTCAATCTGAATTATATAAAGTTTCGATTGATGGTAAAAACTATAATGTCGAGTATTCAAAAAATGATGATCCAGTCATTCACAATCATACGCATAGCAATAAAACCAATGGCTCAATTAAAAATAAAAAAATATTAAGACAGGATGGGCTGTCTGTTAATGCTCCCTTGGGCGGTAATATTTTTAAAGTTGAGTTTAGCGAAGGTGACAACGTAACAGAAGACGATGCCGTTATTATACTTGAAGCAATGAAAATGGAGACCGCCATTAAGCCCCCTAAGTCAGGAATAATTACTAATATAAATGTTTCTCAAGGTGATAAGGTAAATCCTGGTGACCCTTTGTTCGAGATAATATAAATGTCATTCAATGAAATAATTTCAAGCTTTGGTATATTTAGCATTACTGGGCCGCAAGTAATAATGCTATGTGTTGGCCTCCTTCTTTTATATTTGGCTATCAGTAAAAAATTTGAGCCGTTATTACTGCTGCCAATTGGTTTCGGTGCAATCCTTACTAATATTCCAGAAATTGGACTTTCTTTAAGCCCTATTGAAAGACTTTTATATGAAAATGATCTTGATGATGTTCAAAATCTTTTAGCGATTATTAATATAGAGTTTTTAGGTCTAGAGAATTACATAAAAACTGCATCTTATATTGAGCTAAATCAATTAAATGAAATTGCTCTTAATATGGGTTATAAAGCAGGGATCTTGTACACATTTTACAATGTTGCTATAGGGTCTGGTATTGCGCCTTTATTAATATTCATGGGTGTGGGTGCTATGACTGACTTTGGTCCGCTACTCGCTAACCCAAAAACTTTAATTCTTGGTGCCGCTGCCCAGTTCGGGATATTTGCAACTGTATTAGGTGCCCTTCTGCTGGACCAGTATGGAATTATTTCTTTTACGCTCAAGCAAGCAGCTGCAACTGGAATTATAGGTGGGGCTGATGGCCCGACTGCGATATATGTATCATCCATTCTTGCTCCAGAGCTCCTTGGTGCGATTGCAGTGGCTGCATACTCTTATATGGCACTAGTCCCATTAATCCAGCCTCCTATAATGAGAGCACTAACCACAGATAAAGAAAGAGTTATTGAGATGGTTCAATTAAGAGAAGTATCGCAAACAGAAAAAATAGTATTTCCAATATCACTTTTGCTAATTGTAGGTTTGCTGCTTCCAAGCGCTGCCCCTCTTTTAGGGATGTTATGTTTGGGGAACTTGATGAAAGAATCACTCGTTGTAGAAAGGCTAAGTGAGGTAGCTCAGAATTCATTAATAAATATTGTAACTATTTTCCTTGGTTTATCCGTTGGATCAAAGCTTGCTGCAGATAAATTTTTAACACCAGAGACGTTAGGTATCTTATTGCTAGGCATAGTTGCATTTGCAATAGGAACTGCATCTGGCATTCTGGTTGCAAAGCTAATGAATATATTTAGTAAGAATAAAGTTAATCCTTTAATCGGCGCTGCAGGCGTGTCTGCTGTTCCTATGGCTGCAAGGGTCGCAAATAAGGTTGGTTTAGAATACAACTCACAAAACTATCTACTTATGCATGCAATGGGACCTAACATTGCTGGTGTTATAGGTTCAGCAGTTGCAGCCGGTGTGATGATAAAATTTCTCGCGTAAAGTTAATAACCTTATTTCAGGCAAAAAAAAACAGAGCACTGCTCTGTCTTAGTTCGAGTTCCTTTGGGGTCTAAAGTGAGAATTACCTTAGCTCCTTGGATATTTTTCTCTTATATCCTTGGTGGGTTTTTAAGCTCTTTTTTATCGTCAACTCTTAAAAACGCTTTTCTCCCTCTGGTCTCTTCCTTCTGATTCTCTCTAACTTCCGTCTGCATTTGGTTGTTAGTCGGTTTCAGCAGGTAAAGTTAATACTACGCTTATTATTTCGAAAGTCAACACTTAATATTAAATAAGTTTTAAACAATTCAACTAAAAGTATTTTTATATATGATAAGTGTATGAAAACTTTTTTACCAAACAAAGATCCCTTAAAAAAATATATAACAAAATCAAGGTCTCTGCAAAATTTAGAAAATATTTCTTCTGAGCTTCCCAAGCTACTTCTAACAGGAAAAGTTCAAACAACAATTGATGGGTTGCAAGTCAATGATCTATCTATAAAACCTCTCCTAAAAAATAAGGATCTCAGAGAGCTTAAGCTTGCAATGGTCCATCTGAGCTTTATTGCACATGCTTATATATGGGGTGGTAAAAAACCTAACAACATACTACCAGAAGTAATATCAAAACCATGGGTTGAGGCGTCTAATACCTTAGGCAGGCCGCCAATTTTAAGTTACGCAAGTTACTGTCTTGATAACTGGTATAGGATTGATAAAAGTCAGAATATATCTCTTGAAAATGTTGGCCTGATTACCAACTTCTTGGGTGGCGTTGACGAAGATTGGTTTGTAACCATCCATGTATGTATTGAAAATGCAGCAAAGGATGCAGTTACTGCTGCGTATGAAATCTCTAAACTTAAATCTAATAAGAATAAAAAATTAGATGATGGTTTGAGAAGAATAATAATATCTCTAAGGGAAGTTAATGCTATTTTTTCAAGAATGCCTGAGAAATGCGACCCTTATATTTATTATCATAGAGTGAGGCCCTTTATATTTGGCACTAAGGACAACCCTGACCTCAAAAAAGGCCTTGTGTACGAAAACCAATTCAACAATAAGCCTCAATTTTTTAGAGGCGAGACGGGAGCGCAGAGTAGCATCATGCCATTCCTTGACGGAGCTCTGGGCATCTATCACACCAAGGACCATTTAAGACATTATCTTAATGAAATGCGAGATTATATGCCCCCTGAGCATAGAAGTATGATTGAGGAAGTTGAAAATATCTCACAAGCAAAGGAATTAATTGATGGCTCTAAAAGCTTGACCAATAAATACAACAAATGCCTTGAAGAAATAAGAAAATTTAGGGCGCTTCATTTAGAGTTTGCAGCTTCATATATTCACAAACAATCTCAAATAAAGAATCCATTTGGAACTGGAGGCTCAACGATAAAGGGCACTGGCGGTACTCCATTCATGAAGTACTTAAAAAAACATAGAGATGAAACCGAAAAGCAAAAAAAAGCTAACTAGCGCCCTCCACAATACTAAAGTATCTAGATGATGAATTTGCAGTGTGAATGAGTGCTTTTTGATACTCAGCAGAGTGATAACAGTCTTTGGCATCCTGATAAGATAAAAACTCAACCATGACGGTTCTTTCATAACCTGAGCCCTCAACCTCATCCTGGTCCCCACCCCTTACTAGAAATCTACCTTTATATTTAAGAACAATATCTCCAGCTAGAGAAACATACTTTGCATATTCATCACTATCTGTAATGTGTGCTCTAACAACCCAGTATCCTTTTTTCATTTAGGCTTTAAATTCTAATCTTGTTTCATGGAGTATCGGCTCAGTGTAGCCACTGGGCTGAATCCTTCCCTCTATTGCTAAGCTGCAAGATGCTTGAAAGGCAAGACCATCAAATGATGGTGACATATTATTATAGCTATCATCATTACTATTTTGATTATCCACTATAGTAGCCATCTTTTTCATTGCTTCAATTACTTGATCTGTGTCGATAAGTTTATGATGAAGCCAGTTTGCTATATGTTGGCTTGATATCCGACAGGTTGCCCTATCCTCCATTAGACCAACATTACTGATGTCTGGAACTTTTGAGCAACCAACTCCCTGATCAACCCACCTAACAACATAACCAAGAATCCCTTGGCAATTATTTTCAAGCTCGGACTGTATTTGATCCTTGGATAGCTCCTCGGGGTTTGAGTGAAGAGGTATATCTAGAATTGAATTTAGATCAGCCTTGTCTCTTCCTTTGATCTTAGTTTGCTCATCAGAAACAAGTATTTGATGGTAGTGAATTGCATGAAGGGAAGCAGCTGTTGGCGAGGGGACCCAAGCACAGTTTGCGCCAGCCTTCGGATGTACAGTCTTTGCCTTATACATCCCAAGCATTTCATCGGGCATTGGCCACATGCCTTTACCTATTTGTGCCCTTCCCTGAAAACCAGTTTCCAATCCAATATCAACATTCCAATCTTCATATGATGCAATCCAGTTATGAAGTTTAATATCACCTTTTGGGATCATTGGGCCAGCTTCCATGCTCGTATGTATCTCATCTCCAGTTCTATCTAAGAAGCCAGTGTTAATAAAGATTACCCTTTCTTTAGCAACTTCAATACACTCCTTTAGGTTCACGGTTGTGCGCCTTTCCTCATCCATAATGCCAATTTTTACAGCGTTATGATCAATATTTAATGCCTGCTCTACAGCGGCAAAAAGGTCACAAGTAAATTGAACTTCTTCAGGTCCATGCATTTTTGGTTTTACTATATATACACTTCCTGTTCTCGAATTTTGGTATTTTCCTTTTTTTTCTAAATCATGCTTTGCTATACAAATAGTAAACATGGCATCCATTATTCCCTCAGGAACTTCATTACCATGCCTGTCCTTGACGCCTGGGTTTGTCATCAGGTGGCCTACATTCCTTACCAGCATTGTACTTCGCCCAGGAAGAGTTAACTTAGAACCATCTCTAGATATATAATCTCGATCAGCGTTAAGCTCTCTTGTTAGTGACTTGTCATTTTTAATAAAAGTATCCTCAAGATCCCCTTTCATGAGACCTAGCCAATTCCTGTAAACAAGCGCCTTATCCTCACCATCAACAGCAGCAACTGAATCTTCACAATCCTGAATAGTGGTTATAGCAGATTCCATTAAAATATCTTTAATGCCAGCAGGGTCTGTTTCTCCTATTGGATGCGATTTATCTATCTGTATCTCAAAATGTAAATTATTATTTTTGTAAAGTAATCCGAATGCATTATTGCCATTATCAACAAAACCTTGATATTGATCTTGGTTGGCTAAAAGGGATATTGAACCGCTATTGAGCTGCGCAGAGATATTCCCATCAGAAAACTCAAACCCAATAACATCATTATAAGAACCATTTTGTAATGGTATCGTTTCATCCAGAAAGTTTTTAGAGAAAGATATGACCTTACCTCCTCTTTTAGGGTTGTACTCACCAGCTTTTTGCGCACCATCTTCTTCAGAAATCATATCAGTTCCATACAATGCATCGTACAAACTTCCCCATCTAGCATTTGCAGCATTAAGTGCAAACCTTGCATTCATTACTGGAACCACAAGCTGAGGGCCTGCTATAGTCTTTATTTCTGGATCTACATTTTCTGTTGAAATTGTAAAGTCATTAGCCCGAGGAGCGATGTAGCCTATTTCTTCTAAGAAAGACCTATATTCATCATGATTATGGACTTCGCCTTTTTTGCTGATGTGCCACTCATCAATTAAGGTTTGAATTTCTTCTCTCTTTGCCAATAAGGCTTTGTTTCTAGGAGAAAAATCATCAATAATTTTTTCAAAACTTATCCAGAACTCTTCAGCAGAAATATCCAGGCCTGGAAGAATTTCATCCTCCAATACATTTTTAATCTCAGAAGAAATTTCCAATGTTGATTCTTGGTCATGCTGGCTATCATTGACTGTTTGGCTAGAGTTGGTAAAAAGTGATTTTATTTTATTTAATATATTCATCAAAAAATTATATAACAGAAAATTAAAAGCAAAATAAATTAATTTTTTAAACTAGTAATTATTTAAGATCATTGTTTGGATCATAATCCCATATTTTCATAAGCCTTTTATCAGTTGTGCTAGATGAGTTGCGCATAAGAAAATTTCTTATTGAAATTATGAAAGGATTTGAAAGATGATAAAGATAGCCTTGTGTTTCCGACATTCTTTTAACCATTCGAAGCCTAGGAGCTCTTAATCTTTTGTATTCACGTTGGGCATGTGTAATATCTTCTCTATTTTTAATTAATAGCTTCCCAAAAATATACGCATCCTCTAGGGCCATGCAGCCGCCTTGACCTAGAAAAGGAACAATTGGATGAGCAGCATCACCAAGAAATGTAATATTCTTCACAAATAATTTATTTACATCTCGTCTTTTGTATATACCCCATTTAAATACTTCGTTTGATTTAGCCAACCTGTTAACTAGTTTTGTTGGATGCATAGATAAATCAGCCTTCATCTCATCTACAGAACCTTCAGTTTTCCATGCCTCCTTGTACTCATTAGCAGTTTTAATAACAGCAACAAAGCTTGTGAACTCATTATCTATGGGATAACTAACGATATGAGAATTTTTAGAAAGATGAAGGTTGATAGAATTATCTTCTGATTTAATGATGCCTCTCCATGCAGAATACCCACTATAAGAAGGAATTGACGCACTTTCTGATATTGAATTTCTTGATACGGACTTTATTCCATCACAGGCTATTACATGTTTCACTAAAAAATTAGAGTTGTTTAGAAAGAACACCTTAGATGAATCTGAATCAATTGCCCTTAGCTCGTGATTATAAATAATCTTACCTCCATAAGATTCATACTTGTTGAGCAATATTTTATAAAGCATTTCTCTTGATGTGGTTCTTACATTCGAAGAGCTAGTGTAAAGAGTCTTAGTATTATCCAGAATTCTTGTTGTGAGAGTCAATTTGGAGATTTTTTCTACCTCATCTTTAAGACCCATATAGCGTAAAACTCTCAATGCATTTGGCGAAAGGGATATTCCAGCCCCATGCGATCCCAGCTCTGAATGCTTTTCAAAAATTACCGAGGGAACCCCTTCTTTTAAAAGAATGCATCCAATTGTAAGCCCTGCAATTCCAGAACCAATAATAGCAATATGATCCTTGTATTTTTCCATTACTACATTATGCATAATGCATAAAAAAAAGGAGGCATTAGGCCTCCTTTTTTATAGAAATAAATACTTAGCTTTTAACAGGCACTATTGAAAACGATCTTTCGTTTGTGCATGAACCACCGAGAGCTGCCATTGCTTCGGCCTCTGGAAGAGTATCTGCTTTTTCGCTCCAGAAATTAGTCCAATTTTTACCATACTCACCAATAGAAGAGGTGAAAACCGCTTGAACAAAGTCAAAGTCCCATCCTGGCTCAACACCAGTTTGCGGCCAAATCATTTTTCTACCTGCGACATCGCCATTTGCTTTTGCTGCCTCAGCATATGCAAAATAAGCATCATAGAATTGTTCGTTAGTAACACCCTCACCAAGTTTGCAGTCAGAATATACTACATAACCTGCTGCCCCATCTGGTGTTTCAGAAACTGTTCTTTGCCATGTATCAATAACTTGAGGGAAGGTTACGGGAAGCTCGTTATACAACTTAGTTCCATTCTTCATCCAGTACTCATTACCAACATAGTGCTCTTCTGGATCTGGGCTACCACCAACCCATATAGCATCAAAAGTATTTAAACTATGGCCATAATAAGGAACAAGTATTGCTGCAGTATAGTTTTTAAAAACCTCTCCTGCCTCACCTTCAGATGCCCACTTTTTCCATTTCATACTCCACTTCATTAAATCGTCCATGTCTTTACCATCTTTAAAGACATTAACGTAGTACTCAGCTTTGTTAGGTTTGTATTTTGGCTCGTCTGCCTCATGCCCGTCTGCAAAAACACCAAAGGATAAAAATAAACCCAAAGTAATAATTATTCTCATTTTTCTCTCCCATAAAAAAATTAATTAAATTTAATAATATATTAATACTTAGGATGAAGTAAGAAATTTAAGCAAAAAAAAAGAGCGCACATGGCGCTCTATTTTTTAAGCATTATGCTATCTCATTCTAGTTCCAACATATGTATTTGCATTAGAACATGAAAAACCTTTTAAGTTTTGAGCTGCTTCTGAGTCATAAATCTTATCCCAAAATAATTCAGCATTCACACCCATTGCGCTAATAGAAGATGTATACATCAGTCGAATAAAATCCTTTCCATCAGGCAAGGTGTGTCCAGCTAGAGGAACAATCATTTTTCTTCCAACAGTATCTCCTACTGACTGAGCATACTTAGCCATATCTACATAAAGATCATAAACTTGTCTCATGTTGTAGTCCTCTTCTAACTCACAAACTGAATAATTGGCATAAGCAGTATCTCCAGGTGACATTTCAGATGGAGACGATATATTCCATTGGTTAGTATTTACAACTTGCGTATTGGTAACAGGTAGTTTCTTCATTAGATTTGCTCCTCCTCCAGTAACCCAAGTTTCTAAACCAAGGAACTGCTCTGATGGCGATGGAAATGTAGCAACCCACATGAAGTCATGAGTTGTTAAATCATTATGGAAATATGGGGTAAGAATTGATACTGTCATATTGTCATATACGGAACCATTTTCAGCAGCATATTCCGCAAAGTCTCCATACCAATCAACTAAATCATCTAGATCCTTTCCTTTGTTAAATGAACCGATATAGTATTCAGCTACATTAGATGTTTCGCTTGGATCATACTTATATTGTTCTGCGTCTTGAGCAAAACTATTCATTGTAAAAAGCATTGTAAATGCAAATATTTTTTTCATAAAACTCTCCCTGTTTTAATTAAGTTAGCCTCAATAATACATGCCCTAAATCAATTTAAGAAGAAAAAAATATATAAAAAATAGACTTAATTAATTAAACCATTTAGATCGTATTGCGAAAGAAAATTCCAAATACTTTGAGATGCAGGAAGGCTCAATGAATCAGCATTCGGCCATGTATGTCTCATAGAGCTGTGCAAAACTAATTCAACACTTACATTATTCAGGCAATTCTCATAATAATCGTACTGTATTGAATAACCCTCATCAAAAAAATCTGTAATTGCAATAACTGGCTCTGCATCACACGAATTATATGCAGCCCAGTAATTCATTGAATCAGGAATACTTTTCATACCCAATGTTGCATTACCTGAGTAAGGGACGGTTGAGTCCATTGATCCGTGTATTTGAAGAACTGGAGTAGGATGAGATGGGTTGCATTCATCATATGTTTCAAATGTCATGGAGCCAGTTACAGATGCAATTGCTGCTATCTTTGAACTCAAGCTGCATGCTAGGTGATAACTCATAAAACCACCATTTGACATACCGGTTGAATATATCCTGCTTTGGTCAATATTGTATTTAGTAAATGATTGATCGATTATGATGTCTATAAAATCTACATCATCAACATTGCTTCCGCTTGTCCATCCTCCTGAATTCCAGTGCGACGAACTTGATCCAAGCTGAGAAGTAAAAGGAGCTCCTTGAGGGAAAATTGTTATAAACCCATAGGTGTCAGCAATAGATCTAAAGTTTGTGTATTCAATATTTCTAATTGCGCTACCCCCATAACCATGCAAGCTAAATAGCAAAGGTATTTCACTGCTCTGATCAATATTAGCTGGGACATATATAAGATAATATCTCTCAATATTATTATGAGTGAATGTGCATCTTTCAATATTTAATCCAGCATCGATGCATACCTCAGAGAAACTTGGTGGATTTACTGGTGGGTCTACTTTGTCGGAGGAGCTATCAGATTCGCTTCCACCACCCCCGCAAGAAGCTAAAAATAAACAAGCAAATAATACTTTTAACTTCATATCTAAAACACCTTATAGAAATTTATAAATTGAGTATACACAATGCTAAGGGATTGGTGCGGTACGCCGGTCTCGAACCGGCGGCCTTCTGCTTGGCAAGCAGACGCTCTACCAACTGAGCTAGTACCGCATCAAGTGAGCTAATATAACCTTTAAGCTTTATCCTTTCAAGCAAAAATAAAGCTCATATGACCATTGTCTAAAACAATATATTGAATATATATTTATTGATTATTAATTAATGATTTCTCAAGAGATATTTCATTAATATCATCGAAACCAAATGCATCTTGAGAAGCTAAAACAACATACGAGGCATCTATACCAATTGGTATAACAGCATTAAATTTAGCATTATCTATGAAGGATCCAAATTTATTGCTATCTTCATAACCAATATGTTGTGCGTGGATATAAAAAGGGTTTCCAAGTCCAATTACAGCCACCTCTTTTTTTTCATCATTTAAGATTCTCAGCACATACTCATCTCTTTTGTTAAAAGACTTATATTTTGCAATAACATTGTAATTTGGTTGCTTTACGAATGACTTTTCCAATCTAAGACCATCCTTGCTTCCTACAAGTGACAGCACTAGTGCGTCTGCATTTAAATCTTTAGTAAGAAGGTTAATATCTATATCTTTTTCAATAGCACCATGTGAATGGCCAAGAAAAAGAATTAAAGTTAAGTGTATAAGTTTTACCATTTTGCCCAGTTTACTCCCCATGACCCACCTACTGGGCCAAACATATATCCGTAATCATATTCAGGTATCAAGCCAGCAACAGGGTCTCTTTGAGTATTCCCGTTCGAATCTACCCATATAAACGAAGACTGCATAATACCTCTATAAAAATCATTGTTATTCATTGGATCATCAGGGGCAATAATTGTTCCTGAAAGATCTACTCCCTTGAAGGTATAAATCCTAACCCCGTTATCGGAAGGCCTACCAAAAGATACTGATGTTTGATTCTCTTTAGAGACATCCTCAACACCATCAACGTACCACTTGAGTGTAATTTGTTCAGGATTATAATCAACATCAATTGCTATATCCCATGAAACGATTTGGCCTTGCTCGTTTCTGCTTGTACTAGCATTGCCTGGATCATAAAAGCCTTGATTCTGTAATGAGCCCACAGCAAATCCTTCAATATTTACTTTCCCATAGCCCCCGCTACTACATGAATCCATGATGTTACAAAAATTTGGTCTGTAGTTGTCGTACAAGCCATAATAATTTCCTTCAAAGTGCCCGACCTTGTTACATTCTTCATTTTTGCTTACAAAATTTCCTTGATCATCCCAATTATTAGCAAAACAACCACAGTCCTCGATCACAACACCGACATTATCGAAGTCAGCAATTGTGCCATCTGAATAGTTGTAGCAAACCTGAATATCTCGTCCTAAGATATTTAATGAATCTTCAAAATGATGACTCCATTTTACAACAGTGGCATTACCTTGCGTGCTTGTATTAAT
>UPTN01000095.1_pt1 | contig 46399 bp, 51 predicted proteins | sample 2160111 | NCBI WGS metagenome assembly UPTN01 (sample SAMN06265058, study PRJEB28932) | marine metagenome | isolation source: Columbia River Estuary | place: USA:Columbia River Estuary, USA | collected 2014-05-05
ATTGGTCGCCGTAGCCTCCCCAGAAGGACGCATCCGTCAGGATCGCCACAGGTTTATTGCACATGAATGTGTACTTCAGGATCGCGTCGAATTCGTCAGCGTCGCTTTCCTTGTGGAAATGGTATGTCGGAATGTGCAGCTGGTTCAGCAGTGCCTTGGTGTGCACAGCCATTTCAACTTGGCAAGCGACAGGTTCACGCAATTCGCCACGGTAGCTGATCAGCATCGGCAAAGGCATGCGGTAGTATTGGGTCAATGTTGCCAGCGTATTGATTGTCACACCAATCGCAGTGTTCTGCATGATGATTGCAGGACGTTTGCCGCCCATGAACGCACCAGCACATAATCCCATGCCCTCGTCCTCTTTGTTGGACGGGATGTGGAAGATTTCAGGACGTGCTTCGACTTCGTCGATCACGCCAGCCAACTGCTTGCACGGCACAGTGGTGATGAATGACACATCGTTTGCGACGAAGTCGTCCACGATTTTCTTGCTAATGTCCAATGTCTTAAGTCTCCTGGTTGCGCCTGCGAAAGAAATGGGCGTTGGGTGTTAAAAGATCTGAGTTAGGCGGGGTTGCGAGCGACATGTACCGCACAAGGTGCGTGCTGCACGACACGTGCTGCTGTCGATCCAAGAAGGTAGTCGATCAGTCCGGGCTTGTGAGACCCAAGGACAATGCAGTCAACTGCCAGTTTCGTTGCAGTATCTACAATCGTACGGCCACTGTGACCTTGTACAGTCAGCGCCTCAACGCCGTCCATTGAAGTAATCCGGTCATTCATCTGCGTCTGCGCACGTGTAAACGCGCTTTCGACGACATCTTGATCGACAAACAGGCCAACAGTGTTGTTGGGGGCTTCATGCACGTGCAAAGCAGTGATCTTCCCGCCTTCGTCCAGAAGTGAACGGGCAATCTTGATCGTCATCTCACTGATCCCGTGATCAAGTGCCATGGGTACGAGGATATGCTTATACATGTGATAACTCCTAATGGTCTAAATCTGCTTCAGGGGCGCAAAATAATCTTTGGGGCGGCAACAACGCCGGCGCGGATGTCCGCAAACGCTTGCCCGCCTTCAGAAAGCGGACGCACTTCGGTCCAGTCCAAAGCGCCAAGACGGCCGTCAAAAATCGCAGCGGCCGTATCGCGGAAATCTTGGGCCGTATATGTGTAGGTCCCGATGAATGTGATTTCTTGCAGGGTCATCCGACGAATGTCGAGACCACCTGCCCCCTCGCCTAAACCAATATGCATGATCACGCCACCGGGGCGGGTGATCGCGGTCGCATCAGCCCGTGTTGCGGCATATCCGACACCGTCGATGACCAGATCAGCCTGCTTTACAGTGCCAGGTTCAACAGCTGTAAAGCCTGCAATCTTATCCAATGTGGCACGGCGAACTGCGTTGGGTTCAACAACTTGAATGTCCGTCGCTCCAAAAGCCATCAGGCAAAGTGCAGCACCCAAGCCAATTGCACCACCACCAATTACGACACAGCGTGCATCGGCAAGAGGTAGGTCCAAAGCAGCAGCGCCAAGTCGGACGGCATGCCAGCCACAGGCCAAAGGTTCGGCCAAAGCGGCTTTTTCGAACGGCACATCTTCTGGCACTTCAACAAGGTTTCTGTTCGCCATAATGACAAATTCGCCAAACGCACCTTCGCGTGGCGGCATCGAAATAATCATCCGGTCAGCGCACAGATTATCACGACCCGCTTTGCACGCGGCGCAAGTGCCGCAAGTGGTCAACGGATTGATTGTGACCCGCTTGCCATCCATTTCACCACCGACAACGACGCCAGCCGCTTCATGCCCAAGGATCAGCGGCGCAGGCCGACGTTCGTCATGACCAAGGTAGGCATGCATGTCAGACCCACAAATACCGGACGCTTCGATCTTGATCAGGCTTTGCCCAAAAGCAGGAACCGGATCAGGCATATAGCGGTAAACAAGTGTTTCCACGTTATCGTAAACAAGTGCTTTCATTTGGCCGTAAACCCTCCGTCCACCATAAGGACTTGCCCCGTCACGTAGGATGACGCGTCAGAGCATAAGAAAAGAAGCGGGCCGTCCATATCGGACAATGCCCCATTGCGCCCGATGCAGGTCGCTGCTGCGTTGCGCGCTGCACGTTCTGGATCAGCGAATACTGGTCCGGTAAGTTCGGTTGGGAAAAACCCTGGACCAATTGCGTTGGCGGTGATCCCGTCCTTGGACCAAGCCTCTGCCATCGCGCGTGTCAGTTGCCCGACACCGGCTTTGGAAGCTCCGTAACTAAGTCCGCCCGGAAACGCGCGCGTTGTCTGCAACGACGCAAAGTTCACGATACGACCCCAGCGACGTGCCTTCATATCAGGTACAAACGCTTGGCTTAGGAAAAACGGTGCCGCCAAGTTCAGGTTCATCGTCACGTCCCAACCTTCGGCTGTAACGTCATCAGCAACCTCGCGGGTATTGATCCCCGCAGCATGTACGACGATGTCAGGCACCCCAAAGGGAGCACTGATCTGCTTTGCAATCTCTGCAATCTGATCACGCTGGGACAAATCGGCGGCCACAACAGCTGCGTCCTTGCCTGTTGCGGCGGCCCATTCGGCCAGCGCATCTGCGCGACGGGCAACACCCACGACTTTTGCCCCGGCTGCCGCCAAGACGATAGCCGCACGTTGCCCCAGTCCCGCGCTTGCGCCAGTGACGCAAGCGACGCGACCTGTCAGATCGAAAAGATCAACAGGGTTACTCATCGGGGCTCAGATCGAAATTCTCGCCGGGGAAGTACTTGGCAAGGCGCACATCTGCTGCACGGGCGTGGCCTTCCATACCTTCAAGGCGGGAAATACGCGCAGTCGCTTCGGCCACACGTTTGGAGCCTTCACGGGTCGCCTGCTGCCATGTGACGATCTTCATGTACTTATGGACTGACAAACCACCTGTGTAAGACGCTGCACCCGATGTTGGCAGAACGTGGTTCGTACCCGATGCTTTGTCGCCGTAAGACACGGTTGTTTCTTCACCCAAGAACAGCGAGCCATAGCAATTCAAACGATCAAGCCACCAAGGCAGATCTTCTGCTTGCACCGTCAGGTGCTCTGGTGCGTAATCATCGGAACAAGCGGCCATTTCTTCACGGTCCGCGCAAACGATAACTTCGGCATAGTCGCGCCATGCTGCGGCAGCGTTGTCGCGGTTTACTTCAGGCAGATCAGCAATCAGTTCTGGCACGCGGTTCATAACGTCTTCGGCCAACGCGCGGTCATCAGTGACCAACCAGACAGGCGAGTTGTAGCCATGTTCGGCTTGGCTCACGAGGTCAGTCGCAACGATATGCGGATCGGCTGTCCTGTCAGCCAGGATCAAGCTGTCGGTCGGACCAGCGATCATGTCGATGCCAACACGACCAAACAGGATACGCTTGGCTTCGGCGACAAACTGGTTGCCGGGACCGACAAGGATATTCGCTTTCGGCAGACCAAACAGGCCGAATGTCATCGCTGCAACACCCTGCACACCGCCCATCGCCATGATGGTGTCAGCACCGCAGATGTGGGCCGCATAGATGATCGCCGGTGCGACACCAACACCTGGACGCGGCGGCGAAGCAACGCTGATGTGGTTGCATCCGGCGACTTTTGCAGTTGTCACTGTCATAATTGCAGAAGCGATGTGGCTATAGCGACCACCTGGAACGTAACAACCAGCCGTATCAACCGGAATCGCCTTTTGACCAGCAATCAGACCGGGAACAATTTCATATTCAATGTCGCTAACGGTTGCCTTTTGCGCTTGGGCAAAACGGCGGACGTTGTCATGGGCAAACTGAATATCTTCTTTCAATTTCTGTGGAACCAACGCCGTCGCTGCAGCAATGTCGGCATCGCTTAGGATTACAGCGCCTTCATATTTGTCAAATTTTGCTGCATATTCCATCGCCTTGGCGTCTCCGCCCGCTTCGATGTCATCAAGGATCCCTTTGACAAGATCATGAACGTCAGACGCGCCGGACTGAGCCGTGAGCGTCGCTTTTTTAAGATAATCGCGTGCCATTAGAGTTTTGCCTTACATTGAGTAAACGGGTGACGCATTAAGACCAACGCCGGGACTGTGTTGTAGAAAATTGGTTGGGGCATGCACCGACGTAAAGCATGAGCTTTCAAAATCAGCATGACGTATCCCCTCCCAGTTTCGTCTTTGATTCGTTAGTAATGTAAGCGCTTACATTACCTCAATGCAAGCCTTTACATTGACCCTAGGTAATTTTACCAATGAGTAAGCAACGGCACAGGGCTAAACATTGGTTAGGCCTGAATAAACAAGGTAGTCTATGACCCAGTCACGGCCCGCACCCACACTTCACGATGTCGCCGTCTACGCGGGCGTCTCAACTGCGACCGTTTCACGCTGTTTGAATTTCCCCGACAAGGTCGCGCCCGAGACCCGCAAAAAAGTCGAGGGAGCGGTCGCAACGCTGGGGTATTCGCCAAATTTTGGCGCAAAGGTCATGGCCGCTCGGCGTACAAAAACAATTGGCGCAATCATCCCGACAATGGAGAACGCGATCTTTGCGCGCGGGTTGCAAGCCTTTCAAGAAGAACTGCGGGTGCACGGATATACGATGCTGGTCGCAAGCACGTCCTATCAACCCGAGCGCGAAGAAGAGCAAATCCGCACTTTGGTCGCCCGTGGTGCAGACGCGTTACTGTTGATCGGACATGCGCGAGCACCGGAAATCTATGCTTTTCTTGAAGCGCAGGGCGTGCCCTCCTTGGTCACATGGGCCTATGATCCAAGTGCGCCGCGCCCTTCGGTTGGGTTTGACAACGCAGCCGCGATGGCATTGATGGCAAGGGCCGTATTGTCAGAAGGGCATCGCCGTCTTGCATTGATCACCGCAAGCACAATCAGCAATGACCGCGCGCAAGAGCGCCAAGCAGGCATCAAATCAGCCATGCAGGATGCAGGTTTGGACCCAGCGTCGTTGGATGTCGTGGAAACCACCTATTCTATCGAAAATGGCGCTGCGGCCTTTTCCACGCTGATGGCACGATCAAGACCACCGACCGCTGTTTTCTGCGGCAACGATGTTTTGGCGGTCGGGGCTTTGCGGCAGGCGCAAGAGATGCAGATCAAGGTTCCTGACGCGGTATCAATTGTCGGATTTGACGACATTGAGCTGGCACAAGTCGCCTATCCACCTTTGACCACGATCCACGTTCCGCACCGCGAAATGGGGCGTCGGGCCGCGCAAACGCTAGTTCAAATGCTAAATGACGGACAGAATGCAACTTCTGTGGCACTGGTTCCTGACCTTGTTGTCCGCAGCACTTTGGGTCCGGTACCTCGGTCCTAAAAATTCCGACTATCGCTGCGTTGCGGCATAATGTATGAAAGCCGCATGAAATTACTTGTTGGCCTTGGAAATCCGGGTGCGAAATACGCGCAGAACCGTCACAATATCGGCTTCATGGCCATGGACCGGATCGCTTCTGATCACGGTTTCAGCGGGTGGCGATCCAAATTCCAAGGACAGACGTGCGAAGGTCGCCTTGGATCGGAACGGGTGACGTTGCTCAAACCAGAAACATTCATGAACCTGTCCGGCCAATCGGTTGGCGAAGCGATGCGCTATCTCAAGCTGCATCCCGGTGACATCATTGTATTTCATGACGAAATTGATCTCGCTCCTGGCAAGACCCGCCTGAAAACTGGCGGTGGACATGCGGGACACAACGGTTTGCGATCAATCCACGGGCATATTGGGCCCGACTATGATCGCGTACGAATGGGCGTCGGTCACCCCGGTCACAAAGACGCGGTCCCGGGCTATGTCTTGCGCGACTTTCCGAAGGCGGACGCAGAGTGGCTAGATGATGAATTGCGCGGGATCAGTGATGGCGTCGCTGACCTCGTTGCCGGTGATGGCCCTAAATTCCTGAATGCTGTGGCACTTCGGGTCGCTCCGGCGCGATCTTCAAAATCAACACCAAAACCGCACCCCCAAGCCCCCGCCCCCACGCCGCAGGTTGATGACCGCACCGCCATGCAGAAACTGGTCGATCGTTTCCGGTGACCCCCGTAGCGATCAAAGACGCATTTACCTATCAGTCAGGCGCCTGCACCAGCTTGGGTTCGCCATTCATGGGCAGACTTATGCAGCTATGCGCCCAGATGCCTTGGCCCGAGGGGGCAGTAACCGACCGCATCTTTGCATGGCAAGGCGATATCAGTCCGCGCGGCCAGTCCGTGCCGCTGCGGTTGGCAGGCGCTTTGCATGCATTGCATTTGAATGGGAACGCAGTCCTTGGTGCGGTTTATCCGCCGCAAGATGCTTCGGATACCGCGCTTTGGGACGCGGTCAGCGCCACCCTGATCACAGAAGAACGCCACATAAATGCGTGGCTTGATAATGCGCCGCAAACGAACGAAGTACGGCGGTCTGCGGTGTTGATTGCCGTTGGCCATCTGCTTAGTGCGCGCTTCGGTCTTCCGATCCGCACCTCTGAACTAGGGGCCAGCGGTGGTTTGAATATACATTGGGACAGCTACGGTTTGGATCTGAACGGCGCAGTGTTCGGTAATCCGGCGCCCGTCTTAACCTTGCGACCGCAGTGGTCTGGTCCTCTTCCGCCACAGGCCCCAATTAAAGTTGCCTCGCGCGGCGGCGTTGACCTGCATCCGCTTATTCCCGCAAACTCCAACCATGCATTGCGTCTACAAGCCTATCTATGGCCTGATCAGCCAGAGCGGTTAACCCTGACTGGGGCCGCGATCACGGCTGCAAAAACGCCAGTGGCAAAGGGCGATGCGATTGACTGGCTGGCAGACCGACTTGCACTACAAACGGGGCAGGTTCACCTGATCTATAGCACCGTGGCATGGCAGTACTTTCCTGCGGAGAAACAGGCTATGGGCGCAAAATTGATTGCCGCCGCAGGTGCGGTCGCCACGAAAGACAGTCCCTTGGCTTGGTTTGGTATGGAAAACGATGGTGGGGAACGCGGCGCGGCGCTGACATTGCGCCTATGGCCCGGCGATCACACGATTAATTTGGGCCGCGCAGATTTTCACGGCCGTTGGATCGAATGGCGCAGCATCGCTTGACCCTTCTTTGCCGACAGCCATATCGTAGCATAGTTCACGAAAGGCCCCTTCTATGGAAAAAGACCCGTCATTCAATGTGCTTGGAAGCACACTCGCCACATGTTCGACCGCTCCTATGACCGGGTTTTTCCGCAATGGTGCCTGTGACACCTGTTCTGCGGACCAAGGGAGCCACACAGTCTGCGCTGTTATGACAGCCGAATTCCTAGCCTTCTCGAAATATGTAGGCAACGACCTTAGCACACCGCGTCCAGAATTCGGGTTTGCAGGGCTGAAGGCAGGAGATGGGTGGTGCCTTTGCGCCAGCCGTTTTTTGCAAGCCCACGAAGAAGGGTGCGCGCCACAAGTAAATCTTTACGCCACTCATGTGCGCGCATTAGAGATCGTGCCGATAGATGTGCTGCGCAGCCACGCCGTTTCGCTAGAAAACTAGCGCCCAGAGCTATGTCCGGGCGCCGTCTTTTAGGCCTTCATGTCAAAGCCAAGGTGCTTTGCGACAGTAAAGATGTCTTTGTCCCCACGCCCGCACATGTTCATTACCAGCAAGTGATCCTTAGGCAACTCAGGGGCGATTTTCATCACGTGCGCCAACGCATGTGACGGCTCGAGCGCAGGAATAATCCCCTCAAGTGCGCAAGAAAGCTGGAACGCCTCAAGTGCTTCGACATCTGTGATCGATACATATTGCGCACGCCCGATATCGTGCAGCCACGCGTGTTCTGGGCCGATGCCCGGGTAATCAAGGCCAGCTGAAATGCTGAACCCTTCCAAGATCTGGCCCACATCATCCTGCAGCAAATATGTCCGGTTGCCATGCAGAACACCGGGGCGACCTCCTGTCAGAGACGCGCAATGCTCCATCTTGGCGTTCACGCCTTTGCCACCGGCCTCGACGCCGATGATGTTGACGCTTTTGTCGTCAAGAAACGGGTAAAACAATCCCATCGCGTTCGATCCACCGCCAATGGCCGCGATCAGCGTATCAGGCAGACGGCCTTCTGCGGCGTGCATCTGTTCCTTTGTTTCTTTGCCTATGATGGCTTGGAAGTCGCGCACCATTGCCGGGTAAGGGTGCGGTCCTGCGACGGTGCCAATGCAGTAAAATGTATCGCGCACATTGGTCACCCAATCGCGCAATGCGTCGTTCATAGCGTCTTTTAACGTACCGCGACCCGAAGTCACCGCGACCACTTCGGCCCCCAAAAGACGCATCCGAAATACGTTCGGCGCTTGGCGTTCAACGTCATGCGCGCCCATATAGACCACACATTTCAGTCCGAACTTGGCGCAGACCGTGGCGGTAGCCACCCCGTGCTGACCAGCACCAGTTTCCGCAATAATCCGTGTTTTACCCATACGTCGGGCCAAGATGATCTGACCAAGGACGTTGTTAATCTTGTGTGCGCCGGTGTGGTTCAACTCATCGCGCTTAAGATAAATCTTTGCGCCACCCAAATGCTGCGTCAGGCGATCCGCATAATAAAGCGGGCTGGGGCGACCAACGTAGTGTGTCCAAAGGTCATGCATTTCAGCCCAAAACGCGTCGTCAGTCTTGGCATGCTCGTACTGTTCTTCCAGTTCAAGGATCAGCGGCATCAGCGTTTCAGAGACAAACCGTCCACCGAAATCACCAAAACGGCCCTTTTCATCGGGACCAGTCATGAAGCTGTTAAAAAGATCATTGGCCATGGGACACCTACCTTATTTGTGCCCGCCAGAAGTAGCGGCAAGTGAAGGAATGGTAAAGCCGCTTAGCTGCGGCGGACCGCCTCGCAAAATGCGGTCATCAGTGCCGCATCTTTGACACCGGGGGATACTTCGACACCAGACGAGACATCCACCTGTGTGGCCCCTGTCAGCGCAATCGCTTCGGTTACGTTTTGGGGGGTCAACCCGCCTGCCAGCATCCAAGGCACTGACCAGCGGCGGCCGGCAATCAAGCGCCAGTCGAAAGCCAGACCATTGCCACCGGGCAAGTCTGCGTTCTTTGGTGGTTTAGCGTCGACCAAAATCTGATCTGCTACTTGTGCATAGGTATCAAGGGCAGCCAGATCGCTTTCATCTGCGACACCCACAGCCTTCATCACGGGTAAACCGTAACGGGCACGGATTTCAGTAACGCGCTCTGGGGTCTCTTGGCCATGCAGTTGCAAAATATCTAGCGGAACTTCAGCCGTAATGGCGTCTAGCAAGGCATCATCAGCATTCACTATCAAGGCCACTTTAGCCACGCCGACTGGCACGGACTTTGCAACCGTCGCGGCCTGCACTACGGAAACATTCCGTGGGGATTTTGGGAAGAAAACCAGACCAACATAGGATGCACCTGCATCAACAGCAGCCTGCATCCCGACCAGATCACGCAGACCGCAGATCTTGATCCGCGTAGATGCGGTCATCAGCCAGTCTTTTCCAGCAATGCCAGTACGTCATCTTCGCCCTGCGCTGTCGCAACGGCACCGCGCAATTGTTCAACCTCACGCTTGAGGGTCTCAACTTCACGGGATTTGACGCGTGCATCTGCCCGAATGCGGTGTTCGCGGACCCATTCCCACAGGAACCCGATTACCAGACCAAAGCCAACTCCGATGAAGATGACAACGAACAGCGGCAGTTGGATATCAGGGGAAAGTCCAAGCAGTTCCGCCAACGCCTCTGGCATCGCGCGGACTGTGACAAAATCGCGATTGGCAAGACCAATAAGGATCAAGCAAAGACCGACAGCGGCCCAAAATGTATAACGAATGGTTTTCATGGGACCCTCTTATCGCAAATAGCAAACTCGGTGAACAACAATCCACCAACTGCGTCTTTCAAATGAAGATAGAGTAGCTTGCGTCAGACGCAAGATGCCGTGGGTCTATCCGCCGTTCAGACGGTCGCGCAAAAGCTTGCCAGTCTTGAAAAACGGCACATGCTTTTCTTCGACATCGACCGATTCACCGGTGCGTGGGTTGCGACCGACACGGCTATCGCGCTTCTTTACTGAAAATGCACCGAAGCCACGCAGTTCAACACGGTCGCCGCCTGCCATCGCCTCGATAATCTCTTCGAAAATTGTATTCACGATTTTCTCAACGTCACGTTGATACAGATGAGGGTTCTCGTCGGCGAGCTTTTGGATCAGTTCGGAACGGATCATAATTTGGCCTCCCAACCATACATCTAACGAACTGCAGGTTTGTCCCTGCATTTCAAACGACTATAGGCATTTTGGGCCCGTGGTGAAATAGTTGGTTTTGCTCGATTTGCGGCAAAAAGACGAATTTTGCAGGATCATTCAATCCAAGGTTACACATCTAAGCCTCAAACTGGCGCGTGAGGTTCGCCCAAGCCAGTGGAGAGTCGAGGCGATTCGCAACGTACAGATTACGTTGGCACTTATGGGCGCAAAAGAAACGAAAGGCTGCCACAAATGTGCCTCACGGCTCATATTGGGTAGCTCTTAGTCACGAACCAATATTCTTGAGGACAAGTTATGAAATTCTTTCGATCACTATTCTTGCTAGTAGGCTTTACGGTGCTTTCTGCCTGCGCGGGCGAACAAATCACAGATTTTTCGGACCGCTCCGTCGGTTATGTTTGGGTAAATCTGGACGATGCACGCGGAAACAAAGTCGTTGGCGGGTCGTTCCGCAATTTGCAAAGCCCTGCCGGATCAAGCGTCTTCGGAACTGGCGTCGAAGGCTTCGGCAACGGTTTCCTGTTGTACCATTTCGGCCTTCCAAGCGGTCCCACCAAGCTTAGAACAGTCGACACAATGTTCTGCGTTGGCCTATGCGGCAACACAATTAATGTGTTTGATTTTGGCGCCCAAGGCGGCGACATCGCAGCCGTCAATATTCGCGAACGCGGTGTCTATGATTTTGGCAGCTATGCAATCGTCTCTCAAAGCAACGGTATTTTCCGCCCCGGCAGTTTTGATGTGCGCCGTACAAACGGGCCAAGCAAACGCCAGATACTTGAATTTCTGTTGGCCGATGCAAACGATCAGCAAAGACCGTTGATCCAGGCCGCATTGAACCGGTTGTAGAATGGCGGTCTTCAAAACGCTCAAGCTGGCGGCAGTTGCAGTTATCTGCACTGCCCTCAGCGCCTGTATTCCATCGACAGATACAGTTGCCGACGATGTTTCGCGTCGCCAAGATCGGGTTATTCTGGTGGGTTCTTTTGAAATCACACCAAGGATACCGCAAGATCTGAACGTCCGGCGGTCGGTCATGCGTCCGACAGAAGAGTTGTTGTTCGGCTCGGCCCAAGACTTTGCTGGCAACCGACTGGTGACCGGGTTTCAACCCTTTGGGACACGCGTCCAGCGCACGATTTACAGCACGCCATTTGCAGGTGCCACGCACTCGGTGCCGCTTGATGAACTGTTCTTTATCGAAGTGGACCGAACCGCAATTCAGTTGCAACCAGGTCAGTACTTCCTAAGCGATGCAGGGGTCGACACCATCACACTTCCCGGTGGCCTTGTAACGGCGACACATCCGTCGGCGCAGGTCGTCTATGTAGGCGCAGTGCGCTATCGGCGCGATGATTTTCTTGCGATCACAGATGTGCAAGTGGTTGATCAGTTCAGCCAAGCGGCCGCAGCGGCACGCAGCCGATTTGGCCCAGAGGTCACAATTGCCAAAAGTTTGTGGCGGCCAACACGGTAGGTTTTGCGCAACAATGTTTACCCAAAGAAAAACCCCCGCCGCAGTTGCCTGCAGCGGGGGTTTGTTTTTCAAATAGTCCGTTAAGACTTATTCGTCGCCCTTTAGAGCCGCGCCAAGGATATCACCCAAGGATGCGCCAGAATCAGATGACCCATACTGTGCCACTGCTTCTTTCTCTTCTGCGATCTCGCGTGCTTTGATCGACAGACCCAGCTTGCGTGTCTTGCTGTCGATGTTGGTCACACGAACGTCGACCTTGTCGCCAACGCCGAAACGCTCTGGGCGCTGCTCGGCACGGTCACGGGACAGGTCAGAGCGACGGATGAAGGATTTCGCACCCTCATAGTCAACTTCGATGCCGCCGTCTTCGATCTTGGTCACTTCAACAGTGATGACCGAACCGCGCTTTACGCCACCAACAGCTTCTGCGAACGGATCACCGTCCAGAGCTTTGATGGACAAGCTGATGCGCTCTTTCTCGACATCAACTTCGGCAACTTTCGCACGAACCATGTCGCCCTTGCGGAAATCGCCGATGACGTCTTCGCCGCGGCCTTCCCATGTCAGGTCAGACAGGTGAACCATGCCGTCGATGTCGCCTTCGAGGCCAACAAACAGACCGAATTCGGTGATGTTTTTGACTTCGCCTTCGACTTCAGTGCCCTCAGGGAACTGCTCTGCAAAGACTTCCCATGGGTTACGCTGTGTCTGCTTGAGACCCAGTGAAACGCGGCGCTTTGCGCTGTCGATTTCCAGAACCATGACTTCAACTTCTTGCGAAGTGGAAACGATCTTGCCCGGGTGTACGTTCTTTTTGGTCCAAGACATCTCGGACACGTGAACCAGACCTTCAACGCCTGCTTCCAGCTCAACAAATGCGCCGTAGTCAGTAATGTTGGTCACGCGGCCCTGATGCACAGAACCCAAAGAGAACTTGGCTTCGACTGCATCCCATGGATCGTCCTGCAGCTGCTTCATGCCGAGGCTGATACGGTGGGTTTCTTTGTTGATCTTGATAACCTGCACCTTGATCGTCTCACCGATTGTGAGGATCTCGGATGGGTGGTTCACACGGCGCCATGCCATGTCAGTCACGTGCAACAGACCATCAACACCGCCCAAGTCAACGAACGCACCGTATTCGGTGATGTTCTTGACGACGCCGTCAACTTCTTGGCCTTCGGTCAGGTTGCCGATAACTTCGGCGCGCTGCTCTGCACGGGATTCTTCAAGGATCGCACGACGGGACACAACGATGTTGCCACGACGACGGTCCATTTTCAGGATTTGGAATGGCTGCTTAAGACCCATCAATGGGCCCGCATCACGCACGGGGCGTACATCAACCTGAGAACCTGGCAAGAACGCAACCGCGCCGCCAAGATCGACCGTGAAGCCACCTTTTACGCGACCAAAGATTGCGCCATCGACACGCTCTTCGTCTGCATATGCTTTTTCCAGACGATCCCACGCTTCTTCACGGCGCGCCATCTCGCGAGAGATAACAGCTTCGCCGCGGGCGTTTTCGACCTGACGCAGGAACACTTCGACAGTGTCGCCAACAGCCAATTCGGCTTCTTCACCTGGATTTGCGAATTCTTTAATATCAACGCGGCCTTCCATCTTGTAGCCGACATCGATGATGGCTTGGCCCGCTTCGATCGCGATAACCTTGCCTTTGACAACTGACCCCTCAGCGGGTGTGTCCATTTCGAAGCTTTCATTAAGGAGTGCTTCAAACTCTTCCATTGTATTAGCCATGTGGCGTCGTTTTCCTAACGTTTCGTTTTATACGGGCCGTGCGGTTGTCTCCGCCGGTCTTTTGGGTTTCAGTTGGTCGCAAGCCCCATAGCGGAACATAAAACAACAGGGCCGGTTCAACACCGACCCCGCTCAAGTCTCACGTCCGCGCCTGTCTCGACACTTCGACAGGGCGGCGTATAGGCCGAATTTACCAACAACGCAAGGTGCTTTGACGCGAATTGATCGGCGAAAACTGCGCGGCACTTTGCGCATGCAGACCGGCATCAATCAGGGCTGACAGGTCCGGTTGACCAGCGCCGGAACATGCGGCCATCGATCAAAAGCAGGCCTACGAAAATCGCCCCCATACCGGCAAAATGAAGCGCACCCAATTCTTCCTGCAGAACAAAATAGCCAATCAAGACAGCCGAAACCGGCGCAATAAACGTCACCGTCGAAGTTTTGGTCGCACCTGCGCGTGGCAAAATACGGAATGCGACCAAGAATGATGCCCCCGTTAAAATGCAGCCGAGAATTGCAATGGCAGCCCAAGTCGCCAGCGAGAGTGACGACGGCAACCCTTCAAAGATCACCGTTACAGGCAGCATGAGCATCGCCGCAAAGCTGAAGGACCAAGCAAGGACAATGGTGACGTTGATACTGTACAAACGGCGCACATAATTCATGGCAATAGCATAGCTGACTGGCGCTAATATGATCAACAAAGTACCCCAAACTTGCGATTGGTCTTGGGTTGCAAATGCGCGTGCAGTCAAAAGTGAGATACCAACAAACCCAGCCAAAACACCCAGCGATTTCAATAAGGTGGCGCGTTCGCCGCCCGGCCAGAAATGAGAAACGATCACAACCATTACCGGCGTCAAGGCGTTGACGATGCCTGCGACGCCGCTTGCGACGTATTGTTGACCAATTGGATAAACGGCGAATGGAACTGCGAACATCATCACGCCCATAAACGCAAATTTCGGCATCAATTGCAGGTCAACACGTGGGTTGCATCCAGTCGCAAAAAGCCAAACCCAACAGAAAATCGCGGCCATCGTCACGCGGGCGAATGAAACACCAAGTGGTCCCATTTCGCGCAAAAGGACTTCGTTGAAGAAAAACGATGTCCCCCACAGGAAGCCCAGCACGATTATGATGATCCAATCTCTGTCCGGCATAATGCCCCCGATCACCCAGAACCGTAGGGAAGCAGGTGCATTGGCGCAAGCAGCGTTTGCGGCACTTTGGGCGCTAATTCATATTGCGCGAAGCGCGTCCTGCACCGCTGCAAAATAGGCCCCCACCTGCGCGCCATCGACCAGCGCATGATGCACTTCTAGCGTCATCGCCATTTCCCAGCGCCCGTCACGTTCTACGAACTTGCCCCAAGTGATACGCGGGATGCAGTCATCCGGCCCTGGCAACGCATTGTTGATCGACGTGTAATCCAGCCAAGGCATGCACGACAGATAGGCCAGATCATCACGTTCCCCGCTATTGGCGTCCAGAATGCCCCCTGCGGCGACCGCTTCTATCAAGCTTGTAGCCTGTTCATCGAATGCACGATAATCGGCCAAAAAGGGCACATAGGCATAACCAAAACTACCTTTATCGGTCGGAACAGTCATCGAAAGCGTGATCATCTCATGCGCCACAACCTGATCCCCACGAAAGCGCATACAAAGCTCTGGAACCTGATGCAGCCCAGCGCCGATGGCAAAAAGACATCCGCGATAAGCAGAGATACCGTCGGTCTTGCGAGACATCAGATGGGTGACATCAAGACGAGTGGTCGTAGCGTAGTGCGGCTGCTGGTATGTCCGGAACAACCGGAACTGGGCCGCACGTGGCCACGCCTCAAGATCAATAATTTGCTGGGTCATTGGGGCAGTTGATCAAATATCCCTGCCCTTTTCCAGCGCTTTTCCGTTCAGACCGACCCAAGCTGCCTATACGTTCTTAGCCAAGCCGCGCGCCGCCTCAATAATCACAATCGCTTGGGCGACAGCGTCATCGACCGTTAAATCAGAAGTATCCAACAAGACCGCATCATCTGCTGGTACCAATGGCGCGGTTGCGCGGCTACGGTCACGCGCATCACGTTCTTTCACATCCGCCAAAACGGTCTCATAGGCTATGTCCATGCCCTTTGCGGTCAATTCTTGAAACCGTCGCATAGCACGACAATCCGCGGTGGCTGTGACAAACAATTTGGCATCCGCTTGCGGACAAATCACGGTCCCGATGTCGCGACCATCCAAGACGGCACCACTGTCGCGGCGGGCGAAACTACGTTGAAAGGCCACAAGAGCCGAACGCACCTGGGGTATCACCGCAACCTCGCTTGCGGCTTGGGCAACAGCGGGTGTGCGCAGCTCATCGTTCTCTAGATCGGCTGGATCAAGCGTTTGAGCAGCAGCAATCGCATCTTCGCCGCGCAAGACTTTTGCGCCGACAGCGCGATACAGCAGTCCGGTATCCAGATGTGCGTACCCGAAATGTGCGGCGACCGCCTTTGAAATCGTCCCCTTGCCCGCAGCGGCAGGTCCGTCAATGGCGACGGTGAACGTCATACGTTGCTACGCACGATCTGTGCGCCAAGATCGCCCATCAAACGCTCGAAGATCGGGAATGATGTCGCAATCGGGCTTCCGTCGTCAACGCTCATCGGTTTGTTTGTAGCCATGCCCATTACCATAAACGCCATTGCAATCCGGTGATCAAGTTGGCTTGCAACAGTCACACCGCCCGGAACATTGCCGTGCCCAAGACCGGTGACTTTCCACCAGTCAGGGCCTTCATCCACGGTGACACCCGCCGCGCGTAGGCCCTTGGCCATCGCATCGATCCGGTCACTTTCTTTAACGCGCAGTTCTTTGACGCCCTGCATATCCGTGACGCCTTGCGCAAATGAGGCCACAACCGAGAGTACCGGATATTCATCAATCATGCTGGCGGCACAGGCTGGATCGACAGCGATACCGCGCAAATCTGGCGAATACTTGGCACGCAGATCGGCGACGGGCTCGCCGCCTTCTACGCGCAAGTTTTCATAAACCAAATCGGCGCCCATTTCTTGCAACGTCGTAAACAAACCCGCACGGGTTGGGTTCAGGCCGATATTGGGGACCAAAACATCAGATCCCGGCACGATGATTGCAGCGCAGACAGGAAACGCGGCAGAGGACGGATCACGTGGCACAACGATCGTTTGCGGCTGCAACTCTGGCTGACCATCCAGCGTGATCACGCGACCTTCGCCCGTTTCTTCAACCGTCAACGTCGCACCAAAGCCTTGCAACATCCGCTCGGTATGGTCGCGGGTGGCCTCTTTTTCGATCACCACCGTCTGACCCGGTGCGTTCAAGCCCGCCAGCAACACTGCCGACTTCACCTGCGCCGACGGCACAGGCACAACATAACGAACAGGCGTTGGATCTGCTGCGCCCACAAGGGTCATTGGCAAGCGACCACCTGCGCGGCCGACGGCTTGCGTGCCGAACAAGGCAAGCGGATCAGTCACACGCCCCATCGGGCGGCCATTCAACGACGCATCGCCAGTGAAAGTCACGGTAATAGGACAGGTTGCCATTGCGCCCATAATCAATCGCACACCGGTGCCAGAATTCCCGCAGTCAATAACGTTGTCAGGTTCTGCAAAACCGCCAACACCAACGCCGGACACGGTCCATTCGCCGCTTCCATGGTTTGTTACAGTCGCGCCAAAGGCCCGCATCGCCTTTGCAGTATCCAGAACATCCTCGCCCTCAAGCAAGCCAGTGATACGGGTTTGACCAACGGCCATCGCACCAAGGATCAACGACCGATGCGAGATCGACTTGTCGCCCGGGACATTGGCCTCACCTTTCAGGGGACCGCAGGGGCGGGATGTCATAGGGATTGGGGTGCCGTGACCAGACATAGAAAATTCCTTATCGCTCGAAAAGCCTGATAGCGCAGGGCCTCGTCAGCGTCCATCGCCGCACCATCATCTTGCCCAAAAAACTCCCCTAGGGGAATTCAGCGATCACAAACGGCGAAAAGTTAGGTAATGCGGGCAACGCCCTTCGCGCAGCGCCTTTTGCTCGTAGCGGGTCGAAGTCCAATCAGACCAAGGTTCACGCCAGTCCGAAGGCCCGTCAGCCAACCATTCAAATCCCTGCTTTGGGACTTCTTCAAGTGTCTGGCGTACGTAATCGGGAATATCAGTCGCGACACGCAATTCTGCGCCCGGTTTCATGGCACGATGCAAAGGCGCAAGATGCTCGGGAGTGACAAACCGTCGACGGTGGTGGCGCTTTTTCGGCCATGGGTCAGGATAGTTTAGAAACACTTTGCTTAACGTCTCGGCGGGCAACACATCAAACAGATTGCGCACATCACCGGGATAGACGCGCAAATTTTCCACCTCTGCTTTGCGGATTTTCCCCAACAACATGGCGACACCATTGATGAATGGCTCGCATCCGATCAACCCGATTTGAGGGTAAGTTTCGGCCATATGCACCAGATGTTCACCACCGCCAAAACCGATTTCTAGCCAAATATCCTTGTCACCGAAAACGCCACTTAGGTCCAACGGCACGCGATCAGGGTTTTCGTCCCAGGAAATCGGGCCGGGTGACAAGGGTGCGAGATCATTTTCAAGATAATCATGCTGCGATGCACGGATCGTTTTGCCGCGAAAACGGCCATAAAAGTTGCGCCACGGGGCGCCGGATGGGTGTTTGGTCTTGGTCATGCGGCGGGCTTTAACAACTGTGCCCACGTAGTGCAATCGGGCTGCGATACACGCGTCATCTTACGCAGCGGGGTCTATCAGAAAGAAAGGCGGGTCTTGACCCGCCCTTCCCTTTCGTCAGACCGCAGCTTTCAACGCCTCAACCAGATCGGTGCGTTCCCAGCTAAATCCACCATCGGCCTCTGGCGCGCGCCCAAAGTGGCCGTAAGCTGCTGTGCGTTCGTAAATCGGGCGGTTCAGCCCCAAGTGTTCACGAATGCCGCGTGGTGTCAGGTCAATGACTTGTGCAATCGCGCGTTCAATCGCCGTCGGATCAACCTCGCCACTGTCATGCGTATCTGCATAAATCGACAGTGGTTTGGCCACGCCAATGGCATAGCTCAACTGGATCGTGCAGCGCTCTGCCATGCCAGCAGCGACGACATTCTTGGCCAAGTAACGCGCGACATAGGCCGCTGAACGATCAACCTTTGTCGGATCTTTGCCCGAAAATGCACCGCCGCCGTGTGGGGCAGCACCGCCATAAGTATCAACGATAATCTTACGGCCAGTCAGGCCGGCGTCCCCGTCAGGCCCGCCGATTACGAAAGTCCCTGTCGGGTTCACCCACCATTCGGTCTTGGCTGTGATCATCCCCGACGGCAGGACTTCGCGAATATAGGGTTCGACAATCGCGCGAATATCAGCGCTGGTCTGGCTTTCGTGCGCGTGCTGGGTGGAAAGCACGATCGAAGTCACCTCGACCGGTTTGCCGTCTGCATAGCGCAATGAAATTTGGCTTTTTGCATCGGGGCGCAAAGTTGGTTCCTGATTGGATTTCCGGACTTCGGCAAGACGGCGCAGAATCGCATGGGCGTATTGGATCGGCGCCGGCATCAATTCAGCGGTTTCTGTTGTGGCATAGCCAAACATGATCCCTTGGTCGCCCGCACCTTCAGCTTTGTTCTCAGCCGCGTCTACACCTTGGGCAATGTGAGCGGATTGTTCATGCAGGAGATTGGTGATTTTGCAGGTTGCATGATGAAATTTGTCCTGCTCGTAGCCGATGTCCTTGATGCACTCGCGTGCAATACCTTCAACACGACCCATGTAATCTTTGAGCTTGGTCTGATCAGAAAGACCCACCTCGCCACCGATCACAACGCGATTGGTCGTCGCGAAGGTTTCGCAAGCCACGCGCGCTTCAGGTTCTTCGGTCAAGAACGCATCTAGGATCGCATCAGAAATGCGGTCACAGACCTTGTCCGGGTGTCCTTCGGAAACGGATTCCGACGTAAAAATATAGTCTTTGCGTGCCATGGGGAAGTGCTCCAATATATAAATCTGCCACGTCAGGAAGCCGTTGTAGCAGAACCAACCTCTCCTCTAGGGTGAGCGGTCAGGAAGGTCAATCGGTATCGCGCCGGTGCAACCGATAGACCAGCAGGGTTAACAAAACCAAAACAACCAAAAGCGGCCAATCACCTGCACGACTGTATAATGTCGCGGGCAAAGCGCGCGGTAATGTCGCATCTATCGCGCCATCTATCCCCATAGGCATCGAAGCAATAACCCGTCCTTTTGCATCGATCATCGCGCTGATACCTGTGTTGGCAACGCGAACCATCGGCAGACCTTGTTCGATTGCGCGAAGGCGCGCTTGGGCCAAATGTTGAAGTGGTCCAACAGCTTCGCCAAACCAAGCATCATTAGTAATGAGCAACAGCAGACGCGGACGGTCGCCATCATAGTTGATCTCTTCGGCGAAAATGCCCTCGTAGCAAATCAACGCGACCGCACGGCCAATTCCGGGAAGATTAACCGTCCCCTTCGTAGCACCGGGCGTAAAGCCACCGACCAGATTAGCTGCAAGGCCCGAAACACCAAGCCGACCAAGCAAACGTCCACCCGGAATGTATTCCCCGAACGGGACAAGATGGCGTTTGTCATAAACACTTTGAACAACACCGCCCGATCCCATCACGACGAGACTGTTGTAGTACTGTCGTTGGTCGTCACGGCGTTGGATTCCGAAAACTAAAGGCGCACCGCGGGCCGCATCAGAAAAAATCCGCAGATCATCCTCTATTTGGTCCAACAGAAATGGCACCGCCGTTTCTGGCCAGACGACCAGATCAGGTACACTCCCCTCACTTGTCAGACGTATCATCCGGTTTAGGAAAACATCCCGATACGCTGCGTCCCATTTTTGATCTTGCCGTGCGTTCGGTTGGACCAGCCTCACAATTGGGGCATCTGCACCAGAAGTGGGTGTAGGGACTGGACGCAAAACAAAGGCCAAGGCAATCAAGCCGCCCAATCCAACGAGTGCGACAATGCGGTTCTTGCCTAGAAATGATGCGATGCAAAGGCCTGCGAACACCGTCACCAGTGATAGTAGATGCGGACCGCCAAAGGCGGCCAACTGCGCCAGATGAGTAGGTACCCAGATGTGTCCGATCAGCGCCCAAGGAAAACCCGTCAAGATGAGCGACCGCGTTACTTCTGCCCCAACCAGAAAAAGCGCGAGAATTACAACGTTCCGAGGCGCGAACCGCGCAGAAAGCCATCCCGCAATTGCCCAAAAAAGTGCAGCGCCGGTTGCCATGAGAAAAATCGCAAATGGCGCCATCCATCCGTGTCGGGCGATATCAACCAGAAACGGCTCTATGATCCAGCGCAAGCTGAATGCGAAATAGCCAAATCCGAACGCCCAAATGTGGAACGCCGCTTGTCGCGGCGAAATTGCTGAGGGCAACACCACAAAAACAGCGGCAAAGGCCAATACCGTCATGAACCAAAGGTCGGTCGGGGCTTGCCCTAATCCAGCCAAAATCCCCAGTGTCGCCAAAGATACAAAGCGAAACCATTTTGAACGCGCGGCGAATAACGCAGGCAGATCAGCCATTCTTTACTGGGTTAAGGCGCACGCGCAGACGTTTGATCCGGCGCGGATCTGCGTCTACCACCTCAAATTCGGGACCATCGGGATGCAAGATCACCTCGCCACGGGCTGGCAAATGTCCGGCCAACATCGTGACCAATCCACCCAGCGTATCGATTTCTTCTTCGTCGATCTCTTCAGGAGACGTCAGGTTCATGCCAATCTCGGCCTCGAAATCATCCAGATCGGTACGGGCTTGGGCCAAGTAGCAGCCCGGCTTTTCAAGAATCCAGCTTTTGGCCTCTTCGATGTCATGTTCATCTTCGATTTCGCCAACCACCTGTTCGATCACGTCTTCAATCGTCACCAAACCGTCTGTGCCGCCGTATTCGTCAATGACCAAAGCCATGTGGATCCGTTCTGCCTGCATCTTTTGCAGCAATACACCCAATGGCATAGACGGCGGGACATAAATCAATGGACGTACCATTTCGCGCAAATCCATCGGTTCGGCGTCGCCGTTGAAACCATGAAGCAGCGCAAAGTCCTTAAGGTTGGCAATGCCAATCGGCGTGTCGAGCGTGCCGTCATAAACCGGTATTCGGGTCATACCGCTAGAGCGGAACACTTCGACCAATTCGTCTTTGGTGATCGTCACAGGTACTGCAACGATGTCAGGCTTAGGAATAGAGACATCCTCAACCCGCATCCGACGTAAGTTCAGCATGCCAAGTACTGCACCAGCAGCGCGCATCGTATCTGTCGGGGTGTCTTCGTCCACCTCGGGGGTTGTCGGTGCGCTGAATGCAAGTCGCATTCGCGTCAGCAGCCCCGGTGTTGTTTCTATGTCATCTTCTGGCGCGCTTTGCGCTGCACTAGAGGAACCTTCGCCCGAATCGCCCATTTTATCCTTACCTATGTGGGCCAAATGGCCCTTCTAATCCCTATATGGGTCACGCACACCCAATTTGCCAAGTATCTCTGTTTCTAATCCCTCCATGAGGGTGGCGTCGCGGTCACGCTCGTGATCGAAACCAAACAAATGCAGCGTGCCATGAACAAGTAAATGAAGCGTATGATCGCGCATGGCTTTGCCTGCTTCGGCGGCTTCACGCGCGCAAGTTTCATAAGCAATGGCGATATCACCAAGTTCTGCTTCAAATCCCGGTTCGGGAGGCTCTGGCATTTCGCCGTCAATGGCGGCTGCACGTTCTTCCGACGGCCAACTCAGGACGTTTGTTGCTGACGGCTTGCCCCGAAAATCCGAATTCAGTGTCATGATGCGCGCATCATCACAGGCCAAAAGACTCACTTCAAAAACCGAAGGGTCCAAACCAAGACGGACAATGACGGCATCCGCGGCCATTTGCGCAAGTTCGGCAATGTCGGTCCAGCGGGCATCCTCGATGTTGCAATCGACGGTCACAAGGTGCCACGTTGGGGTCGCGTTTTGCTCATTATTTGTACCACTTAAGCATTATCGTCTTTTTCGTAGGCTTCGATAATGGCGGCAACAAGCGGGTGGCGCACCACGTCTTTGGACGTGAAGTAATTGAAACTGATCTTGGGAATATGTTTCAGCAAACGCTCTGCGTCCCAAAGGCCTGAATTCACACCGCGCGGCAAATCGATCTGTGTGCGGTCACCCGTGATCACCATGCGCGATCCTTCGCCCAAGCGGGTCAAAAACATTTTCATCTGCATGGTTGTGGCATTCTGTGCCTCGTCCAGAACCACAAAGGCATTCGACAACGTCCGGCCACGCATAAAGGCCAAAGGTGCAATCTCGATCACCTTTTCTTCCATCATCTTTGCCGATTGCTTGCCCGGCAAGAAGTCATTCAGCGCATCGTAAAGCGGCTGCATATAAGGATCGACTTTGTCTTTCATGTCGCCAGGCAAATAGCCCAGCTTTTCGCCTGCTTCGACGGCAGGACGCGACAGAATGATTTTGTCCACATGGCCGCTGATCAGCATATTCACACCAACAGCTACGGCGAGATATGTTTTGCCAGTACCCGCAGGGCCAATCCCAAAGGCCAATTCATGGGCAAACAGCGATTTGACGTAAGCTTTCTGAGCGTCCGTGCGCGGCTCGACCAACTTTTTGCGGGTCTTGATTTCAACGCGGGCGTTTTCACCTTTGAACAATTCAATCTGATCGCCATTGCGAACGGGTTCAGCCCCCATGCGCAGTTCGCGATCCAAGTCACCTGCTTCGAGCGAACGTCCGGCCTCAAGACGGCTGTACAACGCCTGAAGCACCTTTGCGGCCTCTTGGCGTGCGTCCGTTTCACCAACAACAGCAAGTTGGTTCCCGCGCCGCAAGATTTGGACGCCAAGGCGGTCTTCGAGGGTGGTGAGGTTGCGGTCATATTCGCCGCAAAGATCGATCAACAAGAAGTTGTCAGGGAATTCCAACAGTGTTTCTGTGGCAGCGTCAGCGGGTGGGGTCAGGGCACCAATAGCCAATCAGCTCTCCTTTGAGGTTATATTTTATTCTGGCAATTCTGCCCGCAAGGCGCAAGCCATCAGGCGCATTAGATAGTGCTGTTATTTGGAAATGCCCGATGTTTGATCAGGTAAAGTGGATCGCGGGTTCACCTTACAATAATTCACCTTTCAGTGAATTTGGGCTGTCTTGCAGAATCTTCACACGGCGGACCTGCCCGATCACATCTGCAGGGGCATCGGCATAGACGGCATGCAGATACTCTGATTTGCCTATCATCTGGCCTGTTTCGCGCCCGGCTTTTTCAAACAAGACCTTCACTTCGCGTCCAACCATCGACGCTTGCGTTTCCTGCTGCTGCTGGCGCAACAACGCCTGCAATCGCTGCAAACGTTCGTTCATCACATCTTCGGGCAATTGCGGCTTTTCCGCCGCCGGGGTGCCCGGACGGGTCGAGTATTTGAACGAATAGGCCTGCCCGTAATGCACGTCGCGGACCAGTTGCAGGGTGTCTTCAAAGTCCTGATCCGTCTCACCGGGGAAACCCACGATAAAGTCACCTGACAACAACAAATCAGGGCGCGCCGCGCGGATACGTTCAATCACCCGCAGATAGCTTTCGGCGGTATGCTTGCGGTTCATCGCTTTCAAAATCCGGTCAGAGCCCGACTGTACTGGCAAATGCAAATATGGCATCAGCTTGTCACATGTGCCATGCGCCTCGATCAATGCATCGTCCATGTCGTTGGGGTGCGAGGTGGTGAAGCGGATGCGTTCCAATCCATCGACTTTGTCGAGGTCCCAGATCAAACCTGCCAGCCCTTGCGGGTGGCCATGGTAGGCGTTGACGTTTTGGCCCAGCAGCGTGATTTCTTTCACGCCACTTTCTACCAACTCCTGCGCTTCGCGCACCACGCGGTCGGCAGGGCGCGACACCTCTGCTCCGCGCGTGTATGGCACAACGCAGAATGCACAGAACTTGTCGCAACCTTCCTGAACAGTCAGGAATGCCGTCGGTCCACGCTTTGCTTTGGACCGCTTTTTAAGCGTATCGAATTTATCATCATCAGGAAAATCAGTATCGAGCGCCTTTTTACCCGCTTGAACCGCTTCTTCCATGGCAGGTAAGCGGTGATAGCTTTGCGGGCCAACCACCAGATCAACCATCGGCTGACGCTTGATAATTTCTTCGCCTTCGGCTTGCGCCACGCAGCCAGCCACACCGATTTTCAGATCGGGATTTGCAGACTTCAGTCCCTTGAAACGACCCAGCTCGGAATAGACCTTTTCAGCGGCCTTTTCGCGAATGTGACAGGTGTTCAGAAGAATCATATCTGCATCATCAGGCGTCAGCGTTTCCACATATCCCTTACCGCCCAGCGCTTCGGCCATACGTTCGCTGTCGTAGACGTTCATCTGACAACCGTAAGTCTTGATATATAGCTTTTTTGGCGCGGACATCGGACTGCTCATGTAAAGGAATATCTAGCGCCTTCTAACCAACTGGGGCATTGCTTGCAATGCAGCGGGATTTAGCGGATTTTGCGCCGAACACAAACGGATGCCGCCCCACATGCACTACCCCAACCTGCCCGCTTTGATTGCTGACAGCAAACGGACCCTGACAAAGGGACCGATCGCACTTGTGATGATCGAAGATGATGTCGAGGTGGACAGCACGTTGTCACACCTTGGCACGTTTGATTTTGGCAATATCATCGCTTTTTGCGCGCCTGACCGTACATTCCCGCAAACAAGCAGCGAAGTCCTGCATCGAGTGGACTACGACGTTACTGCCGACAACGCATTGCCCGATATAGCCAACGCCTTGATCAAGGCGTTGCCGGATATGTGGTTTTACTACTGCTACAACGCAGAGTATCTTTATTACCCGTTTTGCGAACACCGTAACGTCCGCGAAATGCTGGGCTTCATGCAAGAAGAGCGGCGAGACAGCATTATGTCCTATATCGTGGACATCTATGCACGCGACTTGACCGCCCATCCGAATGGCGTTGACCATGCCACAGCCCATTTTGACAAATCAGGCTACTATGCCTTAGCGCGCAAAGATGCGGCAGGCGTGGAACTTGAACGGCAATTGGACATATCGGGCGGCCTGCGATGGCGGTTTGAAGATCACATTGCCAAAGATCGCCAGCGCAACGATCGTGTTTCATTCTTCCGTGCACAACCCAGTCTTAAGATGCTGCCGGATCGGTCCTTTAACATTGCCGAGTACAACACATTTTCTTGTCCTTGGCACAACAACCTTACTGCTGCGGTCGCCTCTTTCCGCACGGCAAAGGCCTTGCGCCGCAATCCCGGTAGCCGCGATGTGATCAACAGCTTTCACTGGCCGCAGTCAGTCGCATTCGCGTGGAACTCCCAACAGCTTTTGGACTTGGGCTTGATGGAACCAGGACAATGGTTTTAGGCGCACGGCTGGGCTTGTGAAATGACGAATACGGCCAACTGCTTGGCCCCTTGGCAAGTCCTGCGTGTATTGGTGCCGACCGGATAAGATGCATATGTAGTGCGAGATCTTCATCATCGCGTATCAGATGTTCCCAAAAGCTGTCTTGCCAAATACGTTTTCCGCCGCGACGCTGCTGACCCGGCGGAACGTAGGCGGGTGCAGGAACATGGCGCGAAAACGTCGTTTTGATCATCCGCCACCGCTTTGAATAATCGGCGTCATCCTCTGGCAACGTCCAAATCATATGCAGCTTGTTGGGCAGTATAACGGCCGCATCGATCCGAAATGCCCACTTGTTCAAACAAAGCTGCGTTGCGTGGCGCAGCACATCGATATGGCTGACCAGGAAATCAGACTTTTCATCCTGCAGGCGGACAGTAAAGAAATAGGTGCTGTCGGGCACCACGGGGGGACGGTGATTTGACATCGCCTCAGATTGCAGCAGGAAGGTTAATTATCCGTAAAGCATCATGTTCAAGAAAGATGTATCTCGATCCGCCACAGGCGGCTTACTTGCGACGCAACCGTATAACCACATCCACCGAAGCAATCTCAGCACCCTCGGGTGCATTTGGCAAATGCCTGATTTCTAGCTGTTCAGCCGGAGCATCAGTCAATTGCGCCGTATCTTCCCAATAGAAATGGGGGTGATCGGTCATGTTGGTATCAAAATAGCTTTTCGATCCGTCGACGGTAATTTCGCGCATCAGCCCCACATCACAAAACGCACGCAAGGTGTTGTAGACTGTAGCGAGCGACACTTTCTCGTCCGCATCTTTAGCAGCGTCAAACAGACTTTCTGCTGTCACATGCCGATCCTGCCCATCACCAACCAAAAGCGACGCAAGCGTCATCCGTTGCCGTGTCGGGCGAAGCCCTGCTCCGGACAACCAATCTGCGCTGCGCTGTAATACTATGTCGGTCATGGTCTCTCTTTTGATAACTATTCGCATTTATATGGGTAGAATGTCGCGTTGATCAATTGAAAATGCATAAAAACCCGCCGGACTTGCGCGTGCAAACAACCAAGTGGTAGAGATCAGACAACGCAGTAAACAAGAATGAGACCAGTCACATGGCCGATTATCCCTCAAGTTTTGACAAAGAAGACCTGCTCAAATGCGCCCGCGGAGAGCTGTTTGGTGAGGGCAACGCCCAATTGCCCGCCCCGCCGATGTTGATGATGGACCGGATCACGGACATCTCTGGCGATGGCGGAGCGCATGGCAAAGGTCATGTTGTGGCCGAATTCGATATCACGCCGGACCTCTGGTTCTTTGAATGCCACTTCCCTGGCAACCCGATCATGCCCGGCTGTTTGGGCCTTGATGGATTGTGGCAGTTAACCGGTTTCAACCTTGGCTGGCGCGGCTGGCAGGGACGCGGCTATGCGCTGGGTGTTGGCGAGGTCAAGCTTACTGGTATGGTGCGCCCTGACCGTAAGATGCTGACATACAAGATTGATTTCACCAAAGCCATCCAAACCCGCCGTCTGACGATGGGCGTCGCTGACGGCATCGTCGAAGCTGACGGCGAAGTTATTTACATCGTAAAAGATATGAAGGTCGCTTTGTCCGAAAGCTAAGCCACCCCACCCTACGCCATAATAAAAGGAGAGGTGCCCATGCGCCGTGTCGTTGTCACAGGTCTCGGGATCGTATCGCCGATCGGGAATAATGCTGATGAGGTCTTAGCATCGCTTAAGGCTGGTAAGTCAGGAATCGAAGCTTCTGCTGAAATGGCAGAGCACGGGTTTCGCAGCCAGATCGCGGGCACGCTCAAGATCGACATCACTGAACATGTCGACAAGCGCACATTGCGTTTTATGGGTCCGGGTGCGGCCTATGCGCACATCGCGATGGGCCAAGCAATTGCAGACGCCGGATTGAACGAAGATCAGGTTGTAAACCCGATGACCGGTTTGATTGCAGGTTCTGGCGGGCCGTCTACGTCCGCCATTCTGGCCGCGCATGAAGTGGTAAAGTCCACTGGCGCAACCAAGCGGATCGGGCCATTTGCCGTTCCAAAGGCCATGTCTTCCACCGTAAGCGCGAACTTGGCGACTGCTTACAAGATCAAAGGCATGAACTTCTCGATCACCTCTGCCTGCTCTACATCGCTGCATTGCATCGGCATGGCCGCCCAGCAGGTGGCACTTGGTACCCAAGACATCATGTTCGCTGGCGGCGGCGAAGAATTGGATTGGACCCTGTCCTGTCTCTTTGACGCAATGGGTGCAATGTCGTCGAAATATAACGACACCCCAACCCGTGCCAGCCGTGCGTTTGATGCAAACCGTGATGGATTTGTCATCGCAGGTGGTGGCGCAATGGTCGTACTGGAAACACTGGAAAGCGCGCAGGCACGCGGTGCCAAAATCTACGCCGAAGTCACTGGCTTCGCGGCTACATCGGACGGGGCTGATATGGTCGCCCCTTCCGGTGAAGGCGGCGAACGGGCGATGCGTGGCGCGCTGAAAACACTGCCCGAGGGTCGAAAGATCAGCTATATCAACGCACACGGCACTTCGACACCTGTCGGTGACGTGGGCGAAGTCGAAGCCGTGCGCCGTGTGTTTGGCCAAGGCACAACACCGCCGATTAGTTCAACCAAGTCGATGACAGGTCACAGCCAAGGGGCAACGGGCGCGCAAGAGGCAGTCTATTGCCTGCTGATGCTGGAAAACGACTTTATCGCGCCGTCGATCAACGTTGAGACATTGGACCCTGCGCTTGATCCAGCCGAGATCGCAACCGAACTGGTCGAGAATGCAGGGCTTGATACCGTGATGACCAACTCTTTTGGATTTGGCGGCACCAACGGTTCTATGCTTCTTTCGAAACTCAAGGGGTGAGCGCATGACAATGTCGATGCAAGGTAAACGTGGTTTGATTATGGGCGTGGCCAACGAGCGATCTATCGCTTGGGGGATTGCCAAGGCAATGTCAGAAGCTGGCGCTGAACTCGCGTTTTCCTATCAAGGCGAAGCGTTCGGCAAGCGACTGGCACCGCTGGCAGAATCCGTTGGCGCAGACATCATGGTCGACGTTGATGTGAACGACGACGCCAGCATGGATTTGGCGTTTTCGACCCTTAAAGACCGCTGGGGCACTTTGGATTTCGTTGTTCACGCCATCGCGTTTTCCGACAAGAACGAATTGACGGGCCGGTTTATTAATACCAGCCGCGATAACTTTAAGAACTCGCTAGCGATCTCTTGCTATTCATTCATCGACGTGGCCAATCGCGCCTCGCAGATGATGCCAAATGGCGGCACACTTTTGACGCTGACCTATCAAGGGTCAAACCGCGTCACGCCATTCTACAATGTGATGGGTGTGGCAAAGGCCGCTTTGGAATCCGCGACGCGCTATCTGGCAAATGATCTTGGTCCACAAGGTATTCGCGTTAACGCGATCAGCCCCGGCCCGATGAAAACACTTGCTGGTGCAGCCATTGGCGGCGCCCGTAGGACCTACAAACATGCCGAGCAGAACGCACCGCTGCGTGCCAACGCAACACTCGAAGCTGTAGGTGGCACCGCCGTCTATCTAGCGTCCGATGCCGGCGCTTGCACCACTGGCGAGATTATCCGCGTCGATGGTGGCTTTCATGTCATTGGGATGCCACAGCCCGACAATCTGGTCTAAGTGGATTGAGATAGAGGCGCCCGACCACTTGGTCGGGCGCCTCTATCTGATTTAAGCCGCGTCGATTGCGACGATTTCAATTGCAAAGTTCAAGTCCTGCCCGGCGAGCGGGTGGTTTGCATCCAACGTAACCTCTGCTTCGGTGACCTCAGCAACCGTCACTGGGACAACTTGGCCCTGCGGCGTTTGCATTTGCAACTGCGTGCCGACCTCAAGCGGGATTTCCGCAGGGATTTGTTCACGAGGCACCGCTTGGCGAGCGTCTGGATTGGTTTCACCGTAGGCTTGTGCGCATGGGACGTTAACGTCTTTTTTGTCGCCCACAGCCATGCCGGCGATAGCTGCATCAAGACCCGAAATGATCTGACCGGAACCTACAACGAATTCGAGCGGGTCGCGCCCTTCGGAGCTATCGAAGGTTTCGCCGTTGTTCAAAGTACCGGTGTAATTCATCCGGACGGTGTCGCCTGGTTTTGCTTGGCTCATAAGTTTGGGCTTTCTCATTAATTAATTGAGCCGATAAGCTATGTGCTCTAAGCGCGATTTGCAAACGCATTGCCTCTTTTCGTGCCCGCGAGGCCGTGACACGATGCTATCAAACGTATTGGAGCCCCTCATGCCCATCTCAACTTATGTCTTTGACGCCTACGGCACATTGTTTGATGTGAACGCTGCCGCAGCGCAGGCAGCAAAGGAACCTGAACACGCTGCACTGGCTAAAGTCTGGCCCGCCATTGCCCGTGACTGGCGGTTAAAGCAGCTCCAGTACACGTGGCTGCGCGCAGTGGCTGGACGGCATTGCGATTTTTGGCAAGTCACCCAAGACGGACTTGATTGGGCCATGGAAGCGCATGGCTTGGACGATACAGCAACCCGTGCGCGGCTTTTGGCGCTGTATTGGGAATTGGCCGCCTTCCCCGAAGTCGCGGCCATGTTAACCGCACTAAAAGCCCGAGGCGCATCAACGGCGATCTTGTCGAATGGATCGTTGAAAATGCTCGATGGTGCAGTTTCGTCCGCGGGTATCGGGCATCTGTTAGATGCAGTACTCAGCGTTGATCAGGTCGGTGTCTTTAAGCCCCACGAAAGCGTTTATGATTTGGTTTGCGACCGCTTCGGCGGCACCTCAAAGGACGTTCTATTTGTCTCATCAAATGGTTGGGATGCTGCGGGCGCTGCGGGCTATGGTTTTCAGACCGCTTGGGTGAACCGCGCGGGCGAACCCGTTGACCGGCTTTATGCCAAACCCCATCACATCCTATCCGATCTAACAACAATTCCGGAATTCATTTGATGCCCCACTACACTGCCAATGACGGTTGCGATCTCTATTATTCTGAAAGCGGCGCAGGACTGCCCGTCATCGCGCTAGCGGGTTTAACCCGTAATGGCGCTGATTTTGACCATGTGGCACCGCACCTGCCCGTCCGCCTGATCCGGCCAGATTACCGTGGGCGCGGACAGTCTGCTTGGGCGGATCCATCGACCTATTCGATCCCGCAAGAAGCCGCAGATATCTTGTCATTGATGGATCATCTGGGTCTGGAAAAGGCGGCAATCCTAGGCACATCGCGTGGCGGACTGATTGCTATGGTGCTTGCTGCTGTTTCAAAAGAGCGACTGATTGGCGTCGCGCTTAATGACATCGGACCCGAGATTGCGGACAAGGGCATAGACGTGATCAAGAACTATATCGGACACAATCCAGACGAAAAAACCTACGCCGAAGCGGCTGCAATCCGTGCCAAACTTTCAACGGACTTCGAAGATGTCCCCATGGACCGCTGGTTGGCCGAGGTGAAGGCGCGCTACAGCGCAACGCCTGACGGCTTGGTCATCCGCTATGACCCAAAACTGCGCGACGCTGTGCTTGCAGCGGCAGAGCAACCCGCACTTGATCTGTGGCCGCTCTATGACGAGTTTTCAGATCTGCCATTGGCACTGATCCGCGGTGCAAACTCGAATTTACTGACAGTTGAAACAGCTGATGAAATGGCACGCCGCCGCCCTGACCTGATCCGTGCAGATGTCCCCGGGCGCGGGCATGTGCCATTTCTTGACGAACCGGAGGCGCGCGCCGCCCTAGATAAGTGGTTGGAGAAAATGCAATGAACATCGATATGATCCGCGCTGCAGCCCAGCGCATCAAAGGGCATGCAAGGCGGACGCCCATCCTGACCTCGCCCTTTCTGGACGAGATCGCGGGGCGGCGAGTTTTTGTTAAAGCAGAGTGCTTACAGCATACTGGGTCGTTCAAGTTTCGCGGGGGCTGGTCTGCGGTTTCGGCACTGACAGACAACGCGCTGAAAACCGGTGTGATCGCATTTTCCAGCGGCAACCATGCGCAGGGTGTCGCCCTCGCGGCACGCGAACACGGCGCACCCGCCGTCATCGTCATGCCAAGCGATGCGCCCGCGGTAAAGATCGCAAACACCCGCGCGTTAGGGGCAACTGTGGTGCTTTATGACCGCGCTACTGAAGATCGCGACGAGATTGGCGCGCGCCTTTCCGCGGAGCAAGGACTAACCTTGATCAAACCCTTTGACGAACCGCTGGTTATCGCGGGCCAAGGCACAACAGGGCTGGAAATCGCCGAAGACATGAACGCGCTTGGTATCACGGACGCCGATGTCATGGTGTGTTGTGGTGGCGGTGGATTGACGTCGGGGATTGCACTGGCACTTGCTGCTGATGCTCCTCGCTTACGCGTGCGTCCGGCCGAGCCTGAGGATTTTGACGACGTGACCCGCTCTTTGATCAGTGGAAAGATCGAAAGCAATGTCCGCCGTGACGGATCTTTGTGCGATGCGATCATCACGCCGCAACCGGGCAATCTGACGTTCCCGATCATGCAAAAGCACTGCGGTCCCGGCGTTGTGGTGTCCGAAGACGAATGCATGCGCGCGGTGGCGCTTGCCTTTGACCGTTTGCGCATTGTTGTGGAACCGGGCGGTGCTGCAGCACTGGCAGCAGCTTTGTTTCATCCTGACGAGTTCACAGGCGATGCCGTGATTGCTGTTGCAACTGGTGGCAACGTCGACGCACCGGTCTTTGCCAAGGCACTGGAAACGCTGCGATGACCACGCAGATGGTGACAAGGCCCGACGGCACCCGCATTTTTGCCCAACTTGAAGGTCCGGAAAATGCGCCTGTCGTCGTGTTTTCCAATTCCCTTGGAACCACGCTGCATCTTTGGGATGCGGTTCTAAAACTAATGCCGGAAGGTCTGCGTATATTGCGCTATGACATGCGCGGCCACGGTCGTTCTGACGTGCCAAACGCACCTTACACCATGGGGCAATTGGTTGGCGATGCAGAGGCGGTCTGCGATGCATTTGAAATCAAAGATGCCATGTTTGTTGGCCTATCCGTGGGGGGCATGGTCGCCCAGGGTCTGGCCGTCAAACGCCCTGATCTGATCCGCGCAATGGTCCTGTCGAACACTGCGGCAAAGATTGGCAATCCAGAGTTCTGGGAGGACCGGATCGGTTCAATCCGCACAAATGGAATGGCAGCAATATCCGATGGCGTGATGCAGCGCTGGTTCGGGCGCGCGTTTTACGCAACGCCGGCGATGTCCCATTGGAAAGCGATGTTTGAAGCGGTGCCAATCGAAGGCTACACAGGCGTCTGTGCTGCAATTTCGGGTACAGATTTCTACACACCGACAAGTGGATTACGTATCCCGACGCTTGGCATTGCGGGAACCGAGGACGCATCGACACCGGCTGATCTGGTGCGTGAAACGGTCGATTTGATCCCCGGATCGCAATTTGCATTGATCCGCCCCGCAGGCCATCTGCCCTGCGTTGAAAAGCCCGAAGAGTTCGCCGCGCACCTTGTCGGATTTTTGAATGCGACGGGCCACCTTAGGTAACCGGAAAGCTGTTAAAACACCCTCTAGGCAAACTAAACTGAACAGTTTACCTATGCTGCAATGAACAAACGTCTCGCCGTAACTTTTATCTTATTTTCCGTCATGTTGGACAGCATGGGCATCGGCCTGATTATGCCGGTGATGCCCGATTTGATCCAAGAGGTCGAAGGTCAAGGCCTTGGGGCTGCTGCTGTCTGGGGCGGTATCTTAGCCACCATTTTTGCCGCGATGCAGTTCATCTTTGGACCAACAGTAGGCAACCTGTCTGATCGCTACGGACGGCGGCCGGTGTTGATCATTTCGCTTGTCATTATGGCATTTGACTATGTTTTGATGGCTTTGGCGCATACAATTTGGCTGTTGATTATCGGGCGGATTATTGGCGGAATCACAGCAGCTACACAGGCGACCTCTGCGGCCTATATGGCGGATATCTCCGAGCCCGAAGAAAAAGCTGCGAACTTTGGTTTGATCGGGGCTGCGTTTGGCGTTGGCTTTGTCCTTGGGCCTTTGTTCGGGGGGATTTTGGCCGAATATGGAACGCGCGCACCGTTTTGGGCTGCAGCTTTCCTTGCGGCAGCCAACGCGATCTTTGGTTACTATGTATTGCCAGAAACTGTTACCGATCGCATCCGCCGCCCCTTTGAATGGCGGCGCGCGAACCCGTTGGGCGCTTTCAAGAATATAGGGGATTTGCCCGGTCTTAAACGACTGATGTTGATTACCTTTGTCTACACCATCGCGTTTTTCGTCTACCCCGGCGTCTGGGCCTATTTCGGAGCAGAGCGTTTCGACTGGGGCCCGGGTATGATTGGTCTATCGCTGGGTGTTTTCGGGATCGGTATTGCGATTGTCCAAGGCCTGCTGATCCGCCCTATCCTGAGACTGATAGGTGAACGCAAAGCGGTGATCTTGGGTTTGTCGATCGACGTTGTGGCCTTTGTCGCCCTCGCATTCGTGACAAATGGCTGGATCGCCTTGGCGCTGACGCCTCTTACTGCGCTCGGGTCCATTGCGGGGCCTGCACTGCAAGGGATCATGTCGCGCACCGCATCCGATAGCCAACAGGGCGAATTGCAGGGGACTGTCACGTCAATCAACGCAGTTGCGACGATTGTCGCTCCGATGATGGTGACGCAGACGTTCTGGTATTTCACATCTGGCGATGACCACCTTTACCTTCCCGGCGCGCCATTCTTATTGTCTGCGGTTCTGACCATCGGTTGCATCTTTGTGTTTATACAAACGCCAAGACCTAAGCGCCCCCGCGTCGAATAATGTCGTGTTCTGACTTGCACCGCGCGTGCTGACGCAGCAGGATCGCGTCAAACACGACTATTCAGGATCCCCTTTCATGTCACAAATCAAAGCAGCCGTTTGCCGTGCATTTGGCGCGCCTCTCACAATTGAAACCGTCATTCTCGCTGACCCGAAAATGGGCGAGGTCGAAGTAACCCTGAAAGCTTGCGCCATTTGCCATTCCGATATTTCCTACATCGACGGCGGTTGGGGCGGCACGCTACCAGCCGTGTACGGTCACGAGGCCGCGGGGCACGTCACTGCCGTTGGTGACGGCGTGCGCGGTGTGGCTATTGGCGATCCGGTTGTCGTAACGCTGATCCGTGCTTGCGGTAGTTGCCCGTCCTGTGCCGGCGGCAAGCCTGTAGCTTGCGAAAGCGATATGGCCAGCGGTCCGCTGACAGATGCAGAGGGAAACCCATTGCATCAGGCAATGAACACAGGTGGCTTTGCCGAAAAAGTTGTCGTTGATCAAAGTCAGGTTGTGAAATTGTCCGAAAGCATCGGCATGGAGGCGGCATCGCTTCTTGCCTGCGGTGTGATTACGGGTGTCGGCGCCGTCGTGAATGCGGCGGGCCTTCGTGCAGGACAGGACGTGGTCGTCATCGGTGCGGGCGGCGTCGGCCTGAACGCGATCCAAGGGGCGCGGATTGCGGGTGCGCGCCGGATCGTGGCCGTTGATATGTCAGAAGAAAAGCTTGCTATTGCAAAGGAATTCGGTGCGACAGACGGCGTTCTGGCCACCAGCGACAAACCATGGCGTGCCGCGAAAGACGCAATGGGCAGGGGTGCTGATGCGGTATTTGTGACCGTTGGTGCGATCCCCGCGTACGATACAGCGCCGCAATATCTGGCAAATGGCGGCAAAGTCATCATGGTCGGCATGCCCCATTCTGGCGCGATGTCGACCTACGAGCCAGTCATGTTGGCGGCCACAGGCCAAGGCATGGTCGGATCGAAAATGGGAGACGTCGTTATTGCTCGCGATATTCCGTGGATGGTTGATTTGTATGAACAGGGACGGTTGAAACTTGACGAATTGATTTCAGGACGCTGGACACTCGAGCAGATCAACGAGGCAATCGCGGATACCAAGACAGGCAGCGCCAAGCGGAATGTGATTGTGTTCGACTAAAGATCGATGGTGGGGCGGACCGTGGCAGACGGGATTGTCGAAGAGCCCCACTTTTCCGCCCGACAGAAGTTGCAGATCATCTGGACCCAAGCGGCGAAGCGTGATTGTCTCGGGCGTAGAACACTTTTGTCGAAAGTTACTGCTTATGAAACTCGCTGATCTGGACATCATCGTCACGGCCCCGCCTGCACCTGGTTGGGGTGGGCGCTATTGGATCATTCCCAAAGTCACAACGGACACCGGCATTGTAGGTTATGGCGAATGCTACGCTTCCTCGATCGGGCCCGAGGCGATGAAGGCAGTAATCAAGGACGTCTTTGCGCGTCACATGGCTGGTGAAAATCCCGAGAATATCGAACTGATGTTTCGCCGTGTTTATTCCTCGGGCTTTACCCAGCGTCCCGACTTGACGGTCATCGGTGCGTGGTCCGGTCTGGAAATGGCCTGCTGGGACATTTTGGGCAAAGACCGCGACCGCCCTGTGCATGCTCTGATCGGCGGACGCACCAACGACCGCATCCGTGCCTATACCTACCTTTACCCGCGCGCCTCGCATGCATTGCCTGAATTTTGGTCCAGCCCTGAAATGGCAGCAGAGGTTGCGTTGGATATGGCTGAAAAGGGCTATACGGCCGTCAAATTCGACCCTGCGGGGCCTTACACAATCCGTGGCGGCCATATGCCTTCGATGTATGATATTTCGCTGTCGATTGCATTTTGCAAAGCCATCCGCGACGCCGTTGGCGACCGTGCCGATCTGTTATTTGGCACCCACGGTCAATTCAGCACGGGCGGTGCTATCCGGTTAGGCAAGGCGCTCGAGCCTTATAGCCCGCTTTGGTACGAAGAACCGATCCCGCCAGACAATGTGGGTGAAATGGCTAAGGTCGCCAATGCTGTGAACATTCCCGTGGCCACGGGTGAACGCCTGACCACTAAGGCCGAATTCGCAACCGTCTTGCGTGCCGGGGCCGCGACGATCCTGCAACCTGCCTTAGGTCGGTCGGGCGGCATTTGGGAAACCAAAAAGATTGCAGCCCTTGCCGAGGTCTATAATGCGCAGGTCGCACCACATCTATATGCGGGGCCTGTGGAATGGGCGGCAAACGTGCAGCTAGGCGCATCGATTCCGAATATCCTCATGGCGGAAACGATTGAAACGCCGTTCCACCACAATCTGATCAAAGGCAGCATCGTCGTCGAGGATGGCTATATTCCCGTGCCAACGGGTGCAGGCTTGGGCATCGACTTTGACGAAGATCTCGCCCGTGCGCACCCCTACACCGATACTGGGCTGCACCTACAAATGCAGGAAGATCCGATTGGTTATCACGCGGTAAACAGCTTTGCAGGGGGCGCGCCGGTAAAGATGGAATGACTGTTGCGCCATAACCGCCCTTTCATGCCAAAGCCGAATACTCTATTATTGAACTACGTTCACCAATAGGACCTTTTCATGGCCAGCAAGACCGAAACGCGCCGCGCCGAGTTGCGCGAAAAACTGATCGACATCGCCGAGCATACAATCGCGACAGAAGGCTTAAGCGCATTGCGCGCACGTGATCTGGCTGCAAAAGCGGGCTGTGCTGTCGGCGCGATCTATAATGTCTTTGGGGATTTGACCGAACTGGCCTTGGCTGTGAATGCGCGCACCTTCCACAGACTGGGTGAAGCCGTCATTGCAGACCTTGAAAATGCACCCGACGATAATCTGGAACGCTTGGTGGTGATGGGATTGGCCTACCACCGCTTTGCCGCGAACAACTACCTAAGCTGGAGCGCGATTTTCGATGTTGAACGTCCCTCAGGGCAAGCTGCGCCGGATTGGTACATCGCCGAAATGGAAAAATTATTTGGTCATATCATCGGCCCTCTGACGCAGATGTTCCCCGACGAATCGCTCGAAAACCGCATTCTTTTGACCCGTGCGCTGTTTTCGTCAGTGCATGGCATTGTCGTTCTGGGCTTGGATGAGGCCCGCATCAGCGTCCCAGCAGGCGATATCGAGCGCATGATAAACCTTGTTTTGCGGCAGTTGACTGCGCGAACGTAACCATTCCTGAACATTGTTCAAAATTTTACTTGCAATGTGCAGGGCGTCGACCTAAATCTATTTCATGAACAGTGTTCACAAAATGGAGAGACAAATGTTCAAGACACTTGCTACATTGATAAGCGGCCAGAACGCCCGCGCTGAAGACCGTGTTCGTGATGCCTTTGCGATCGAATTGATCGACCAGAAAATCCGCGAAAGCGAAACCAGTCTACGCGCTGCCAAGGCTACCCTCGCCAGCCTTATCCAACGACAACGTGCTGAGGAACAGCAACACGGCACGCTTAAATCGCGGATCGCGGATCTGACTAAACGCGCCAAACTTGCGCTTAGCGAAGGGCGCGAGGACATGGCAACCGAGGCGGCACGCGCCATTGCGACAATGGAAAACGAACTGGCGCTGCGCAGCCAAACACTGGAACGCCTCGACCAAAAAATCGTGCGGCTACGCAGTTCAATCGAAGCAGGACATCGCCGGATCATCGACCTCAAACAGGGTGCAATTCAGGCCCGCGCCGTCAAACGCGAACAAGACATCCAGATGCGCATGACAAGATCCGGCGTTTCCACCGACAGTACGCAAGAAGCAGAGGATCTTATCGCGCGTGTTCTTGGCCGTGACGACCCGTTTGAGCGGACAGAGATACTGGCAGATATCAACCGCGATCTGGAGGGTGAAAGCCTATCAGACCGCATGGCCGATGCCGGATTTGGCGCGGCAACTAGGTCAACGGCTGACGACGTATTGGCGCGGCTCAAATCTGGCCAGAAGTAACGTCACACCATCCTCAAAAATGTTAAAAGGAATACTGAAATGAACCGCAATAACTCTGACAACTCGCTGATTATGCTGATTAATGCCGTAGGCGTCGTCGTAGCTTACGGAATGCTTGGGCTTTCACTTTGGCTCTCTACAGAAGTGCCTTTGGCAACCAAGGGCTTTTGGGGAATGTCGGTGATGATGCTAACACTCGCGCTGGTGAACTTCGTCAAATACCGCTTTGAAGAACGCATGTCCGAGGACCGCATCAACCGCATAGAAGAGGCCAAGAACGAGAAAATTCTATCTGAGTACGTAGGTGAAACGTCCTAAGCTCCGATCTTCGCGCCCTGCCCTTCTATCAAGGGCGGGGCTTTTTCCTTTCCAAAGGCTATTCGCTTTGCCAAAGTCATCGCTATGAAATTCTTACGCCAGTTTGCTGCCCGCATCGTCGGCCAGTCCATCCGCATTTTCGCCCGCGCGATCACGGCTGTCAGGGCCGATTGGAAAGGCATTGAACCCGTCCCGCGGCAGCGCGTATTCTTTGCCAATCACACAAGCAACGCCGACATGCCGATGATCTGGTCGGTCCTGCCGCCTGCGATGCGCCGCACTGTCCGCCCTGTCGCTGCCGCCGATTACTGGCTCAAGAACAAGCTGCGCGCTTTTGTCGGACCCGAAGTTTTCAACTGCGTGCTAGTCGACCGTCGACCAGAAGTGAACGACAAACCGATGGATAAAATTATTGCCGCCCTCGACGAAGGGGCGTCGTTGATTATCTTCCCCGAAGGTAATCGCAATATGACCGAAGACCCACTTTTGCCTTTCAAGGCGGGTCTTTACAACATGGGTCTTGCCCGCCCAGACGTCGATCTGGTCCCGACTTGGGTCGCCAATCTGACCGAGATTATGCCAAAAGGCGAAATCATTCCCCTGCCCTTGATCTGCACCGTCACTTTTGGCGAACCGATCCACGTGCGCGACGGCGAAAGCAAAGATGATTTTCTCAAGCGCGCTTCTGACGCGTTGTTGGCGCAACGACCAGAGGTGCGCAAATGAACAGTACAACGTCCGATATCCTGCTGTTGGCCTTTGGCAGCTTTGGCATCCTGATTGCCTTGACTGTTCTGGGCGAATTTTTGCGCGCACGTCAGCCTGTGCATGAACCAAACCCCATGCTTGATACCTATATGACCCGCGTCCAAAGCTGGTGGGGCATGGTAGCATTCATCGGCGCGGCCCTGCTTTTGGGTAAACCAGGGATTATGACGCTGTTTGCTTTTGCGTCTTTTGCCGCTTTGCGTGAATTCCTGACAATGACCACTAAAACGCAAGCGGATCACCTGTCGCTGGCGCTTGCGTTTTTTGCCGTGCTGCCCCTGCAATACGTCTTTGTGGGACTTGGCTGGACCGGTCTGTACACTGTTTTCATTCCAGTTTACGCCTTCCTGATGTTGCCCATGGTGTCGGCTTTGCGCGGCAATCCACAGCGGTTTCTAGTACGTGTTGCCGAAACGCAATGGGCGCTGATGATCGCAGTCTTCTGTGTCAGCCATGTCCCCGCTTTGATGTCGCTTGAAATTGAAGGCTATGGGGACAGATCGCTTCTGTTGATCGCCTTTCTGGTGATGGTTGTTCAACTTGGCGATCTGCTGGATTTCTTCTTCGGGCGTCGCATCGGACGGCGCAAAATCGCGCCCGGTCTGTCGCCAAAGACGTGGGAGGGCCTGATCTGCGGCGTTATCAGTGCAATGGTCATTGGAGCGTTGCTGAACTGGATCACGCCGTTTGGCGTTATTGGCGCGGCCTTGATGGCCGGCATCGCGTCGCTTGTGGGGATGTTTGGCAATATCGTTGTGGCAGCGATCAAGCGTGATCGTGGCGTCAAAGACTGGTCGCATCTTATCCCCGGCCAAGGCGGTTTTGTTGATCAACTGGATAGCGTTATCTTTGCCGCACCAATATTCTATCAGCTGACCAAGTTTTTCTACACTTAGAGCCCTGCCCGAAACTGCCCCAATTTCGATATATTCTTGGCTACCAAAGTTCCAATCCCGCCGACATTGTGCCGCTTGATCGCGCGGTAGTCTTCGCGGCTTTTGCGGATCATATGGGCGAAAGTTCTGTTGCTGACACCGCCCATTTTCATCTGCACCATGACCTGAGGGAGGTAGGCCAGATTCACTTGCCCCGTCGTCAAATACCGCAACATGCCGTCATAATCGCCTGATATGCGGAAACTGGTGTCATAAACGCCAGCCCTCTCAAAGACCGACCGTCGCAGGTAGAGCGTCGGGTGCGGCGGCATCCAACCCCTTCGCAGTTTCGCTGCCTCATAGGCACCTGCCTTCCAATTCCTGATCACACGGGTCGCGTCATCGCGCGACACATACTGCAGGTCACCGTAAACACCGTCTATTTCGGGATCTCGCAGCGCGTCGGCAACAGCCGCAAGAACATCAGGGCCCGCAAGCCGGTCATCAGAATTGAGCAATCCAATGACATCTCCCGTCGCACGCGAAATCCCATGGTTGATTGCATCGTAAATGCCGGTGTCTGCCCGCGTCTGAAGTTGCATTTGCGCCAAGCCATCACTTTGAAGATACGCCAGAGTTCCGTCAGTCGACCCTCCGTCCTGCACGATATGCTCGATCTGCCCATGGCTTTGGATACGTAGGCTTTCGAGCATTGCGGGTAGCGTGTCGCGCCCGTTCATGACGGCAGTCACCACGGATATCTTCATGCGATTGGCTTGAGTACTGAACCGAAGGGACGGAGTTGACACATTCAAGTTCAGTACCCGAGCAATTGCCGTAACCGGATCGACGAACTCCTTCGCCATATAGCTGCGAACTTCTGCTAACTTGGCATCCACCAGGTATCGGTACCAAAATGCTTGCAAGACATGGAACGCACGGGCTTGAGAGCCGTCCAGAAAACCGCCGCGCAGAACATAGCGATAGAGGAAATACACGCCTGCCCGCGCACCTAGCGGCAGTCGGGCATATAGCTTGTCTTTGACCCAACGCTTGATCGCCGCCTGTTTTCCAGTGGCGTTTGCGGCAAGCTTGTCCTGCGGCAAAAATCCGAACTCTTTGTTCAGAATGTCGACGACTTCTCGGCTGGCGTAGCCGTTGTGCTTTGTCGTCCACCAATCCAGAGAGTTTCGATTGTCGTCTATGATTTGACCTGAAAACGCAGCTAGCTGGCCGTCAACAATGATATGTTCATCCATCCAGCGTGTCTCGCAGCGGCCCATACCGTTGCGAAACAATCGCAGGACGCGGATTGGAAACAGCCCGCCATGCCTGATGGGTTGCCCCATGAAACACATGCTGCGGCCAATTGTGATACCGGCCACATCGGGCAAACCAGACTGAATTTCGGCCCGCAGTTCAGTTGTCACGATCTCGTCGGCATCAAGGCGCAGAACCCAACCAGAATTGCTTTTGATCTGATCCAAAGCCCAGTTGAACTGTGTCGCGTAATTCGTCCAAGGATTGTGCAACACCCGCGCACCCGCTGCCTTTGCGAGTGTGACCGTGTCGTCAGTTGACCCGCTGTCAACGACGACAACTTCGGTTGCGATTTCTTGCACAGAGGCGATCGCCCTTGTGATATGTCGCGCTTCGTCCTTTGCGAGAATGATCACAGTCAAAGCTGTCATGTTTCAGCCCGCTCTTGCATCGGATTGCCCTCGCCTATGCGACCTGCCGCGAGCGATCTCATTGCCACAGCACGCGCGCCTAAAATTGCGCCTTCTCCGATACTGACGTTCGGCCCCACGAACGCATCTGCACAGATCCACGCATCGGCACCGACAAGAATTCGGGCCTTCACCAAAGGCCGATCAGCACGGCGGACATCATGCGTGCCTGCGCAAAGATGCGCGTTCTGCGACACCGTTGCCCGCGCCCCGATCACGATTGGTCCCAAGGCATAGAGGATCACGCGATCACCGATTGCGGCTTGATCTGCAATTTGCAGGTGCCAAGGCATTGCGATCCTGACGGTCGGATAAACATGTACCTGGGCGCCGATTTGCGCGCCGAACAGCCGCAGCATTCCTCTGCGCCAACCCCAAACCGGGCGCGGGCTCAACCGGAACAACGGCCAAACCGCAGCCCAAAGCACCCGCTTGACCATCTCGCGGTTGCCCCAGCTGCGCCTGCTACGGTTCGCAGTCACATTGATGCGGACGGTCATGCGAAAACCCGCATTTCATTGCAGGCGGCAAGATCGTGATAAAGTTTTGCAAAGGCATCCACCATTGTGGATGTCGCGAAATCCTTCTGCATCCACGCCCGCCCCCTCGCGCCCATTGCAACCAAGTCTTGCAGTGCCAAGCCACGGATTTCTGCCGCAAGATCATCGTGTCCTATCGTGATGCGGCGCCCACATCCGCGCGCATCAAGCGCATGCCACGGCGTTGCCGTTGTTGTCAGAACTGGCAGCCCGTGTGCCAATGCCTCGGCCACGGCAATTCCGAAGTTCTCTGAATAGGACGGCAGAACGAACAAATCAGCTTGGGCAAAGGCAGCTGCTTTGTCTTCGTCAATCACATTCCCATGAAAGCGAATGCGCCGCCCAAGATCCGAGGCTAGCTGGTGTAGCCGCGCAGTGTAATCCGCATCCCCCGCCCCGTAGATATCGAGGCTAAAGTGGGCAGGCAGTCTGTGCATTGCATCCAATAGTACCTCTAGCCCCTTTTTTGGATGCAGACGGCCCAGATATATCAAATTGGTCCCCCGACGCGCGGCGCGGCTTGGCGCAGCTAGGTGAGGTAGATCAACTGCGTTGGGAATAATCTGCGCGTCTAACCCCGCAAATCGCTGGAGGCTGGCAGCGGCCTCTGCGGCGGCTGTGACATGCATTACCATCCGCCTTGGGCGCAGCAGGTTAAGGACTGTCTCAAATCTTTGTTTGGCGCGTCGCTTGGGCGCATCAGGCCATTCCTGCGTGGCTTGCAGCGCACCACGCGGTGACCAAATCAAAGGTTTGCCAAGTGCCCGCATAATGGCAAAAACAGGCAATGTCGGCGCGTTGTAGACACCCGTCAGATGAACAACATCCGCCCATCTGATCGCCGCTGGCAATTGCTGCAACATGGTCGGTGAAATACTGTGGCCCGCAATTCGGGGCGCATAAGTTACGTCATATGGCAACGTTTCAGGGATGACGGCGTGCCCCTTCTCCGGGCTTGCAGCATCTGTGGTCAGAACACGCAAAGTCGTATCTGGAAGTACCGCAATCCCGTCGCAAATTGCTTTGGTCGACCAGATCGGCCCGCCCCAAAAAGTGGCCGGATAGAAAGTCGGGCTGACATGCAAGATCTTCATGCAGCATCCTTACGCTTTGATCTGTGGGTCAGAACGTGTGCAGGGTTTCCCGCAACGATGGCGCCTGCAGGAACGTCTTTGGTAACAACCGCCCCCGCACCGATAATCGCACCTGCCCCGATCCGCTTGCAGTTGGGCAAAATGACCGCCCGCATCCCGATCCAGACGCCTGCCTCAATGGTTTTGGGGCATAAAGTTGGTGCCGATCGGGGGTCAATTCCGTGGTCATGGGTATAAAGTACAGCGCTTTCGGACAGCATGACGTCATCGCCAATGATCAAGCCTCCAGTCATATCAAGATGCACATCGCGGTTTATCTGGACGCGGTCACCGACATGCAGATAGCCCTTCGGGTTTTCGCTCGAGGCCGAGACACCCTTCCAGACGTAACAATCGCGTCCAAAGGTGACCTGCTGGGCCGGATGCAGGCGCACATTCGCCTGAAACCGCGTCCCCGCACCAACAGCGCCCAGCGTGGCATGGTGAAACAAGGTAGCCCATCTAAGTCCCACTCGCCGCGAAACAGAGCCGCTTGCACGTGAAATTAGGTAAAGCGTCCTAAACAGCATAAGCACACCCTTTCGTAGCAGGGCGCAACATTCGGTAGCGCGGCAAGCACATCGCAATCACTAGTGCGATTAGGATGAACTGCGCGGCTGCCCCGACGAGGAAGGCACTAAATGACGATTGAAGTGTCGCTTGCACAAAGGGATAGAACAGCAACGGATAAAGTGCGAAGGACCCAAAACGCAGTATGTGGCGCGCACTAAGCAACGCGACTTCTGCCCAGCGATAGACAGCCCCAAGCGCAAAGCCCACAAAGGCACCGACCCACCCGAAGTTGATGTAAGCCTCACCCGGACCGGTGACATTGAACGCGCCGCCAGTGGCAATTCCCATCACCTCGCGCTTGAAATAAACACCCAGGTCAATGGCGGGTTTGTCTGGCCAAAAGGCCCGTGGAAACCAGCCATAGGTCCACCAAAAGTAACTTTCCCCCAAAAGATACAATTGCGGGGTCACACGATCCGAAACCATCACCGCCGCGTTATAATCCAGAAAATAGGTGGATCCGACGATCTGGTGCAAAAGCCCTGCATCACTGCCGCGCAATGCTGTCATATAGGCCGATACAAGCAACACCATTGCTGCCGCCAAAAGCGCCACAAGCAAAGAGCGCATTTGCGCTTCGCCCCCTACAAGCAGATAAGTTATTGCCCCATAGGCAAAAAGCTCGACCAATTCGAAACGGTCGCCCGACACGAGGGCAATACAAATCAGCAAGCCTGCAATGACTGCCGATTGTACCAGCACAACACCGTTCCGTCGTACGATCCCGTTGGCGAAAAGCAGCACAAACGCGCATTTGGGCACAGCAAATAGTGTCTTTATTCCCGCAAGCGTTGCGCCATTGCCGTCAGCATCAACATTGATCTGTTTGTCAGCATTCAACGTCTCGATCAGATCCAGCGACAAGCCAGACACGCCACGCGCGCGCAACATTAAGACAAGTGTGAGCCCCGCAACCATAAACGACATGGCAAACAACCAGTTGTGCCGTTGCAGACCCGCCGCCACAGTGCGGGCTTCACTGATCGCGGCGGGAGTGTCTTTGGCACGGACCGCGCAACGGTAGCCCACGCAGACCAGCATGATAAATGCAGTTAGGTACAACGCGCCCCTTAGGTTCGCACCCGACGTATCAATGAAACGGCTATAGAAAGCCCATTCTGGCGCATGGAAATAGACGACCACCTTGATCAAAAAACCGAAAGCGCAAAAGTAGCTCAGCATATGCATTGGTGACACCAGCACCACTGCGCCATAGCGTTGCCCCAACCAAAACGGCAGCGCTGTCGCTGTCGCGGCTAACGCGATTATCAAGAGGTTCTCCATGCTGGCACCTCGCGACGCCAAAGCACACATGCCGAAGTATCAACACCAAGGTCGCGTCGTAAAACCAACCAGACAACGCCACTGCCAAGACCCATTGCAAACGTGTAGCAAAGTGCATTGCTGACGGGCGTCATCGTCGCACCGACTACCGCTGCAATGCACAAATAGAACAGTACCGTCAAAGCACGAGCAGATGCGGAAAGTGTGGCGTGATCACTTAAGGTTGCGACCGTGAAACCAGACGCCAAGAACGCTTGAACCAATGCACCTGACAGCAGAATGCCAAAGCTGACAGCGATCTGCGCGGTGAAATGGTAACGAAGCAGGCGCGCTTTACCCGTT
>UPTN01000098.1_pt1 | contig 45575 bp, 59 predicted proteins | sample 2160111 | NCBI WGS metagenome assembly UPTN01 (sample SAMN06265058, study PRJEB28932) | marine metagenome | isolation source: Columbia River Estuary | place: USA:Columbia River Estuary, USA | collected 2014-05-05
TCTTCAGTTTCTTCTTCAGCAACCTCTTCAGTTTCTTCAGCTTCAGAAATTTCTTCATTTCCAGCAGCATCGACAGTGTCTTCTAATTCAGCTTCTAATTCGTCTGATTTGTCTTCAGGAGTTTCACAATCATTGTCAACTACTTCAGTTTCATCTTTTAAATCTTCAGCAGGTAAACCAGCTTCTTCACCAGATTCAGTTACTACTTCAATGTTTTCAGCTATTTCATCTTCGATTACTTCTTCAGATTCTTTAATACCTAAGAAATCGGCAGCTGCTGCCTTTAATTCGTCATAAGTATATTTGCCTGTTAGAGCGTCATCAAGAATTGTTCCTCCTTTTTTACCAATCGCGTATAATGATACGTGATCAAATCCTAACCAAGGTCCAACGAATTCGTCTGATGCTTTTAAACCTAAATCAACGGATAATGTCCATGATAAAGATCTTCTTCCTAAGAATTGGTCATTGTAACCTAATTTTCCAGCCTTAATATAACCGGATGCGTTTACTGCTTCTTCTATAGCATCACCGTTTCCTTGAACTTCTTCCGCTTTTTCTTCAGATTGTTCAACTGGCTCAGCTGTTGCAACTACATCTTGTTGCACCTCCTCAGTTCTATCCATCTCAGATAAAAACTGTTCAAATGATTTTAATTTTGCCATAATTTTTTTATTTTATTTGTTTTTGTGGTGTTAATTACTATCTATATATCCCTTTTTATAGGGTTTTAATCTTATTTTGTTTCATCCAGGCTTCTAGCTCTTTAACCGCTCTATCGAATACCCTGTTTCTATCAATTTTTAATTCAAATGAATTAAAGTAATTTTTCATCATATAATACGCAGGTTCTACGCTTTCATCATTCGCTGCTAGATCTTCTACATGTTTAGAAACTTCATACGCATAATATGCAGATTTTTCAGCCATAGGGTTTGTCATTGCTTGATAGAATTGTCCACCATAGAATTTACCTACTATGTCTCCGAATTTTTCTTTCATTTCTATCCATGAAATTCCTTCTAATCCAATCCATAATTTGGCTTGAACAGATTTCGTATCTTTTCTAATAAAACCGGCCTTAGCCATTTCTTTAGATATATCCTTAATTTTCTTAGGAATTGGTAATTTACCAAACTCTTTTTCCCATGTAGAAATTTCTTTGTCGTTTACAAAGGATTCAAATAGCTTTATATGTTTCATTTTCTAGTTATTTGTATTTTCAAAGAAGAAGTACCTTGTATAATTCTATGATACTCTCCTGCATTTACTTCTATATATCCTTTTAATTCTATAGGGAGCTTATTATCATATTGGAACTTCCAATCATTTTCGTTTAAAGCTTCGATAACCCTGTCCTCCTCGTCGAAGTGCCATTTAAAAAGATGTTCAGGTTGGTTTGGTAAGAATTCTCTAATGATTATATTTTTTGAAACAGCCGTCTCCGTAAAGGGTAATGTTTTATCATCGACCATGGATATCATTTCTTCCATGGACATTTCTCCACAACCGCAACTTTTACATTTACAATCTTTATCTACCATGGTTGATCGCTTTTTATACCAAGCTGTTTTCCAAAAAGAGTAGGTCCGTAACATGCCCAAAATCCCGCCTTAGTCGGATCCATCTTAGCCATTTTATCACAACCGTGTCTAGCCCAAAAGTTAGCTGCTCTTCCCGGGTCGTCGTTCTTAATAGTAGATGAAGGATCTCCCCATTCTAATTTCTTAGCAATGATGTTTCCTTCTTTATCAGTTCTTCCACTATTTCTGTAAACTATGAATTTCTTATTTCCACCCCTCGTTGGTGAATCTAATTTTACATTCTTTTGATTTCCTCCTCTAGGTTTATAGACTGCTTTAGTTCCTACTTCTAGGTTTTTAGCCATCCATCCAGAAGGACCTTTTAGAATGATATTATTTTTATCCCAGTATTGTTTTACTTCTTCAAACAATTTAGAGTATGCATCACTTCCTAAACGAAAGAATGAATTAGTAAGATCTAATCCTTCTTCAACGTGAGCCTTTAATTCTGGAGAAACTCCATTCCAATCTTCAAATGTTTTAATAAACTTCATAACTTATATATCTATGATAGAACGAGTTCCTTTAAAAACTCTTTCTTATATCTTTGAAGAGCAAGTTCTTTCGCCTTTGCTTCTAGTTCAATATCTAGATCCATGCCATACGTTTCAATATGGTCATATACATAATCAGCATGTGCACGTTTGTTGCCCTGTGTAGCATCTTCGTGTATTTGTTTACATGAAGAATAATGGCATAGTTGGCGAATTCCTGTAGGCCATGATTTAGCAGCAAGTTCTAGAGCTTCTTTTTCTGGCATTGGATCTTCGTAACACCAGTGATGGTGATAATCGAACGTAATAGGCGTCTTCTGTGTAAGAAGATGTATGTCATATAAATCCTGTACAGAATATTGTGCTGTTTTGTCATCGTTTTCGATAACTAGACGATTCGCTGCACTTGGAGTAAGTCGCTTGAAATTTTCAGCAAACCTTTTCTTAGTAGCTTCTTTATCGTCGTAAGTTCCGCCGATGTGAATATTGATAGCAGCATAAGGAGTTTGTGGTAAATCTAGCATATCCATTATTTCGCCATGTTGACGTAAATCTTTAAGGGCTTTGATAACTACCTTTTCATTCGGAGAAGCAAGAACATTGAAAGGACCTGGATGGAATGTCAATCTTTGGCCATATTGCTTAGCAAGTTTACCCGCACCTTTCATTAGATTACACACTTTGTCATAATCAGGAAGTTCAGATAATTCGTATTCCGACATCCATGGAAATAGATTACTTGACATACGATACATTGTTATGTCGTTCTTGTAATTCCACTTGATAATTTCTATCATGTCCTTGATATTTAACACTGCAAGTTCTGATGCGTATTTAATACCTTTTTCCATGAAGGTTCTTTTAATCATTTTTCTACCAACATATATGTTCGATTCTTTTTTAAGAGTCATGTTGATACAACAATATCCGTAGTCTGCTGCCATATATTTTATATTAAGAGTTTGTATTAAGTTTCTTTTTTACTTCTTTGACCGTTCGTTCGGCCATGCATGCTTCTTCTAACGTAAATACATCGAAATCCATAAAAAGTAATCGGTCTTCAGTCTGAACAAACAGATTGTCACCAATTACTTCATATCCATTTTGCCTGTATACTACACTGTCTTCTATTCGTACGACATGAGTCGTGCCTTCGATTCTAGCAATGCGTTCATACATTGAAATCATTAGTCCCATTGCTTTTCAAATTCGTACCAATGATCTGTTTCTGCACAACACTTAAGTCCGTCGACAATAAGCATATCAATTTCAGAAGCGGAGAGAGTGTCGAACCATGCGCTAATGATACCTTCTAAAAGAGGAAGAGTTTCCTCAGATGTCATTGAATTGCGACCCATGTTAGAATAAATGTATTCTTCCTGTGCTTGTCTAACAATTGCTCCACCAATTCTAATTGCTACATCACCGTTATCGTTAAATCGCCTTCCTGAAAAGTATTCGCCATCTCCGAACTTTTCGAAAATATCCTTTTCTGGATGTCTCATTTTAAAGATTCCAATTTGAGTAGTGAGATGTGGGATAATAGATTTTGCAGGTTCATACCAACTAATTCCGTTTGCTTTGATTGATTCTAAGTTCATGTGTTTGTTTTAATTATTAATTACTATACTAATATAAGCAAAATACTTGAGATAAAAAAACATTTTACTGTTTATTTTTAATCTTCTTTATTTTTATGCTTATTCTTTCTTCGATACTTTTTCTTGTTTCTCACAGGAGTAGGCATACGAAGGGCATCAAGCCACTCTTGTAATGTTAAATTTACTTCTTTTAATTTCTTACCCTTGTTTTCCATTACCTTTCTAAGATTACAAAATCTCCAAACGCTTCGTCAAATACCTTAATAAGATTTTCATAGTCTCCTCCTGTCATTTGAGAATAAAGAGTTTCCCAATCCTTTCCAAGATCTTTTGAAAAACTTTTTGCGTAAGCTAATAGCATGAAGGCATTTCCTTCAGGACCTGTTAAGTCGATTATTACAGGGTTTGATTGATGTTTGTGAAGTTTTTTTCTGATCATTATTATTGCTTGATTGATTACTATACTAATATAAACAAAAAATCTGAGATAAAAAAACTTTTAGCTGTTTATTTTCAAAAAACTTTTGGTTATAACCATAGGTTATTACAAAAACTTATGGTACAGTTTACCTAAAGGATATTCGTTATCTTCTGACTCCATCTTTTCAGGATGCCATTGAACTGCCCATATCTTTTTATCTAAATCTTCGAATCCTTCAACTACAGAATATAATGGATATGAAAGATGTGTTGCTTTAAAATTAGTGGCTAGTATATTACAATGTTGGTGGTGTCTTGAATTAACACTAGTTAATGTACCATTCAAGTCTTCAACCGTGTGGAATTGAGATGGCTTCCCACTATGATCAATGTCTTCTGAAAAGTCAGCTGCTTTATGATCTTCTACTATTGCATCAGATAAATCTTCTACCTTTCCTCCAAAATAATGATTTAGGATTTGCATTCCTCTACATATTCCTAATATTCTATTATTAGAATCTAAAGCCTGCTTAATCCATACGAATTCCCTAGCATCTCTTTCTTCGTCCTTTCCAATGTCTGCTCCTCCACATAGTAGTAAAGGTCCTTTGACTTTGCGTCTAAGATCTAGCCATATTATTTCGTGATTGTAATGAGAAAGCCAGAGTCGAATTGACTCCTTTTCTTTAATTCCTCTCGGTGGTGCTACGTAAATAGTCATAGTAAAAAACCCGATAAGTTCGGGTTATTTTTAAAGAGCTACGATTTAAACGTAGAGTTTACTAAATCAAGAATTTTCTTATCTTTATAAGAAGCTTTAAAATGCTTTACTAATTCTTTTTTAGCTTTCTTTTTATCAGAAGATGATAAATTATTAAACCTATCAACGATAGAGTTGTTATTATTTTGAGCAGCTTTATATTGTCCTCCATCATCGATATATTGATAATAGAAATCATAAGATTTAAAATATTTTAAGAATAAATCTAGATCAGATAAGATTTCTTTCTCTAATTGATTTTTTAACTTTCTATAAATAATCTTCTTTTTGTTGTAGTAATATTCCCATCCTTCATTTTCTTGCATTCTCCATCCACTCACTTTATACATGTGGATTGTATCTTTAGAAGATAATTTGATTTCAAATTTAATACCCTTGTCAGTTGAAAGATCTTCAATGCTTTTAAGCATATCTTCCTTAGGTAATAATCTTGCCATAATCCATTCAACTTCCTGTTTCATTTCGTCAGGAGAACCCCAGTTCTTTTTGAAATCGTTATACGCGTAATACTTTTCGAATGTTATTAGATGTTTCATACTCTATATATCTATCCTACGAATCCAGGATCTCCAGCCCTTCTATCCCATCCGATGTGTTTAACATATCCATCATTATCATTCACTGATAAACTAACAACTATAAAACCCTGATCTCTGTACCAGTGATCTACGAGATGTTCTCTAACCATTCCCGTGTACCCGTTATTTAATAGTCTATAGTCACTAATTCGTTTTAGGCCTGGATTCCAGCTAAATCCCATATAATCCCTGACTATCATAGGTGTACCATCTTCGTTCATGTCTCCTGTCGAAAAACTAGCAGGAAGAACAGCCCTAACTTTCATTCCATTTAATTCAAATACTCTTTCAGATATTTTATTTAAAATCCTATCGTTCTTTGGGCGTATCCATGCTTGTAATATTTTTTCACTAGCAGAGAGAATTCTAATAGAATCTTCGATAAATCCATGTCTATAGAATTCCCAATCTTCTTCACAATGAAAAACGTATTTAGTAGTTACAGTAGAGTATGCTTTATCTATTGACTTAGATTGTCCTAGTTTATTTTCATTAAACATAAATTCGAGAGAGTTGTCATACTTCTTGTTGAGATCGTTGCATGCATCAAATACTTCTTCCTGTGCAGAGTCCTCTGTTATAATAAATCTTTCAATTGGATATGTGTTGAATTTAAAAAAAGAGTCTAGTGTTTTTTCTAAAAGATCAACTCTTCCACATGAGGTAAGAACAACTGTAACTGAATTTATTTCCATAGTATTTGTATCGATATTAAAATAAGGGTTAATAATAGAGACACTCCGGTCTTCGCTGTGATACCTTCATTCATAAAGTAATAAGTCATAGCAGTAAATATAAGAATACCACTAGCAAAACCTATGAATCTTCCAGGCCACAGTAAACCATCAAAGTGCTCAACGACCATTTGAGTTGCTCTAATTAAAATGTAACTAATAATAGAACCCATTCCAATGGCAACTGGCCATGGGTTTTTCTTAAACCAGGGCCATACGAATTGACCGTTAGTTTGAATCCAAATAAGTCCTTGCCCTAAGAGAAATAATAAAAAGCCGTAAAAAAGTTTCATTAGAATAATGAATTAGTAGTAGTTAATAGATGTGATATAAAAGAAGGCCTGTGTACATCACTAGCTCCCATTTCTTTTATTGCAGTTATATGTTGTTTTGTCCCATATCCTTTATTAGAATTCCATCCATATCCTGGAGTTTCTTCATCTAATTCTTTCATTAACATATCTCTACTTGTTTTAGCAAGTATAGATGCAGCAGCAATAGAACTATATTTATTATCTCCACCTATTACAGTTTTAAAAGGTATTCCTTCGTATCCGTGGAATTGATCTCCATCCACTAATATAAAATTAAATGAATTGTCAATAGTGTTTAGACATTCTTTCATTCCTAGAAGAGTAGCCTTTAATATGTTAGTAGATTCTATTGTTTCCGTATCTATATGCTGAACGCTATACGCAATTGCGTTATCTAATACTATTTCCCTAGCCTCTTTTCTTTGAGATTCATTTAGCAATTTAGAATCTTTTATTAAAGGATGGTTAAATCCATACGGCATAATAACCGCAGATACTGTAACTGGTCCTGCCAAGGCACCTCGACCTGCTTCGTCTATTCCAACTTCAACGATATTTCTATCGTCATTATAACTTCCTTTAAGTAAGATGTGTTTTGCTTTCTCCATATTAAGTTTTATAGGAGTTATACACACATTTAGTGAAATGTTTATTTAGGCTCGTGGTTTTCCTTCCACTTGTCATATCTCTTTACGACTTCCTGAAGGATCTTTGCTCTAACAATATCTTTTTCAGTAAATTCATGCACACCTATTCCTTTAATACCTGTCATTAATTCAGTAAACGAAGGTAAACCAACATTGGCTTTAGATATATCATGCTGACTAACATCTCCAGTTACTATAACCTTAGAGTCTTTACCCATTCTTGTTACAAATAACATTAACTGTTTAAACGTAGCATTCTGTGCCTCATCTAATACCATTAACGATCCGTCAAACGTATCACCTCTCATATATGCCATTGGTCTAAATACAATAACTTCTTTCTCTACGAGAGTTTGTGCTATTTCAGCTCCTACTATTTTTGTAATGTTCGATATGTATGATTGCATGAATGGATCTATCTTGTCTGCGATATCTCCTGGTAAAAATCCTAACTTTTCACCTGCTTCCTGAATGGGTTTACATAATACTATTTGTGAAATCTCTTTTCTAGCTAAGAGGAGAAGTGCAGTATAACACGCTGTAAATGTTTTGGATGTTCCAGCTGGACCTGTGCAAAACGTTATCTGATTCTCTAGTATTGTGTTTGTATATTTCTTTTGGGATTGTCTTAATTGTACTCCTTTTAATTCTGCTTCTTTTATTCCGTATCTTCTTCTTCTAGGTCCATCGGAACTAGATGAAGATTTATTATTTGAATTGTTTCTGCTCATTGAGTTTAATTTTTTTAGTCTCCTGCCATTATTACCGTTTTTTTAAGCTGCAATAACGTATCACATTTTTCATACTCCTCAAGTTCTTCAAAATATTCTATAATAATATCTATGAACTTGCTTCTTTGTCCTTCGCCATGAGGGATTTCTATCGTATTCTTGCCTTCGCTGAATACAACAAATCTATTAATGGTTTTAGTAAAATTTCTTGTGATAGTATAATAGCTTGATCTCATCAATGCGTCTTTGTCATCACTAAAAGATTCCTTCATTACAAAGTATATTTTTTTATATCGAGATATAAATAATCTCAATTTATATATTTAATTCCGGTAAGGTCTAAGGTAAAATGAAGTAAAAAAATATGTTATTATATTTCTACTTGTCCTTGTTTTCGGCGTCAGATTTCTTTTGAAGATATATTGCCTTTTGGAACTTAAGTCTCTTTAATGCAGAGGGCTTCGTATACTGCTTCTCATCTCTGACCTTTTTCATTTGTTTGGTCTTAATGGTTTTACGCTTATACTGTTTTAAAGCTTTTTCTATATTCCCTTTATCTACATTAATTATTAACATATATTACTTATGATTTTTTTAAGTTCATGGCATCTTTCATATTCTTCTTGTTCTGCGAAATATTTGATAACCGTTTCTAGTGCTGCTATTTTTTCTTCTTTAGGAGAATTATTGTTTAATGCTCCCATTTCATTTTCAATTATAGCCTTATAAATTAAGTCCATCATTATCTCTTTGGATGATGATTTCAATTTTTCAATAAACGCGATTGATTCTACGCTGTTGTTAACTTCAAATTCTGGATTATGTCTATTGGTATCTGAATTATCCCATTCGTCAAAATCTGGTAAATCATTCATTGTCTATTTCTTTTATTTTTTTTATTAGTTCTATTTGTGAATCTTTAAGGGGTGGATTAAATGCATTTAACTTCACCATAAGGTTACCATAAGTATTCATACTATATATCGGAAATCCTTTACCACTTATTCTTAATATCTTATTATTCTGTGAATTTGGAGGTACATTTACCTTTATTTTATAAAAAGGCGTATTGATTTCTATTTCAGTTCCTAGAATCATATCATAAAAAGGAACATTTGCATCTACATAGATGTCATTTCCGTTTAATATAATCCTATCATCATATTTTAAATTAATTATAATGATTAGATCTCCTTTGGGTGCAGATGAATTAGCAGGATGAGGTTGACCTTTTCCACTAATCTTTAACTTCATACCTTCATAAACTCCTTTAGGTATATTAACGTTTAGTTTTTTAGAACCTATGTCTACTCTCTTTTGAGTTCCATGGTAAGATTCTTCTAGAGTTATTGTCATTCTAACCGTAACGTCTCTTCCTTTTGAAGAAGAACCAAACGCATCATTGAACATATCACTGAAGGATCCTTCTCCGTTTTGAAACCAACTATGAAATGGATTGCCAGAAGACTTATATCCTAATTCAATATCGTACTTTCTTTTTCTGTTCTCGTCAGATAAAACCTCGTATGCTGTAACTATTTCTTTAAATGAAGACTCATCCCCTTCGACAGTATCGGGATGATATTGCTTTGCTAGCTTACGATAGGCCTTCTTAATCTCGGCTTGGCTTGCTGACTTGTCTATCTGCAGCAGTTCGTAGTAGTTCATTCTTTCTTTTCTTTACGGCTTCCTTAACGACTTTAATGCTCTTTCTTTTTTCAACCACATCTCTTTTCTGTTGGTTTTCCATAAGATCTGCAATTCTCGTAAGTTGCTCCGCAATGACTTTTAATAATTGTTCTTCCATGATATATTTATACACATTTTATTTATTGTCTAGAATATTTTTAAGATGTGCACATTTTTCATATTCTTCAGATTCCTGAAACCAATCTAACATTTGCTGTAATGTTCTGATAATCGGTTCTATTTCTATGCCGTTGTCTTGCATTGATTTAAAGTCAACTCCTTTTTCTAAGATCATATCCCAGTTATTTCTAACTAGTTTATCTTTCAGTTCGTGAAGGTTATTTTCCATATCTGCATTTTTTTGAATTTGAGCTATTTCATCGTGCTCATCGTTGTTTTGGTCTTCGAAGTCTTCAAACATATTTCTTTATTTTTTAATTACTATACTAATATAAGCAAAAATTCTGAGATAAAAAAACTTTTAACTGTTTATTTTCAAAAAAGTTTAAATTAAAATGGAACTTCTACTACTTTAGATACTAGTTCCATATCTGACATTTTCAATAAGACATTCATAGTTCCAATAACATCATCTTCACAATAGTCTTTAATTTCTTCTAATCTTCCAGCATAATATGCTTCTGATACTTCACCACCATACATGTTTTGTTTAGGAGAAGGTATCTGTAAAAGATCACAGATCATAGAAAGTGAAGCACCGTTCCATCCACCAAACTTCCATATTTCATTAGTATCTAATAGACAGTTTTCCCATGGTTTAAGTTTCTGTAAATGTAGTTGCTGTGGAATTTCTACACCTTGAATAATAGATCTTTTAATCAGGTAAGGCATATCAAAGCCTTTAATGTTATGACCTACTATTTGAATTTTAGGATTTGCCTTAAAGATTAATGCCATCGTATCCATAAATTCCTTTAGAGTATTCTTTTCATCATCTCCATAAAAAGACTTTACTTTAGGGGTAGGTGTAATGCCATCTGGGAAGGTGACTTGTCCAATTGTAATAACTACTGCTCTTCCGAATTCAGGATAAAGGGCAGCATCCTTGATATACATATCAGCATCTGAAACTCCTTCATACTCTGATTTACTTTGTCTACCGTACTTTGCTTTCTTTTCCCAATGAGAGTATGCGTTTTCTCCAATAATCTCTGCAAAGCTATCTAAGTCCTTTGCAGCAGTTGACGTTTCAATGTCAATAAATAACATGTTTTTTAAATCTGAAATACTATACATCTTTTTCTTGTTTTGGGTGAGTTTTTCTAATATTATAAATAGAGACTGGATATCTCATTTGTCTTCCATAATTTCCATTAACAAATGTAAACCATCGATGGCCGTATGTTTCTGTTAATTTGTCAGAGGTGCATTCTAACTTTCCTACTTCCCATGATCCTGCGAAATAGAAATAGTACGTTTCGCCAATAATTGGCTTCTTAACGTGAATAATCTCTAGCTTCTTTTTCTTCTTTGCCATATAGATTATACTCAAATATGTGTAATTGTTTATATTTTCTTCTTTAATCTCATTAAGTATACTACTCTAGAGAAATGATAAAAGGAAAGAATAGGTATCTGTAACACTTCAAACAAGAATAAATTTTGTTCAGTGTCTATAAAGAGTGTTGGATATAATATTGCGGATATTATTCCAAAGATTTTAAATCTTTTATCAAAGAGCATAATCCACGTCGATGACATAAAAAATAGAATAGCGGATATATTATGTATTGTAGGGTAATTTGCAACGCTAAAGCTTGCTATGATTATTAATAAGAATGCTGGTATTTTCCATTCAATAGAACGATGAAGCCATAATCCTAATGAAACTCCTATTGTTAATAAAGGGAATAAGATTGGTTTTAATTGATGATAATCACTATAACTATCCTCTATGCCTAGGATTAGTGGCAGACACACTGTATATAATATTGCGTAAATACACAGCGCAAATCGTAACCATAATCTATTCATACTTGGAAGTTTATTAATTATACTTAACTATACACTTCCATTTGGAATTGTTTCAATTAAAAGTGACCGTGTTCTTTAACACGTCTTATCATAAGGTATGTGTTATATGATACGTTAATTTCTGCATATCCTCCTGTTATAGTAGAAGGACAAGATTCTCTAGAAATCCAATAGCTAGGTGGTTCTTTAATTCTTTCTGTTATAAAGTCAAACAGTTTGTCAATGTCCATGTGATGAACCCATAAGTTCACATGCATACAAGTCATATCCGGATATGCCATAATTTATTCTTTTATTTCGAATCGTTCGCTGTCAAGTTCTATAGTTTTTTTATCTAAATCATTAGATAATTTTGTTAGGGCCTTGTCAGTATCTTTGTTTACTTCTCTTCCGTAAAAGTCTTTAAATATTTTACGGTATATTTGCACAGTAGAATCATAAGGAACTCCAGGTTGAGAATTACTTTCTATAATATACAATTTTCCTTCTTGATCTTCCATTATATCAAAACATATATATGGTAAATCTTTAAACTTATCACAGAATTTTTCTATTAGTGTTTTAAATTTTTCAGGAAGAGTTGTAATATCTCTTTTGATATATTTAAAATTCATTTCTTCTTTTCCGTCACCATCGCCTGATTTTGCTTTATCATTTAATGGTTCTCTTTCCATCCAAAAGAAAGCATCTCCTTTAAAGTTAATTATTCTATGCTCTGATTTCTTATCTACGAATTCGGAATATACGTCAAATTTAGAATGATCAGCTTTATCCCAATCTTCCTGAGATTTAAAAACCTGAATTCCAATACCTGAATGTCCTTCAGCTGGCTTTGCAATTAATGGAAAACCAATTTCTAAAGCTTCTTTCTCGTCATGGCATGTTTGTGGAATGTTTTCATCTCCATCGACTATTTTATGAAACTCTGCCTTAGATCCAGATTGCTTAATGAATTCTGGTCTATTATATACATTTTCTTTTTTAACTAATCCTTCCTTTAAAAGGGTTTCAACTACTCCTGAATTATAGGTTAATATAGGATAGTCTGGATTAATATCTATGTCTTTATAATTGTCTTTATTAATTTGTATAAAGAAATTATCGGACGCAAATCCTTTATAAGACCACCACCTGTGACCTGAGTCGGGATCAATTGCTAGATAAACTTTAAAAAGATCATTAGTATCTTCGTTTAGGCTTTCGTTAATAAATTGGTTGAATGATTGTATTTGCTTCATATTCTATTTATCCGCTCATCTTACAGAAACTTACAGTAATATACCTTGTTCCTGAAAAAATAGGCTTTGCACCATGTCTATGTGTAATTGCGCCTGGATGTAAAGCTGCCATTCCAACTCTAGGAGGACTAATATTTGCTTTATATAATGGGAAATAAGTTCCACCTCCTGTAAAATCTTCATTCATTCTAACAACAGTTGTTAAATGGCTATTATCATGGTGAAGAGAAAGGTGCGCTTGTGTTTCTGTAGTATACTTTACAATAAATGTTTCATCTGACATAGAATTCCACTGCTTTCCTTCTAAAGTCCAGAACCATATTCCTAATGGCCTAACAAATTCATTAAGAACTTTTGAGTAAATTTCAGTCATCCATACTTTTTCAATGAGCATGTCGGTTGTTGGATAAAATTCATGCCTATCTACTGTCCATTCTCCTTCAGTTTCACATAGTTCAATTAGATCTTTACAAAACTGTTCTTTAAATAAAGGAAATACTAAAACACTCGGAGCCGCTTCGTCAACTATGAGTTCATATTCTCCTTTTCTTAAAAGGGGATCGATGTATTTGTCACACCATGCATCCCAATCGCTTGCATCTAAAATTTCTACGTATTTTCCCATTATTTTACTTTTTCTAATTTAGTTACTTTTTTTTCAACTCCTGATTTTTCAGTGTATGTTTCGTTAGCAACTCCTTCTTCTTCCCCATATCTTGACTCAGCTGAGATAGGATAGTCAGGGCTTTCATTATATGCCCAATCTTCTATTCCTAATTCAATAAATCTAGCGTTGATTTGTTCATTATAATATTGTGCTATTGTTCTAACTCTTCTTTGAATGTCTGCTCTTGATAAATCATGAGTGTTTCTTCCACCTTGATTATTATAGAGAAATTGAATATAGCTTAGTTTAGGTATTTTACATATCTTAGAATATAGGAAGCTTCTAATCACTAATTCAAAATCATCTGCAATTGTTAGACTTCTGTTATGTCCTCCTATTTCAAAATAAGTAGATCTTCTCCATGCTCTAACGTGATTTGGAACTCCTACAATATGTCTGATTGTTTTTGGATTAATATTCTGTTGATTAGCAGGTGACAACATTCTACCTTCATACTCTTCTTCTCTATAAGAACCATATCCTAATGCAAACCCTTCTCCATATCTTTGATTTTCCCACTCTTCATTTACCTCGGCAGTATCTCCATAAAACATACCACAATCAGGATGTGCCTGCGCAGCATTATGTAAATCTTCTGCGCATGTTTTAACCAATAAGTCATCATGGTCTAATTCTGCTAGAATATATCCTTTAGCAAGAGAACAACATCTGTATTTAGATTCTCCAATACATCCTCCTGATTTTTCTCTAAAATCATACACCTTTACTCTTGGATCTACTAGCGCGATTTCTTCTGCTATCTTTAAAGTTTTACCTCCATCGGTGGAATCATTTACTAAAACCCATTCCCAGTTATTATACGTCTGATCTCTTACGGATCTATATGTGTTCCATAACTTTTCACCAGTATTATATATAGGCGTAAAGAATGAAATCATCTGATCATCTTCTAGGTTAGAAGGAGATAGAATAGAATTCATTGCTACGGAATATGCGGTGTTTCCTATATTTTCCGTGTTCTCAGAATTAAACCACCTTTTTCTAAATTGAAGAGGAAGAGAAGCTAGGTTAGGAAACTCTTTCCATGATTCTCCATTTGTAATAATTGCGTCAGGATTAAACGACGTAACTGTGTTAATTACTTCACTATCGTCTTCTAAGTATTTAACGTCTAATTCATCTGCTTCATACGATAAATATTTTATAGACTTTAATTCCGGTTTAGTTTTTCCTATATAAAGTATTTTAGGTATTTTAGCAGATGGTACTTTTTCTAAATAATTGTAGTGGCATAAAACCTTATCAATCCATACGAATGCATCTCCGTGTGTTTTTAATACTTCTTCTATAAAGAAACCGTCTGCTGCATAATTTGCACTAAATGAATGAGTATCAAATATGCTTCTATTAATAACCATCTGCGCAATGTCAATTTTCTGAAAGGCAGTATTTTCACGACTAGCTACTCTAATTTCTTGCCCGGTAAAATCTCTACCTGCAACTAATTGAGAAACGATATGAACCTGTGCAATTGGAAGATTCTTTATACTCGCTTTAATAGTTTTATAAAAATCTTCATGTATAATGTTATCGTCATCTAATAAATAGATCCAACCGGATTTGATTGTTCTAATAACATCAGAAACTTCAGGATATAATAATCCTCCTCTTTGTCCTTTTACGAAATGTAATTTGACATTGACAGTATCTGTTAAGTTCGAGAGAACCTCTGCATCAATATCCTTTAATGCTCCTGTATCAAATACAATGTGCCAATTTACTGTTACTCCCTTAGGCGCATTTAATACTCCTTCTTTAATTGTTAAAAGGTTACTTGTTCTGGTACACCTTGTAATAATATTAATCTTCATATTTATATTTGTTTTTTATACGTCAAAAAAGAACATGTGAAAAAATCTAGCATTGTCAATTGCATCTCCAAAATACTGAGTCGCAGCGTGGATATTTTTAGCATTGAACAAGACTAATCTATTATACACATTTCCTACTTCATCTATTTTTTCAAAATTAGATCCATCGTAAAAATTCATTTCATTACTATTACCCTTGAATGCATCTATGTATGCTTGGGTTTTTCTTTTATCGTCATCGAATGTATAATCACCCGTGACTTTACTTCTATAGAACGCAGTTCCAGATGTAGGTGGAGCGTCAGGTGTTAAATATACCATTGCTGCATAAGTTTGATTATCTACGTGATAAACAATCTGTTGATCTGCTGTACAGAATTGAAATATTCCGTTAGCATACCTGTCGTGATTCCAATTGAATATTGGTTTTCCTATAATTTCTTCTAGTTTTTCTTTAGTTCCATCTAAGATAAATCTTTCATTTGCTCTTTGACCCTTGTGATAATCAGAAGGTGTAAATTCCAAGTGGTTCATTGCCCATTCTCTTACAAGGTCAGGGTCACTATAGAAATCATCTACTACTATAACATCCTTTGATGTATTTGCAAATCCTGAGTGATACGATAACCAGTGTCCAATTGGACCTATTGCAGTTTCTCCAATACTAGTATGAATAACTAATGTTTTTAGTTTTTTATCGAAAGGAACCTCAATAATAAAGGACATACTCTGATTAGTAAATTGATTTGAATATACTTCCATTACATCTTGCCTAACACCTGAAAATTGAACGCTAAGAGGTTCATTTGACATTGAAAAACCTAAAGCTTCTCCTCCTATTAATCCAACCCATCCATTAAGAGTATATGTGTCTGTATTCTTGGTTACGCTTTCAACATAGAATTTTACATTCTTGTTAAACGTATCATGTTTGATTTTATTATCCATTGATTGTGTTCTATAATATTAGTTATACTTAGATATTTTAAATTGTTTACTAAGTGTAATAAGATAATAAGTTATTACAATCTATATATCACATAAAAAAAGGGTCCTCTTTCGAGGACCCTTTCTAAAATTATCTTGATGATTTAAATTAAGACTCTAAAGTTTTAATTCTTGCTTCAAGTTCTCTAATAGCTTCGATTAAAAGACCGACCATTTTTTCATAGTCAACAGTTTTGTAAACTGTTCCGTCTTCTGCACCATCCATTAGTGGCATTTCATGTTCTCTTACTAACATAGGTAATACCTCTTCTACTTCTTGGGCGATAAGACCTAGATCATGAAGACCTTTTCTGCTACCGCTATTCCAATCGTATTCAACACCTCTTAATTGTAAGACTTTAGATAATGCTTCTTCAATAGTAGTTACGTTATCTTTAAGTCTCGCATCCGAGATAGAAGTTGAGTATGCAACAACATCACCATCAACATGAAGGTTACCGTTACTGTATAGTCTCATTTCTTCTGAGCTGTTTACATAGAATTGTTGCAATGCACTACTGTTATTGTAGTATACAAATTCACCACCTGTGTTACCAACATACTGATTAGAATATAATCTGTAGTTAGACGTGTTAGGACCTACGGCACCTTGGTTACCCGTGTTACCTTTAGGACCCGTAGGACCAGTGTAACCTTGATAACCTCTAGCACCAGTTCCACCAGTTCCACCGTCTTTACCGGCAGCACCTTGAGCACCTGTTGTACCTTTAGCACCTTGAGGACCCGTATTACCGGTTGTACCTTTAGGACCAGTTGAACCTGTAAGACCTTGGAAACCTTGATAACCTCTAGCACCTGTGTTACCGACAGTACCTTTAGGACCCGTAGGACCAGTGTAACCTTGATAACCTCTAGCACCTTGAGCACCAGTAGCACCTCTAGCACCAGTTCCACCAGTTGAACCAACAGCACCTTGAGCACCAGTTGAACCAGTGTTACCTTTAGCACCTGTAGGACCAGTTGAACCAACGTTACCTTTAGAACCAATAACACCTTGAGCACCTGTAGGACCAGTTGAACCAACGTTACCTTTAACACCTAGAGCACCTTGAGCACCTGTATTACCAGTGTTACCTTTAGGACCAGTTGAACCAACGTTACCTTTAACACCAATTATACCTTGGAAACCTCTAGCACCACCAGCACCAGTAGAACCTTTAGGACCAACTGCACCAGTTGCACCTGTAAGACCTTGAGGACCAGTAGCACCTCTAGCGCCAGTTGCACCTTGATTACCAGTGTTACCTTTAACACCGATATCACCTTTAGTACCTTTAGCACCCGTTCCACCAGTTAAACCTTGGAAACCTTGATAACCTCTAGCACCTGTATTACCAACGTTACCTTTAGGACCAATAGGACCAACAGAACCTTGATTACCAGTATTACCAGTATTACCTTTAGCACCTAGAGCACCTTGAGCACCGGTTGAACCAGTGTTACCTTTAACACCAATTATACCTTGGAAACCAGTTGCACCAGTGTTACCTTTAGGACCAACAGCACCAACAGCACCTCTTGCACCACCAGTACCTTGAGCACCTGTGTTACCAGTATTACCTTTAGCACCAACGTTACCTTTAACACCAATTACACCTTGGAAACCAGTTGCACCAGTATTACCAGTATTACCTTTAACACCAATATCACCTTTAGCACCTGTAGCACCAGTTATACCTTGAATACCAATTAGACCTCTGTCACCTTTAGCACCAATTCCACCAGTTGCACCAGTTGAACCTTGGAAACCTTGAGCACCAGTATTACCTGTGTTACCTTTAAGTCCAATATCACCTTTAGTACCTTTAGCACCTACAGCACCTTGAATACCTTGAATACCTCTGTCACCTTTAGTACCAGTTATACCTTGGAAACCTTGATTACCTTTAGCACCAACATCACCTTTAGTACCCTTAGCACCAACTGTACCTTGAATACCTTGGAAACCTTGATTACCTTTAGCACCAACATCACCTTTAGTACCTTTAGCACCAGTAAAACCTTGGAAACCTTGAGCACCTGTAGCACCTCTGTCACCTTTAGTACCTTTAGCACCTGTAGCACCAGTTATACCTTGGAAACCTTGGAAACCTTGATCACCTTTAGCACCTGTATTACCCTTAGTACCTGTTATACCTTGGAAACCTTGATTACCTTTAACACCAATATCACCTTTAGTACCTTTAGCACCAACTGTACCTTGAATACCTTGGAAACCTTGATCACCTTTAGCACCAACATTACCTTTAGTACCAGTTATACCTTGGAAACCTTGAGCACCTGTAGCACCTCTATCACCTTTAGTACCTTTGATACCAATAACACCATTTGCACCTTGGAAACCTTGATCACCTTTAGTACCAACATTACCTTTAGCACCAGTTATACCTTGGAAACCTTGATCACCTTTAGCACCTGTGTTACCAACGATACCTTGAATACCTCTGTCACCTTTAGCACCTTGAGCACCAGTGTTACCTTGATCACCCTTAGTACCAATGTTACCTTTAGCACCAGTTATACCTTGGAAACCTTGATAACCTCTAGCACCTGTGGCACCTTGTTTACCTTGTACACCAATAACACCTTGTTCACCAGTATCACCTTTAGCACCTTGAGCACCTGTGTTACCAACAATACCTTTAGCACCAGTTATACCTTGGAAACCTTGATCACCTTTAGCACCTTTACCACCATCAGCTCCAGCAGCTCCAGTATTTCCTTGGAAACCTCTATCACCTTTGTCGCCTTTGTCGCCTTTTAAACCAACTTGACCTTGGAAACCTTGATCACCTTTAGCACCAGTATCTCCTTGATCACCTTTAGCACCTTTGACACCAACGATACCTTGGAAACCTCTGTCACCTTCATCACCTTTAAGACCTTGGTAACCTAAATCACCTTTATCACCTGTTCTTGCGAACGTTACTATTAATTCTTCATTTGCTGAGAATACATTAGCTGCAGAAGCATATAATGTGTTACCAACTACTTGGAAATATGTATTAACCTCTTGTAAAGAAGAGATTGTAAATAACATATATTGAGAAGAATCTAATTTATTAGAAATTCTAATATGACCTTTAATTGTAGATGTAGAATCGTCAATAGTTCTTAAGTATTGCTGAACGTCATTGTTAGTTGCATTTAAATCATCAATGTTGATTTGTGTTGCACTTCCAGCAGCGTCAGTGTTAAGACTAATATATCCTGCACCCGGATCGCCTGCGGTACCAGAATTAAATTTATAGTAGAATGTTGCTCCACCAAAATTACCTTCAGGACCTTGGAAACCTTGATCACCTTTGTCACCTTTGATACCTCTATCACCTTTGTCACCTTTGAAACCTTGATCTCCTTGGTCACCTTTAGCTCCAGTGTTTCCTTGGAAACCTCTTTCACCTGTATCACCTTTTAAACCAACATCTCCTTGATCACCTTTAGCTCCAGTATCTCCTTGGGCACCGACTTTACCATCAATACCTTGGAAACCTCTATCACCTTGATCACCTTTAAGACCTCTTTCTCCTTTGTCACCTTGGTCACCTTTGACACCAACGATACCTTGGAAACCTCTGTCACCTTTATCACCTTTAAGACCTCTGTCACCTTTAAGACCAGTATCTCCTTGGTCACCTTTAAGACCTGTTTCACCAGTATCTCCTTGATCACCTTTAGCACCTGTATCTCCTTGGTCACCTTTAGTTCCAGTTATACCTTGGAAACCTTGATCACCTTTATCGCCTTTAAGACCTATATCACCTTTAAGACCAGTTTCACCAGTATCTCCTTGATCACCTTTAGCTCCAGTATCTCCTTGGTCACCTTTAGTTCCAGTGTTTCCTTGGAAACCTTGAATACCTCTGTCACCTTTAAGACCTGTTTCACCTTGTTCACCAGTGTCACCTTGATCACCTTTAAGACCTTGATCACCAGTTACACCTTGATCACCAGTTATACCTTGGAAACCTTGATCACCTTTAGTACCAACTTTACCGTCAATACCTTGATCACCTTTGTCACCTTTAAGACCAGTTTCACCATTAGCACCAGTATCTCCTTGATCACCTTTTAAACCGGTGTCACCTTGATCTCCTTTAAGACCAGTGTTTCCTTGGAAACCTTGAAGACCTCTGTCACCTTTAAGACCAGTTTCACCTTGTTCACCAGTTTCACCAGTTTCACCTTGAATACCTTGATCACCAGTTGTACCTTGATTACCAGTTATACCTTGGAAACCTTGATCACCTTTGACTCCGATACCATCGACACCTTGGAAACCTTGAATACCTCTGTCACCTTTAAGACCTGTTTCACCAATATCTCCTTGATCACCTTTAGCACCAGTATCTCCTTGGTCACCTTTAATACCCGTATCTCCTTGGTCACCTTTAGCACCTTGTATACCGTCAGCACCAATAGAACCCTGAACACCAGTTTCACCTTGAGCTCCAGTAACACCTTGGTCACCAGTTATACCTTGGAAACCTTGAATACCTTGATCACCTTTAGCACCAACGTCTCCTTGGTCACCTTTAAGACCTGTTTCACCAGTATCTCCTTGGTCACCTTTAAGACCTGTATCTCCTTGATCACCTTTAGCACCAACTTTACCGTCAATACCTTGGAAACCTTGATCACCTTTAGCACCAGTTTCACCAGTTATACCTTGGAAACCTTGATCACCTTTAGCTCCAGTATCTCCTTGGTCACCTTTAAGACCTGTTTCACCAGTATCTCCTTGATCACCTTTAAGACCTGTTTCACCACGATCACCGACTTTACCGTCAATACCTTGGAAACCTTGATCACCTTTAAGACCTTGTTCACCGTCAGCACCAACAGCACCTTGAGCACCAATAGCACCTTGAGCACCAGTTTCACCGATTATACCTTGGAAACCTTGATCACCTTTTTCACCAGTTTCACCTTGTTTACCATCAGCACCAATATCTCCTTGGTCACCTTTAAGACCTGTTTCACCAGTATCACCTTGATCACCTTTAAGACCTGTTTCACCAGTATCTCCTTGATCACCTTTAGCACCAGTTATACCCTGGAAACCTTGATCACCTTTTTCACCAGTGTCACCTTTTAAACCAGTTTCACCTCTTAGACCTGTTTCACCAGTATCACCTTTTAAACCGGTGTCACCTTGATCACCTTTTAAACCAGTGTCACCTTGATCTCCTTTAAGACCAGTTTCACCTTGAATACCTTGGAAACCTTGAGCACCTACTTTACCTTCAATACCTTGTTCTCCTGTATCACCTTGATCACCTTTAAGACCTGTTTCACCAGTATCTCCTTGATCACCTTTAAGACCTGTTTCACCAGTATCTCCTTGGTCTCCTTTAAGACCTTGATCACCTGTTTTACCTTGAATACCTTGTTCACCTCTATCTCCAGTTGCGCCTGTATCGCCTTGATCTCCTTTAAGACCAATGCCACCTTCAACACCTTGAGCACCAGTTAAACCTATATCACCTTGTAAACCTTGATCACCTGTTATACCTCTATCGCCAGTTTCACCGTTGTCTCCTTGAAAACCTTGAACTCCAGTTGCACCTTGTGCACCTTCATTGCCAGCTCCTTGAGAACCTTGATAACCTTGACTACCAGAAGTACTAATAAATGGATTTGCCATGTTTTAATAATTTATTTTTTTTAGTCGTCTAGATTACTTTTGTCGTATACTACTTCAAACTGATCAGTTCCAGCAAGCTCATAACCTGCAAGAGTTCCGTTCCAGTAAAGTGTATCTCCAGCATCTAAGTCAGAAGCAGGAACAGCAGTTGCACCACCGTCTCTTGAGAAATATACGTCTCCGTTTCTATCATTATAAGATTCGTCAAGTGCTATACCGTTTAAGAATACTTGAACTGTTGAATCTTGAAAAGGAGTATACGTTAGTGTAAGTCCTGTTGATGAGTAATTACCTGAAGTTACAGCAGAGAACGAAGTCTGTGTGAATTCTTCTGGTTGAATTAGGTCTGTTGGCGACTGTGATGGTCTCCATGGAAGAACATGACCCACTGTTTCTGTTAATGCTTGTAAAACAGGATTGCTGTATGCAAAACCTGGATCACCAGTATTAACGTAATCTTCTAAAGTACCGTTACCTGAGTTATCTACAACGTAGAAATCTCCGGGAACTAACTGGTCCAATTTAGGCCATGCTGAAACGTTAATAGTTCCAACTTGCACAGCGATAAAATTGTCCGCGTCTACAATAGATTCGATGATTAATCTTCCTAGCTTGTTAGCAGTACTTGAATCAGCTAACACCCATCTAGAACCCACGTACGCTATAACAACTCCAGCAGAAAAACCGTGGTCTTCCTGTGTATAAGCTGATTTGAGCGAACCTGATTCAATGCTGGTGTTAATAAGATCAAGAGCAGCCTGTAAGCCGTCAATTTGCTTGATTTTAATTAATGACATGAATAGTTACATTTTTTTTATTTATTTTAAATGTGGAGTAATTCCACTCAATCTTATATATTAGAAATCGTTGGGATAAAGGTCCTAGAATCTATAGTATAAGATATTATTTTTACGTACTAGTAATCCCACTTATCTGTAAAGTGGCATCTTACGTATGTCGGTCGGTTCATTACTGCTCCGCCTTTATGATTTTCTCTGAATCTTGCATTGAAATCTGAATCTTCACTTACGTTACCCCAAGTATCTCTCCATAAAACAGATGCAGATGGTTTATGCATAAACAACCAAGGACTCATTACTACTAAACCTTCTTTTATTCTTGTTATGTTCCACTTTCCTTCAACATCTGGAAGTTCTTCACCATATTCTGTAGAATCTTCAAATGTTTTATCGTCTTTAAATTTCATTACTTCGTTATCGTACCAAGATCTGTTAATCCACCAATTAGCGTCAGGGTTTTTATTAAACTCTATCATCAGGTGTAGTGTATGTTCTTCTAATAACATATCATCTGAATCCATGTATGTTATTAAAGATCCTGTTGCAGCTCCTACTCCTACTCTACGAGGAAAACCTCTATAATATTTACTGCCTTCTTCGTTTTGCATATATGTACTCATTTCTTTTGAGTTTCTAGAAACGTATATTAATCTTATACTATCTTCAGTTTGAAAATGAGCATCATATAGTGACTTTGTTTCCATACAATTGTCTGCTACTATTATTAATTCACAGTTTTTATATAATTGATTTTGAAAACTCTGGACTGCTCTTAAAAATTTAGAATGTGAATCTTTCCTAGATCCTGGATAATTACCAAGATATGATTGCATGATAATACTAATCTTTGGCTTTGCAGCCGCTTCAATTACTTCTTTTAATTCCATTATTTATTATGTTTATTTATATAGGTTTGTTGACCAGTCATATTCGTTCGATAGAGCATGTTTTCCTGGTTCAAAAATATTCTCTATTAGTTTTTTATATGTATCTACGATGTTAGGATTTGTTGTAAGATATCTTGAAAGAACCTTCGTGCTTTTTGCTGTATATTCCTTTTCTATCTCGTCATGATGATTTAATACATGCTCTAACATCTTTGCAGCTGACACCGTGTCGAATCCTTTATAATAATATCCTGCATCTTTAATCATCGTTGCGTTATGAACTAAAGGATATCCAAAATAAAGAGCGTCTAAATATGCATAGTTTAAAGGATTATCCCATTGATGTGAAAGAACTATATCCGTTTTCTCAGAAAGAAAACTAGTTACTGGGTACCTTGAGCACATTTTTAATTTACCGGAATGAGTTACATCTAGGTGTTTAATAGAACTGATAAAGTATTTACTAGATAATAATCTTTTACCACTTCCTACCCAAAATTCATTGAACGCCTTTTTACCTTTTTTCCTGTATAGTTCTTCTACCATCATGATAAGAGGCATACAATACTTAACTACATTCATATTAGGTTCCATTGAAGATAGGTTCATGTCTTCTGCATTCTTGCCTCCTTTATAAAATGCGTCTTTCATACCATTTCTGGTATTTTTAGAATTTTCTTCTTTTATAAACTTAGGACTCCATACAAATGGAACCACTTTAACCTTGTCAGCAGAAAGCCTTCCCATTGTTTGATAATATGATCTATTTTGATATTCCTGTTGTGGAATAAACCATGCTTCATCGTGGCCATGCGTCCAATTACTTACAGATTCTTTAGAATCAAATAAGACTCTTTCCATATCTATAATATAATTATTACCGCAAAAGTATTTAATAATCTTAATTTTAGGATTCTTTTTTCTAACGGCGACTGTTTGCTCTGTACTAAATGAAGTTCCTAGAAGTATTAATAAATCCGTTGAATTTACTTTATCTGCATATTTATAAATAGGATATTTAGAAGTGTCCCAATCTACCTTTGACAGATCTTTAACTTTATTACTAGTGTCTAACGCATATACATTATGATCTCCTATTTCAGAAAGAGTTTCAATTAAATTTAGTACATTTAATTTGATTCCATTTATCCAAAGAGATTCATTATCCTGTTGTAATCCTAGTGTAATTCCAATGTTCATGTTAAACTGATATTTTGTTTTACTATATATTTTAAATAAAAAAGGCTCCTCTTCCGAGGAGCCTTTAATCAATTAAGTATTAAGCTAATAATTTAAACCGAAGTTTAGATTATAGTTTTATACCCATAACTTGAACTTTGTCCTTAGCATCAACGTCATAAGCTAATAAGCCTGTGAAATCGATATCAGTACCACCTGAACATCTGAAATCAACGAATACACCGTTTACATAAACAGTTAAATCATCATTAGTTCCGAATGCAACCGGCTGAGGTAAAGTAAATAAGTTAGTTGCAGTAAATACTGCAGTTTGTCTTAGGTACGTACCACCTTCTTCAACAGCTACTTCTAATGAATCGATAGATGCGTTTATAACGCTTACCTCTCCGTTAGTTGTTGCTATCTCAGCAGCTAATTCAGCAGATAAAGCAGATTCAACAGAACCAGCTCTTGTGATTTCAGCAGCTAAGTCACCTTCAACACCTGATACTCTAGTGTCGATTGAAGTGATGTCACCAGCTAATTCACCGTCAACAACCTCTAAAGAATTAACTGAAGCAGTTAATAATAAGTTGTCAGCGTCGTTAGCGTCGATCTGTGCTTTTAACTTAGCGTCTTCACCAGCTCTATCTTCTTTTTCTTGCTCGATAGCAATCGCTAGATTGTTATCAACAGTTTCTAAAGAATCGATAGATCTGTCTTGTGCGATTTGCTCAGCGTTAGTTGAAGCGATTTCAGCAGCTAAAGCAACTTCTAAAGAATCAACAGATGCGTCAGTTCTTACTACGAATGCAGCAAAAGCATCATCATTTTCAGTATCAACAGAGTTGATTAAAGAAACGATTTCAGCGAATGAATCTTTGTCAGCAGTTGAAGCTTCTAAGATTGCATCGATTCTACCTTTTTCTGTAGCGATGTCAGATGCTAATTCACCATCAACAACCTCTAAAGAGTTTACAGATAATGTTAAGTTAGCGTTGTCTAAATCGTTAGCGTCGATTCTAGAACCTAATGCTAAATCAGCAGCAGCTCTTAATCTTGCTTCCTCTTCGATAGAAGATGATAAAGCAGCGTCAGCAGCTTCTAAAGAATCGATAGATGCGTTTTGAACAGCTTGCTCAGCAGCAGTTTCAACGATCTCAGCAGATAATGCTGCAGATATCTTACCTTCCATTGTAGTTGCTCTGTCGATTTCAGCAGCTAAGTCACCTTCAACACCTAATACTCTAGTGTCTAATGAAGTAACATCACCAGCAAAACCAGCGTCAGCAGCTTCTAAAGAATCGATAGATGCGTCAACATTGATAAAATCAGCGTTAGTTGCAGCGATCTCTGCATTTAAAGCAGCTTCGATAGCATCTTCTCTAACAGTTGCTCTTTCGATTTCAGAAGTTAAGTCACCTTCAACACCTAATACTCTAGTGTCGATTGAAGTGATGTCACCTAGTAAACCAAGAATGTCAGTGTCATTGCTTGTGATTTGTGTCTGAAGATTTCTATCAACCACCTCTAATGAATCGATAGACTTATCTGTTCTCAGTACAAATGAAGCGAATGCATTGTCATTTTCAGTATCAACCGCGTTGATTAAAGAAACGATTTCAGCGAATGAATCTTTGTCTGCTTCTGCAGAATCTAAGATTGCATCTACTCTTTCCTTTTCTGTTACGATCTCAGCTGATAAAGCAGTATCAACAGCTTCTAAAGAAGATACTTCACCTGCGATGAAAGACTCTAAAGAGTTTACTGATGCGTCTACTGTATCAAATCCTTGTTTGATGTCCCATACGTTTGCAATTTTTACATTGTCAGACGCTACTACATTTGCCCATTGGATTGAACTTAGAAAGTCAGAAATTTGTTTTGAACGAATTTGTGCCATATTATTTATATAATTATTTTTTGCACACCCTACATTATTGTAGGATTGGATTATATATTAATAAGTTTATTCGTGGGGGGTAAAAAAGTATATAATATCTTAATAAAATTAATTAAATTTTACGTATTTACGTTTTTACGTTTTTCTTATAATACTAAGATAATATATTATTAAGAATAAGATTCGTAGAATAAAGAGACTCTATCTTCATCAGTGAGCTCATATCCTGCAACTATCGCGTTGAAGATTAATTCATCACCTACTCGGATATCTTGGAATGTTCTAGCAGTAGTTCCTCCATCTGCTGAAAAGTAACCATCTAGATTTTTAGTTCCGTCACCTAATGAAATAGAAATACCATTAATTTCAACATCAATGTATTGGCCATCTTGTGGTGTAACCGATAATATGATTCCAGTTCTAGATACATTTCCAGATGTATTATTTGGAATTAATTCTTTATCTAGTACTGTGCTAGATTTCTTACCTAGATCAGTTGAAGATAATGCTGAACCATATACATCTAGTTTGAATGAAACTTCGTCCGTAACTAGCCAATTATTTTTATGTACACCAGGTCCTTCAGTTGACATTTCATGAACTACGATTAATTGTATTGCATCATCGATGTCGTCGATACATTCTCCAGAAGAACAGTTGATTCTGTACCAGTCTACTACATTAAAAATAGAATATTGAGCAGTATCGCTTCTGTTTATTAATGTAATCGTACCTTCAATTCCATCTTTATCTATTCTGTTAATTAAAAAGTTTTCTAAAACACTTACTCTAATTCCATCATAGTCACTATTCATAAATGTCATTTTAGTTACTAGACCAGGGGATCCTGAATCTAAAGATAAGCTTCCTTGTCCAATAGGAACTGAACCATCGATGTGTTGAACTTTATAATATGGATCCATGGACGAAGATACACCTATTCCCGAACTTCTTTGAGTAGATTTATACAGAGAAGGGTCATGTCTATTTTCGTTAAATAATATAGACCCTATTTCCATAATAGGTAAAGAATAAACCTTAGTAGGTTCTATTCTAGAATTAGTCACTACTATGTTTACGTATATTTTTCCAGCAGGAAGATTTAATGTTTGTAGTTTTGATAATTCAAATTGAAAAACAGCCTGTGTAGTTGGATCGTCATTTACTAATATAAGATCTCCTGAAACTCCGTATACTCTAGGCATTGAATATTGTGCGATTAAATTAGACGATTCATCTAATAAATTCATAGTAAATGTAGAATATAGTGATGTATTAAGATTTCCACCTACCCTATCTCTATATAGTTTTACTGTGTAGACTTGTGAGTCTCCCTGCATAACATCTATTGTGTTATCAATATATCCAATAATATCTTCTTGCGTAACCTGTGGCATTTTTAAACTATTTTGTTTTTATAAACTATATATCTTGATTAATTTGCTCTTAAATGATTGTAGAGCTTAAACTTTAATACTGGCAATACCCTTTCATTCATATCGAATTCTGAATTAACACTGCATCTAAAAAACCTATAATCAGAACTTTCATCTTGTACCTTTGTAATAAAAAGAGAAATTGCTCTTATATCATATACTGTTTCTCCTTCATATTTTAGATTTAAATCTTTCCAGTTTTCTGTTAATAAAGAAGGAACTTTAAAAGAATATATTTGCATGATATCTTCAGGAGTTTTCACTAAAGCATATCCTAGTTTTTTAGTTCTTTTAATATCTGGAATTTCTGTAATGTTAATAGCTTTCTCGACTAATCTAAATACTACCCTTACATTTTTATGTATATCTTCTAATATATCTATAGCTTTATCACAAAGCTGATACATGTCTTCTATATGTTTATCTCCTTCTGGGTATTCATATTCTAAAGACATTGTGTCAAGGTTGATTCCCTTGAGAACTCTTAAATTAACGTCTATCTCCTCCTTCCTGTGCTTAATTTTATACATTTCAAGTAGATGATCTTCTACTTCATCGAGTATGGATATTAAGCCTCCATCTTTGAGAATCTTATTAAAAGTGTTCTCAGCTGCTAAGAGTTTATAGTATTTTAATTCAAAATCATGAGGCTCGATAGTGAGCCAATTTGGATCTAATACATTCATGGAATATTTATCTATAATTCCATGTGTGTATTTTATTTTTTAGAAGATGTCTTCTTTTTAGAAGCTTTTTTAGGTGAAGTTTGTTCGGTTGGAATAACTGCTAATCCCCATTGTAGAATAAACCATTGTGCTTCTTTCTCGGCTTGCTTGATGTCTAATCCTAATGTGTTAACAACCGTTTCTGTAATATGCTTTATAAACTTTTGCTCTTTTTCTTGAGTAGTTTTATATTCCATATACCATTGTGGATTGTCCTTAACATCATCGTAGGTTACCCCATGATCTTTTAATTGATGATTGATTAGCTCAATAAATAATTCTCTTTCGATGTCTCTGTTTCTCATAATGATAGTATTGTAATTAGTGCATCCATATCCTGTAACCTAATCCATTCGTCATAGGTTAAAGAGATCATGGTGAAGTCTTTTGCCGGTGTATTTAAAAATTCAAACTCTTTCGTTGTCTCCGAAAAAGGATCACTTAATATCTTATTAAGAGAGTCTAAATCTTGCGTTTTTACGTAAATATGAATTTTCATATAATTTATATATTAAGATTTCCCGATGATTTCGTCAATAATACCATAAGCTTTAGCTTCTTTTGCATTTAACCAAAAGTCTCTAGTCGCATCTTTCATTACTTCGTCAGCTGGTTTTCCACAATATTCTCCTAAAAGATTAAATAATTCTTTATTTACTTTTTGCCATTCTTTCCAATCTATTTCAGCATCTTGAATATTACCATTAAATCCACCAGAAGATTGGTGTAACATTGTAGTAGAATGTCTAAGTGAAGATCTTTTTCCCTTAGTTCCTGCTCCTAATAAAACAGAACCCATCGATGCAGCCATTCCGGTATTTACCGTTTTAATATCTGACTTAATGTAATCCATAACATCAACCATTGAAAGTCCACTTTTAACACTCCCACCTGGAGAATCAATATGCATTGTAATATCTGTTCCTCCAACTGAGTCTAAAAACATCAGCTGCGCTTGAACAATCGTAGACATATTATCATTAACAGGCCCTGCAACCCATAATAACCTATCCATCATTAATCTAGAAAAGATATCCATCTGAGTAGCTCTTAACTCTCTTTCTTCTAAGATATATGGAGTTAACGAGTTTTCAATCTGCTTTTCATAGTAATTTAATTTAGATGATGAAACATTATGATCACTCATCGCATACTTTTCAAATTCTTTTCCGTAATTCATATAATTCTTTGTGTGTATTATTTTAATATTATATTAAGTTATCCTTAAATGTTTCAACATAAGAATAAGTATTATCAGATTCGGTATCATCTCCCTGTGTTATTAGATTATGATTAGTCATATACACTTCCATGTTTTTGAATTGATAATTAATCCATACATCAACTGGGCCGACAATAGGCAAACCTTCTAATAATTTCTTAGCTCCTTCGTATGTTAATACGTAACCAGATAACCACCATACTCCATTATATAACCGTGATAGATTTTGGGAATGAGGATCCCATGTAAATCCAAATTGATTTGGTAAACTAGAAAGATACAATAAATCCCAATCATTAGGAAGTTCTTTTTCAAATATGCTTTCTATTTTATCTTGAAATTTATGACAAAATTCAAAGTCATCTTCCATTATGAGGGTGACTGGCGTTTTATTCTCTACAATTTCTTTCCAAATTCTATAGTGTGAAAATGCGATTCCAGTTTCAGCAGAAGAACATAATATCTTATTATTTCTTTTTAATTTATTTTTCATTCCGGGAGAAGGATCTATTTCCCAGTGAAATGAAAATGGATATTTGTTAATGTGTATTTTTTTAGAAAACCACTTTATTCTTTTTCCTTCTATTGCGTCAAAGAATCTTAAATGATCTAGTAATGTTTTACGTCCCTTTAGTTTTTGGGAAGATGCTCTCTTCTCTGCTATTTTTAATCTATCTTTCCTGTATGCTAGATGAATAACTACGGTGTCGTCAATATACTTAGTCCAGTCAATTCTTTTCTGTCTCTCGAATACTCGTAAGAGTCGAGAGAACCATTTTGATGTGGTTCTAGCGACTCTATTAAATCCTTCAAGCCCGTACTTCATTATTGAATTTATATTCTATTTAGCAAGTCTGTGATGTGTTTGCATTTTTCGTAATTTTCTCTTTCTTTAAAAAATTCTAAAGATTTTTGCAAAGACTTATTATATCTATCTTCATCTAAAAGGGATTCATACTCGTTTCCCTGTTCGTCTATTAATTTACATAGTATATTTCCTTTCATTGATATTCCATCAATAGTATCTTCTATGTGTTGTACGATATTTAAATGAAAACCGACAATGTCATCTATGCCATCTTCCAAGGAACCCAGTTCCATCGTTCTAGTGTTAATCCTGAATTTCGGGTATTCCATCCTTTCCTATGAGTTCTTCTTCATTAATAATACCTACATAATTTTCTAAAATTTCTTTAAATTCTTTTTGTGTAGGTTTTTCAGTTTCAATAGTTTCATTTACCTTTTCGATAAATGATAACCCATGGTCTGTTAAAAGCATTTTACCAGCTTCGATTGTAAAGAAAGGTTCTTCTAAAATCATTGCATATTGTGAAGAAGCTTCGATACTTTCTTCTGAGATTTTATCGGCTAATTCGAAATGTCTTTCGTAGTAGTGTGAGTTATCTGCACAGTGGTAGTATACTCCTAAATTTAATTCAGGATATGCGTCTTTTAACCATAGAAAAACATGCTGATGGACGAATGCAAAGAAGGGTGCATCGAAAGTTAAGCCGTAGAATATATCGTTAGATCTCATCTGAACCTTCATATTCAATTGATTATTTCTAATAAAGAAATTCAAATACATTGTACATACAAAATCTTTATTACCTTCAAATTGAAATTTAGGCTGATTAAGAAATGCTATCGCTTGTCTAGAGTTTTGATCTGCTTTTAATGAATCTACAACCCATTCTAATTGTTCATTAAATAATAGTGAACCGTAGTTTGAGTTGATTTCATTTGTATTAGGATTAGTTAATGTAGACCAGAATCCTGAAAATTGACCTATGTAATCTACGTCATTATCTTTTCGTAAATACCACGCTAATTCACCTGCAAAATATTTCCAGTTGAATTTTCTATTTTCAAAATTAGCAATAGGCATATAAGGATCGATAGGTAAAGTTGTAAGAGCTAGCTCCTTTACTTTCATATCACGGGGCTGTGATTCGCTACCTATTTCGTCTATGTTTTTAATTGTTTTTGAGAATTGACTTGAAAAATTCATTTAATAAGTTATTAGTTTATTATTATACTACTTTTTAATAGAAAGTTTATCTTCTTTCTTTGTATGATTGATCGTGTAAACATCGTCTCCTCTAACTATTTCTCCTTTAATAATAGCATCCGCTAAAAGATCTTCAATGTAAGTTTGAACCGCTCTCTTTAAAGGTCTTGCACCGTAATCAGGATCATATCCTTTTTCTGCTAAGAATTCCTTTGCTTGTTTAGTAACTTTAATATTATATTTCTGATCAAACATTCTAATTACTAGGTGTCTAACTTCAATATCAACAATTTGAAGAATATCTTCATGTTTTAATTGGTCGAATAATACTACATCATCTAATCTATTTAAAAATTCTGGTGCAAACTTATTTTTAAGTTCCTTTGCAATGATAGCTTCAGTGTGTGCTTTTCTTCCAGCGATTGAAGATTTCTTAGTTTCAAATCCAATACCCGTTCCGAACTCACTTACTTTTTTAGCACCGACATTAGATGTCATAATGATAATCGTATTCGTAAAGTCAACTGTTCTTCCTAATGAATCTGTTAATCTTCCTTCATCTAATACTTGTAATAGGGTATTGAATACGTCAGGGTGAGCTTTTTCAATTTCATCAAAAAGTACAACTGAATAAGGTCTTCTTCTAACTTGTTCTGTTAATTGACCACCATCTTCATGACCAACATATCCAGGAGGAGAACCGATTAATCTTGATACTGCAAACTTTTCCATGTATTCACTCATATCAATTCTAATTAAATGATCTTCTGATCCAAAGTAATAATTAGTAATTGCCTTTACAGTTTCCGTTTTACCAACACCAGTTGGTCCTAGGAACATAAAAGAACCTATAGGTTTTTTAGCAGATGATACACCAGTTCTAGATCTTTTAATTACCTTAGAGAGTGCGTCTACTGCTTGATCTTGCCCAATAATCATTTTCTTAAGCTCTGTTTCCATTGCTAGGATTATTTTACTTTCATCACCTGTCATTCTTGTTACAGGAATTCCTGTTGCTTGTGAAATAGTTTCAGCAATATCTTCGGATGTTACTTTTTTCTTTTTATCTCTTAGTGACTTTTCCCATGCAGATATTTTCTTTTCAATTAAATTCTTAGATTGAATTTCTTTATCTCTAAAGTGAGCGGCTTTTTCATAGTCTTGTTCTTCAACTGCTTTTAATTTGTCAATCGTAAGAGCTTCTACCTCGGTCTCTGCTCTTTTAATATGTACAGGTACTTTGATTTCGCTTAAGTGAACTTTTGCACCTGATTCATCCATTAAATCAATAGCCTTATCAGGAAGTTCTCTACTTGTAATATATCTTGTAGAAAGAGAAACACATGCTTCTAGTGCTTCATCAGTATATTCAACTGCATGATAATCTTCATAGTTTCCTTTAATTCTTTGTAAGATTTCTATAGTATCTTCTTCGCTAGGTGGATCTATAAATACTTCTTGAAATCTTCTAGTAAGTGCACCATCATCTTCAATATTTTCTCTATATTCATCTAAAGTAGTTGCACCAATACATTGTACTTGTCCTCTTGCTAGCGCAGGTTTTAATATATTTGAAGCGTCTAAAGATCCACTAACACCACCTGCTCCAACGATTGTATGTAATTCATCGATAAAAACAATGATGTCTTTGTTATTCTTTAATTCCTCAACGATAAGTTTCATTCTTTCTTCAAACTCACCTCTATATTTTGTACCTGCTACGATATTAGAAATATTGATAGAAACTATTCTTTTCTTTAAAAGAGTTCTTGCTACTTTCTTATCTACGATTCTTTGTGCAATCGCCTCTACTAACGCAGTCTTACCTACACCAGGATCTCCTAAAATAATAGGATTATTCTTCTTTCTTCTCGATAGGATTTGGCAAATTCTATACACTTCTTTTTCCCTTCCGATAATAGGATCTAGATTTCCCTTTGCAGCTTCTGCTGTTAGGTCTTCTCCATACTCATCAACGTAAGGTGTTTTTCTTTTACCGCCTTTTCCTGGATTTTCAAATTGTTCTGCCATTGTAGAATTTAATTGTTATACTTATTTTACTCCGTTTTTAGGAATTGTTTATTTTGACAGATTATCTGCGGCTGCTATTGCAGGTAAGATATCTGGCTTTATTCTTACTTTAATTCCAAGAGACTTAACATAACCTATCGCAGCGTTAACTACTTTATTAGAAGCATGTTGTTCTTGGTGGTTGAGGTCTAAATCAATTGTATGTATATTTATCCCATTATCCCGAAGATATTGCGTAACTTCGACTGATCTTTCAACTTCTCCCCATAGCTTTCTCCACATATCTCGAATAGGTTCTACCTTTTCCTTCTTATATAGAACATGGCAACCGGTATTTCCAACGTGAATTACAACAGTGCTTACGTATGTAGTAAACTCACCCTTTACGTGTGAATCACATCCTACGTAAATTCGAATTGAATTATTGGAATTTCTTTTTATGTATTGTTTTAGATATGTCGCTAAATCAATTTGCGACTTATCAGCAAGTTTTCTAAACTTCATCTAGTATATTTATTAGAAATTGGTGGAATCAGTATTCTTAGAAAACTTATTATGATACTCTGTAATTTTAGACACTGCCTCTTCTGCCGTATCAACTACTCTAAATAAATCAAAATCTTTTTGACTTATTGCACCATGTTTCCATAAAGTATTTTGCATCCAATCTACAAGACCTTCCCAATAATCTTTACCTACAAGAACTATAGGATATTTTACATTATGTCCGCACTGTGCAAGTGTTATGGCTTCGAATAACTCATCTAAGGTTCCAACGCCTCCTGGGCAAATAACAAATGCCTGTGAATATTTAAGGAACATTACTTTTCGTGTAAAGAAATATCTGTTCTCGACTCCTAAACCAACGTAATCGTTCATGCTAGCTTCGAATGGTAATTCAATTCCAACACCTATGCTTTTACCACCTGCATCATGTGCTCCTTTATTAGCAGCTTCCATAATCCCAGGACCACCTCCTGTAATAACACCGAAACCTGCTTCAACGAGAAGCTTTCCAATTTTCTCAGCTTCCTTATACATTGGATTTGTTGATAATGTTCTAGCGCTTCCAAACACAGAAACACAGGGTCCTAATTCATTAAACGTGTCAAACCCCTTTGTGAATTCTCCCTGAATTCTTAGAATCTGCCAAGCATCTTCAGATTTTCTATTGTTGCTCATTATGTGTTTTGATTATATGAATACTTTAATATTATACTAAGATATTCCTAAAAGTTTAGATAAAAAAAGACCAATTCGTTAGAATTGGTCTTAAAATAAATTATTTCTGTATAGCTATTCGTTCAAGTTTTAATATAAAACTTATGGTTTATATATCAGTATTGTCGGGGTGAAATGTAATATTTTAATAAATTAGTAAAATAAAATGATAATATCAAAATATCATATTATCATAATTTTAGAATCTTAAAATATCTTATTATTTTAATCTAATATTATTTACTGATCTAGCAGTACATCTCCAGCATAAAGAAGCTGTTGTATCGGTGCCAACCTCGGACCATTCGTCGCATTCTCCGTCTTCTGGTGCAAATTCAGAATATTTACTCATAGTTGGTTTTGAGTTTTGACATATCATCATTCTCATACCGTTTACGTCTTTGGTTTTCCAATGTGTTGTTTTTTTAGCCATTTTAGTTTGTATTAATCTTATCATAATATTAAGTTATTATAATAGGTCTTCGTCTTCTTCTTTAAAATCTAAATTAATTTTAAATGATTCTATTTCCCTTTGAATTGCATCTATAATGAATATAGATATGATGGTTGTTAATGCAAATCCTATCCAAAAGGTAGCTGCAAACGAAAATCCAGTTATAAAAGAAATTAACGAGGCTAGGCCACATATCAATAAAGTTGGAATAGCGACTATAAATGTAACCACAGACGATACTATGATATATGTCATTAACGTTGCTATTAAATTGTTTTTCATATTAAAAGTTTAAGTTAATCCTTTAATATTATACTCTGATAATCTTAATTGTTTCAATTACCCTTTTTTCTTGAAGGAGGAGAGCTTGAACGAACAGGTGTTGAAGATCTTGTATTAGATGGACGAGAATTATTAATTACAGGTCTACTATTATTAGATGGACGAGAATTATTGTTAAAAGATGGACGATTATTTCTTACCGGTGGCTTTTCTCTAATAATTCTTGGCCTAGTGTTTGTATTACTAGGGTTGTTCTCGATTCTTCGATACACTCTTACTCGTGTGTTATTATTTCTATTCGGACTATTATTGATGATAACCTCATTGTTCCTAGTATTATTAGTGCTTCTTCTAGTAGTCGTATTTCTAGTTCTTCTTCCATTATTTACTTCAGTTCTAATACTTGAACGTCTGCCATTAATATGCACTGTATTTGTTCTGCCACTTCTCCAACCTGGGATTCCATAGACGTTATTGCCATAATACGGCCATCCTCCATAATAATTATTAAAGTGTGAACCATACCATCCATAATGGTTTCCATATCCCCAGCCATGATTATTCCAACCATAGTAGATTCCATATCCCCATCTATCATATCCAAATGGTGACCATCTATGAGGAGAACCCCAAGAATTCCAGCCTGTATAACCCCAAGCCCAATCATTCCACATTTGATCTCTATTCCAATAATAAGAATTATATCTAGAATCATACTGTCTTCCCAGTAATCTATTATTCCAATCAAATGACCTCGGTTGACTCAATGCGTATTGCGCAAAGTCTAATCTGAAGCTTAGATCTGTTCTTAGTTTATTTCTAAATTGAAATTCGGACAGCGTGTCTATTTTAACATCTCCGAATTGTTGCATCGACGTCGACACATTGTGCGCCGAAACATCGTTAGTTTGATCGTAACCCATCAATCGAAATTGTGTGCTACAAGAGGCTAGAAGAAAGATTCCTAGCATCAGAATTAAGTGGTTTAATTGTTTCATATACCTTATATATCTCAGATTCCTCTAATTCCTCCTAGGACTTCTTAGTCTTGGAAATTTTTTGAGTTAGGAAATTTTTCTAAATAGTCATCGCCGCCTCTCTATACTCCCTCTAAGTCAGGGGAAAATTTGGAATTGACTTTTAAAAAAACGTATTTTTTCAATTTTATGTTTCTTCAAAATACTCTAATCCATATACCAATCCATCGCAATTTACTCTAATATAGTATCAGGTCCCCTGTACCGGTAGGTAGTGGGGCCGCTCTCTGGGTCTCTCAACCCTCAAATGTGTCATACTCCATATAGTGCTCTTTTAATAGAGGCAATAACGTGAATGTGCGCTCGTCACCCACCGTCAACGATACTAAAAGTGTCCAACTCTCCCAAGCCCTTCTTGTCTCCTAGTAGGAAATAACGTTTATTAATAGTGTTTTATTAGTTTAAGACCTCTAAGTCCTTAAACTGCCGCCGCACCTCCGACGACTTAGTGTCATAGTGTGGCTCTTTTTTTGGGTTATTAAAGGGAATAGAGAAGGTCATCTTTGAGACCTTAGAGTCCAGTGACGGCTTAGTGGAGGATGTGCACTGTCGTCGGGGTTTTACCCTTGGACTTAAAGACTTAAGTTATACTGCTAGGTCACAGAAAAGTTTCATTTATACTGAACTTTTTTTCTCAAAGACTTGGAGTACTCTGAGGGCTAGTGGGGAGTAAGAGCGACGGGATCGCGCTTCTTATCTAAGTTTAGGCATTTTAAAAGATGGTGGTTTAGTTATTGGTATACTTTTCATCTTTTGTTGTTTAGGGCTTTTAAACTCTGGCGATTGTACTGCTGGCGATTTGATTTTTGGTTGAGGTCTCTCTGGCTCTGTCTTACTCGCTTTAGCTTTTTGTAACGGTGTTAATTGTCTAGGTGCATCAGAGTCTTGAGACATATCATCTTGCTTAGCATCGGGACTGGCATCTTTAGAGTCAGTCATCTTACTCATCATATAGTTCATTGCTTGCGCTTTGATCATATCTGAAAAACTGAGCTTCGTTTTAGGAGGTGCAATACTTGCATCTAGTTCTTTCTCACTATTTGGATTTTCATTTGTAGTCTTAGCGGCTAAATTTGGATTTTCAGCATTTGCACTGTTAGTCGTTTGAGATGCACTAGAGTTAGCTTGACTATCTAGAGATTGTTCACTACTATTTATCTTGCTTGATTCACTCTGTGCATTTGTAATGGACTGCATCTTAGCTTGTGGATTAAATAGTTCTTTCATACTCTATATATCACGCATAGGGTATTTTATTGTTTTTTACACGCTCGAGAATATTTGAGCTTGGGTAACATTGCTTTTCTATATTATTTCTATCTAGGAGCACTCATAGGTATATAGTGCTTAAATCACACACGAGACAAGTGGTTGACATTTAGCTAAGTGCTTTTTGACTATTGCTAATTATACAATTAATGTTAGAGCATGCCCCAAGGAAGGTCCCCCTCCCACCACACGTTAATTCGCGTTTTAGTGTGACTACTCGGAGGCCTGTAAAAGCCTATCTAGCTCCTGTTGTAATTTGGGTATTTTTGGGCTATAAGGTGTTTCTAGCTTCAATTTGATGATCTCGGCTCTAATGGCCTCTAGTCGTTGTTGTTTACTCTGTTCCATAAGGTATCTATTTGTTTATATAGCTAATATACTAAATTTCTATGACCCGGTATAATATTTGGGCAATTATTTACCAGGGCTTGCCGGTGACTGCCGGTGCTGTCTAGAGCTCTCTGTCTCTCTAGGCTCCTCTGTATTCTAGGGTACTGTTGGCCATCTGGGGACTGTCCACGCTCCAGGTGACTCTGGACATGTCGGTGATCCGGCTTGTCAGGGTTGCTCTGGAGAGCTGTCTCTATAGTGCTTCTATAGGCAACTGTCCAGGAACAGCCCTGGAGAGCTCCCAGGGCTCCCCGGACAGTCCCTGGAGCAAAAAGGCCCCTGGGAAGCCCTGGAGAGCTGCCCTGGGAGCTATTATATAGTGTTGTCTGGAGAAGTTGCATATATGACCTATTCTGGTTTATATTATACGCATATTTAAAGCTTTGTTTCAGTGCCCAGGGGCCTTTTTTCACTTTTTTTACCTTTTTAACACTTAAAATTTTTATTTGTCGGTTTTTATGATTATATTAGCTATATAAGTTATTTAATTAAAAACACCCCCTATTAAAAATGGATTTTAACTGCCTTAATATTAACGATATCATCACGTTGATCTTTATCTATGAGATGGTAAGCTTTATTTTCGTCCAAACTAGTAATTTTTTGTTGACGATGCTCATGACAAGCCCTAAATACCGTAAATTCATTAAAAAGTATATAATTTGAAAATAAATTGAAAATAAGCAGCCTAGAATTTTTTTATCTCAGAAATTTTGCTTATATTAGTATAGTAATTAGTTAATCAACCTTTAAAAAACACATTTATGAAAAATCGTTCTCCACGTGCCAACCGTTATCCTAATGGCTACCAGCCTAAAATTGACTATTATCAGGCTAAAATCGCGAATGCTACTGATCGCCTCGAGGTTCACAATATTATCTTCTTTGCCGGGAAGCTTGAATACTTCCTTAATAAACAGGCTGAGGTAGATGCTCGCCTAGAGAAACTTTATTAAAAAAAGTCTGCTCTAGATTTTTTATTGTCGCCGGAATTGGTTATATTAGTATAGTAATTAAAAAACAAACAAACTATGTCAGTTAAGTTAAACATCCTTCCCTTTCTTATGTCTATCGTGTCTTTTATCGTCGCTGGTATGACAGTTACCTCAACAATTGATAAGTATATTAGCTTTGCCGGTGAAGATAACGCCATGGGCTTCTTTATTGCTGCTACGATGCTTGGTCTATTGGGTCTAGTAGCTAGCTTTGAAAAATTACCAAAGAAATAATCATCTGGACCAGTAGCTCAGCTGGATAGAGCATCTGCCTTCTAAGCAGACGGTCACAGGTTCGAATCCTGTCTGGTTCACCAATTGTTAATAACTTTTTGAAAATAAGCAGCTAAAAGTTTTTATTTGTCAGTTATAATGCTTATATTAGTATAGTAATAATTAATCAATCAAAATAAACAAAAATTATGAAAGTAACATCTTTTGACCGCCCAACCGTTAAAGCCCTTCGTGTAGACCTTGATAGCGCCCTAGCTAAAGTTGCTAAGGAGTATGGTATTGAAATCTCTACTGGTAATATCTCTTTCTCTGGAGATAATTGTTCAATTAAAGTTAAAGCATCTGTCATCGGTAACGATGGTACTGTAATGACTAAAGAAGCTACTGACTTCGCTCGCTATGCTAAATATGAATTGCCTGGTGTAAAAGTTGGAGATACCTTCATGAATGCTGGTACAACATATACCATCACTGGTTGGAAAGCTAGATCACGTAAGTACCCTGTTACTGCGGTATCATCTCAAGATGGTAAGACATATAAGGTTCCTGTAAGAATGGTTAAAGCTGGTCTTTAACCTGAAACCTTTTAATTAAAATGAGTATAATATATAAATCAAGTAATAAAAAAACCAGACTATAATGGCAATTACAACACTAAGTTCAAACGTTCTCGATCAACGCAAAATCGAAACTATCAACGCACAACAACTACGAAAAGTAGTTCCCTTCCGTGACGTTCAATTAATTGATACCAAGACTATCGAGTATAAAGGCCAAAGAATCGGCATTACGAGCCAAGCTTTTAAAGGCTTGTTGAGTTTGATCGGAATGAGCCAAGCATTCGCTAAGAAATTCGATAATCTATTTAGCCCTGAAGCTAAGAGTCAATTTATCAATACCATGAAAAATGCAATGGCATCTAATTATGGTAAATTAAACGAAGTAACTCTGATCCTTAACCCAGTGAACAAGAATATCATTGGTATTACTAAAGGTAACGAGCAAACAATATCTAATTCGCAATTCCTTGGAATTACAGAGAACCTCATCGATAAGCATGGTTTCGACGTAACCAATTGGTCTACTGACCCTACTACTGGAATTGTTCGAATTAACGCATTTAACCCAAAAGCTGAATTTGCGGTTAAAGGTCTCTCCGATGAGGTCTTTACTGGAGGTGTTTCCTTCTCTAATTCACCCTTGAAAGGTTTCCAAGTTATGCCTTATGTAAACCGTATGTGGTGTGCTAATGGTCTAACTACCTCACTTGCACAGGAAACATATACTCTAAACTCTCTAGATAATGTAAGTATGGAGAAGTTCCAAGAGAACTTGCAAGCGTTGAGGTCTAACAACTTTGCTCCTGAATCTTTCGGTGATCGAGTTAGAGCCGCTAATAACACTCATGCTTCTGTAGCTGAGATGACTTGGGCTCATAACCAAATCTCGAAACATGCTGGAGAAAGAGCTGAGAACTGGATCCCTCTACAAGAGAATATGAATGCGTACAATAAGATTGATCTTGGCTCTATGGATTCAAATCAAATGAAAGGTGCCAAGACTAACCAATCTGTTTGGTCTGTTATGAATGGCCTAACGCACTTTGCTACTCATGGTAAAGACCTCATCGAATCAAATATGCAAGACTCTGACTCAACACAGTTGATGGTTCAGGCTGGTAACTTCTTCGGTAAGAAATCATTTGACCATGAAAACCACATGCCAAACCCATTTGGTAATCTTAATCAAGATAATCAACGTGGAGCATTGTTAAACTAATAACTTAACTTACAACCCTACCCCCAAGATTGGACCTCAGAGATGAGGTCCTTTCTTATTAGGGGGGATTGTTAATAACTTTTGAAAAATAGGCAGCCTAGAATTTTTATTTGTCGCCGGAATTGGTTATATTAGTAGTATACTAATCAAGTTAATTAAAACATCCACATTATGTACATCAAAGAAAATAACCACGCCCTCACTAACGGTCCAACCTTCACAATCGAACAAAACATTGGCGGTAAAATGCACAAATTCCACACTAGCGATTATGGCTTTGAGTGGGATGTAGAATATGACTATAGAGTCGTTACTAAGTGTAGAGCCGGTTTCTTTACTATCTCTGACGGTAAATCTAGTCTTAGAAGCTTGGTTAACAGATACCAAAAGAATGCTCTTCATACAATTGAACTTAAGTCTACCCACCCTGGGTCTGATACTTACCTTACTGCTCTAGCTCTTAAAGCTGGTAAATTCGTAACGGTTGCTAATTGTATTATCGAGAATATAGATATTGGAACTATTCACGGATCATTCCCTAAGATGGCCGATCATGGTCACTGGAAAGCAATTGGATCTAAGACTTGGGCCGATAACGCCTATAGTCTTGATGTCCACAATTGGTTCTAAAAATAAATCGAAAATAAACAGCTAAATATTTTTTTATCTCAGATATTTTGCTTATATTAGCTATATAGTTATTTAATTAAACATCCACAATTATGCAAAAGTACACCTTTAAAAAATCCGGCAAAGATTACAAACTTGCAAACATCAATTCAAAAGAAACCCTTACAGTGGGAACTGATCATCCAAAGCACTCCTGGTTGGCCAAACATTCAGGACGTATAGTAACAATTACAGATACGCGTTGGTCATCTAGTAAAGACTACCAAGGCCACTACAAGCAAACGGTGAGCCCTAGTAAGATGAATATTAAGTTGTCTAAGTTGGACGACCTCAACATTAACCAAGACCTGTTCAAGCCAATGGCTACTGGAACCTCATTTGACAAATTTGTAAGTCAAGATGGTGGTTTTATGCCAGGTTCTAATATCATGGCAGCAGGAGCTCCAGGTATTGGTAAGACTACTGTCCTGTTAGACCTCTTAAGCAACTTGCATGAAGCTGGTAAATCAGTCCTATTCATCTCGGCTGAAATGTCTCAGATCGACATGGCCAGATACCTACAAAGATTCCCTAACTGGGGTCAATTACCAATTCTCTTCCTTGCAGACTATACCGACTCATGTCCAAAGACAGTTATCGAATCCGTACTTAACCAGGGATGGGACCTAGTACTTACCGATTCATACACCGAAGTAAATGACTCTGTAAAAGAAGCCTGTGGTCTAACCCGAGGTAAAACAGAAAAATGGTTCCTTGACCTGATGATCGCCCACAACAAAGGCAAGAATAAACCCAAAAAATACACTACTTTCGTTACTATCTTGCAATTATCAAAAGGTGGCCAGTTCGTTGGATCAAATAAACTAAAACACATGACCACTTCGATGATGCACTTAGACTGGGATGGCCAAGAAAACTCTGGTAGAAGGTATATGGAGTTCTCAAAGAACCGAGTAGGCCAAGTAGGTAAAAAACTGTATTTTGACCTAGAAGGTGGAGTCTCTTTCGACGAGGCCAGATACGCCCGAGACCTATTTAATGATCAAATCGTCCAGGAAGAGAGAAAAGCACTAGATGGAGAAGCAGATGCATTCGATGCTCTATTTGGCCTAGGAGCCGAAACAGACGCCTCAGACGAAATAGACGAAACTAGCGCTCTAGAGGTATAATAGATGATTTTGCTCTCCGGAGCACCCTGGCCTAATATTAGTCCTGGAGAGAGGTAGGAGTGGATGCTTACCTCTCGGAGGGGGTAAGAGCACTCGCCTCGGGTGTCTGTTGAGATACCGATGTTTGATATTGGACCTAGGCAACCTACACATGCAAGAAAGGCTCTATATATTCCTCTACCCCCGCGGGCCTGTAGAGGCTAGTGTTGGCTTGGCTTATGGTTTATAGAGGAGGTCGGTTTCCCTTTCTGCTTGTTGCTCCCATGGCCTGGAGGACCAGGGAAGGCTCCAATCCTGTGGAAGACCCATCCATAGACTACCATGCAAGTGTTGCCTATCTAGTTGTTTAACATGGACTAGTTCGTGGAATAAGGTTCTCTGTAGTGTTTGTTGACTATATAGGGGATTGAGTCCTATTAGGTATAGATTGTTTTGGAGTTTGTATGTTATACCTATTAGTCTTGGGTGTAGAGGTTCTAGTTGGATATAGATTTGTGGTTGGTTGAATGGTACTCTGTTAATTGAATCTTTAATATACCTCTGTATACTAGGATTCTTTTCCATTCTTTCTATATTGGGTTTATGGTATCTTGGTTGTGGGCGCCTTGGTTCCTTATAGTTTATCTGTAACCAGATTAGGAAACATGTTATTAAGATGAGGAGTGGGCGGCTTTGCATAGGGTATATATCCTAGTCGAACCAATAGAACATTGCTAAGATACAAATTTTATCGAGGATCCAAAGACCTATTAGAATGCTTAGCTTCCTATCTAGATTTGGGCCTCTTTGCATGGCTTATGATTTAGCCATTGATTTCTTGATGTTGAGTTGCTTTTCTTTAATACTCATTAGTTGGAGTCTCATTGCGAGTTCCTGTATCTGTAGACCCTTAAGTCTCTTCTTTTGAGGATTCTTTTCCTGATTATAGGATCTACTTAGTTCTGATTTCTTATTACCCACTTCTCTCTTTTTCTTTTGTAGATCAGAGATACGTTTTCCTATCTCGGCCTTGCCTTCTAAGATGGGTTGTTTGTGTGGGTTTTGGCTCATTTCTTTGCTAAGTGTGTTTTAATACGGAGGTCTGTATAGTCTTTAGAAATAGATTTAATTATCTTTACATTTGCCTTGTCGTCGTCAAAGAATGTTAGGTCTGTGTAACCCTGTTCTATAAACCATTTAAAGGCTTGTTCTTTCTTTTGAGCGATTGTACCTGTTAGTCCTAAGATTGGATCGTTAATTGCCCAGATAAATGATTTCTTTACATGGAAACCTACATGTTCTTTTAACCAAGTGTAAATCATTTCTTGGTCGTCTCTGGCTGTAATTACTCCTATTGCATTTCCTTTCTTATACTCTCTTTCTAAGATGTTTAGGTATTTAGTAATTAGTTTACCCGCTTTCATGATTTCAAGTGATTTAAAGTCATCGAAATTAAGGATGTGTTTAGGATCATGTTGATATGAATTAAACTCTTCAGGGGTTAGTGAGAAACACTTCTTGCCTCCCTTGTCGCATACTTGGATCTTAGCATCAGTAATAACTATAGTATCGTCTAAGTCAAAGATAAAAATCTTGTCCTTAGAGAACTTTGCCTCCTTTATTAGTATGTCTTTTTGGGTTTGCATTATTCCCAGTTATCAGTGTCATCTATTGCGTCTGAAAATTCTTCAACACTCGTAACTTCTTCACTATATGTAGAGTCAGAAATATCAGTTTCACAATAAGCGTATTCACCATCCCAGCTAAATGTGTATTCCTTATCATCATCCCATGGATTTTCACCAGTTACGTAAATAACACCACTATCCATTGTAGCTTCATATCCGTAATCATCTTGAAGCTCCTCAAGGTGATATCCTTTAATTCTTCTTTCGTTTATGAACTGTTCTTGCATTTTCTCTACCTTTTCCCATTTACCTGAATCTGATATTGATTTTGTAGCATCTGAAAATTCTTCTGCAG